>Ga0210403_10006232_pt1 | contig 10023 bp, 2 predicted proteins | sample IncBWC19MmetaG_FD_150863 | JGI IMG/M metagenome (GOLD analysis project Ga0210403, IMG submission 150863) | Forest soil microbial communities from Barre Woods Harvard Forest LTER site, Petersham, Massachusetts, United States - Inc-BW-C-19-M | ecosystem: Environmental > Terrestrial > Soil >... | reverse complement strand
GTTCCCGCCCCCAGAGGGACTGACGTTGTTATTAGCGGCGTCGATTACGGTACTCGAGGACACAGAACCACTCGTATTTAGGCCGCAATTGCCCACCAAGGATGCCGAGACGGGGATGGCGAGGGATTTGCCTGCCAGGAGCGGGGCAGGCAGCGCAAACGTCTGATTCACGTCCATAATAATCTCGCCCGAAAAGTTGTTGGGATCATTTGCCGTGACAAAAATGAACAGGCTGGAGCACGCGGCGGTTGCTGCGTTGTTTCCGGACAAACACGTGTTGTCGGCAAAGATGGTCCCGCTAAGAGAGACAAGGGTGCCAGCGCCCGGTTCACTCAGACTAAATGAGAACGCGTCGCTAACAGGACCCGTACCAGACGGAACATTAGCAGCTATGGGTGAGGCTTGCGTTTCGGTATATATGACGGTAGAGGAAGGGCTGATCTGCCCCGACGCATTACCGCCAGCGACCCTGAAGAAAACATTATTCGGGCCGAAACCACTGAAGGAGATGTCGTCAGCACGCGCGACGCCAGACAGCGAGGCCAATGTTAACAATGCCAAAAGTGAACTAACGAGAATTCGTTTCATGTGGATCGGTCTCGCTTTCCTCTTCGTCGATTGCGGGAACAATGTGCGGCAGTGTGAGTCGAACGCTTCGGAACGTCAATGTACGGAGGAAAATTTAGTTGTGTAGTAAGTCTTAACAGGCAGCCGTCTGATAATAAGAAGGTTACTTGCGTTTCGCGGACTGGACTGCCGAGTACTGGTTCCATGCTACACTCTGCCCAGTCCCCGGGTTTCCTTTGAAGGAACTTCATGGAGCAGGCACCCAGCTCGCCAATGCTCAAGTTCGGTCCATATCTCGTGGACCTGGCAGCAGGCGAAGTACGCAAGAACGGCTCGCTCATCCGGCTGCAGGAAAAACCCTTGCGCGTGCTGGCACTTTTGGCCGAACGGCAGGGCCAGCTCGTCACCCGCGAGGAACTGAAGAAACGTCTCTGGCCCGAAGACACCTTTGTCGATTTTGAGACCGGACTGAACACGGCCGTCAGCAAGCTCCGTGACGCTCTCTCCGACAGCGCAGAAACTCCCCGATACATCGAGACCATCCCCCGCCGCGGCTACCGGTTCCTGATAGCGGTGGAGAAGTTGGATGGAATTATCAAAGTCGGGCCAGCTTCTCCCGTTGTGGCGACTGCTAACCTTGGCACGCCTCTCTCCTCGCCCGCGGGATCAGCCGAGGGAAAAGCGGGACCCGCTGGTCCCATTTCACAGGCAGCAGCAAGTTCGTTGCAGGGCCACCCGCAGAACTCCTCTTCAAGCCAGGCGGCAAAGCCGGTGGACCGGAAAATCATTGCGGCAGCGAGCGCGTTGATTCTCGTACTCGCGACGGGTGGCTACTTCGGGTACAGGAAGTTTTGGAACGGGAGGCCCGATTCCGCGGTTTCGATTGCAGTGCTGCCGTTCACAAATCTGACGGGTGATTCAACGAAGGAATATCTGTCCGATGGCGTCACCGAGGAAATGATTACCAGCCTGGCGCGAACCGAAGGAGGGCAATTGCACGTGATTGCGCGCACTTCGGCGATGTCTTACAAGTTGTCCCACGAAACGGTGAAGCAGATCTGCGGGGAGTTGGGTGTGCGGTACGCCCTGGAAGGAAGTGTTCAATCCGAGGGAGAGCACCTCCGTGTGACGGCGCAATTGATTCGTTGCGAGGATCAGCTTCATGTGTGGGCGGATACTTATGACGGAGATTCCGGCCAGATACTGAAGTTTGAAAGTAACCTGACGGATTCCGTCGCCCAGACCCTGTCGCTTAAATTGCTGACTGGAAAGAAGCCAGAGTACGTCCCTAAAAACCCGGTGGCTCACGATGCATATCTGCAGGGCCGGTACTATCTTTCCTTGCGATCAAAGGAAGGGTTCGAGAAGGCACTCCAGAGTTTTGGGTCCGCGCTTTCCGAAGATCCGCAGTATGCGCGTGCCTATGCTGAACTAGCCGTCACATACAATTTGATGGGTCAATATAACTGGATAAGTACGAACCAAGCACATGGACAGGGCAAAGCAGCAGCTCTGCTGGCGGTCGAGGCCGATCCTAATTTGGCTGACGCGCATGCGGCAGTGGGCTTCAACAAATGGTTCTACGAGTGGGATTCCGCGGGAGCGGAAAGGGAACTGCTCCAGGCCATTCAACTGGAGCCGAGTAACGTGGACGCGCACCACTGGTACGCAATGGTGCTAATGACCAGCGGGCGAATTGACAATGCCGAGAAAGAGATGCGCATGGCTTTGGCGCTGGATCCCAGGGCGCTCATCCTGCGTACCAATCTGGGCTGGGTGCACTACATGGGACGACAATATCCTCTTGCGATTCAGGAACTGCAATCGGTTGCCCGCGACAATCCCAGTTTCCTGACAGCACATTACAAACTCTGGTGGACCTATTCCGTGACGAGAGACTTTCCTCGCGCCTGGGAGGAACTTAAGGCGATCGTTCACGTGATTTCGACGCCTGAAAATGAGAAGAGAATTCTGCTGACCTATGAGAAGGAGGGATACGCGGCGTCGCTGCATGCCCTCTCCACTTCTGCCGGCGCGGTGTACGCGGGAAGTATGGTCGATGCCGCTCGCTGCATGAATTTTGCGGGCGACAAGGCGGAGGCGCTGAAATTCCTGCAGATCGCGATGAAACGGCATGAGGGGTGGATGATTTTCGTGGAGAGCGACCCGGCGTTTGACGTGATGCGCTCTGAGCCCGAATTCTCCAGGATGCTGCAGGAAGTTCATGCTGTTTCAGCTCGAAATTGACAGACATCCATGAATTCCCAGGGCCGTGACGCCCGCGCTGCGCGACTACTGTTAAGTGTATCGGGGAAGAGCGAGCGAAGAGAAGCGTGCGGCATTCGATTCGGTTCTCTGAACCGAATGCCGTACCAGTTTTATGTGCCCGGACGGCGCGACGGAATTTTCAGTTGCCGCCGGTTACCTGAAATACGGCGCATTGTTCTGGCAAAAGATTGGAATTCACCAGCAATTTGTAATTCCCAGGTTTGTAAATTCCCGCCAGCTTCAAGTCATATTCCTGATGCTTGGGGTCATAGACGAAACTGGTTTGCGTGCTCGGCACAGTGAGCACAGGCTGGTGCACGCCGGTGAAATCCGAGCAACCCGTGTTACCCGTATCCAGCAGGACGCTGTAGCCGAGGTGGTTGGGTGAACGCAGTACTACACCCGCGGGTTTGTCCGGTGAAACCTGGAAGCGCACAGGAATGGAAGCGCCCACGGCGAACTGTGTTGCTTTACTTCCTTTCAGCGGGGACAACCAGGCGTAACTGTAGGAAGTGTTGATTACACCGGGATACGCGACAACGAAATCGTTGAAGTGCAGGGTTGACCCGCTGATTCCGGCGTCCACTCCCACAGACTCTCCTGTCGGCTGATAGTAATTCGTGATATCGAAAACGAACTGGTGATTCACGTCGTACGGTGGATCGCTGGGATCGTCGTACAGGCGCGGATTATTCGCCTGATAGATGGGCGCGGGCACAAAAGCCGAATTGTTCCAGGCGAGGTACTCGATGACCGGACCCTGGTAGGCGGTCGTGGAAGGGGTGTTGCCGACCCGATAGAAGACGCAGTTCCCGTTGGAATAGGGAACACATTGCGGCACGATCACGTTGCCATTTGGAAGCGTCTGGATCGGGAGGAAACTTACGAACCGGCAGTCGAAATCCGTCGACTCCGTGCGCCCATTCTCACAGACGCCGTTCGCTTGCCTTAGGGGCACCTCATAAGAAGTTACGGTCAACGTAAAGGAATTAGACACTTGCGGCACGGTCAGCTTCAGGGAATGTGCATTCGGGTCCGTGCAAGGTGTGGTGCCCGAAGGGCAGTTGACGACGGCAACGTTTGAAACCGGCGTATTGCTCGGGGGGAAAGTGAGCGGAGTGACCACGGTCTTCGGCCAGGTCGCTGGAGAATTGTTGTTCGAGGCGCTTCCTTGCGGTGTGACGATCGTGAACGAGTCCGTGACGTTCTCCGACGCATTATTGGTCACGATGGAGAAGTTCGCATTCGAAAGGGAGATGGCCCAACTGGTAATTGAGCCGCTGGCATCCGTGGAAACATTGGTAAAGGTTGCGGCGGTCACATTCGATTGATTGAGATTTGTTGTGCCCACCGTGAAGCTGAAGGAAGCAGGCGTAATGGTGGCGTTCGACAGATTGGGAACCAATGGCTGCGGCAAACTAAAGGAGCCGGAGACGTTGCAGTCCGGCGGGCACGCGGCCGAGCCGCTGAAACTGGTGAAGGCGTTACCCCCGATGTTGTAGCTGGTGGACGCTACCACCGGCACATCCGTCCCAGTTCCGCTCAGGGAAATGCTTTGCTGGGTGTTGACCAAAACTCCCTGCGAGTCGGTGATCACTAAAGATGCGTTATTTGCACCCAGGGCGAGGGGCGTGAAGGTGACAAAGATCTGGCAACTATTGCCCGGCAAGAGAAGCGCGGGAGAAATGGGACAATTGTTCGTTTGTCCGAAGCTTGCGGAATTGGCGCCTGAGATCGCAATACTGGAAATGGAGACGCTGGTTTCGCCCGTGTTGCTGACGGTGACGGTTTGCGCCGGGGTCGTTGTAGAGATAATGACGCTGCCGAAGGCCAGGCTGGACGGCGAGATGCCCAGCGTGGCGCCCGTGAATCCCGTGCCACTGAGATTGAAATTATAAGCAGGGTGGGCCGGATCGTTAGTGGCAAACGAAAGAGTCCCAACTTGGGGCCCTGGCGCCGCAGGGTTGAAAAAGGCCTGAACTCCGCAGCTCTGCATGGGAGCGACGCTGGCGGGCTTGCAGGTGAGCGCGGCACCAAAGTTGCCCGTGGTCGCCAGGTTTGTAATGTTGAGCGTGGCGGATCCGGTGTTGTTGATGGTGATGGTCTCGGGAAGGCTGGTGGTCCCGACGCTGACCAGGCCGAAATCGCTGAAGCTCCCCATGATGGAGGAAATGGGTGAGAAGCCGGTGATCTCGTAAATGCGGCGAGTAAAGGAATCCGCAAAAAAGAGATTCTGCCCGGAATCAATGAACAGGTCGGCGGGGGCGCAGAAGGAGGCTTGCAGGGCCGGCCCGCCAATACCAAAGCTATTGCAGCCGTTATTGCCTGCGATGGTGGATATGGTTCCGGTGACCGCGTCTATGCGGCGAATAGCCTGATTGAAATCATCGGTCAAGAAAAGATTGCCCGCGCCGTCGAAGGCGAGACCCCAGACACTACCGATACCTGCGGCCGTGGCGGGGCCGCCGTCTCCGGATAACGGGAAGGAACCGTTTCCCGCGAAGGTGGTAATGATGCCGGTGGAATGGTCGACGCGGCGGACAACGCCAATGAGGAAGTCCGCAATGAAGAGATTGCCCTGGGAATCGACTTTGACGTTGCTGGGAAAACCGATCATCGCGGCTGTGGCTGGGCCACCGTCACCGCTGTAGCCGAACGTTCCGTTGCCGGCCACCGTCGTTATAATATGCGTGACAGCGTCGACGCGGCGGATGTTACTGTTGTTGCCGTCAGCGATGTACAGATTGTCGAACGCGTCGATGCCAAGGCCAAAGGGACCAAGCAGTTGAGCTTGCGTCGCAGGGCCACCGTCGCCTCCGTTACCGGGGTTGGCAGCATTGCCCGCGTAGGTGCTGATAACGCCCTCGGTCGAGATTTCCCGCACTTCGGCGTTCCCCGGGTCGGCGATAAAAAGACTGCCGTGACTGTCAAAGACCAGGCCGCTGGGAAAACCGAGGTCGGCTTGACTGGCCGGGCCGCCATCTCCGCCCGGTCCACTAAAGAAAGGCACACCCGCAATGGTGGAGATGACGCCGGCGGAGTTGACCTGGCGGAGCAGATTTGCACTGGAATCACCTATGAAAAGATTGCCCTGACTGTCGTGGGTAAGGCCATTCATGGGACTAAGAATCGCGGACGTGGCAGGGCCGCCGTCGCCGATGGAGCCGTTGCCAGAGAAGGTGATAATGGTTTGCGATGTATCGATTCGGCGGACCCGGCTATTAAAGCTGTCCGAGACGAAAATTTGGTTGCTGTTGTTTACAAGAATGCCCGAGGGAAAATTCAGCTGCGCAGAAATGGCTGGTCCGTTGTCCCCGGAAAAACCTGCTGTCCCCGTACCGGCTATGGTGGAAATTACTCCGGTAGCGGTGATGACTTGCCGGACGCGGTTATTCGCCTGATCCGTAATCAGCAGGTTGCCGGAAAGATCAAACGCCAGTTGGGGCAAAATGCCCTGATCCATAAAATGCAGGACCGCATTCAGCGCGGGCCCTCCATCACCCCCGTAGCCGCAAGTTAGGTTTCCAGCGTAGCGCGTAATGATGCCGGTGGCCGCGTCAATGCGACGAATCGTACACTGTAGAAGCTCAGCGAAAAACAGGTTGCCGGCGGCATCAAAAACCAAGCCGACAGGCTGGCCGATATGGGCCGCGGTGGCCGGCCCACCGTCGCCGGAGTCGCCGCCTTGTCCGGGAATTCCCGCGATGGTGGTGATGATGCCGGTGACAGCGTCGACGCGGCGTATAACGCGGTTCAGCCGATCACCTATATAGAGATTTCCGGAGGGGTCAAAAGCAATGCTGTCTGGACGGCGAAGCGAAGCCTGAGTTGCGGGACCACCATCACCGCTGAAGCCCGCCCTCCCATTGCCAGCGACCGTGGTAATTATGCCGGTGCCAATATTAATCTTACGAACGACTTGGCCCCCCGAGTCCGCGACGTATACGTTGGCTTGAGGATCGACGGCGACGGAGATGGGAAAACGAAACCCTGCCTGCACGGCCGTGCCGCCATCTCCCGAGGGATTGCACACGCCGTTTCCAGCGAAAACTGAAATGTTCCCCGAGGGATCGTACTTATAGACAACGCAGGTAATCCTCGACACGCCGTAACCATTACCATGGCTGTCGGAGGCAATCGAGCCGATCTCAGGAAGGGCTGCGGACAAAGCCGGACCCCCAGCGAGCCCGCCTCCACCGGCGACGCTGATGAGCGTGTTGGGGGCCTGTGCTCGGACTAACGGAGATAGCAAACATGCGAGGAAAAACGCGACGAAGACGGGAAACTGCGAGGTGCTCTTGGCCATGGGATTAGCCTCGATCTTTAGATTTCCGGGAAGGACCCTGCGCGAGGGGACATTTGGGGAGATACTATTCCTCTTCGGTACAAAGTCAACTCAAAAGCGGGTAACGCTCGGTAACAGTAGTTCTGGGACAAACTGCCAGCCCGCAAAACGCTTGCTTGCGACAACAGTGCTGCCGACTTGCTTTCCTTTGCTGGACGAAGTAACGTAACGCCAATCCCCTCGGGAAAGTACCCATGGACTGCCCTCAATGTCACGCCTCGAATCCTGCCACCACGGCTCGCTGTCTGCAGTGTGACACTCCGATTCCTGCGAGCGCCGCAACCCCCGTCGACGCTGCAGATCCTTCTGTAACCCTGGATCAATCCTTTGCCAAAGACTGGTCGGCAGCGGCCGCGCCTCAAGACGCCGGGCGGGGCACGGACTCCAAAGGAAATCTAAACCCCGGGTTTGTTCTCGCCGGCCGCTACGAAATTCGAGAGCGGCTGGGAACCGGTGGTATGGGGTCGGTTTATCGCGCTAAGGATCGCGAGCTCGATCGTTCTGTGGCCATTAAAGTCGTTCGCCCGGAACTCGCCGAGCAGTCCGACATCCTTCGCCGCTTCAAGCAGGAACTTATCCTGGCCCGGCAAGTCACCCACAAAAATGTGATTCGGATTTTTGATCTTGGTGAAGACGCTGGACTCAAGTTCATCACCATGGAGTACATCGAAGGCCAGAACCTCAAATCCATGATGGACGAACGCGGCAAGCTGAGTTACGACGAATCGGCCGGAATTATTCAACAAGCGTGCCTCGCGCTGGAAGCCGCTCACGCGGAAGGAGTCGTCCACCGCGACCTGAAACCCCATAACATCATGGTAGACAAACGGGGCAGGATCCTGGTGATGGATTTTGGCATCGCCCGCATTGCGGGTGTCGCTGGAATGACCATGACGGGTGCTCTGGTCGGCACTCCGGACTACATGTCCCCCGAGCAAGTGCGAGGCGATCATGTGGATGCGCGCTCCGATTTGTTCAGCCTCGGGATCATCTACTACGAATTGCTGACGGGGAAGAAGCCGTATTCGGAAGGGAGCGCGGAAAGCGCGATGTTCCGGCGCACGATCGAACGCGCGAAGCCGCCCCAGGAAATGGATCCACAGGTACCGCGCTATCTGAGCGAAGTCGTGGCCAAATGCCTGGAAACCGATGTGCGTCATCGCTATCAAACGGCCAGGGAAATCTGGAACGACCTGGAGCGCTGGAAGCAGGGAGCCTCTGCCTCGCGATGGGCAACGCTTCAACGCACTGTGGGACGAAACCCAAAGACGCGAGGGGCGGCCATCGCGGCGGGAGTTCTTCTTCTAGTCATCCTCGCAGGTCTGCTGCTTCGCCAGAAGTTCGAAGCGCGGACACCGGCGCGCGCGGCGGCCGTCACTGCCGCAATTCCGCTTCAATCGCTCGCCATTTTTCCTTTCCGGAATGCGACCTCGGACTCCAAACTCGACTGGTTGGGTTCCAGCGTCGCGCAAATGCTGACCGATGACATAGGCCAATCGGGAGATCTCCGCACCGTATCGGCGGACCGCGCCAGCCAGATCCTGCAGGATTTGCATATCGCGCCCGACGCCAGGCTTGATTCTCACATGGTGGAACGCCTTGCGGAGTACAGCAATGCCGAAGTGATCGTCTGGGGACAAATCGCCAAATTGGGGGATCGCCTGCGCCTCGAAGCGACGCTCCAGGATATCAAGAACGGCCACAGCTCGTCGTTTCACCAGGACGCGGAGAACGAGAAGAATCTATTCGCAGCTGTCGACAGCCTTGCGAAAGATGTCCGAAGCAGTCTCTCGCTTTCCTCCAAGGCGATCCACGATCTGGAGACTCAAGCCGGCAAACCGTCTTCCACCTCGCTCCTGGCCTTGCAATCTTTCCAGCAGGGTTTGCTGGCGGCGCGCGGCGGGAATAACCTCGAAGCGGCAAAACAGTTCGTCGCTTCCACGAAGGAAGACCCGAATTTCGCGCTGGCCTTCTCCAAGCTGGGCGAATCCTATGCGGCATTGGGCCAGGACACGGATGCCGAAGTCGCTGCCATGAAGGCCGTTGATCTCAGCCGGACGTTAGGACTCCCGCCGCAGGAAAAATTCCTGATTTCCGCCTCGCGCTCAAAGGTGATGAAGGATTATCCAAAGGCCATCGCCGGCTATGAAGAGCTGGCCAAAGTGCGGCCGGGAGACACGGACATTCTGTTTGATCTCGGCGGCTTGTACGAAAATTCTGGCAATTTTGATAAAGCGCGCGAGGCATACGGCAAGGTGCGCGGGCTGGATCCGAAAAGAGTGGATGCGCTTTTGGCGCAAGGTCGCGTGGAGATCAAAAGCGGAGACTCGGCAAAGGGGCTTGACTACTTGAGTTCTGCTTTGAACCTGGCGACCCAATTCAATCGCGACGAACAGCAGGCCGACATCAAGCAGGCGATGGGCGTTGCCTATCAACTCCTGAATCGGCTGCCCGATGCCCTCCGAAGCTTTCAGGATTCGCTGGAAATCAAAAGGAAGTTGGGCTTGAAGAGCGGCATCGCAGAGAGCCTCAGCGCTATCGCTCAGGTGAACCGGACCCTGGGGAAGCCTGACCTGGCGTTGCAGGGCTACACCGAGGCTTTGAACTTGATGCGCGAAACTGGCGATAAGGCGGGGACTGCCGGTGCGATCAACGATCTGGGAAACCTCCTGTACGACCAGGGAAACTACGAGAAAGCTCTCAACCTTTTTAAGGAATTTCTCCGAATCGAGACAGAGTTGGGAAGTGAGCAAGATCAAGGACTGGCTCTCAACAACATCGGCAACATTTATCTCGCCAAGGGGGATTACGAAGACGCGCATACCTATTTTGAACAGGCCCTG
>Ga0210403_10006231_pt1 | contig 10023 bp, 13 predicted proteins | sample IncBWC19MmetaG_FD_150863 | JGI IMG/M metagenome (GOLD analysis project Ga0210403, IMG submission 150863) | Forest soil microbial communities from Barre Woods Harvard Forest LTER site, Petersham, Massachusetts, United States - Inc-BW-C-19-M | ecosystem: Environmental > Terrestrial > Soil >... | reverse complement strand
AGGGTCGACGAATTGGAGCCGGTGACCCGGGATGCAGAGGCCTTCGCGTCTCCTGAAAGAACTGCTTCATTGATTTCGAGCGCAATTGAGCCCGTCGAGCAACTGGTATCCATCAAAGGGGGTCTAGATGCGGGGACCGGCCATGAGTGAGGGCTTCGCGGCGAGCGCGCCGGCGGCTGACCGTGCGCAATTGGGCGTCTGTTTGCAGTGTCCGCGTTGCAGAGCCAGCATGGACGGACTTGATTGCCTGCGCTGCGCGTTCCAATTGCGAAACAACGATGGAATCATACGAGCCCTGACACCGGAACGCGCCGCTCATTGTGCGCGCTTCATAGAAGATTACGAGCGCATAAGGGCCGCGGAGGGCCGCGGCAGCGATAGCGACGATTTTTATCTCAACCTTCCCTACCGGGACGTTTCCAGCAAAAACAGCAACCAGTGGCGAATCAGGGCGCGTAGCTACGATCACCTGTTGGAGCATGTGCTGAAGCCGCATCTTCAGGGAGGGCTCCGACGAATTCTGGACCTTGGCGCGGGAAATTGCTGGATGAGCTTTCGCTTGGCGCTTGCTGGATTCCATCCGTTCTCGGTCGACCTGCTCATCAACGACCGGGACGGGCTTGGGGCCGCCGAGCACTATCGGAAGCATCTGCCCGGGCTCTTCCCACGGTTCCAGGCGGAACTCACGCAGCTGCCGTTTCAGAATAACCAGTTCGATGCGATCGTCTTCAATGCCTCGTTTCATTACGCCGAAGACTATGAAGCTGCTTTGCGCGAAGCTCTCCGATGCATCAGAGCCGGCGGCATGGTTGTTATCAGCGACACGCCCTGGTATTCCAAGGAGGAAAGCGGCAGACAAATGGTCTCCGAACGCCATGCTGCTTTTCTCACGTGCTACGGCACTGCTTCGGATTCCATCAGGAGCCTCGAGTATCTGACGGACCAGCGGCTGCGCGACCTAGCAGAGCGACTATCGATCCAGTGGATCACGTTCTCTCCCCGATATGGCTTCAAGTGGGCCATGCGTCCGCTTGTGGCGAAGATCCGCAATCGACGTGAACCTTCTCGATTCAGCATCTATGTCGCTCGGAAAGCGCTGGCATAAGAGGTCATGGACCTGTTTCCGGCGGTAAACGGGGAAAAACAAATGGAAATCAGTGGGGCCCGCTGCGCTCGCGGACCACAAGAGAGCGTGTGCTCTTCTATACAGATCACCGATGGACGAGTCACTCGCATTCTGAATGCTTCGACTCCCTCGCTCCCGACATCGGACCGGGTGGAAATCGATCTCAGCGGTTTCCTGATTATGCCCGGCCTTGTCAACGCGCATGACCATCTTGAATTCGCGCTCTTCCCCAGGCTGGCGGACCCGCCTTACCTCAATTACATCGATTGGGGAGAGGACATACACAAAAAATTCCCAGAGGTTATCGCAAAGCATCGAGCTGTGCCCAAAGAGGTGCGGGTATGGTGGGGCGGCATACGGAACCTCCTTTGCGGAGTTACAACCGTGAGTCATCACAATCCTCTCAGGCCGGAGATGACAAGGCCGGATTTTCCAGTGAAAGTAGTTCCCGAGTACGGCTGGGGGCATTCGGTGGCTCTTGGCGGCGATCTTCGCGCGGCGCGCGCGGGCACACCCAGGGGACGCGCCTTCATCGTGCATGCCTGTGAAGGAGTTGACGAGTTGGCGCGGGAAGAACTTCGGGCGCTTGATCGGTTGGGACTCCTGGACTCGAGCGCCGTTCTGGTGCATGGATTGGCTATCGATCGTGACGGTGCCGCGCTCATGCGCGAACGCCGAGCTTCGCTCATCGTCTGTCCATCCTCCAATTACTTTCTCTTCGGGAAACTGCCAGACATATTTCTGCTGGGAAGGATTGAGAACCTGGCCCTTGGAAACGATTCTCCTCTCACAGCCGAAGGCGATTTGCTGGATGAAGTCCGGTTTGCGACCCGCGAATGCAAGCTCCCGTCTCAAACTGTTTATCGCATGGTGACGACAGCCCCGGCCACGGTGCTCCGGTTAGAGGACGCCGAGGGTTCAATAGAAGAATCCGGCGCGGCGGACCTGATTGCCGTCCGGGATACTGGCCAACATGCCGCCGACAGGCTCGTTGCGCTTTCGATGACCGATGTGGAGTTCGTGATGGTCGCGGGGCACATACAGCTTGTTTCGGAGGCAATTCTCGAACGGCTTCCACTCTCGGCAAGGCAAGGCCTAGAGCAAATGTCGGTCGATGGAGCAGTCCGGTGGCTGCGCGCGCCGGTGAAAGAGCTTTTAGGAAAAACCGAAGAAGTCTTGGGCGAAGGAGAGGTGCGGCTCGGGAGCAGGACCATTCGCATTCCTGCAGGCGTGGAGGCCGGGGATGCCTGCTGAAGGGCGCAAGTGGCACTTTGGCGTGCTGTCCTTTTCCGGGACAGGACATTTGAATCCGCTCCTTTCTTTGTCTCAAAAACTAAAGGAGCGAGGGCACAAGGTTACATTTTTCGAGAAGCCGAAAATAGAGAGCCGCGTGCTCCAAGCGGGGCTCGAGTTTTTTCGCATCGAAGCAAACAAGAGTTCGTCTGAATCGAAGAAATCGCCACCTAAGGGTTCAGGAGTATGGTCGGATATCTCTCGGCTGCGCTCCAACTTGAAACGCATCAATCATGAACTGCAGATCTTTCTCGTGGAAACACCCCCCGCGCTCCTACAAAGAGAGGTAAATGCTCTCATCATTGACGAGATCGCCCTGACCGGGCCGACCGTAGCTGAGATATTGCGGCTGCCTTATTTCATAATTTCAACATCCGTTCCTCATAACTTCGGCTGGAATGATCTTCCCGGGATTTCAGGGCGATGGGTTTCCCATTCACCGTTTTCATGGGTGGAGGATGCGTTTTTAGAAATTTCCGCGCTGCGCATGCGTGGCCCGATACGCCGCTCGCTCGACGATTACAGACGACACGCCGGCTTGGGGCCGGTTCGGGAAATGCAACAGGCTTTTCCGGCATTGGCGCAAATTACACAACTGCCGCAGTGCCTGGACCTTCCGCGCGCGATACTTCCGGGCAACTTTTACTATACCGGGCCTTTTGCGAGTAGCGGCGCGAGGCCGTTTATAGAGTTTCCTTGGGGCCGCCTCGATGGCCGGCCCATCATCTACGCATCGCTGGGGACCACGCGAAATGTCCAGCCGAGCGTCTTTCACCTGATCGCGGAGGCCTGCAACGATCTCGGGCTCCAACTTGTGATTTCCCTGGGTGGCCGTTTCGAACCGGACCAATTTGCTCATTTGCCGGGGAAGCCTTTGGTGACGCGGTACGCTCCGCAAATTGAGCTCATGAAGCTCGCAAAGCTCGTGATTACGCATGGGGGATCAAACACAGTGTTCGAGGCGCTCATGGAAGGAAAACCCATGATCACTATCCCGCTCGCGCATGATCAACCCGCGGTCGCGGCTCGTTTGGCGCGGTTGAACATTGCCGAGGTGCTTCCGGTGATGCGGCTCTCCGCAAAGCGGCTTCGAGTAGCTGTGACAAAGCTTCTGAATGATCCACGCTATCGTGATGCGGCGCAGGAAGCCCAACGGAGGATTCGATCCATCCACGGGTCTGAACGCGCGGTGGAAATAATAGAAGAGGCTCTTGAGAAATGGGCCGATGGCCGCGAGCCGGCACGAAGGCTGCGCGCAACCGACTCTTCAGTTGCTCACGCTCTGCGTTAAAAGCTCAAGCTGATAGACGGCCTGGTCCGGATCGCAATAATGGAGTTCGTAGGCGGGAACGCCGGAGAATACCTCCAATATCTTCTCGTGCTTTGCACGGATCTCTCCAGCGGAATAAAGCTCGGCACGCAAACGCTGTGTCGCAGCGCCCTCCGGCAATGGAACAAGCCTGCCGGCGACCGAAAAATGGCGGACCAGATAGACAACTGCATGCACGGTAGCCTCAGCCGCCGTGCTTGCTACGGGAAGCTCTGAGATCGGCACCTCGATAGAAGGCTTGCCCTCCAGGCGCGGCGTCAACTCACGGCCTTCGAGCTCGGGAAAGAGGGCCTTTGCCGAAGGACGAAACCGCGCTCGATGTGAGTGTCCAATCACACGTGGAACAAGTGAATCATTGATGAGGTAAGTCGTATCATCCGAGGTGTAGGTCCATCCGGTGCGGGCGCAGGCATAGGCAAGCGTCGACTTTCCAGCGCCTGAGTCGCCGCAGAGAAGGATCCCTTTCCCATTTCGGCTAACGCAGGCGGCATGCAAGTCGGTTACTAATGAGGCGCCGAGCAATAAATAGACGGTTTTTTCCAGAAAGTTATAGCGGAAGTAAAGCCTGAGATCCACTACTGCCCGTGTCACCCAGACGAAGCAGGAGCAGGTTCTAAGATCGAGGAGCGCCTGGTTATGAACGTCGGCAACCATGGAATAAAGATGGTTGTACTCGCGCCGTGTCGGCTCAGGTGGGCACTTTGACCCGCCTTGATGGCTGACCCCAATGCGTACCTGCAATGTCGTGTTCGCCCCGCAGGAGCCCCATTGCCGGAAACTATCTCGTGCGGCCTCCAGCACCGCCAACTCATTCGTGATGATCTCGACGGCGTAGCCCAGAGGATAGAAGACGTCGCGCAACGGCAGATCCATATTGCAAAGCAGCGAATCCTGCGGCCTCATAGAGGCAGTGGTTTCAGTTGCCGCTGAAGATGATTGCCGAAAAAGCTCGCTCGCCATTAACGTTGCCCTTTCCACGCGTTTTTCTTTGTTGAACGAGAAATAGCGCATCGTGAACGCTGAAATGTCAGGAAAATGTATTCAGGCTGTCATTTTCTCGATCGGGACTATGGCATCTCCAGGAATGTTCTGACTCGAAGCTCATGCCTTTGAGTCGACGCGATCATCAGGACGGGGTCCCGGGGGACAGGTCTACGCTCGTATTGCTGGAAATGCCGCTAAGTCTCTCGCGATACGCCCACAACAAAGGAATGACAATTCACTGACCACCATATGACGCGTTCGCTGCTCTGGTTCTTTACGGTCAAAGGCTAAGAACTAACGGCCATGCAGCACTCGGCTACAGTCCATTCTTTAACGAACGTGATCCCAAGCCCGCACTCGCGCGCGAACATCGGCTGCGGCCCGGTTCTTGGCCGTCACTCGGGGGAAATTCAGGAGGGACCGGAAAAATGAAAATCTTGCTCGCTGCCGCCTCCTTTCACTCTCACATCTCCGGCTTGCAGCGCCACGCTCTCAATGTCGCGCGATGCCTCTTGCAGCCGCCGGAAGTATCGGCGCTGCATGTTGTCGTAGCCCCATGGCAGCACGACCTTGTGAAATCCGCCGGGCTCGATTCGGAATCCAGGCTCACAACTCACATCGCGGAGCCGATGACCAAGAGCTCGTTTAGCCGGAATCTTTGGTATTACCGGCGGCTTCCGGTACTGGCCGCGAGGCTGGAGGCCGACTTGGTTCATCTGACCTTTCCCATGCCGGTGAATGCCGCCGCATTCAGCTGTCCAACGGTGGTGACCCTGCATGACCTCTATCCCTATGAGATTCCCACGAACTTCGGTTTTCCAAAGTCCATCGTCAATCGCCTGACCCTGAAGCAATGTCTCCGAAGTGTCGACGCCATCGCCTGCGTCTCAGAGACCACGCGTCTTCGGTTAAAGCAGTACGCGTCCCCCGCGGCATGGAGAAAGTCGGTGCGAATTTATAACTGCGTCGAGTCGGGACCGCCCGCAGCCACGGAGTCTCCAATTCCTGGCTGGCTCGGTGAGCCGTTCCTGCTCTGCGTTGCCCAGCATCGCCGTAACAAAAACATTTCCCTGCTCATCCGCACCGTTGACCGTCTACTGCGTTCCGGGGAGATCGATCTAAACATGTGGCTGGTCGTGGTCGGGGTTGCCGGTCCCGAAACCCGCGACATACACCGGCTGGTGGCTGACCGCGGCCTGGGGCATGGAATCCATTTTCTCGAAGGGCTTTCGGAACCGGCCCTGCTATGGTGTTACACGCGCTGTGAAGCACTCGTCGCCCCCTCTACGACAGAAGGCTTCGGCTTGCCCGTCACTGAAGGGCTTCTCGCTGGCTGCCGGATCGTCTGTTCGGATATACCAGCCCATCGCGAAGTAGCGAACAGCCAGTGCCGCTTTGTTTCCTTGCTGGAAACCCCCGAGAAGACGCTTGCAACGGCAATCGCCGCAGTTCTGCGCGAACCGAAAAAGCAGCCAGTATCTTTACCGCAGTTCTCCGCTCCGGTTCTTGCGAAGCAATACATGGGCCTCTATGGCCGGCTCATAGCATCCGCCACGCCGGCGCGGAGTGCAAGGATGCCCGGCTCGATCGAGATATCAGCGTCGGAAAGTCAATCTCTATGAAGGAGCATCGTGGCGGCTCTGCTTCATTCGCCCAGGCTCGGATTTCATCCCGTGGCCGTGATCGACGACAATGCCGTGTCGGCTGGGTGCATCATCGGGATTCCGGCAGCAAATCCAGATCGAACTGTATGACGTCGGGCAGAGCCTCTGCCAAGCCTTCCGGTTCCGGCAAATCGTCCCCCTCTACCTGAGGATAGGCGGCATCTGCTGCCTCCGAGGGCGCTGGCGGGAGGTTCAGTTCCGTGGCAATCTCCGGTCCAACAAAATCCTCCGTGATGCCGAACAATGGATCGCGCTTTGGGAGAACGTCACCCACCTCCAATGACTGTGATGCTATGTCCAATCTAGACATTTCACGCGTCCTATCTGGACCGTTCGCCTTTGGCGCGGGCTTCTTTTTGTTCTGCAGCCGTCTGTGCCTCGTGCAGCTGGTCGCACGCCTGATGGAAGAGCGTGGCGAGTGCATAGGCCTCATCATCTGGCGTTCGCACCAGCCTCTCTCCGAGTTGGTCCACCACCGCCTGCGACTTCCTAACGTCATCCCACGCCCTACGCAACTCCCGCCTTTGCCTATTGGCCAGATATTCTCGTTTTTCTTGTGCAGCCTGGAGGGAGGCACGTTGGGCTGGTGAAGGTAGTGGCCCAGCAAACAGATCCCTTTCCTCGATCCCCAATTTCGCCAGAATCTCTTTATGCGTGCAGCCCGCGAAGCAATGCAACAGCACACGTCCCTGATTCCCTTCACGAATGCTCAGACTGGGAGACCTATCCTTGTGCGCCGGACACCGCGCCTGCCATTTGCCTGCCCCGGTGCGACGCGCGTGCAGTAGCTTGGCGAATGCAGCGGCGGTCATCGCGCCTCCTCCAAAAGCCGCTCTACATCAGCGAGGTCGAAGAGCAAACAGCGTCCGCCATCTGCTCAGAAGAGGCACCAGTCAGGGGTACCTAAGCCGCCGGCGGGTCAGATTATCATTCGGGGTCAAACCACCAATAAGTCCGCGCCCCTTCTTGCCTGTGCGCAAGAAAATTCTCTCCGCCCGGCCAACGCCGGTCAAGGCAGGCCTTCTCATCCTCAGGTGCGGCCGCTCCACGGCCATCCGAGATCATCATGCGTGAAAAATTTATTTCTCTTTTTCTTCCAGCCGGAGTATTGTGATGTTCTTCGGCCCCATAAAAGTTGGCATGCTTCCCCTTGCAGGAGGACTTTATGTCACCGAGCATGACGAGCCCGACGCTGACGATGCGATGGGTAGCGACGGTGCTGCTCTGGCTCAAGAGCATGGACCTGCTGCGCAGGAAGACCCGAAGAGATGGCGATCAGTAATGCTTTGAAGTCTTCGCTCGGAATGGGAGCGCTTGGTCTGGACAGTGCCAAAATCGTTCGAAGCCGGCTTTTATAGCCCGTAACACGCTTGACAGCAAGCTTGGGTGAGAGTATATACTAGCGCTTGCAGTAGCCGCTCCACGCGAGCTCCGGCCCTTAAGTCGGGATCTTCCCCTAATCTTGGCAAACGTTTTCTTGGGCCCTAAAGACAACACATAGTCCAGAAGACGTCCTCTCCTATGTGGCTAGACCCCATCTAGTCCAGAGTCGCCTCGACCCCACTCTGCAGTGCAATAGATCGAGCAAGTACGAGATCGTGCGCCCGGACAGCGGAGAATCACTCCGCCTGCTCCCATTGTTAGCTCAAAATCTTGCCTGCGAGGTTCACTGTGAGTCTTCCTGCGTTTCATGCTTTCTGGCTGTGTATGGCTCTCTCGCTTTCGGCTGTCTTTGGACTCTGTATGGTAGTTGGCTGCGGGTCTTGGATCTCAGCGCCTCTGGAGGTAAGTTCTATCAGTATTTCCCCGGAGACCGTCACTCTGGCGCTCAACGCCACGCAGCAATACACGGCTCCAGCAACCTACAGCAATGGCTCTACGGCGAATGTCACCTCCTCCGTGACCTGGGCATCGTCGAGTTCGACAGTCGTAAGTACTGGGAGCACAGGCTTAGCGACGGATCTGGGCAGAGCGTGATGTTGCCCTTGCAATAGACCACTGCTCCACAGGAGATCTGTCATGGATAACTCAGGGAAAATACGTGTTGGGCCAGGGAAGGAGCGGTTTGGCGAGAGGACCTATTGGCATTGTTTGCGGAGGAGGATGCGGAACAAGCACCTTCCAAGCCAATTGAGTGGAGTTTTTGAGGGTCCTAATCGTGGCATGCGGCGAGCGCTGTTTCTGGTCGCGCGCCGAAGTGCGTTGCAGGTGTGGTGTTCATCGGCACCTGCGAGCCCTCAGCCGAGATACGCGTCGCAACAGAATCATTAGATACGGTGTCCGAAATCGCCGTGCGGCCGGGCGATACTGTAGAGCAAGGCCACGCTGGAACACGAGACTGCGCTGCAGAATGGCTATGGTTCCGCCGTGTGAGCCCCTCATATCACATCCTAGGAGTGTCCAATGTTCGGTGCGAACGGGAAAACAACTGTCTTCGGCACGGGGAACCTTGGTCGCGCGCAGGCATCGCAGGAGAGTCCCATGGCGACGATTGCGGTAGGCCGATTAGCTACGGTTGCAAACGAGGTTGAGCCCCAATCGGTTGAGACCCCGGCCGATTCCGCCGCTCGTGCGGAGGTGGATGTGCTCGCTCGGGCGCTATCCGCTGTATCCATGCACTCCAGCCTGACCGATGCGCTCCTAAACTTCTACCATGCCTTGAGGCCGGATGAGGCACGGGAGCGGAGCGCCCAGGTGCTGGAGCGGATGCGGACGATGCTTCCCCATAACCTGGCGGAAGATCTTTCGGAGGCGTGCGCCTATGAGCGGCCGTGGGCCGGGCGCAGCGAACCAAGTGTGGCACATAGGCGCTCGCTTGCGCAGCGGTTCGCGTTGCCGGCGATTTACCTGGTGGGCGGCACCATGTTGGCACTCAGTATCATCGGTGCGATCACAGTGCTGCGTTGTCTTATGGGGCGCTGAAGCGTATCGACATATTCCTTGGGGCCTCTCAGCATTTTTTCTATTGTACTGTTCCAGCCGAGTTTCTTCTGGCCTGCCCGATGTTTTGTACCAATGGATTGTTAGTGTAGCGCAACGAGTGTTGTGAGCATCTCGCCGCCGTCGGGGGTGTGGGGAAGTTCTATAAAAGGGGATGTCAAGAAAAAATACCTCTCTCCCTCCGCAAGGAGAAACTGATTTTCTGACATCCAGCCCTCGCTGCAGCTGTTAAGCTCCGTGCCTGGAAGCAAAGCTCGGCTTTGACTTTGGTGGGAGATTGTCGGATCCATAAATCTCTCTTGCGTTCTTCCGTTCAGCTTCTTTGCGCCTGTGAGCAGTTGGGCAGTTTGCCAACCATGGTTCTATCTGAGACTCAAGGCCTATTGCTTTGTTGGGTTATGCGAGGGGGAATACAGTGGTAAGTGAGACTGCTTCGCCTAGACATTTCCGGGATACTCACCCTCGAACCCAAGCGCTCGGTGACCGCGGATCGCACAGATATAGTTCCGTTCTCCGATGGTGCTGCGCGGCTGCTTGTGATTTCAAATGCTCTGGGTCGAACGCCTCTCCAAAACACTTGACGTCTAGCAGTTCATACCATATACTGCAACTCCTAAGGCCCCTGCATACGTCACTGAATTACAAAAGACCACACCGAAAAAGCACAAGTATGTGCTGTATATATG
>Ga0210403_10006230_pt1 | contig 10024 bp, 12 predicted proteins | sample IncBWC19MmetaG_FD_150863 | JGI IMG/M metagenome (GOLD analysis project Ga0210403, IMG submission 150863) | Forest soil microbial communities from Barre Woods Harvard Forest LTER site, Petersham, Massachusetts, United States - Inc-BW-C-19-M | ecosystem: Environmental > Terrestrial > Soil >... | reverse complement strand
GGGTTGACCCGCCAGCTATCGTTGCAACCCGGGACGCAAATTGCCGCCGTGCCCGGCGTCAACTGCCGGATTTAGGATCAAGCATCGGCGCGGGCGGGCGCTGGTGATCACGGCTGAGCCGTTCCTGCTGCATGCCCTCGTGCCCGAGGCGATCGAGGAACTCAATCGAAGTCGCGGCCTCAAGTTTGCCGTCGACATCTGCATGCGCGGCCTCGGGCTTTGGATGTCACAAAGCACGGCGGATCTGGGTGTCGTCGCGTTGCCGTTCGCTCAAAGCGACATGGAGCGCGTGGTGTTCGCCGAAGCGGAGCTTGTCGCCGTGCTGCCGCCCGGCCATCCGCTGGCGCAGCAGGAACGTATCCAGTTCGCCGACCTTAGCGGGGAGCGCTTCATCGCCTTGCGACCGAGCACGCTGCTGCGTGCCCAGATCGACATCGCAGCGGCCGGCGCTGGCGTGAGCCTCGATCCGGCGATCGAGACCACCTCGGGCGTCACCGCGTGCGAATTCGTCGCCAGAGGGCTCGGTATAACGATCGCCGATCCTATCGTCGCCACCTCGTTCCGCCCCGCGGGAGTCGAGGTGAGGCGGCTAGGCCTCGTTCTGCACCTCACCTATGGTTGCCTGCTTCCCAAGGACGCCATCGGGTCGCCGCTGCTGACCCCGGTCGTCGAAGCGTTGACCCGTGCCGCTCTGCGCCTGGGGACGGGCTTCGTGACACTCGCGGGCGGGTAGGCGGCACCCCAACGTGCTCTTGATCAGACGCTCGATTACTCAAAGGAACAAGGTCGTGTCAGGACGCAGCGGTGTCTGCTCCGACTTCCGCGCCTTGGCCGCCAATCAATCGAGCCTCGTGACACAATGGCTGCGGGCGCTAGCGCGTCTTGCACATCCGGAATGCGACGGCAGCGGCACTCGCGCCCGCCGCCGCCAATCGTCGAACCAGGTGCGCAAAGGTTTTGGCTTGCTACTGCGCGTCGTGGTTCGCGAGATTTTGGGCGAGCTCACGGCCATCGACGTGCACGATCGTCAGCTCCAATCGTGTATCGGCACCGGCATGCCGCTCGATCAGGCCTCGGTAGTAATACTCAGTCGCGGCTGGACCGATGCCGCCGAGGTGTAGCGTCGACCGTTGCCCAGAAGGTCGAGCAAGTTCGTCAGATCGCAGGTGACCGATTCAACAGGATCGAGCTGAGCATGGTGGTGACGGTATCATTGCCGAGCAGCGGCGGCAGGCGGCTAAACAGTTCGCGCGTGATAGAGGGTGGGACGGAATATCCGCTGGGCAGGTGCTAGCAGGCTGTTGAAGAAGTACTCAGCCAGGGACGCTCCCCTGGAGCGATCTTCCACCTCGGAAGCGTCCGTTTGGAATGGCAGCAGCCCAAGTTGTCTCAAGAATAGGAGCCACTACGCCAGCCAGCTACCGACTAGGGCGATAGCCTCAGACTCGCTGAGTTTAAGAGAGAGGCGAGAGACTTCTGCAGAAACCCAGGCGGGATAAGGGACCGTTCGAACAATGTGGCGGCCGGTCGGTGTATGCTCCTCTTTGATCTGAGCGAGATGGTTACGCGGGAATCGGTCCGCAAGACGAACCAACGCTGGCCAAAGCCTTCGATGAACGAAGGTGACCTTGCCACCTACAACGCGGCAAACAAGAACATCATGGTTGTCTCGCACCGAGCGGGTCCGTGCGAATATCTCCTTGCTCTTTGGGTGGGACCACCAACTTCCCTTGATCGGCCCCTGCGCCACCGCCTCTGCCAGGGAGGAAACTGGTCCGCGACCAGACTCCAACACGACACCTTGATCTCGAACAAATTCGATAGCTTGGTTGGGAGTCATCTCTGGCCCATCGGCGCGAATCCACGAGCATGGGTCCTTGTCGCCTTCGACGACGACCGCTACGACTGTACGCTCGTTGATGCTCATCAACAATCTGCCCACCGCGGGATCAGTTTGCGATTCACACCTAATCCAAACTGACGTTAGGAACGGTGCATCCCGGTTATGCAGCCAGCCAACGCATCCGCAAGCGCATCGAAGAAAGCTTTGGTTGGATGAAGGTCATCGCTGGCCTACGGAAAACAAAATATCGAGGGCTCGAAAAAGTCCGATGGGCCTTCACCTTCGCAGCCGCAGCTTTCTGCCTGGATCTAGAGCACTGCGAGCATCGCGCGGGCGCCGGCACAGATGCAAGCCCCTGATGCCGCCCTGATGCCACGCCGCGTCGCCAAGCGATCGGCTGGAATCAACCTGATCGATCTATCGACGCCTGCTCGGAGACGTTTCGCCCCGCGATCTACTCGCATAACCTGCTTCAGATCGGCTGACCCACATCGATCAAGTTGCCGTCCGGGTCCTCGAATATGAAAGCCCGCAGACCGTAATCCTTGTCCTGGAGCGCCTTGACGATCCGCAGACCGTGTTGTTCACAGATGGCATGAAAGGCATCCACGGTCTCGACCATCATGTGGGCGACGTTGAATGGAGCAGCTTTGCGTCGCGGCTGAAGGGTCAGATGCAATTCGGCCCGATGCCGCTTCAGAGCCATGAATTGAACCGGATCGCCGTTCTCGAATACCTTCTTGAATCCGAGGACCCCGGCATAGAAGGCTTGGGCCTTGCCGATGTCCTTGACCGGCAGCATGGCGGCAATCCGCCCGAATCGGATGCCGTGGTCGGCAACTTTGCCCATTGTTTAACCCTCAGACTCTCGTCCCTGCACCGAGATCACCGATTGCATCCTGGCGGTTCAACCGCCGCTCCCCGATTCCGGCAGTTATAAGGCCAGAATCCACCCCGTCGGATGTGTTGAGCAATGGTAATCGCGCATCACGTGGGTGGGTTACTTCGCTGGCGCAGGCTGATTAGGCGTCTTCGGCGGCGGGACGAGGCCGAGAGCGACGGCGCGCGGTAGGCTGTCGACGACGTCCCAGTGCTCGGCGAGCTTCCCCTGCTCGACGCGAAAGAAATCGGCCGTTGAGAAGCGCAGCTTGTTGCCGGAAGGGGAAAGCCCAATAAACGGGCCATCCTGCGTGCCGGTCCACAGCACGCGGGCCACCAACTTGTCGCCTTCGGCCACAATATCCTGGATTTCGCCGTGATAGTCGCTGAATCCTGCGAGCACCGAGGCGACAAACTGCTTCTTTCCGGCAAGACCCTGCGGCAGGTTCGGATTGTGCTCGACGAAGTCGACCATCACGTAGCGATCGGCGACGCTCGGTTGGCGCTTGTTGAAGACGTCCTCGATGTAATCGCGATAAAGCTGTTTGTTCGCTGGCGGATCCGCCGCCGCGGAGGCGGCGGTCGCGAGGCCGACAAGCGCGGCAAGCATCAAGAGGCGCATGGCCATCTCCCGTTGGTCGCGGGACGCTACGGCGCGATCACCGGCGTGACAAACGAGGATACGGCCGCCTCGCGTGACGTCAGCGCAACCGATGGCGCGCCGTGTCGATCCCCAACGCGCTGCGCAGGACCTGAAGCGCCGGCTGCTCGCGCGGCTTCTTGCGGTAGACGAGATAATAGCTCTCGCCGAGTAGAACCGGCGCATTTGCGAAAACTTGGATGAGCCGCCGGGAGGCGAGCTGGCCTTCGACCAGCTCCTTCGGCGCAAGAGCGAGTCCCTGGCCATTGGCCGCCGCCTCATACATCACCTGGGCGTTGTCGAAGGTCTGCGCACGGCGGGGGCGGTATCCGCCAAGGCCAATCGCAGCGAAATATTGAGCCCACAGATCGGGCGCCTGCACGATGTCAAGTACGCCCGCCTGGTCGAGTGCCGCGGCGGAGACGAGACCCCCGTTGGGCAATAGCCCCGGAGCGGCGACCGGAAAAACCCGCACCTCGAACAGGCGTTCGGCCACGAGTCCCGGCCAGCGTCCTTTGCCGAAACGGATGGCGGCATCGAAGCGGTCGTCGGTCAGATCGACCAGCTCGGCCGAGGTCTCGATCTGGACACCGAGGTCCGGTCGCGCGGCCCTGAGCGATGCAAGCCGCGGCGGCAGCCAGGTGCTGGCCAAAGACTGCAGCACCGAGAGCCGCAGCGTCTTGGCCCCGCAGCGTGGACGAATTGCGTCGCTCTCACGCTCGATGATCTCGATGGCCCGACTTGCCGCGTCGAGGTAGCGGGCACCTGCGGCCGTCAATTCGAGGCGTCGGTTGAAGCGGCGAAACAACGTCGTCCCGAGATCACGCTCGAGATCGCGGATTCGCCGGCTCACCGCCGAGGGGGTCAAGTTGACGGTCTTGGCCGCAGCGGTAAAGGACAGCGCGCGGCCCGCCACCGCGAATATCTCGACCGCGCGCAGCGGCGGCAAGCGTGTTTTCATGATGCAAAATAATACAGTCTCGTCGCCACTTCGAGATTGCAGCGGGCGGCGCGCGAACGATCAGGTTCGACGACGGCAGTATTCGCCCCTAAAGCGATCTGCCGCCGGCCATCAACGGTCGTTTTCGGACCTGATCATCGCATCCACCTCGCATTTTGCTGCGGCATGCCGTCGCTTGGATCGCCGAGCGTGCAGGATTTCCGAGCCCACGACGAATGACCGCCGCATTCGCACGCCTCTACGGGCGGTCGCCCTCTCCGGTTTAAAAGCAACAAACGGAGTGCGCCCGCGGTAGCGGCATGTTGAGTTGCTCCCGATCGCAGACCGAACTGATGCTGGAACCGAAATGAAAAGCAACATCCGGGAAGACGGGAAGCAGCCGGTGTGCAACATCGATGCGTACGGGAACGCCCAATCTCTGCCATGGCTAAGGAGGTCGACATGACCGCAGCTGTTCCGGTGATTGACATTAGCGGCTTCGCACAGGGCGATGAGGCTGCACGTACCAGAATTGCCAAACAGGTCTCGACCGCGCTCGAAGAAATCGGCTTTCTTGTCGTTCAAGGGCACAACGTAAATCCCAAAAGCATTGCGGCGTTACGAGAACAGGCATGGGGCTTCTTCGATCTACCGCTGGCGGAAAAGATGTGTTCACGCAAGCCCATAAAAGGGTCCTTCCGTGGCTATGTTACAGCAGATGACGAAAATCTGACTTACATGCAGAACGAAGCCGCGCCATCCGACCTCAAGGAGTTCTTTGGATTTGGCAAGTTCGACTACGGCGACGACCCTTATTACCGGCAATCGTTCGCCGACTTAGCATTTACGCCCAATATCTGGCCGGAGCAACCGTTCGACTTGAAACCCGCCGCGATGCAGTTCTATCGCGAGATGGAGAGCCTAACAGAGCAAATCCTCAGAATTTTTGAGAAAGGTCTCGGGCTCGATCAAGGGTTCTTTCGGGACAAGTTCTTCCGTCACGCATCCACCGTCCGCCTGCTCAATTACCCAAACCAAGCAGAAGACCCCTTACCAGGTCAGTTACGGTGTGGAGCTCATTATGACTTCACCGCAATAACTCTGCTGGCCGTGGACAATGCTCCTGGGGGTTTACAGGTTCAGTCTCGAGCCGGGGATTGGATTGATATTCCGTTGGTCGACAACGGAATCGTCCTCAATATCGGCGATCTGATGGCGAACTGGACCAATGACCTCTGGCGCTCTGGCCTCCACAGGGTTGTGAATCCACCTCGCGATATACGCGGAAGTACACGGCGTCTATCGCTGGTGTACTTCGTGAATCCGAATTACGACGCCATCATTGAATGCCTGCCCGGCTGCCAAGATGCCAGCCATCCAGCCCTCTATGCGCCGGTCAAGGCTGGCGAGCATCGGGTCCAGAAAATCCTGACGGCGACAAGCGGCCAGCTGGTGAGCGACGCAGCTGAATAACATCGGTCGTCCGTGACACGTGCCGCAGATCAGGAGAAGCAGCGAATGCCCGGCCGAAGTGCGAGCAAGACCTACGGGACCGTCAGCGCCGACGAGCAGAAGGAGATGAGCGGCCTGGAATTTGTCCAAGGGCTCGTCGACGGGTCCCTGCCGCTGAATACGATAGCGAAGACCTTGGGATATGATATCACCGAGGCAGAGAGCGGGCGGGTCGTTATCACCGCGAGACCGAGCGACATTCACCTCAATCCGTGGGGCACGGTGCACGGAGGCCTTTCGGCCACGCTGCTCGACAGTTGCATGGGGCTGGCCATTCAGTCGACGCTGGAAAAAGGCACGGGTTCGACCACCCTCGAATTCAAGATTTCACTCGTGCGCCCCATCATGCCGGACACCGGACCGATCAAGGCGGAAGGGGTTGTGCTGAACTGTGGTCGTCGGGTTGGGACCGCCGAGCCAACCGTAACGCTGGCAAATCTCTGTGACCTCGCGCTCGTTCATCGACGCGAAGTTGCGGCCAGTCCGGTGGCGCTCCCAACAACCCGCCCACCTTGGCCGGAGAGTAGAGAAACAGCACCCCATCAAGGGGCTTCGGCGCTTCACGACAGCTGCACTGGTTACCGCAGCGTCTGTCGCCAGCAGCCCTGCGCTCCCGCAGGTCAGTTATGATTTGCAAGAGAGATGCGCTCGCCAGGCGGAGAAGGTATTTAGAGATAGGGGCTACAGCAAAGACATCACAAGGCCTAAAGGAGATGAGAGCGGCAGTAATGATGTGATAGCTAATTTCGAAAGTCATTACAATACAATGGTAGACAAATGTTTTGTGCTGCTTGAAATATTTGGCGTAGGTGTCAGCAATGCTGGTTTTCAGATCAGATCCCTTTTAGATGCGTATGAGGGTCGGACTTACGCAGAGTATGCATGGGGACCGACGGACAGCAAGAAATCTTGGGAGGTGCGGCCTTACTGTCGGTTGATACCCTCCCACAATGGCCAGAGCAACTGCCACTCCGAAGCGGAGTTTAATGCGTTTATTACTCATTACATGGAGTGATCGCGTATTTTTTGCGTGGGAGCGAACTGGATTCAAACTCTCGCTGGGATTCAGGGTTCGAATCCGTCTCCCTCCCGCATGGAGTCTGCTGCGAACCTGCTCCCCTTCATCCGGCTCCGGCGATCAGTTGCACGAGATCACCCCATCCCGAAGCCCGGCGCATGTGCCCACCCGGGCTTCCTCAACTGCGGGGCGCGGCCAGGTCGGTCAGGCTCCTTCCGACCTCAATTGAGATGTATGGGGCTTTCCCCAGTACTTGCGCAACAAAACCCATCCCATAGCGCCGGCGGCGACGAGCCAAATTCCGGTCGCGCCGACCTTCGTCACCAAGTCGGTCAGCATCTCCACCGTGATGATCATCACTAGCGCGATTATCGGGCCGCACAGAATGAGAGCCGCCGTAGGCAACTCCGAGGTACATCGCAATTCGTCGAGATCCTGCCGGTCAGCGATTCGAGGGCGATCCGCTCGAGCGCCACGTCAGCCAGGTTGCAAGCCCTTGGCCTTGTACACCGCCGCCGCCTTGGGGTCCGCCAGGAAATCAATCAGCGCTTTTGCCGCAATAGGCTGCTGGGACACATACGCGGCCGGAAGCGAATTGCCGCTGCCGAGCGAGCACGCGGAACGCGCCGCCTATGTCATCGACGGCGGCGTCCCCGTCGGCGAGGAGAGCGTCGAACGCGGCCGCGTGCTGGTCTTCGCGCAGGGGCCGAGGTGGTGCTGCACGCGACGGCCGATGCGCGCATCGTGCTGATCGGCGGCGCACCGACCGACGGAGAACGGCACATCTGGTCTTCGTTTCCAGCTCCAATGCGAGAATCGAGCAGGCCAAACGCGACTGGAAGGAGGGCAGGTTCCCGAAAGTGCCGGGGGACGAGATCGAATCGATACCACTTCCAGAATGAGACAGAAACGAGATCGCCGCGACAATGCGTCCTATCAACAATAGAAATTCGCCGAACCATGTATGCTCTGTGGCAAAACCGATCGAGCGGCACCCGTGGGGTAACGATATCTTTGGGTTGATAGAAATCCCGAAGATATAGCATTTCAAAGTTCTATCACCAAAAGAGTGTTATCTTCGAGAACTCTCTGTGATTGGGTTGCCCTTTGTGCTTCTCAGCGTCGAGGCACACGGCAAGGCCTTGGGGATCGGCGACGAGGACCCGGCTGCAAGGTTCTGCGTCGCACCTCCGCCGGTTATTCCCGCTCCCACGAACAGTGCCGCCGCCGCAAGAACAGTGCTGAACCCGGCAGAATACAAATGAGCACACGAGGAGCGCGCCCACTCGGACAGAAATGCCGATGTCGATCACTCGCGAGCAGTTGCCAAGATAGACCCTATTAGGTGTGCGACTGCTCATAAAGAAGGGTTCTGATGGACCTCCGGCCAATCGGCCCGGCGCGATGACGGTTGCCGAGGCGGCTGCGGCGAGGCGCAACCAAATCCCGCGCGGGATCGCCTACATGGCAGGCTCGACCGCGATGTTCGCCGGCGGCAATGCGGTCGTGAAATGGCAACTTGCCACCTATCCGCTGGGCGAGGTCGCGTTCGGGCGCACCTTGTTCGCACTCCTGACCGTCGCGGCGATCGTATTGCCGCGTTCCGGGTGGAGCGTCTTGCGGACGCGACGCTACCGCGAGCATCTGCAGCGCGGCCTCTCGCAGTTCGGCTCGATGCTGTGCTGGTTCCTCGCAGTCAGCGTGCTGTCGCTCGGCTCGGCGACGGCGATCGGCTTCGCGGCGCCATTGTTCACGACCCTGCTGTCAATCGTGATCCTAAAGGAGAAGGTCGGCATCCATCGCTGGTCGACGCTTATCGTCGGGTTTGTCGGCGTCCTGATCATCACTCATCCCGGCACCGGCACGCTGACTTACGGCGCGCTGTTCGCGCTCGCCAACGCGGTCTTAATCTCGACCGTGGCGATCGCGATCCGCCGCATGAGCATGACCGAATCGACGGAGACACTGACGCTCTACCAGATGAGCATTATGACCTTGTGCACCGCGGGCCTGCTGACGCTCGGCTTCCGAGCCCCACACCTGGGCGACGCGCTGATGATCGCACTTGCCGGGGTCGGCAATGGAATCGCCCAGTTCTGGTGGACGCGGTCGCTTTCATTGGCGCCACCCTCGGCAGTGGTTCCGTTCAACTACCTTTCGCTAGTTTGGGCGATGATCCTCGGCTTTGCGGTGTGGGGGGACGTGCCGACCCCGGCCCTGCTTGTCGGTTCGACGATCGTTGTCGCCTCGGGCCTATACATCCTATGGCGCGAGACCGTGCGCCGCCGCCGCCCGGCGGTCCCGGCGCCGCAGCGGGCGTAGTCCCACCCAGCGGGTCGCGAAGGGCGTAGCGGATAGAATTGTCTTAAGGACAATTTGTACAAACTGCGCTTTATCATCGTCGCCTCGGCATACGCTATTGCCGAGGCGCTGGTGTTCGGCAAGAAGGCTGGCCTCGATCCGCAAAAATCTACGAGGTCGTGCGCGTTAGTACCGGCAGCAGCGTGCAGTTCGAAAACCGGGTGCCGCGCATGCTGGCGCGCAATTTCGTGCCGGGGGGCACGATTGACATCTCGTACAAGGACCAAGAGCTCGAAACCTTCATTTGCTAAGCACCTCGGCGTGCCGCTGCTGCTCGCCAGCGTGACGCAGCAGGTCTACCAGATGGCCCGCGCCGCCGGGCTCAACAAAGAAGACGGCTCATCGATCATCAAAGTGTTTGAGCGCATGGCCGGAGTGACGATCGGCGGCGACGACGACTGAGATCACACCGCCAACCGGTGGAACCGGGCGGCCGGGTACGCACCCGGTCCAGCGTTCCTTAAGGGCGGCGGCGCGGCGCCTTGGTGCTGCGACGCGACGCCCGCCGGCTGATCCGCGCCCGAACGAGGTCATCCGCGACGCTCAACGGGGTGGCGCCGGTCGCGGCGGCGCAACGCAGCACGCCGCGGGTGATGGCGCCGATGCGCGCGACCGAAGCAAGCACTGCGGCGGGCTGGTCGTCGATGGTTTCCTGGTGGAAGTCGATAACGCCGCCGGCATTCGCCAGATAGTCCGGCACGAAAACGATGCCGCGTACCGCCAACGCCGCGTCGTGCCGCGCCTCCGCAAGCTGGTTGTTGGCACCGCCGCAGACGACGCGGCAGCGCAGGCCGGGGATGGTCGCGTCATTCAGCACCGCGCCGAGCGCCG
>Ga0210403_10006229_pt1 | contig 10025 bp, 7 predicted proteins | sample IncBWC19MmetaG_FD_150863 | JGI IMG/M metagenome (GOLD analysis project Ga0210403, IMG submission 150863) | Forest soil microbial communities from Barre Woods Harvard Forest LTER site, Petersham, Massachusetts, United States - Inc-BW-C-19-M | ecosystem: Environmental > Terrestrial > Soil >... | reverse complement strand
CAAAGAAACGCAACCGCGGCAATCGTGAACGTGGCGGACCGCGTCATTGGCGACGGCTAATATCACTTTGTCATTGCAATTTGGAGAGCAAACAAGACAGAATCTCGCGCATATGAAAACGACAACTCCTCCATTAAGAAATTCGATGAACCGCGTCCCTTTCCGGCTCGCTTTGCTGCTAATTACACTCGCCCTTGCCTGCTTTGCGCTGCCGCCGACGGCGCGAGCGGTTTGCGAAGAAGGCTGCGATACCGTCAACTTGAACACGTTTCTCGGCGAGGATGCGCTTACGAACGACACCACCGGACACCAGAACACCGCAATCGGGTATAAAGCGCTCTATTCCAATACACTCGGGAGTCAGAACACGGCCATCGGTGCTTATTCGCTCTTTACCGCCCCTGTAGGTAACTCTAACACAGCCATTGGCAATGCTGCGCTTTTTAACGACACCTTTGGCGTCAACAACGTGGCCATCGGCGCTTCTGCGCTCTATTACAATACAACCGGCTACCAGAACACGGCCACCGGCACTCTCGCGCTCCGTACCAACACGACCGGCTATAACAACACAGCCAATGGTTATTTTGCGCTTCAAAGCAATACCGCTGGGAACAGCAACGCGGCTACCGGTTTTTTTGCTCTCGTTAATAACTCAACCGGCAACAACAACACGGCCGACGGTTTCAACGCGCTCTATGGAAACACGACTGGCAATAACAACATCGCATTGGGGTTTCAAGCCGGTCAAAACCTCACCACGGGCAGCAACAATATCTATATTGGCAATCGTGGAACTTCTAGCGAATTCAGAACCATCCGCGTCGGCGCGCCATCAACTCACGGGAGGACTTTTGTCGCCGGCATCAGTGGCGTCACCGTTCCAGCGGGTGTCGGGGTAATAGTCGATATCAACGGTCAGCTCGGCACGGTCGTTTCCTCGGAACGTTTCAAGGATGCAATCAAGCCGATGGATAAGGCGAGCGAAGCGATTCTCGCGCTCAAACCAATGACATTCCACTACAAGCACGAGCTTGACCCTGCGGGCACTCCGCAATTCGGCCTCGTGGCCGAGCAGGTGGAAAAGGTCAATCCCGCTCTGGTGGCTCGCGACGCCGAAGGGAAGGTCTTCACTGTGCGCTACGAAGCGGTGAACGCGATGTTGTTAAACGAGTTTCTGAAAGAACACTGGAAAGTTCAAGAATTGGAAGCCAATGCCGCACGACAGCAAAAGCAAATTGAGGCGCTGACTGCGGGCCTACAGAAAGTGAGCGCCCAGCTTGAACTGAGCAAGTCCGCACCGCAAACGGTTTCGAACGATCACTAGAGTAGAAAAACAAAAGGCCGCTTAAGGCGCGAAGCTGTTTCTCGTCGCAGAAACCGCTAATTGTGCTGCCGTAGTCATCACGAATCCGCTTTACTTTTAAAGGGCGCCATCGACATGATCGGCGCTATGAAAGCGCCAATTGTATCCTCCGCAATCGTAATAGTGCTGTTGCTCGGTGCGCTGAACGCCGTCTACGCCGATAGCGCCATCTGGAATGCGAATCCAATCGATAGCGACTGGAGTAACCCGGCCAATTGGACTCCCGCCACGGTGCCGAATGGGCCTTCCGATACGGCTACATTTGCCTCCTCGGGTGTGACCGACGTTTCGATTTCGGCGTTGGTGCAGTTGGACGGTATCGTTTTTGACGTGGGCGCCGACGCGTTCACAATAAGCAACACCCCGATAGTGGTACTCACCATCAGCGGCGCCGGTATAACGAACAACTCCGGTGTGCTTCAGAATTTCGTCAATCAGCAGAACTTGAGGAGTGCCGGGCAGCTGTACTTCACCAATGGCGCGACGGCGGGAGACTCGGTCATTTACACTAATCAGACGGCGGAACGCAGCGGAACGATCTTCCCGCTGATCCAATTCGAAGATAATTCTACGGCCGGTACTGCTCAGTTCATAAACATGGCCGGCGGGGGTTTTTCCCGCGCGGGCGTGATTGAGTTCCAGGGGAACTCGACGGCCGGCAATGGCACCTTCCAGAATACCGGAGTGTCGGGTCAGAATTCGCCAGAGATTAATTTCCGTGATCAGGCGAGCGCGGGCGAGGCTGTAATGACCAACGAAGAGTCTACTTCAAGCTTTGTGACATTCTATGACAATAGTACGGCCGATCACGCGACCATTACCAATGAGGCTCATTTCGGCGGCGGTTTCGTTTTTTTTTACAACAACTCAACCGCAGCAAACGCGACAATCATCAACGAAGGCGACACCACTTGGAATGGTTACACCTATTTCTACGATACCTCCACCGCAGGTGACGGCCTCTTCATCGTCGACGGTTCTCTTACTACTAGTTTCGGATATGGTATCCTGGGCCTGACCGCGAATTCAAGCGCTGGTAACGGCACGTTTATCGCGAACGGCGGGCAGGTCGCCGGGGCAGCCGGCGGTCATATTTACGTGCAGAACTTTGCATCCGCGGAGAATGGTACCTTTTACGCCAATGGAACTACGGTTGAAGGAGCATTTGGCGGCCGAGTGACATTTACCATCCAGAGTCCGACGGCGGCTACAGCCACGCTCATCGGCACTGGAGGAGTCGGAACCGGAGAAGGCGCGGGTGGCGGAATCGTGTTCCTGGATAGTTCTGTTGGCGCAGCACCGCGGGTTGAGGTCTTTGGAAACGGCTTTTTCGACATACGCGCACACGATACCCGTCGGTTAACGATCGGCTCTCTGGAAGGAGACGGTCTTGTATTCCTGGGAGGACTTAATCTATCCATAGGTAGTAACAACCTAAGCACCGAGTTTTCCGGACTTATCGAAGAAAACAGCGAAGGCACGATCGGGGCGCTAACAAAGATCGGCCAGGGCATCCTGACGCTCAGTAGCGAAAATACCTACACGGGTGGCACGACGATCGCGAGCGGAAAGCTTGTCATAGCCAACCAGAGTGGGTCGGGCACCGGTACCGGCCCAGTCAACGTCACGAGGGGTAAGCTCGGCGGTACCGGGATCATTGCTGGTGCGACAACGATTGGCACCGGCAACGGGACCGGCGCGTTTCTTGCCCCGGCAGCTGCGACAGGCACGTCTCAACAGGCCATTCTCACCATCCAAAGCGCACTGACCTTCAACGCCGATGCGACTTGCAGTTGCACGTTCAAGGCGGAACAACACAGAGACACGACCAGGACCAAAACCAGCATGGTGATTGCCAACGGGGTAACCATCAACAGTGGAGCCACGATTGAGTTAGTCGGTCACATCACGGGAGCCTTGAGTCAAGGAACGCCGCTGACCTTAATCAGTAACACCTCAGTTAATCCCATCAGCGGCACCTTTGGCAACCTGCCCGATGGCGGCATTATTACGATCAACGGCAACAACTTCCAAGCCAGCTATGAAGGTGGCGACGGGAACGACCTCACGTTGACAGTGGTTCCCTGATACCGAGCGCATTGCGTTCAATGCGGCGGATCGAAGGCTGTGACGCTCGAAGCGGCTCGCCCTCTCGCGCGCGCGAACGCGCGTATTTGTCACACCCCGGCCCGGAACCCTACCCGCCTTCCGAGCGGCCCCCGGGGTACCGGGTTCGACCCATCCAGCCGCCAAAAAGCGTTCACGCCGCAATTTCCCCCTTTCGGCTCTCCGACAGGAGATAGCGAAACTCTGCGGCTTTTCCGCCATTCGCACGCGCTTGGCCCTTGCGAACAACCTTGATCACGCCCAAGCGAGCGAGCGCGAAAGTGATGTTATATGCTGTTTGGTGGTTCAAGCCATCCTGAGCTTTTGCGGCATCTCGGTAGCTCAGAAAGTATGTCTTGCTCCCGCATAAGCGAAAAAGTTCGCGATGCAGCGCGGCCAGTTTCCGCCAACTCTCAGGCGCGTCCGGCATTCCCGGTATGACCGGCAGTTCAGAAAGCGAATACTTCGCAACGGCTTCAAGCGCCTTGTTAAGCGTGTCACCTTGGCCAGTCGGCACGCGGACTTTCCCAAGCCCTGCGAGAAACTCTGCTAGATAGTCGTCGCGGGTTTTTTCTGGATCGAGAAACGGTTGCGAAAGCCTATACCACTCGTCGAATGCTACCATTCGTGCGGTGATCGGCAATTCCCGACCGGTTCCCTTTTCCACAGCCTTAAGGTCACGCACAAGCGTCCAAAGTCTCCTCCTTGCAGTGTTCCGCGCGGTGCAAGCATTGCGCGCCCCGAGTGCTTCAAGCGCCTTCTCTGGCCCTTGTCCGTTGGACACGGGATACACAAGAGACACAGGACACTCAGGAAACTCAAGAGACTCAGGCCACACAGGCAACTCATGAGTCGTAGTGCACTGCACATCTTTGAAGCTGGCCGGAAGCAATTCTCTATGTGCTACCCCTGTAATGCTCATTGGGCGCTTAGCTCCCTTAGCTTCGCAAATGCCGCGTCTTTATCGGTTAGCGTGAACCCGTACACGCCCCAACTGTCCGAGTTTGGATACAGTTCTGCCGGTTCAATGAACCTTCCGTTGATTTGAAAACCTTCGCGTCGGCGGATGCGAATTACTTCGTAACAGACGCTAGGATTAGAGCAACCGCTCCAAATTTGCTCGTATATCGCAGCGTCTCTCTCGCGGGCGATCTGCCGATAATCAAACCCATCACGGCTGAATTGCGTTGGCAATGGCTTGTAAAAACGCCGTTTCTTACTCCCAGCCTCGGCGCTAGCGCGCGTTTTGATTGCGCGGGAGTGTGGAAGATACCGGGCAGTTACTTCCGCGACGTTTTAGGCTTAAGGCTATCATTCCCCCCTCCTATCGTTGCCCGGCCTCTAGGAAACGATCACGATCGACGCGCCTGATGCGCAGAAGTTTCCTAGTTGGTTTAAGCGCCTTCAGGCGTCCAGCACGGATCTGATTTTGCAGATACCGCGGCGTGCAGATGGCATACTGCGACGCTTGCCTGAGTGTTAGTAATGGATTATCCCACGTCAGCGTGACGTGAGCCGACTGCTGTGTCCCGAGGGACTGACGATTCGTTCGACCCATCGTCTCCGCATACTATCATAGTCAAGCCAATAGTAAACATTTAATTTTCTCCGACGTTCATTTTTTTACAAGCGGTTGACCTTTGTTCATGCTAAAAGAACCAGTCGCAATCGCAAATTGGCTTTTATCCGTCCGCATGGATTTGGGGTGAGCCATGATGGGCGACCGACCACACACAGGGCTACACCCACCGACGGCTAGCCTAGCGGCTTAATGTTCAGCCGATGCGGGGAACCGCTACAACGTTAACTCCCTTATCGGGAGTACGAAGTCGAGCATTTAATTACAAGCGCCTGCGCTAAAGGCCGTACTCTTCGCCAGTTATTCCCTTCCAGAGCAAGATAAGGACGCGCGCCAGCCAAGGGCAGTATTTCGCTGTCACTAACAGAGCGAAGAGAACAAGCCCCGCGACACCCACGTATAGCGTACTCTTCATCCCAGACAGCTTCATTCTGGCTTGCTATCCGATTTCGTCGGCAAGCTTCAAGCAAAATCTCCGGGCGAGCAGAGTCAGGGGCTCGCGCTGAACGCGACGACATTCGCTGTTTCTCGTGTCGGAACGATTCTCCAATACCTCTCTGCTTCCATTGGCAACACCAACTCCCGATACGTGCTGTAGAGCATCTGCGGGCTGGTGTGGCCCAACTCTGAGGCAACCCGAGGGGCATCGTGGGTTGCGGCCAAACGATATGAAGCAAACGAGTGACGCGCTCCGTTCTTAGGCCAGCGCGCAAGCCCGGCAGCTTTGCGGATTAGGTCGAGCTTCTTGCGCGAGTTCGACGGTACGACTGGGCCGGTCATGCCGGCGTAAGGTCTTAGCCACTCACGAAGGTTAGGCTGCATCTCAACAATGCGTCGGCGTGCAGACTTTGCCTTGCTCGCTTTCACTTCAATGTGTCCACGCTTCTGGTCTATTTCTGACCAATCGAGCCGTTTTACCTCCGCATCACGTATTCCAGCGAACGCAGCGATTGCCAACATTGGGACCATCTCCGGTGCTCTCTTGGAAGCCGCGTTGAGTAAAGCGGCCAGTTCATCGACTGCGAAGATTTCAGGCGGATTGTCTGGTAGTTTAGGGCGCGCCGTGTGTAAAATGGGATTGCTATCGAGCATTCTCCGGCGTTCCGCGTAGCTGAATAATACGCCAACGTTCGCCCTGTAATTTGCCCGGCTCTTTGGCCCGCAATTGAGATTGCGCAACCAATCGTCCAAATCTTCGACTGTGATTGCGGCGATTGGGCGATTCCCAAAGTCTGCGCAGAATGTCGCGAGACGCTTTTTCAAATCGGCAATGTATGTCGCGCTCATCCCATCTTTGCGCTTCGCCTCCAACACTTCCTTTGCCAAATCCGCGACGGTGACATTGCACCGGCGGATTCGCTCCAAGTAATCCAAGTAAAACGTTGCTGCGTCGTCGATGGTCTTGCCGTGTTCAGCCAGTTTTTTGCGGGCATGGATAATTACGGAGAGTTCGCCAGGGGATAGACCTACGGCCTCGCGCCCATGGCGCTCCAGGGTTGTGATCTGGCGGAGACGTTCTGCTTCCGCCTCGGCTTTGGTCTTGAAAAACTTCCGGCCTCGATTAAAAGGACGGAGGTCGAGATACCAGGGATGCGTTTTGCTGTGGCGATATTCGAGGACTCTGAGCGTTGGTCGTTTCATGGCCGCAAATATGCGCAAAGCGACCGAGAATGTCAATACAAAGTCAATGATTGAATTTCAGGCAGCATAGAGAAGCTCATTTTTCATAGGTAAAAGGCTGGGTAGCTCAGTTGGCAGAGCAGTGGACTGAAAATCCACGTGTCGGCGGTTCGATTCCGCCCCCAGCCATGCCCCTGTTTTCAGAAGGCAAAATGCGACTGAAAGCAGTCGTTCTTTGGCCATCGAGCAAAATCCCGAAAATGAAACGAAATGAAGGTTTGCACAGCCTTTGGCGTCATGCAGTGTCATGCAATTTTCTGGAGAGGCCAGCGCAGCGCCCCAGATCGCCCCAGAATGGTTTGATTGGCCGGACGGGTGGCCCTTTTGGCCCCCCCGGTGGCCAGCAGCCGAAATGCGCTTGCGATTAGAATATGGGTTTTCTACGCTGCCAATTGACTATGCCGCCCGTCGATCGTCGGCCGCTGCTCCTGTGTCATGCGCACAAAAGTTAATCCTCAACTGCGCCGTGCATTTACTGGTAGAGGAGGTAAGGCACGCCTCATCGACGCGCTCAGTGAACAACAACTAGCCGCGCACAATCCACAACTCAGTTCTCGCATCGCGAAAAAGGTCGCCATCGTTGAGGTCTCAAAAGACCGCGAATTCATTACGCAAGGTGCCGCCGAACGTGATCTATTTTTCATCCTAGCTGGTTCTTGCGCAATTGAGGTCAACGGTCGTGAGATAGCAAGACGCCGTGCAAATGAGCACGTCGGTGAAATTGCATTGCTAGATACGGTCGCGCTGCGCAGCGCGAGTGTTCGCGCAGTAGAACATAGTGTGCTGGCGAGAATCGCATCAAACGACTTCACAAGAATCGCAGCGGAGTATCCGGATTTATGGCGAAGGATGGCAACGGTGTTAGGAAATCGAATGCGCGAAAGGAACAAGTTTCAACGAGCGCCACGCGAGCAACCCGTAATCTTTATAGGGTCATCATCAGAAAAGGGGCTCCCTATCGCGAAACGCATTCAATCGTACCTTTCTAGGCTACCCGTCGTTCGAACATTGTGGACGGACAACGTTTTCGAAACGTCCAGTACGACAATCCAGGATTTGGTAAGCGCCAGCCGCGCTTGTCATGGTGCAGCTGGATCGCGAGAAAGGGTTTGGAAAAGATCGCAGTAAATATTTGCGCGATCATCAGGCAGGCGCCCGAAGCTTTGGTTGTCGTTTGGGAAAGGCAAAGTTGTCGGTGATATCGCTTTCAATCCAGCCGTAAAATCTAAAACCCGGCTGGGGCGACATCATTTCCATCATTCCCGTTATCGGTATTGATTGCCCCGGCTTGCTCATAGCCATTTCATCAGCGAGAGCGGTTTTCGCTGACAGCGTCGCGGCCAGCATAACGCTGAGAGCTAAAATTGGTCTCATTAGTTCGAGTAGCTGGAAGCAATGAGCGGTTTGATTCTGCAGCAGCAGGTCATAGGCGCATCTTATGCGCTCGACTCAGGAGCCATTTCCAGCCAGCGACCGACCAGCAAAGTGCATCGTCTGAAGAATGTCACTGCGCAGGCTAAGGAAATCCGGACTACTGCGGTCGCGTGGCCGGTCCATCTTTACTGGAATGATCTGCTCGATCCGCCCGGGAGGTGGAGTCATGATAACGATGCGGTCGCTCATGTAGATGGCCTCATCGATGTCATGAGTAACAAGCAGCATGGTAGTGCGTCGCGCCTGCCAGAGGCGCAACACTTCATCCTGCATACGCATGCGGGTAAAGGCATCGAGCGCGCCCAGCGGTTCGTCGAGCAGGAGCACTTTGGGATGGTTGACCATCGCCCGTGCAAGCGCGACGCGCTGGGCCATGCCCCCCGAGAGATGGTGCGGAAAGGCGTCCGCAAACGCTTCCAAGCCTACCACGCGCATGAATGTATCGACTTGACCACGTTCTTGTTTCAGCACACCGCGCGCGACGAGGCCGGCTTCGATGTTGCGTCGCACGGTCAGCCACGGAAAAAGATTCGGATCTTGAAAGACAAGGCCCCGCTCCGCGTTTGGCGCGGTGATTGGCTCGTCGCCTACCAAGACGTCGCCGTCGGTTGGGAGAATAAGACCAGCGATAAGACGCAATAGAGTGGACTTCCCGCAACCGCTGGGACCCACGATGGATACGAGCTCGCCGGCTGAGACGAAGAGCGACACCCTGTCTAAAGCCAGTCCACCCACCGCTGCGCCGTTAACGGCGGCAAAGTATTTGCTCGCCCCGCGAACGCGCAGGGACGAAGCTTCGGTGGCGACATGTTCGGTCATCGGGGCTACCATTTGATAACTCCCTTCTGCCAGACCAGCACGCGGTCGCGCACCTTAAAGAGCACTGTCATGATTGTAGAGAAAAATGCTGCCATGATAATAAGCGCGCCATAAACCTTCCCATACTCTGCCCATCCCTGTGCCCAGCTCACATACCATCCGAGGCCAGACTTAACACCGACGTTCTCAGCTACGACCAGAGTTAGAAATGAGGTGCCCAAACCCATGAACAGTCCGATAAAGATATTGGGCATTGCAGCCGGGATGGCGACTCGGAAGACGAGGTAGAGGCGGTTCGCACCGAGGGTGCGGGCAACATCGAGGTAAGAGGCGCGAGTGCTGGAAATTCCTGAGGCTGTGAGCATCGTCACCGGGAACCAAACGGCCAGGGAAATCAAGCCGACGGCCGAAAAGAGTGAGGAAGGCGAGATCACCATCGCCAGTGGGATCCAGGCCGTTGCGGGAATAGGTCCAACGATTTTTAGCAACGGCATTCCCCAGTAACGAGCGTGAGGAAACCAGCCGATAGTAACGCCGGTTACCAGGGCTATTATTACACCGATAGAGTAACCGCCTATTAACAAGATGAGAGAGTGCCAGGTGCTGTCGAAGAGAAGCTCGTAGTCGCTCACCATGCTCCCGAATACTCCTTCAGGACCCGGAAAGTAGGGTAGTGGTAGCAATCCCAGGCATGAAGTCGCCAGCTCCCAGATACCAGCGGTCATCGTTGCGACGCCAAGCATGGGACACATGTGCCGCATCCATTTGCGCAGGCCCTCAAAGAACGGATAAAGCGTCGCACCCAACAAACCGAGGCCGAGCATAACGAAGAGTAGCAGGGGATAATAATGGGTGGGAGCAACCGGTTCTCGCTTCGGCACCAAGAAATGGATCGCGAGCGCGATGCAGGCTCCCACTGGAACGGCTAGCCATGTCTGCGGACGTGGACGTGATTTCACCACTCCCAGAGTAGCAAATGCAGTTTCTCCGCCAGGTCGCTCGGCTCTGGAAACGATCGCGGTTCGCGGCTGGAGCTCTTCT
>Ga0210403_10006227_pt1 | contig 10025 bp, 8 predicted proteins | sample IncBWC19MmetaG_FD_150863 | JGI IMG/M metagenome (GOLD analysis project Ga0210403, IMG submission 150863) | Forest soil microbial communities from Barre Woods Harvard Forest LTER site, Petersham, Massachusetts, United States - Inc-BW-C-19-M | ecosystem: Environmental > Terrestrial > Soil >... | reverse complement strand
TTGACGTATTCGCGCAGGACTCCGCTTTTTCTGCGCCTCAAAGCGGCGGTGCCGGGCTTGACGGGATCGCCTTCGGCAGCGATGGCAATCTTTACGTGACGACCTATACGGCTGGCGAATTTTTGCGCGTGGAAGTCAAGAATGGAAAGGCCGGGCGCGTCACAAAACTCTCCGGTAATCCTCACCTGCAGTTTCCCGATGCTCTCCGAAGTCTCGGAGACAACAGTTTCCTCTTGATCGAGGGTTCGGGAAGATTAGATCGCGTCGTGATAAGAGGCGACGTTTTCGCCGTCACGGCGATTCATGACGGTTTCGTGACTCCGACGTCGGTTGCCCAAATTGGCACGACTGCGTGGGTCAGTGAGGGCCAGCTAGCCTTTTTTTTCGATCCTTCGAAGAGGAACTCATCGCCTTCTTTGCCTTTTCGAATCTACGCGGTCCCATTGAGAAAGGAAGACAGTAAATGAGGTTTCAGCGCGTGTCGTACCTGACGTTTTGGCTAAGCCTGCCCATTGCATTCTTCGCCGCACATGGCGTGCATGCGCAAAGTGTGCATGTTGACTCGACGGCGTACCCAACGGTGACGGACGAACGGCTCCAGCATCCGGAAGCGGGCGATTGGCTGATGTATCGGCGTACATATGACGGCTGGGGTTTCAGCCCGCTGAAGGAGATCACGTCGAGCAACATTCAAAAGCTATCGCTGGCTTGGTCGATGAGCACTGACCTACTTGGCGCTCACGAAACGACGGCGATCGTCAATCACGGGCGTATGTTCATCACGACGCCCCAAAACAACATCATCGCGCTGGACGCCAAGACCGGAACCCAATTGTGGCGGTACAGAAGGAAGTACCCGGACGGCTTGTTCCAGCTCCATCCAACAAACCGCGGGGTCGCTCTGTATGGTGACTACGTCTATATGGCGACTACCGATTGCGCGCTCGTGGCTCTTGACGCCGCAACGGGCAAAGTGGTCTGGGACGTCCCGTTCGATGACTACAGGACGGGTTGCTACTCGACCCTGGCGCCGCTTGCGGTGCGCGGTAAAATCATCGCCGGTTACTCGGGTGGCGAACTCGGCGTTCGGGGCTCCTTAAGCGCGTTCGACGCGCTCACCGGAAAACGGATCTGGAAAACCTATACCGTGCCTGCGCCAAACGAGGCTGGTGGCGACACCTGGAAGGGTGAGACCTACAAACGGGGTGGCGGTTCGACCTGGATCACTGGGGTCTATGATCCTGCTTCGAACACGCTGTATTGGGGGACAGGGAATCCGGGGCCGTGGGTCGGCGATGATCGGCCCGGAGACAATCTGTATACCGACTCGACGCTTGCTCTCGACCCAGATACCGGAAAGATCAAGAGCTATCACCAGTACACTCCGCACGACAGCTTCGACTGGGATGAGGTCTCGGCACCGCTCCTGATCGACACGGAGCTCGATGGCAAGCTCACGAAGACCGCCACTCATGCGGGTCGCAACGGCTATCTTTGGATACTGGATCGCGATCATCTCAAGTTCCTGCACGCCTACCCGTTCTCCGATAACAACGTCTTCACGTCGATTGACCCAAAGAGCGGTCGACCCACGATCGACGAGTCCAAGCGACCGGGGGCTCATCAGGGCGCAGAGTTCTGCCCCAGCATTGGAGGCGGCAAAGACTGGCCGCCCGAGGCGTGGAGCCCGCAGACGAAACTTCTCTACGTCCCTGCTAACGACAATCTCTGCGCGTACCTCCCAAAAGGTAAAGCCCCAGACGATGACTCTAAACCGTTCTATACCGGCTACGATTTCGACAGCATTTTCGGATCGATCCGTACCCTCCCAGGCGCGTCTGACCACATTGGAGAACTGCAAGCCTGGGACCTGAACACTGGCAAGCGCGTCTGGCAGCACAATTTCAAGACAATGCTTTGGTCGCCGCTACTAGTCACGGGCGGGAATATTCTCTTCGCCGGCGGGACTCCGGATCGTCAGTTCAGGGCATTTGACGCCCGTACCGGTGAGCAATTGTGGAGCTACCCGCTGCCGTCCGGTGCCATCGGTATTCCAACATCATTTGAGGTCGACGGCGAGCAATATGTCGCCGTGACGACAGGCTGGGATCTGGACGCGCGAGGCGTTCAAACCGGTGTCGACAAGATCCAAGGGACAAATACGGCGGTTCCGCAGGCCGGGACTGTACTCGTGTTCAAACTTCACTAACTCGTACCCGGGTGGGTTCAAATCACCCACTTCATAAGAGAGGAATACATCATGAAGATGGAGAATGAGTTGGAAAATAAGGCAGGAGCAACGGCACCTTTCAGCTCGCGCCGTCAGTTCATACGTGCCGCTGCCCTAACTGGGGGTGCCGGTTTGTTGGCAGCCGGACCGTTGCCAATTGAGGCCCAGCGGAGCGCTGAGAAGGCCCCGTTGCTTGTCCTCCCGGCAGCCACGGAGGAAGTCAAGCCTTTCACGGTGTATGTGCCAGAGGCGGCACTCAACGATCTCAAGCGTCGGTTAGCGTCCACGCGGTGGCCGGAGCGGGAAACCGTCGGCGACTGGTCGCAGGGCGTCCCCCTCCAGAAGGCCCAGGCGCTCGTTGCCTACTGGCGCGACAAGTATGACTGGCGCCGCTTTGAGGCTCGCATCAACGCCTTCTCGCAATACCGGACACAGATCGACGGGGTTGGCATTCATTTCATTCACGTGCGTTCCCCTCAGCAGAACGCGCTACCGATCATTCTCACCCACGGGTGGCCGGGATCGGTCGTGGAGTTCATGGAGGTTATCGGCCCGCTCAGCGATCCCACCCGCTACGGGGGAAGGGCGGAGGACGCGTTCCATGTCGTCGTGCCGTCGCTCCCATGTTTCGGCTTCCCCGACAAGCCCGTCGAGACGGGCTGGGATGTGAACAAGATCGCCCGCGCCTGGGCAACGCTGATGCCACGCCTTGGCTACGAGCGCTGGGTCGCACAGGGAGGCGATTGGGGGGCGGGCGTAACGCACGCCTTGGCGCATCAGCGGCCCCCGGGGCTGATAGCAGCCCATGTGAACTGGCAATTCGTCTTTCCCGAAAAGCTGCCGGAGAAACCCACGGCTGCCGAGCAGCGAGCCATCGACGGGGCATCGCGGTTCGCTAACGATTGGAGCGGGTATTTTCGTGAACAGGCGACGCGCCCGCAGACCATAGGCTACCCGCTTGCAGACTCGGCCGCGGGTCAGGCGCTCTGGATCTACGAGAAGTTCCAGGCATGGACCGACAATCACGGCAATCCTGAAGATGAGCTCTCCACCGATGCGATGCTCGACGATATCAGCCTCTACTGGTTCACCGACACCGCTGCGTCGTCGGCTCGCATCTACTGGGAGAATACCCGCGCCGGCACGGCGGGCGCGTCTGGCGGACGGATCGAGCTGCCAATGGCGGCGTCGGTCTTTCCGCACGAGATATTCGTCCCGCCAAAAGCCTGGGCTGAGGCACTGTGGCCAAACCTTTTCTACTGGAACGAGCTAGACAGGGGCGGGCACTTCGCCGCGTTCGAGCAGCCAAAGCTCTTCACCGACGAGCTGCGAAACGCCTTCAGGTCACGGCGAGCCTAGCGATCTGGCTGTGGTCTGAACCCCGCGCAAGTGCTCCGCAGCGCACAAAATCTGAAACGGAGGATTGGAGCAGATCATGATAGACGGTTTAGAACACAGAGCAGAAATAGCAGTACCCGCCAGCTCACGGCGTAAGTTCATACGCACCGCGGCTGTAACCGGTGGCGCCGGTTTGTTGTTAGAGGGGCTCGAGCCTATAAGGGCCCAGGAGAGCGGCAAGAAGGCCCCGTTGCTCGTGCTCCCGGCGGCGACGAAGCACCTCTCACCCTTCACCGTGCACGTACCGCAGGGGGCACTCGACGATCTCATAAAGAGGCTTGCCAACACTCGGTGGCCGAACAAGGAACCCGTAACGGATTGGTCTCAGGGGGTACCGCTCGCCAAGGCGCAGGCCCTCGCTGACTACTGGCGCACGCGCTACGATTGGCGTCGAGTTGAGAGCACTTTGAATGGGCTGCCGCAATTTCGAACGCAAATTGATGGCCTCGGGATCTACTTCATTCACGTCCGATCAAAGCACGAGAATGCCTTGCCGATGATCCTGACGCATGGATGGCCCGGATCGATCATCGAGTTTCTGGAGGTCATTGGACCTCTGACAGACCCGACGGTCCATGGCGGCAAAGCCGAAGATGCCTTTCACGTCGTAATCCCATCCCTGCCCGGGTTTGGTTTTTCTGACAAGCCCACCGAACCTGGCTGGGGCCTTCCGCGGATTGCCAATGCATGGGCAGTCCTGATGGCTCGTCTGGGTTACAACCACTACGTCGCACAAGGAGGCGATTGGGGTGCCGGTGTGACGAGTTGGATGGCCAAGCAGCGTGTATCAGGACTTGCCGCCATTCATCTGAATCTTCCGATTCTTTTTCCTCCTCCCCCACCGCCGCCCGGAGGCTATACAGATGCAGAACAGCCAGCGCTTGCTCAACTCGGCAGGTTTGGGAGCGATGGAGCCGCTTACGGTTTGATTCAGGGAACCCGTCCTCAAACACTCGGGTACGGTCTTGCCGATTCACCGGTTGGGCAAGCAATGTGGGTATACGAGAAGTTTCAGGCTTGGAGCGACAACAAAGGTGATCCGGCAGAGGCGATCTCGGTCGATCACATGTTGGATGACATAAGCCTGTACTGGCTGACCGACACCGCCGCGTCCTCTGCGCGCCTCTATTTTGAGAGCTGGGGCAAGGACTTTGGCCGCATGCCGATCGACCTACCCGTCGCAGTGAGCATCTTCAAGGGTGACTTCTTTACGCCGCCGAAGGTATGGGGAGACGAGACCTATTCGAAACTCTTCTACTGGAACGAGGTTCCGAAAGGTGGTCACTTCGCCGCGCTTGAACAGCCCGATCTGTTCGTTGCCGAATTGCGCAAGAGCTTCGCTCAAGTGCGTTGACCGTGGGACGCTTTGGCAACAAGACCAGGAAGGAAAAACAAATGTCGGGAAGACTTGAAGGAAAGATCGCGCTTGTCACGGGCGGCACGGCTGGAATCGGCCTCGCCACTGCGCAGCGTTTCGTTAAGGAAGGAGCATACGTCTTCATTACCGGTCGGAGACAGGCCGAACTGGATTCAGCCGCGAAGCTTATGACCGGCCACGTCACGGCCGTCAAGGCAGACTCCTCGAATCTCGATGACCTGGACAATCTTTTCGCACAAATCAAACGCGACAAAGGCCGGCTCGACATCGTCTACGCGAATGCCGGCGGCGGCAGCTTCGCTCCGATCGGCGGGATTACCGAACAGCACTTCGATCACACTTTCGATACGAATGTGAAAGGTACGTTGTTCACCGTTCAGAAGGCGCTGCCTTTGGTGCCGGATGGCGGGTCGATCATCATGACAGCTTCCACAGCGGGCTCCACGGCTATGCCCGCTTTCAGCGTTTACTCCGCCTCCAAAGCGGCAATACGATCCTTTGCCCGCTGCTGGACGTTGGATTTGAAGGACCGCAAGATCCGCGTCAACGTCGTCAGTCCCGGACCTATCGAAACTCCGGGCATCGCGGGTCTTGCGCCGAAGGAAGAACAACGGAGGGAGTTTTATAGCACGCTCGCTTCGCAAGTGCCGCTGGGTCGGATGGGGCAGCCGGACGAAATTGCGAAAGTGGCTGTCTTCCTTGCTTCCGAAGATTCAAGCTTCGTGACCGGCATCGAGCTCTTCGCCGATGGCGGCATCGCGCAGGTATAAGGAGCAATACATCATGCAAACGTTCACGAAAGTCGGTCTCGACGCTCTTCTGACACCGGAGAATTGTTCCGTACTCCTTATTGACCACCAACCTTTCCAGTTGGCAAACGTAAACAGTCACGACCCCACAATCGTGATCAACAACGTTACAGCTCTCGCCAAAACCGCGAAGGCATATGGTATTCCGACGATTCTGACCACAGTCAATGAGGAACGCGGGGGACTAATTTTCAAGCAGGTCCAGGCAGTTTTTCCGGATCAGAAGACGATTAACCGCACTTTCATCAACTGCTGGGAGGACCGCCGGGTCGTCGAGGCGGTGAAGAAGACCGGCCGGAAGAAGCTGGTCATGGCCGCGCTCTGGACGGAGATGTGTCTTGCAATGCCCGTAATCCACGCGATGGGCGACGGCTACGACGTGTACATAGTCACCGACGCGTCGGGCGGCGTCTCTCCTGAAGCGCACGATATGGCTGTCCGCCGCATGTCGGCTGCGGGAGCTCAACCCATTACCTGGCTTGGCTTGGCGGGAGAACTTCAGCGTGATTGGGCGCGCACAGAGCACCTTGAAGAAGTCGCTCGGCTTTTTATCGACCATGCCGGCGCTACTGGTTCTGTATTTCTGTGGGAGACCCAGTTGCTGGGTGCCGCGCAAGTCAAGGGCGCCTAGAAGCTTCCTGGCAGACGAGGCTAACTTCTACGCTTCGGCCTGCGGTTCAAAAGAAGGAGGTTTTCATGGGCACAACATTTCGAAAGGAAGCGCTATGACACAAAGAGCAACAACCTCACTGAGCCTCCATTACCAAGTCAAGCCCAGTCAGAAAGAGGGGCTTCTTGTCGAGATAAAAGGCATGCTTGACCGTTGTGCAAAGGAACCTGAATTCATCATGGGTATTCTTCACGAAACTCCGGAACGACCGAATGAATTCGTCCTCCATGAGCTATGGAAAGGAACACGCGCGGAGTTCGACGCGACCCAGGGGACGAAGCCTTACCGAAAGGCCTATATCGAGAACACCAAGAAATTTCTCGACAAGGTAGAGGTTGAGTGGAACTTGCCGATCCTCGAATGGGGCACCAACCTGACGGGTCTTAATCAGTCATGACTCCGAAGGCGCCGGTGCGTTTTTGAATGGAAATACGGTTATGCCAAAAGCACTAGAGCTGCAGTTACCCGAGGCTACCGAACAAGTACGTCTATTTCATATTTCGGTTCCGCAGGAAGCCATTGACGATCTTCGGGCGCGCTTGCGAGCTACCCGATTTCCCAACCAACAGCCAGTCAAGGACTGGTCTCAGGGAGTTCCCCTCGCTCATGCAAAATCGCTGATCGAGTATTGGGAATCTGGTTATGACTGGCGACGCTTCGAGACAGAGCTGAACTCGTTTCCAAACTTTCGGACATCCATCGATGGACTGGGCATTCATTTCATCCACGTACGCTCACCGCATCTCGATGCTTTGCCAATCGTTCTGACCCATGGCTGGCCTGGATCGATCGTGGAGTTCATGAACATCATTCGGCCCCTTGCGAACCCGACAGAGCATGGTGGTCGCGCACAAGATGCGTTCCATGTGGTCGTTCCGTCTCTTCCGGGATTCGGATTTTCTGACAAGCCAACCCAAACCGGATGGAACCTTCCCCGCATCGCTTCCGCATGGAATCAATTGATGCAGCGGCTTGGCTACAGGCGGTGGGTCGCGCAGGGGGGAGACTGGGGCGCGAGAGTTACGACCGCACTCGGGCTTCTTGTTCCCCCCGGACTCGCTGGAATACATCTCAATTGGCAATTCGTGTTTCCTACGCAAATGCCAGAGCATCTCAGTTTCGAAGAGCAGCGAGCGGTCGATGGTGCCAAACGCTTTCCTGGCGACGGCACCGGCTACTTCCGCGAACAAGCGACTCGGCCGCAGACGATCGGATATGCGTTGTCGGATTCACCGGCAGGCCAGGCGATGTGGATTTACGAAAAGTTTTACAGTTGGACCGACAACAATGGGTCTCCCGAAGACTCGCTGTCGCGGGATCAGATGCTGGACGACATTTCACTCTACTGGTTCACAAACACCGCGGCATCGTCAGCACGGATCTACTGGGAGAATAAGGGCAGCTCATTTTCAGGAGGCAAGCTCACCTTGCCTGTGGCCGCAACCGTCTTCCCGCGAGAGATATATCGTGCTCCAAAGAGCTGGGCCGAGCAGACCTATTCGAATCTCATCTACTGGAACGAGGCTGAACACGGCGGCCATTTCGCCGCGTTCGAACAGCCGGACATTTTTGTCGAGGAAATGCGTTCCGCATTTAGAAAATTAAGGGATCAGTAACAGGAACTCATCAATTTACGAGAAACAAAGAATATGAAGATCACGGCGTTCTGGAAGGTTGTTGATGAGCGAGTTCAGAACAGGAAGGTCATAGCGGGTATTTGAATTTCGCAGGAACCCAGCTAGCAGATGTGAGTTAAGTTCTCACAACATGAACAACCGAGAAGTTGGCATTTAGCCGGTGAGGATTTCATTCAATCGAATCCCCAGGTTACTAGGAGAAAACCATGGAATGGACGACGCCAAAATTCGAAGAAGTCTGTCTGAACTGTGAGATCAATTCTTACGCAAAGGCAGAACTATGAGCCGCACTCTGGCAGAACCCCGTACGACAACTCATAGTGCCGGCTGCGAACCAACGGATCAAGCCTACCGCCGTATGGGCCAACTCTAGAGGAGTAGATTCTAGAGCGGGCGTACGATGAACGTGCGGCGTTCGCTGAATTTTCATCTGCATATTGCGGGCAACTGTCTCAATGAGTGCGGCGAGAATTTAGTGCCAGCCGAGCGCTGGCTGCGTGTGCCTTTATCCTCTTTGCAAACGACACCATGGCAGCTAGCGCCGGAGAGCGCCGCTTCTCTCCGGGCGAAAGCACAAAGGTTGGAGGACTGATTTTGTCTCGCGATGGGGACCTCATTCGCCTTCGCGACAAGAAATCAGCCGAGGAGGTTGTCATAAGAATCGACGACGGCACTAAGGTTGAGCGCACCAAGTACAAGTTCCCTTTTTACCGCCAAGTCGACATGGACGCAACCGCACTTCTTCCCGGCTTAAACATTGAGGCGGAGGGAGTCGGTAACTCCGTTGGACAACTCGACGCGCGCAAGATTTCTTTCAGTCCGGATGACTTTGCGATCGAGGTCGCCGAAGAACAGCAGGTCTCGGCCAACAAAGCGGCTACGGAGCAGGCACAAGCTAGTGCGGACCAGGCCGCCAAGGAAGCGAGTCAGGCGCAAACATCGGCTGAACAGGCTCAGAATTCTGCCGACACTGCCCAGAACTCCTCCGATCAGGCTAGCATAGCAGCCCAAACGGCCGACGTGCTCGGTTTGGCGGATTCGGGATAGGCTCGGAGATATTCATTCCGCCGCACATCGATTCGATTCCTGGATTCACGATTTTCTTCACACTGGCGATAGCACTCGCCGCTTGGTTCATGACATCAAGCCCGCGATTGTCATATTTCGGATTTCAGATCGTTGTTATCTTCTGCCTCATGAATTTACAGGAGTTCGCGAGACAGACATCGCTTGCAGCGGCAAGAGACCGAGTCGTTGGGGTTGGCTTGGGACTGTGCATGATGTGGCTTGCATTTGATCAGCTCTGGAGTGCACCCGTGGCTGTGGAGATGAAGATGGCGTTTATTTCCAGCCTGCGATTACTGGCTCAACTTTCACGAGAACCCCTTTCGAAGAATCTGAGAGTTGCCGCCGAACGCACCTTTTCGCTGCGTGACATGATCAACAGTAGTTTTGACGAAGTGCGAGCGCTCGCCGATGCCGTGCTATTGGAGACCGGCGTTTCCCGGCAGCAGGACCTTACTTTGCGCCGTCGAATCCTGCGCTGGCAGCCGCGGTTGCGGATGCTTTTCATAACGCGGGTTGCTTTGTGGAGATACCGCCTCCAGGTCCCCGGTTTTGAAATGCCCGCGCCGGTGGCTAGAGCACAACAAGAGTTCGATAAACGTCTCGCTGATGTGCTGGATGGTATGGCCAATCGGATGTCGGGGAAAACCTCGGATAGACACAATGGTTTCAGAATCTCGGTTGAGGATCTAGAAAAAACAATTCAGACCTGCGATTCGGGAAAGTCGCAAGAGGCGCTTACGGCACAGCTTGGTGGATTTCTCTCGTTGTCCCGGAAAATCGCAAGTCTGACGATTTCGCTCGATAACGAGATGTCAGTACAAGGAGAGACTTTGTG
>Ga0210403_10006226_pt1 | contig 10027 bp, 12 predicted proteins | sample IncBWC19MmetaG_FD_150863 | JGI IMG/M metagenome (GOLD analysis project Ga0210403, IMG submission 150863) | Forest soil microbial communities from Barre Woods Harvard Forest LTER site, Petersham, Massachusetts, United States - Inc-BW-C-19-M | ecosystem: Environmental > Terrestrial > Soil >... | reverse complement strand
CGGTGGAATTCAAGATTAACGGAAAGACGCATTACGGCTGGGCGAGATTAAATGTTTCAGTTCAGAATCTGTCCGTTATCGCTACATTGACCGGCTACGCCTACGAGACCATCCCCGGCAAAGCCACCATCGCGGGCAAAACGAAAGGCCCAGATGATGACGGTCAACCGGCTCCTGCATCACTCAAGACGCCGCCCCTCAGACCAGCTACTCTGGGCAGGTTGGCGCTAGGAGCGCCAGGACTGTCAATCTGGCGGCGCGAGGAATCTGTGGTTGCGGCGCCCGAAAGCAACTGATTCTTACGACACCATCGTTGGCGCAAAATCGCGTCTCTAACAATGTCGGCCCGTGTCAAGCACTTGTCGAGCGCACTACTGCATGCACTCAAAGAAGAGCGCCATTTCGCTCTCGTTGATGGTGTTGCCTTTCCAACCGTAGGCTCGCTCGTAATCGTCTTCCAGGTCAGGAACTCAGTCCGACCCATGCATCTCTTCGGTCGCAACCGCGATCATGATTACTACTTCGAACTCCCCCGCAGAGGGGAGCGGGATACCCAATCAATTACTCGGTGATCGACTGCACACCATCGCGATTTTCGGGTTGTCCCGCGTGCGAACCGAACTTTTTGCACTGCTCGTAATCCCATCCCTTGCGCCACATCCAGTACATGCGAACCGCTAGTCGGCGGGCCATGGCGACCTTGGCGATTTTTCTTCCTCGCCGCATCGCCAGGTGGAAGTACTTGCTACGCCATTCCGGGTCGCTGCGTACCGTGACTTGCGCCGCTTCCACCAGCAAGAAGCGCATCAGAGAGTTTCCCTGTTTCGTGATGTGGCCCAGCCGTCGTCGATTGCCGCTGGAGTCCTCCAATGGCACCAGTCCCAGATAGCTCGCGATCTGCTTGCCACACTGAAACCGATCGGCTCGGCCGATGATGAGCACAAAGGACAACGCAGTCAGTGCACCTACTCCGGGGTGCGTCTGCAAACGCTGTGCTGCCGGACATTTTTCCGCTTCCTGCTCGATCGCCTGCGTCAACTCGGCAATCGTTGGAGTCAGTCGGTCGAGCAACTCCAGCAGATCCCGCCGCCGTCGACTGGCCCACGGCGCTAACGCAAACGACTCCAGTTGCTCTCGGCCAGCGTCTCGCCACAGTCGCTTCTTGCAGCGCAGTCCTTCGTTGAGCGCCAGTGCTTGCAACTGGTTCATGATCCGCGTGCGTGCTTGCACCATGCGATGCCGGTGCCACAGCAGTTGCCGCAGATCCCGATTCTCCCAGCTCGGTACCCAGATCTGCGGGAAGCGATCTTCCAGCATCAATCGCAGAATCAACTGCGCATCCTGGCGATCGGTCTTCTGCTTGCGTACTCGTCGAGTGCGGATGTCCGCTGCATCTCCGATCCACAGCTCGCAGTGCAACTCCGCCAGCAATCGTTCAAACCAGCGCGCCTGTCCACTGGCTTCCATCCCCACGCGCACCTGCCTTCCCTGGGCCGCGAGTTCGCGATAAAACTCTTCCGCTTCCTCGCGGTGTTGCAGTCGCCGTTCCTGGAACTCCCCAGTATCGGTATCCACAAACGCAATTTGCTGAAAGCCCGGGTGGTAATCTGCTCCTATAATGATCATGTTCGGCTCCTTGTGCGCCGGCAAAACCGGCGAGGTGAAGTGAATGAAAAGTCACACGATGAAGGAATAGCGAGCCACATCGGCCCCGAGTCATGCGGAGCCCCTCGTAAGGGCGGCGTCGAAGCGTTGACAGGGGAACGTATGGGCCGGGTATCCAGCCGCGTAAGAACTTACTCCGGGACGCCGACGCTGTAAGGAGAAGCGGAAGGCCGCATTCGGCACACCGATATCGCGAGGTGTGTCGGGGTCCCGCGCGGTCAAAGACCCCGTGCACGTACAGAAGCACCTCGCATGGGAACCGGGAGATCCCTTGTTCACCCGGGGCAACATGACCGGGACGCGTCGGGAAGTCTAAGCACGTCGCCGACGATGAACGAACTGGGGAAGTCGGACAGACCTGTAGTACCCGTGAAGTCTTCGAACAAGGTCGGGCAACCGAAGGCGGAGGAGATGGAGGGAAGAGGTCTGACCAAAGGGAACCTGCCTCAGCAAAACGCGTCCCGGACACAGCGCCGGATGGACGCGCCCAGCGCGCTGGAGCGGGTACGTCAGGCAGCAAGTAAGGATAAGAAGTTACGGTTCACAGCGCTCTTACACCACATCTACAACCCGGAAACGCTTCGCATGGCGTACCTCGGTCTTAAGAAGGAAGCCGCGCCCGGTGTGGACGGCGAGACGTGGCAGCACTACGGTGAGGCACTTGAGACAAACCTCCAGGATCTCTCCTATAGGTTGAAGCGAGGAGCGTATCAAGCGAAGCCGGTTCGGAGAGTGTTCATTCCCAAGACCGACGGGCGGCAAAGGCCGCTGGGAGTCACGGCGCTGGAAGACAAGATCGTCCAGCGTGCGACGGTCGAGGTGCTGAACGCTATCTATGAAACCGACTTTCTTGGTTTCTCGTACGGATTCCGGTCCGGGCGCAGCCAGCATCAGGCTCTGGATGCGCTCTACACGGGACTACTGACGAGGAAAGTGAGCTGGGTGCTGGATGTGGACATTCGCAGCTTTTTCGACAAAATATCGCACGAATGGCTGGTGAAGTTCATCGAGCATCGAATCGCGGACCGACGCGTTGTGCGGCTCATCCAGAAATGGATGAAGGCCGGCGTGTTGGAGGAAGGGAAGCGGATACGGGTGGAAGAAGGAACGCCCCAGGGTGGTAGTGCATCGCCGCTGCTGGCCAACGTTTATCTCCACTACGTGTTTGATCTGTGGGTCCAAGCGTGGCGTCGAAAACATGCACGCGGTGATGTCATCGTGGTGAGGTTTGCTGACGACATCGTCGTTGGATTCCAGGATAAATCTGATGCCCAGCAGTTCCGGCGAGAGCTGATAGAACGCATGCTGAAGTTCGACCTTGAACTGCACCCTGAGAAAACGCGCTTACTGGAGTTCGGACCATTCGCGGTCAAGAACCGAAAGCAACGCGGAGAAGGGAGGCCGGAAACGTTCAACTTCCTCGGCTTCACGCACATCTGCGGGAAGAAAAGGAGCAATGGACAGTTTACGGTGCTGCGGCAAACGATTCGCCAACGGCTGCAAGCGAAGCTGAACGAGGTGAAGGTCGAACTCCGGCGACACATGCACCATCCCATTCCCGAAGTAGGCCAGTGGCTGCGATCCGTAGTTGCTGGGCACAATCGCTATTACGGCGTGCCCATGAACGACCACGCGCTGCATCTGTTTCGACTCCAAGTAGGACGGCTCTGGCACCGCGCACTTTTGCGTCGTAGCCAGACCAGTCGTATCCCTTGGGATCGGATGCATCGACTCATCGTCCGCTGGCTGCCTCCTGTTCGCATCTATCATCCTTATCCTCTCCGCCGCATGGGCGTTGTCACCTAAGGTAAGAGCCGGATGCGGGAAAGCCGCCTGTCCGGATCCGTGGAGGGGGTTATGAGCAATCATGATCCCTACTCCGACTCTCCGAGCCTCTTGGTTGGTTTTGCCACCACCAAAGTTTACTCGGGCGTGGGAGCCGACATTGTTATGGAATCAATTACACTCAAATCCCCCTCAATGAGTGCTATCGCCTGTGGCTGTTGAAAAACCCCCTCTTTTGAAAAAACGGCCTCCGCAGAGGGATAGAAAATGTCCACCAAAATCAAGAACGTCGTTTATAGGGCCTCCTAGCGCCTTAAAATTTTGGCGGATTTCTCGCGAGTGAGTTTTTCAACAGCCACTCCCCATTACACTCGTTAACCGGATCGGCCATGAACCCCTAGCCTCTGTGTCGTCCAGCTTGCTCTCGCTCTATCCGGCTGCATGTATACTCTGATCGTTCCACTGGAGCTGAACCGTTCCTGACCGTGGACATTCCCAATTTCAGGAGACCTGTTATGGAGAGCCGCATCATCGGTACCACCATGCCCGTTCTGGAATTCCTCCTTACGCCCAATGAGTCAATCATTTCCGAAGCAGGAGAACTGTCGTGGATGGGTGGTTCGATTCAGATGACCACGCACACCCAGTTCGCCGGGGGCGGAGGCTTGTTCGGCGTGCTGAAACGGGTAGCTGGCGGAGGATCCATTTTCATGACTGAATATCGGGCCGTCGGTTCAGGCGGTGAACTGGCCTTCGCTACTAAACTGCCGGGACACATAGTGCCGCTCGAAGTCTCGTCGGGACACGAATACATGATTCACCGTCACGGCTTTCTGTGTGCCACTCCGCTGATACAGATTAGCGTCGGCTTTCAGCAGTCGCTGGGCGCGGGCATCTTCGGCGGCGACGGCTTCCTGCTGCAACGACTCAGCGGACAAGGGACTGCCTGGCTCGAACTCTCCGGGGAACTCGTCGTGCGCGACCTGCAGCCCGGCGAAATTCTGCGCGTTCATCCTGGGCATGTTGGTGCGTTTGAGGCCAGTGTCTCGTTCCAGATCACGACTGTGCCGGGCATCAAGAATATGATCTTCGGCGGCGACGGAATTTTTCTTGCTACCCTCAGCGGCCCGGGAAGAATCTGGCTGCAGACGCTGCCGATCGCTAAGCTGGCTCACGCCATCGACAAATATTTGCCGCATGAAGCTTCAAAACAGACCGTGGAGGGCGGCGTAGTAGGCGGGATCGTGGGTTCCATCCTGGAGGGCATGAAATGAGCCCAACTGGGCAGATCAGTCCGGCAATTCGATTCGATCGGGGTGTTTCTTTTCGCGCTCGTGCTCTTCAGCAAGCACCCTTTCGAGCCAGTGTGCTTGTTTGTCTGCGAGCCATCTATCCACGAACGCAAGATCGTGACCTATGACGAACTCCTCGCCGCAACCTTCGCACCGGAGCGTTCCCATTTCCTGCAAACCGGCGGCTTGCTCTCGGCTCTGCCCCTTCTTTATGGCCACTGCCCTCATCTACTGAACTTCTCCGGGATACGCTGAATGAGGATTACTTCCGCTTCCGTCCAATGCTCCCTGTACGGCCTCGCGAGCCACGGTCACGCCGAACACCTTCCAAGTTATCGCATGAGGAACCAGCAGACAAGGGACCCGCCGACCGCGATCGCCAGCACAATGATGGCGTCCGTTTTGTCACCCTCTTGTTAGCCGGGACGGCGAGGACGGCGACCGCGACGTATTCCCTACGGTCTACTGCGCGGGAGCTGCGGATTCAATGGTGCTCATCAGCTCTGCAGCAATCAGCTTGCGCTGCCTGAACGCACGTTGAGCAACTGCTTCGACTTGGTGCCAGTTAGTCTTGAGTAGTTGATGCATGGATTTCGCGGAGTCAATAAGCGGGATTGCCCACAGCGGGTTGAAGAACTCCACATAACCAGAAGGCTGCAAGTCGTCCTTTACTCTACCCAGCTCTACATCCCCGAACTTGACCACTTCGGAAGCTATGAATTGAGACGACCAGCCAAGCGCAAAGGAGAAATCGTCGGTGTCCATCTCGGATAGAGCGTCCATACTTAGACGAAGGGCTTCAGCTATCCTCTCGACATCGTCGCTAACTACCCAGCCGCCGCCGTAGACATCTTCCCCACTTCCACATCGCAGGGCATGCATGTCCTGAGCAATCACGCCTGCATAGCGTGTACTTATACGGGCAAGTAACGGATGTTTGAGATCATAGTTATCCAAATGCACTTCGCTACCGACTCCGTTGTTTGTTATTGTCATGGAGTGGCCATCTACGTCAAGGATGGTAACCCCGAAGTAATAGCCCGCGACCGCATGTCCCGCTTCGTGATAGCAGGTTGAGAGAATGCTCTCAGGTGTGCAGGCTCGTGCTTCACGCAGCGTGCCTGTGTTCGTGCCAGTGGATGTTTTCATGGTTTCCTTCGCAGGATTTCTGTGTTACCTGATGCCTGCCACAAGACCACAAAGCTAGACAGTCAGTTATGTCCAGCATCTGTCTTATCAATCTTCGGGAAAGCTGGCCAACCAGGCTTTCCGGTACTGCGAGCTCAGCCGTTGTCGCCGTTTTTTTTCGCTCTCCCGCCGCCACTTTGCAACGTAAATGTGAAATCTAGGCTGCCTGAAGCGATTCCCGTGCAGGGGACATTTTACTTTCGCAGCAATTTCCTCTTCTGATGGAAAACAAAAGAACGGCGGTTCATTCTCTGGAAAACAGATGCAGTCCGCCGAGAAAATCGACCGGGCTCGTAGTGTTTTCTCGGCGTGTTCAATGCGCTTTACTAGAGTTCGGATTCCCATGTCTTACTCTCCCAACAATTGTGTACTAGACACCCTTTCCGCCATTGCCTTCATGAGCATTTGCCGCCAAGGTGGCCTCGATCTTTGCCAGTCGCTCCTCAATCGGGCCTTGTTCCAGCGAGCGCAACAGAACGCTCGTCAGGTAACCCATAGCATTGGCAACACGCGGGTCCAGTTGCCCTCGACGAAGCCGGTTAATGGAGTCGGATAAGAGTGCCGAGACATCGGTAGTGTTTCCCAGCGGATGATCCGGTGTGTCGGACGGTAGCACCGCGGCTGGTCGGCTGCGATGGACCCCACCCGCGTGTCTAGCCCTATGACCGTCGTCCGCTCTCGACGGATCGTGAAAGACGCATAGACCGTTTGCGGGCTGCGCGTTTGCGCCGCATCGTTTCCCATCCTTCTTCCGAAATTGACATCTGTTAGCCATAGCCCTCACTACCTAGGTAGAGGGGGTACCCCCGGGTGAGAATCTGCTCCAGCACAGTAATATGTTCTCACGACGGGCTTGTGAGACGTATTTCCGAAGTGTGGGGACGATTTGATGTTTCATCAGCGACTCGGCAGGTCCAGCGAAATCGGCTCGAAGTACTTCGGTACGACGACTTTGCTATTGGGCGAGGCAGCAGCGACTTCCTCCACGAACGATTTCACCGCATCAATTGCGGGTTGCTGAGACGCACTGTAAGGGGCGGTGAAGTTGTCCCAATGTGTGGGCAGCACCAAAGCCGGAAAATGTAGATCACGCATCAGTCGCCCAGTGTAGTCGTAGATTTCCTTTCTGGAAGAAGCAGCGCCCACCAGAACAGCGTCAGGTGTCAATCCTTCAATCTCGCGCTCGATGTAATTCATACCGCCAAACGCGAGGATTTGATGACCGTGGAAACGGATCAAGTATGCAAGAGTGCCGCCCTCTGGGTGCATCTGCTCCAGAGTCAAGGGTGACTTCATGCCTGCCGCGGCTGTTGCCGAACTGAAATAGTGTTTGTGGTCGAGTGGGCTGTGCAAGCTGGGAATTACTTTGAGGGAAAAAACACCGAAGTCGTAATCCTCGCCGCCGCGCACGGTAATCAACTGCTCTTCCGGCACGCTGTACGCCCGCAAGACATTTTCGGTGCTCTCCGTCCCAATCACTGTGGCATGAGTCTTGAGAGCAATATGAGGAACATCGAACACATGGTCGTAGTGTGTATGGGTGACGAGGACGAAGTCTGCTTTCTTAACGTGCGAGTCGATGACGGCTGTATCTGGTACCGCAACATCAGTCCATCCGTACTGTGGGCGGTTGTCGCCCGAGGCGCGTGCAAAAGGCGGTCTACCGGGTGGTTGCGGCCCGTAGATTCGAGATAGGTACGGGTCGAGGAGGATCACCGTATTGCCGTCTGTGATTTCCCAACCTGCGGTGCCCATGTAAGTGAGGGTCACGTGATTGCTGCTCGGCGCAGGCGGCGAATTTTGTGCCTCCAGAGGATAGACGGCCAACGTAAATGCAAGTGCCAGTTTCAGAAACGGAGTGCCAGACACAAACGACATCCTCATGAGATTCAACCCCCGTTACGCGTAGAATCTTACGCCAGACGTAGGTTGTATGAGGATTTTCGTTACTGTCCACCCCAGCCCAAGATGGCGTCTTTTCGCAGTCGTCGCGCCTGGTGTGGCTTCTGGACCCCGAACGGCCGGCATCGCCTGGAGGCCATGCGTCGCCTTGGCGCTAAATCCATCACGGCACTAGTCATCCCGGAACGCGAGCTTGCATGGCAAATCCTAGCTCTGAATACGGAGAAAGCACATAACCTCAAAGAGCGCTCACTAGAAGTCATAAGGATCTACCGTGGCTTGATCGACGAGGATAGCTCGCGGCCCGAATCAGGATTTGCCTTCTACCTCGACCAGGCTGCACTCGTCACTTTGGGAGTGTGCTACGAACGAGTCACTCGCTTCGGCGGTGGCGCTTACCATCCCATCCTTCGCCGCCTCGAAGACTTTAGCGACGAGTCATTGCGCTCTGCGCTTAAGCAGCACGAGAAGCGGGCTACGATGGTGCTCGAGCTCGAGGAAAAGGTCGCCGCCGTAGTCAAGAAGTTGAAAGAGCGCGGACTGGCGAGTCCGTATTTGCGATCGTTTGTTGTAACGCGCATCAACCCGTTGCGATGGATCACGGGCGAACCTCCACCTCTCGAAGATGCTCTGAAAACAATGCGCGAGCGCGTAGCGAAGTTCAATGTCGAGAAGATTAGGCCTCAGGACCTCGCTGGCGCGGCAGGTGCGCCGACGACGAAACTTAGGAGATATAAGATCACAAATGACCATCTCATCAGCCAGAAAACACGCGGGGCCGGGCCAGCGACTGACTTGCCGAGCCACCTTCGCCGAGCATGCCCATACGTTCGTGTACTTGGGTCGCATGGGCGCGTTCGCTAGCATGCGAATCAGCAGCGTTGAGACTGGCGCCTGGATTCAACGCGGCGAATGACCGCTACATATACTGCCGCTAGCCGGACAAGTTACCGCTAAGATGTTGAAGCCTTGACCGTTGCCGGCTTCACGGTCGCCTGTCTCAAGCGCAGTGGTGGTACTCGATACCTGAATCAATTTTTCGCTGTCCTGCCGCCACTGCCGCTTGAATCGCCGCCTCTGCCGATGGAAAAATTCCCGGCACGTAGAACGGCGTTTCAGTTCCCCTGTCGGTTCATGTTCTTCGACAGAGAATTCCGAGTCTCAGCCTCCGAGATCGTAACCGATACCAGTTAAGTGCGCTGGTTTTCAAGTTCACAGGCAAGTTCTGAACCGTTATGAAAATTTTCTACTCTACCTGATTCGTCAAACGCTTTACCAGCAACTTGATTTGCTTGGGAGACCGCCAAAAAAAGGCCGAACTTCATGAGTTCGGCGTTTTGCCGTCGGGATTGTACAGACGTTATTGCCCCGCTGTCGGCTGCGGCGCGCTCCAGCGCGGAGTGGTACGGTTGCTCTAGCCAGCACCATCCGATCGGAAAGCTTTCTACGTGTGGAACCGAAACATACGCAATTCATAAGCTTGCTCCAAGCAATTGGCCCTGTCCTTTGTCCGCCAGTCACATATATCAATGCCAGATTAACTGGAAATATGCCGCTGTGCTGACTACAAGTCTTCGAATTCCTTCCTCTGCCTGTCGAAACCCCACAGAAGAGAGTTGAAAGGCAAAACAGACTAAATGCGGTGCCTACTTGTTGGGGGGAACTGCGGCTGAGCCCTGCGCAGCCGCGCCTGTCGCACTGTCAAGCCAAGCGGTGTACCAAAGATCCAAAAGCATCTGAGAGCCGGCTGCAAGTCGGCGGGTTGTGAAGTCAAATGCTTCAGGAGAACCCTTGCCGGTGAAACCGCCGGCCTTCTCGATGGCGTACACATTTTCAACTTGCCGATTCGATTCTCTTAGGTAAGTGACGTAATCCGAAAAGGGATCGGCGAGGCGCTCCGGCGCATGCACGAACTTTGCAAAGTCCTTGGCGGTTATATTTTGTGCCACATAAGTGCTCTCGAACTTAGCGTGAATTCCGTGCTCAATGGTGAGACCTTTCGGGTTCGGTCCGACCCATGCGTTGTAGTGAATGGTGGTATGCAGCGGTTGGGAACCATCCGCCACGTAGTGCCCAAGCCAGCCGGCATAAAAAACTATCGCATATTGCACGGGGGCGGTTGGCTGATGGGCTTCACGAAGATTCCGGTATTCCCTGAAAGCCGCCTTCAACCGTCCGAAAATTTCCATTGTGAT
>Ga0210403_10006225_pt1 | contig 10028 bp, 10 predicted proteins | sample IncBWC19MmetaG_FD_150863 | JGI IMG/M metagenome (GOLD analysis project Ga0210403, IMG submission 150863) | Forest soil microbial communities from Barre Woods Harvard Forest LTER site, Petersham, Massachusetts, United States - Inc-BW-C-19-M | ecosystem: Environmental > Terrestrial > Soil >... | reverse complement strand
GACGTCGCGCACCAGCCAGTTGTGCTTGGTGCAGGGCCGGGTGATGCCGACGGTGTCGCATTCCTGGAACGCATCGTTGCCGATCAAATGGGTGGGAACCTGTCCGGTGATGCACACCAGCGGGATCGAATCCATCAGCGCGTCGGTCAGCGGCGTCACCATGTTGGTGGCGCCGGGGCCCGATGTCACCAGCACCACCCCCGGCTTGCCGGTGGAGCGCGCATAGCCCTCGGCGGCATGGCCGGCGCCCTGCTCGTGCCGCACCAGGATGTGCTCGACCTCGCTCTGCTGGAAGATCTCGTCATAGATCGGAAGCACCGCGCCGCCGGGATAACCGAAGAGATGCTTGACGCCATGATCGATCAGCGCCCGCACGATCATCGCTGCGCCGGTCATCTGGTTGGGATCGTGGCTCTGGTCACTCATGGCTTGCTCCGGATGCGCTGTTCTGGCGCGGCTTGGTTTGGAGGTAGAGGCTTCGTTGTTGGGAAAATAAAAAGGGGCCCAAGAGGCCCCATGCACACCGCCCGAATTTGGATGGCTTTAGCCATCCCCGGCGGTGCGCCTGGGTACGACGACGATAAGGAGTTTGGTAATTTTATTACGCATATAGCCGCTCGGACTTCCCAAAGGTTGCGCGAACATAGCGACCAGCCCCGGAAAGTCAAGGGAAGGCGTCGCTCGGCGCGATTTAGCCAGTTTAGCGGGGTTCCGGGCGTTCGGCGAGAGCGAAAACGCGGCTTTCTGCCATGCGCCCGCTCCAGCGCCGTCATTCCGGGGCACGCGAGAGCCATTCCCCCGCCCCCTCCGGCCTCACCCATTCGAACTCCGGCAGCTGGTGCCGGAACCAGGTGAACTGGCGTTTGGCGTAGTGGCGGGTATCGGCGCGGCCGATGGTGGCCGCCTCCTCCAGTGTGATCTCTCCCGCCAGATGCCGGATCAGCGCCGGCACGCCGTGAGCCTTCATCGCAGGCAGCAAGGGATCGAGACGCCGCGCCGCAAGGGCTGCTACTTCCTCCAGCGCGCCGGCCTTCAGCATCGCATCGAAACGGGCATCGATCCCCGCATAAAGCGCGTCGCGATCGGGCTCGAGAAACAGCGCGCTGAACGTGCCCGGCGGCAACAGCGGCGGCAGGCCGTCGCGATGCCAGTCGGTCAGCGAACGTCCGGTGGCTTCGACGACTTCCAGTGCGCGGGCGATGCGGGTGCGGTCGCGCCGTTTCAGACGATCGGCGCTCGCCGGGTCGCGCTTGCCAAGCTCCGCATGCAGTGCCTCGATGCCGTCGCGCTCCAGCCGCGCGCGCACGCCTTCGCGGATCTGCGGGGGGATCGGCGGCACCGCCGACAGCCCGCGCGTCAACGCCTTGAAATAGAGCCCTGAGCCGCCGACAAAAATCGGCAAGGTGGCTTGCTCTCTCGTTTCCGCCAGCACGTTGGCGGCATCGGCCACCCAGCTCCCGGCGGAGAAATTCACGGCGGCGTCGACATGGCCATAGAGCCGGTGCGGAACCTGAGCCTCTTCCTGCGGCGTCGGGCGTGCCGTGATGATGCGGAGATCGCGATAGACCTGCATGGAATCGGCATTGATGACGATGCCGCCGGTTTTTTGCGCAAGGCCAAGCGCCAGCGCCGACTTGCCGCTGGCGGTCGGCCCTGCGATAAGCACCGCCTTGCTGCCCTGTCCCGGTGAAATCACGTCAGATGTCTCTTGTCGCCACGCTGATCTGCAATCCTGTCAACCCCGCGCTCGATAGCACGGTGGTGGACGGCGCGCGCGCCATTTTGCCCTCGGCCGGCCCGGCGCATTGGCTGTTCGACGAGGTGGCGGTCGATATCCCCTTCGTTGCCGAGGGCGACGTCCATGCGATCGAAGCCCGCCTGCGCGAGGCGCGCGGCGACCTGCCGATCGACATCGTCGTGCAGCCGCAAGCCGCGCGGCGCAAGAAGCTTTTCCTGGCCGATATGGATTCCACCATGATCGGCCAGGAATGCATCGACGAGCTTGCCGACTTTGCCGGGTTGAAGGCGCATGTCTCGGCCATCACCGAACGCGCGATGCGCGGCGAGATCGCGTTCGAGCCGGCGCTGCGCGAGCGCGTCGCGCTGCTGAAGGATCTGCCGGTCGGCGTGGTCGATGAAGTGCTGGAAAAGCGCATCACCCTGACGCCGGGCGGCCGCGAACTGGTCGCGACCATGCGCGCCAGCGGCGCCTGGACCTGCCTGATCTCGGGCGGCTTTACCCTTTTTACCAACAGGATTGCCGCCAAGATCGGCTTTCAGGAAAACCGCGCCAACGAGCTCGTGGTCCACGACGGCAAGTTCACCGGCGAGGTCAAAGAGCCGATCCTGGGGCGCGCGGCGAAATTGGCGACCCTAGTCGAACTCACCGAATCCTTCGATCTCGACGAGATCGACACGCTGGTGGTCGGCGACGGCGCCAACGATCTCGGCATGATCCAGAAGGCGGGCCTGGGCGTCGCCTATCACGCCAAGCCCGCGGTATCGGCCGCTGCCGCCGCGCGGATTGACTACGGCGACCTCACGGCCTTGCTCTATGCGCAGGGGTATCGAAGGGACGAGTTTGTGGAGACATGATCCCCGCGCATTTAGCCGTCCTGCCCGGACTTGATCCGGGCATCCATCCATCTTGAAAGAATCTTGCGAAGCAGATGGATTGCCGGGTCAAGCCCGGCAATGACGATTAATCCCTACTGCACGCTCAGCGCGACAAACCGCAACTCGCCGTCGGCGTTCGATACCAAGAGCAGCACCGATTTTTTGCCGTCCTTTTTCAACTGGTCGACGCGCTTCTTGACGTCGGCGGCGTTGCTCACCGCCTCCTGCGCCACCTCGACGATGACCTCGCCGGGGCTCAGGCGCTTGTCGGCGGCATCCGAGGTGCTGTCGACGTTGGTGATGATGACGCCCTTGACGGTGTCCTTGATCTTGTAGCGGCTGCGCAGGTCCTTGGAGAGGGTAGCGAGATCGAGGCCGAGCGCCTTTTGCGTCACCGGCTTTTCCGCGGGCTCGTCCTTCTTCACCGCGGCCGGTACCGCCTTGTCGGTGTCCTCGAGGCGGCCGAGCGTGACCTTGTGGGTCTCCTCCTGGCCCTTCCGGATGATGACGACGTCGACCTCCTTGCCGACGGCGGTGTCGGCCACCACGCGCGACAGATCCTTCGGCTCCTTGATGTCCTTGCCGTCGAATTTGATCACGACATCGCCGGGCTCGATGCCCGCCGGCTTCGCCGGACCCTTGTCCTCGACGCCGGCGATCAGGGCGCCGCGCGCAGGCTTGATGTTGAGGCTTTCGGCGATCTCGTCGGTCACGGTCTGGATGCGGACGCCGAGCCAGCCGCGGCGCAGTTCGCCGAACTGCCGCAGCTGATCGACCACGCCGGCCACCGTCTTTGAAGGCACCGCAAAGCCGATGCCGATCGAACCGCCCGAGGGCGAGATGATCAGCGTGTTGACGCCGATCACTTCGCCGTCGAGATTGAACAGCGGGCCGCCGGAATTGCCGCGGTTGATGGCGGCGTCGGTCTGGATGTAGTTGTCATAGGGGCCCGAGGAGATGTCGCGGTTACGCGCCGAGACGATGCCGGCCGTCACCGTCCCGCCGAGGCTGAACGGGTTGCCGATCGCGATCACCCATTCGCCGAGCCGCAGCTTGTCGGAATCGCCGAACTTCACCGCGGTCAAAGGCTTGCTCGGCGTGAACTTCAGCACCGCCAGATCGGTCTTCTTGTCGACGCCGACGATGTCGGCCTTGAACTTGCTGCCGTCGTTCATGATGACGCTGATCTCGTCGGCATCCGCGATGACGTGATTGTTGGTCACCACGATGCCGGAGGGATCGACGATGAAGCCGGAGCCGAGCGAGTTGGTCTTGTGCGGCTGCAGATCGCCGCCCTTGCCGCCCTGACCGCCGCGGCGGTTCTTGAAGAAATCGTCGAAGAATTCCTCGAACGGCGACCCCGGCGGCAGTTGCGGCATCGCGCCCCTGCCCTCGGCCCCACCGCCCTTGGCCTCGACGGTCTGCGAGGTCGAGATGTTGACCACCGCATCGATCACCTTTTCGGCCACGTCGGCGATGCCATCGGGGCCGCGCGCCAGGGCCGGCACCGAAAGGGCTGGCGCGGACAGCAGGACGCCGGCGGCGCCAAGGCAGATCGCTGCCAGCACGGGACGCAGGCGATGGCTCAGGGCTGGAATCGCACCGGTCATATCAGCTCACTCTCCTCACAAATCGGGACGGAATTTGAAGTCCACAGTGCGCCCGAACGGGGTTGCGGCGCAAGCATTTGAGCCGGACATTCCCTCACATAAGCGCCGCCGAATACGGCGAAAAGCAGACGTGGTGCCTCACGACGGCGTTGAACCTGCTGGATTTTTGTCGGACTACTTCCCCTGTCGTCATTCCCGGATGGTGCGCAGGCACCAGCCCTCGGGTGCGCAAGGTTACGCACCGGGAAATCCCGAGATTCCGGGCTCGCGTTTTCAACGCGCCGCGGAAAGACAGCCGCTAGTGCCGGACCACCCAGATCAGGATCAGGCCGGCGACTGCCGATCCGATGCCGACGGCGCGCAGGATGTTGTCCGGCGTCGCCAGCGCGCTCTTCATGGCCCGGCGCATCCAGGCCGGGCTTGCCGCGAATAACAGGCCTTCAAGCACAAACAGAATGCCCACACCGATGAGGAAGTCGGCGAACGCTATGGACCTCATCGGACTGAAACCTCCCGTTTGATGTTGTTTTTACTTTTAACAGAAGGCGAAAGCTTCGCTGCGCCGCCCGTCTGGCACTATGGTTTCGGCGCCGCCGGTGGAGCGGCCGCCGCAGCCGCTGACGGCGGCGCGACGCCAGCCGCCGCCCCCGCGGGCGTTTTGCCGGAGGGGCCTCCGAAGAACCTGAAGAAGTCAGAATCCGGCTTCAGCAGGAAGCGGGTATCGCTGCTCTTCAGCCCGTTCTCATACGCGGTCATCGTACGGTAGAAGGCGAAGAAATCCGGATCCTTGCCATAGGCTTCGGCGAACAGCCGGTTGCGCTCGCCATCGCCCTCGCCGCGCACCCGCTCAGCGGTTGAATTGGCTTCGGCGATGATGACGGTGGCTTCGCGGTCGGCGTTGGAGCGGATTTCCTGCGCCTTCTGTCCGCCCTGCGCCCGGAATTCGGCAGCCTCGCGCTGCCGCTCGGTCTGCATGCGCTGGTAGACCGCCTGGCTGTTCTGCTCCGGCAGATCGGCGCGCCTGATCCGCACGTCGACCACCTGGATACCGTAGCCGCCGGCTTCCTTGTCGAGTTGATCGCGGATCCGCTGCATCAGGGCTTCGCGCTCGTCGCGCACCACCTGGATGAAGGTGACCTCGCCGAGCACCCGGCGCAGCGAGGCATTCAGCAGCGTCGTCAACTGGATATTGGCGGCCTGGATGGTGCCGACGCTCTGGTAGAAGTGCAGCGCGTCCTTGATGCGGTAGCGGGCGAAGGCGTCGACCACCAGCCGCTTCTGGTCCGAGGCGATCACTTCCTGCGACGGATTTTCAAGATCCAGGATCCGCTTGTCGACGTCGATCACGGTGTCGATGAACGGCGCCTTGAAATGCAGGCCGGGTTCGGTAATGACATCGACCGGCTTGCCGAGGCGTACCACCAGCGCCTGTTCGGTCATATCCACCGTGAACACGGAACCGTAAGCGGCGATAACGACTGCGAGCAGCAGAATCAGCGCAACTATGCCTGTGACCGGGGATCTCATCGTGTGGCTCCGCTCTGCTGTTGCGGCTGGCCGGTCGTCGCCGTCGGCGGACGCCGCGGCGTCAATTCGTTCAACGGCAAAAACGGCACCACGCCCTGCGAGGACGAACCGCCGCTGTCATAGATCAGTTTTTCGGAGCCGCCCAAAATGCGTTCCATCGTCTCCAGATAGATGCGTTCCCGCGTCACGTCAGGCGCCTTCTTGTATTCGTCGTAGACCTTGAGGAAGCGCGAGCTCTGGCCCTTGGCCTCGGCGACCGCCTGCTGCTTGTAGCCTTCGGCGGCCTGCAGGATCTGCGCCGCGCGTCCCTTGGCGTCGGGAACGACGCGATTGGCATAGGTCTGCGCTTCGTTCTGCAATCGCTCGAGATCGGCGCGCGCTGCCTGCACGTCGCGGAAGGAATCGATCACCTGCGCCGGCGGATCGACCTTTTGCATCTGCACCTGCTGCACCAGGATGCCCGAGCCGTAGCTGTCGAGCGTCTTCTGCATCAACTCCTGCACGTTCTGCTCGGTGGTGGTGCGGGCGCCGGTCAGGATCGGCTGGATGTTGGATTTGCCGACCACCTCGCGCATTGCGCTCTCGGCGACCGCCTTCACGGTGCCTTCGGGATTCTGGATGTTGAAGAGATATTCGGCGGCGCCTTTCGGCTTGATGCGCCACAGCACGGTGAAGTCCACATCGACGATGTTCTCGTCGCCGGTGAGCATCAGGCTTTCTTCCGGCACATCTCGCATGGTCCTGCCGCGGCGGGCGGGATCATCGATCAGCGTCATGCCGATTGAGATGGTGGAGACGCGCAACGCCTTCGGCAGCAGCACGGTCTCGATCGGATACGGCAAATGATAGTTCAGGCCGGGCTGGGCGTCGCGCACATACTTGCCGAAGCGCAGCACGATGCCGAGCTCTTCGGACTGTACGCGATAGAAGCCGGACAATCCCCAGATCGCGACCGCGACGAGCACGACCAGCATGACGCCGACGCCGCTGAAATAGCCGCCGGGAAGCAACTGTTGCAGCCGGTCCTGGGCGCGGCGCAGAAGGTCTTCAAGATCGGGCGGCCTCGGTCCCACCGGCTGCGGGCCGGAGCCCCACGGACCTTTCGGACCCGAGCCCCATGGGCCTCCGCCTTGATTCTTCCACGGCATTGACTGGTCTCCTCCGGGGCCCCTGGGCGGATGCCCGGCCTCGCAATATCTGCAGGCCTTATAGGGGACCGCCCCGGCCCTTACAACGCAAGCTTCTGGCTCGAAGCAGCTATGCCTGAGCGGCAAATTGTCAATGTAAACATTGCCAAATCGAGTTAATGCGACTTTCGTCGACGGTATGTCACATAGGAGAAGTCGGCACTGTCGTCCGGGCCTGCCGGATGCCGCTCGCGCGCGACTTCCTGCCAGATAGCGGCATCAATTGCGGCAAAACGAGTGTCGCCCTCGGGCCGGGCGTGCACTTCGGTAATCTCCAGACGGTCGGCGCTATCCATCCATTGCGCGTAGATTTCCGCACCGCCGATCACGGCGATTTCAGTGGCGAAACGCCGCAGCGCATCGCCCCGCGCGATCGCGCGGGCGTCGGCGAAGGACGTCGTCACCACCGCCCCGCGCGCGCGAAAACTGGCGTCGCGGGTGACGACGATGTTGGTGCGGCCGGGAAGCGGCCGGCGCAGTGATATGAATGTCTTGCGTCCCATGACGATGGGTTTGCCCATCGTCATCGCCTTCAAGCGGGCTTGATCGGATTTCAGCCGCCACGGAATGGCGCCGTGCGCGCCGATCACGCCGTTGTCGGCAACCGCGACGATGAGAACGATTTCAGGTGACGCATTCGCCGTCGCGGTCACACCGCGACCTCGGCCTTGATGTGCGGATGCGGATCGTATCCGACCAACGTGAAATCCTCGTAGCGGAACGAGAAGATATCCTTCACGTCGGGATTAAGCTTCATCACCGGCAACGGACGCGTCGGGCGCGTCAGTTGCAGCTTCGCCTGCTCGATGTGATTGGAATAGAGATGCACGTCGCCGAAGGAGTGAACGAAATCCCCCGGCTTCAGCCCCGTCACCTGCGCCACCATCATCGTCAACAGCGCATAGGACGCGATGTTGAAGGGAACGCCCAGAAATACGTCGGCCGAACGCTGATAGAGCTGGCACGACAGCCTGCCGCCGGCGACGTAGAACTGAAACAGGCAGTGACACGGCGGCAGCGCCATCTTGTCGACGTCGGCCGGATTCCACGCGCTGACGATCAGGCGCCGCGAATCCGGATTGCGCCGGATCATGTCGATGACGTCAGAGATCTGGTCGATGTGGCGGCCGTCCGGCGCCGGCCAGGATCGCCACTGCGATCCGTAGACCGGGCCGAGATCGCCGTTGGCGTCAGCCCATTCGTCCCAGATCGAAACGCCGTGATCCTTGAGGTATTTGATGTTGGTATCGCCCTTGAGGAACCACAAGAGTTCGTAGACGATCGACTTCAGCGGCAGCTTCTTGGTGGTCAGCATCGGAAAGCCGGCGGCCAGATTGAAGCGCATCTGATGGCCGAAGATCGAAAGCGTGCCGGTGCCGGTGCGGTCACCCTTCTCCGCGCCGTCTGAGAGAATCCGTTCGAGCAGGTCGTGATACTGGTTCATGGCGTTGCGTTACGAGCCTCTGGCGAAGGCGAATTCCAGGTGAAGGTGAATTCCAGGATCGCAAGTTCTAGCGGCCGGACCGGCCATCCGACAGCGCCGATTCGGCGGAACCGGTCCATTATACCCGGAAAAATGAGCATCCGCGCCCTAAACGGCAAGGCCGGTGGGCGCCCTGGGGTCACGCGGGGCTAACCCTTCTCATCCGATTACCCCGGCAAAACCCAGAAGGCCGCCGGCCAGCAACAGCCAGAGCGGATTGAGCCGCGTTGCAAAGGCCAGCACCGCGACGGCGGCGGTGACAAAAGCGGCCGTCCAGGTTCGATCGGAGGTCAGCGCCAGGACCAGGCCGCTCGCCCCCATCAGCCCGATCGAAAGCGGCACCAGCGACGCCTGGATGAGGGCGGGCCAGCGCGAATGGCTCGAGCGCGTCATCAGGCGGCTCACCCAATAGGCCAGCATGGCTGTCGGAACGCACATCGCAAGTGTTGCGGCAAGCGCGCCGGCGACGCCCGCGACGGCGTAGCCGATCAGGGTCACGATCAGCACGTTCGGCCCCGGCGAGAGCTGCGAGATCGCGTAGACATCGGCGAACTGCTTGTCGGTCATCCAGTGCTGAACGTCGACCGCGATCCGGTGCATCTCGGGAATCGCGGCGTTGGCGCCGCCCACCGCGAACAGCGACATCAGCCCGAAGGTCGAGATCAGCGTCCAGATCGGGCTTTCGTTGAAATTCATGCCGCCCCCCGCCGGCGCATCACAAAGGTGATGGCGACGCTGAGCGGCATCGCCACCAGCAGGACCGCGGGTAGCGGCAACCGCAGCACGCCGATCGCGGTAAACACCGCGGCCATTACCACGACGCCGACGACATCGCGCTTTTTGATCAGCGGCATCATCATCCTGAAGACCACCGCTATCAGAAGCCCAACTGCCGCGCAGGACACGCCCGACAGGGTACGCCGAAGCGCGTCGATTTCGCCGAAACGCGCGTAGAGCACGGCCAGGATGGTCACGACGACCACGGGTGGACCGACCAGCCCGGCAAAGGCCGCGATGCTGCCGGGAACGCCGCGAAAGCGCGATCCGAACACGACGCTGAGGTTGACGACGTTCGGCCCCGGCAGAAAATGGCACAGTGCGAAGGTTTCGTTAAACTCCTCGGCCGTCATCCATCGGTGCTGGTCGACGATGCCGCGGCGCGCAAAGACCAGCACGCCTCCAAAGCCTGACAGCGACATCTTGGCGAACGCGGAAAACAGCGCGAACAGGCCGGGCGGGGCTGAAATCGGGAGTTCCGGCGCCGCGATGGCGACCGGCGGCGAATCCGGGGGCATAGGCCAAGATTTAGAACGGGCGCCGCGGCAAGGCCAACCCAAATCGGCGTGTTCCGCGGCCGAATCCCCTTAAACCGGCTCTGTTTTTCTCAACTTTTGCCCCCTATATTGAGTGTGCCGGTTCGCCGGCTATGGAAATAAATTGCCGTCGCAATAAACCATTCGGACCCGGGGGCAGTACCCGGCGCCTCCACCAAAGCCCACGGAAATAGCGGGTTTTGGCGGGGGCGAACCAGGATCGACGAGGGCGTAAAGGGCGTGTTTTTTCCCGGTATGGTTCCGCCGTTATCGGGCTATGCAATAGTTGCAA
>Ga0210403_10006222_pt1 | contig 10029 bp, 6 predicted proteins | sample IncBWC19MmetaG_FD_150863 | JGI IMG/M metagenome (GOLD analysis project Ga0210403, IMG submission 150863) | Forest soil microbial communities from Barre Woods Harvard Forest LTER site, Petersham, Massachusetts, United States - Inc-BW-C-19-M | ecosystem: Environmental > Terrestrial > Soil >... | reverse complement strand
TTCGCAAAGCTCGACGTCGGCGTGCCAGTCCTTGTCGAGGCGCTCAGAAAGCGCGGTGGGCTGAATTCGATTTCGCGAATGAGCCGTCTCGCCCCCGCGGCGATTTCCTCGCTGAGATCACCCCTCTACTCCTCCCCAGCAAACCGGCCTCATGTTTACGTTATGTTGCTACTGCAGCTTACACGAGAATTCAAGCGCACGCCTGCCGTATCGCTGCGCTCACGGCAGCAGGATCGAGCTTCCGACGGTCCGTCGGGCTTCCAGGTCGCGATGCGCGCGCGCCGCGTCGGCAAGCGGATAGCGCTGATTGATCGAGATGCGCACCGCGCCGCTTTTCAGAACCGAGAACAGGTCGGCGGCTCGTTCCAGCATTTCGCTTCGGGTATGCAAATAGTCGGCGAGCCCGGCGCTGGTCACGTAGAGCGAACCCATCCGGTTGAGGCGGAACAGATCGAAGGGCGGGATCAGCCCTCCTGCCGTTCCGTACGACACGCACAGGCCGCGGCGACGCAGACAACCGAGCGACGTCTCGAACGTGCTGCCGCCAACACCGTCGTAGACCACAGGCAATCCGGCGCCGCCGGTGAGGGCGCGCACGCGCGCGACGACATCTTCCTGCGTGTAGACGATCGGAGTTTCGCAGCCGTGCGCCTTGGCGAGTTCCGCTTTCTCCACGGTGCCGACGGTGCCGATCACCCGCGCTCCGAGATGGCGGGCCCATTGGCACATGATCAGGCCGACGCCGCCGGCGGCGGCTTGAATCAGGATGGTTTCGCCGGCGCTGACGGGATGGGCGGAGCGAATGAGATACTGCGCGGTCAGGCCTTTCAAGATCACCGCTGCTGCGGTCTCGTCGTCGATGAAATCGGGCAGCTTCACGAGCCGCCCGATCGGCATGACGGTCGCCTGCGAATAGGCGCGCGGCCTGTCGGACGCGTAAGCCACGCGGTCGCCGGGGCGAAGCTCGCTCACGCCCGCGCCGACGGCTTCCACCACGCCAGCCGCTTCCATGCCGATCACGTGTGGAAACTGAGGTAGCGGATAGCGCCCGGTGCGATGGTGGATGTCAGTGAAGTTAAGACCGATGGCCGTGTGCCGGACGCACGCCTCGCCTGGTCCCGGATCGCCTGCCTCAATTTCCTCGTAACGAAGCTCTTCGGGGCCGCCATTCCTGTGAATGCGAACGGCATGGACGCGGCTCATGCGATTTTCCTTGATGATTTAACGGAGCGGGCGTTCGACCATCCTACAGAGGCTGGGCCTCGAAAGGCGGCTAAGGCAACTCAAGGGGTCCCGGCAGCGCCTCTTCAGCTTCAGCGGTGAGCTGCGCCTCATGTCGTCTCACGAAGACGGCGGCAACAACAACGAGGATTAGGACAACCAGGGCGAACACCAACACCATCCACCCGGACAATTGTTCGACCTGCCGACCTAGTGCATAGACGGTAAGTCCATAGAACGTAGCCCAGAGAGATGCGCCGATGATGTTGGCCAGCATGAAACGCGGCCAGAGCATGCGATTGGCTCCGGCGAGGATTCCGGCGATTGAGCGCAAAACCGGCAAGAATTGCGCGAGAAGAATGATCTTGCCGCCATGCCGCAGGAACAGATACTGACCGAGCTTGATCCTGGTTTCGGTTATCCACAAGTAGCCGCCATAGCGGAGCAAAAGCCAATAGCCGTATTCACGACCAATGAAATACCCGATCATGCGACCGATGATCGATGCGGCCGCCGCAGTCAGGATCACAGAGGCGATATTGAGATAGTGCTCGGTTCCAGCAATGACCGACGCAACAATGAGCACCGTCTCGCCGGGGAACGGAAAGCCGACGCTTTCCAGACCGATGAGACCCGCGACGACGAGCAGGCCGTAGACGTGAATGAGGTGAGCGATGGATGACATGGAGACGTGGATCAGAACGCCGGTCCGAGTGTCGGCGCGCTAACCTTGCCAATTACGGAGGTAGCATCCGCTCCACTAACCTCATAACAGCTAGTGGCGAGGGCGTGGTATCTCGATGTGGCGCGCGATTGCAAGTGAACGTCCTCCAGCCCTGGGATGAAAATGCGCGCGCCCGTCGCCTCGCCAAGCCGGTCGGGCTCAGGCAACGACCAGATCGGGCACCAGGACCTTGCCGTTGGTCTCGGGACCGTAGAAAACCGCCACCGCCCAGGCGATGCAGCCGATCCACGTGCCAATAATCATCGGTGTGGCCAATCCAGTGCCGAAATGCTCGGCGAGGAAGGTCAATATCACGGGCACGAAACCGCCGAAGATACCCGCCTGATGGTAACAGAAGGCGCTTGCGGTCGCCCGTATCTCGGTCGGGAAGCGTTCGTTCAGGTACGCCACCATCTGCCCCTGCATGCCGCCGCCGGCGCACATTCCCTGCAGGATAAAGCCCACCGCAATCCACAGGAAGTCGGTGGAGAGCAGGTAGAGCGGTGCGAGCGGTAGCGCGATCAGTGCCGGAATGATGGTCGACCAGCGTCGGCCAATGCGGTCGGCCCACCAGCCCCATCCGCACGACGCCAGGAATGTTCCCAGATTGGCGAAGAAGATCGGCGTCGCGACCAGCCCCGGCGTGAGGTGCAGATCCTTTTGCAGATGCGTCGCGAACAGAGCGTGACCGAGTAATAGGCGATGAAGCCGCCGCCCAGCCACACGCAGGCGGTCAAGGTATTGGCGAGAATCTGCTTCTGGAAGATCGCAATGAGCGGCGCATGAACCTCCCGCTGCTCAAGGCGCTGACGCCGCCGATTCTCCAGCCAGATCGGCGGCTCCTTGACGAATTTGCGTACAAAGAAAACGGAAAGCGCGGGCAAAACACCGATCCAGAGCATGCCGCGCCAGCCGATAGAGGCATAGAACAAGCCATAGACGCCGCTCGACAGCATGAAGCCAAGTCCCCATGAGCCTTGCAGGACGCCGCCCATGAAACCGCGCGAACGTACCGGCCACGTCTCCATCGCGAGTACGCCACCGGCCGGCCATTCGCCGCCCATGCCAATGCCGAGCAGTGCGCGGAACAGGAACAGATAAGTGAAAGTCGGCGAGAAGCCAGCCGCGAAATTGCTGAGCGAATACCACAGGATCGAGATCATCAGTGGGATCTTGCGGCCGACCCGGTCGGCGAGCCAGCCCGAGCCTACGGCGCCCACCAGCCTCAGCCACAACGTCACCGACAGCACGAACGCCACATCGGTCAAAGGGACGTGAAATTCCTGTGAAATTGGCACCATGATCAGCAAGAACATGGTGAAGTCGAAGGCATCGAGCGTCCACCCGAGCCATGCCGCCACCCAAGCCAACCACTGTTCCTTGGTCGGCTCCCTCCACCACGCAACGGATGAACCGGAGAGGTCGGCAGCCGTCACCATGGCATTTCCTCCCAGGGTTTCGCAGGGATCTCAGGTTCGAATACTTTGGAGGGAACGGCCCGCCGACGGCAATGCTCGCTGCGCGGTATTCCGCGAAGATTTCGGCAAATCCTCCCCGGCAGCTTTGCCGCGAAGCTACATCGGTCGCTTGTCGGGAGCAACGCCGGGCAACCGCCGCTGAGTTCGGATAAGGGCCCGCATGATGATTTCAACGCGTCGCCGAGCTATTTTTTTGCCTCGGCCTTCGCGTCCGCGGGTTGCGCCGCCACCTTGACCTGTTGGCCCTCCGCGATGTCCGCAGGCGGGCTGAGTGCGACGCGCTCGCCGCCCTGCAGCCCGTCGCGCAATTCAAGCTTTGTGCCGTAGTCACGATAGATACTGACCTTGCGCAGGTGCACGCGGCCTGCATCGTCCACTGTCGCCACGCGAAGACCATCGGCATTGAACAGCAGCGCGTCGGCAGGGATCAGCACCGTGGGAACGGGGCGCGGAATACCGAATTGCACATCTACGTAAAATCCCGGCCGAAGCGCCCCGTCAGGATTGGGCACATCGACTTCGGCCAGCATGGTCCGCGATGCCGCATCGAGCGCCACCGAATTGCGCGACACCTTGCCCTCAAAGGTCCGGCCCGGCAATTCCGGCACCCGCACCTCGGCCGGCAGTCCGTCTTGGAGGCCGACTGCCCCGCTTTGCGGCACATTCACCTGCACGCGCACGATGTCATCACGTTGGATCGTGAACAGCGGAGTCCCGCCGCTATTGTCGTCCGCCTTCACAAGATCGCCGTTGTCAACGTTTCGGGCGGTGATGACACCCTGGAACGGGGCCTCGACCCGCTCGAACTGCGTCATTTGCCTTAGCCGCCGCACGGTCGCCTCTTGCGCCCTGATGCTGGCCTCCGCCACCCTTACGCCGGCTTCGGCGTTATTCACGGCCGCGAGCTTCGATGCCAGGCCAAGACGCGTGTTGTCGGCGGTCTGCTTGCTCTCCCAGCCTTGCGTCGCCAGCCGCAAGGTTCGGGTATTCGTCACGTCGGCGAGCGTTGCATCCGAGCGCGACTGTTCGGTTGCGGCACGCGCCTGTTCCAGCGTGCCTTCCATCTGCACCAGCCTAGCCTCGGCCTCTGAAAGCTGATGGTCGAGATCCGGTGCCGCGATGCGCAGCAGCAAATCGTCTTTGGCGACCCGGCTGCCGATGTCCACGTGCCGTTCGGCGACGTATCCCGTGGCGCGCGCGAAGATTCTCGCCTGGTCGAACGGAAGCACGGTACCCGGCAGTGTCAGAACGACCGGGCCGTCCTGTCCCATTGCCACCGCAACCCGCACTTCCGGAACAAAATCGGCCGTCGACTGCTGCGTTTCGATTGCCGCCGCCCGTTGTTGCCAGCGTCCGTAAGCGCCCCAGGCGAGTGCCCCCAGGACGACAACCGTGACCAGAAAGTACAAGCGCCGCGACGGCGGCCGCTCGTCGCTCAGGGGTGCGACTTTCTCGTCCCCGGTCGGGAGCGGTTCCCTAATATTCATACATAATCCTCCAGCGGCCGCACCTCGCCTCGCCGCAGCACGGCATAGAGGAAGGGAACGAACAACAGGGTGGAACAGGTGCCGACCGCGATGCCGCCGAGGACTGCCCTGGCAAGGGCCGCATTCGCTTCGCTGCCCTCGGCGAGCCCGAGCGACATCGGCAGCATGCCGACAAACATCGCGCCGGCGGTCATCAGTACCGGGCGCAGTCGGGTCCGGCCCGCCATGATCGCCGCCTCCACCGCCGAGCAGCCCGTCGCCTCACGATGCTCGCGCGCGAATGTGACCAGCAGAATGGAGTTCGCCGAGGCTACGCCGATACTCATGATGGCGCCCATCAGCGAGGGGATGGAAAGGGTCGTCTGGGTGATGAACAGGCTTCCGATAATGCCGCAGAAGGCCAGCGGCAGCGCCGCCAGCACGACGAACGGGTCGCCCCAGTTCTGAAAGTTCAGGACCATCAGCAGGTACACGAACACGAGCGCTCCGACCAGCCCAAGCCCAAGATGCAGGAAGGCGTCGTTTTTGCTCTTCATCTGGCCGCGCAGCACGATTTGGTTGCCCGGCTTAAGTCGGCTCTGGAATTCCGGCAGGATCCGCTTGAGGTCGGCTTCGATCAAGCCGAGATCGCGGTCCTGAACGTTTGCATAGATGTCGAAGGTTCTTTGAATGTTGCTGTGGGTTATCAGCGTTTGCATCGGCTCGCGCGACAGCGTCGCAACGTTCGAAAGCGTTTCGAGCTTGTTGCCGTCCCGGCCGGATAGCCTGAGCGGCGTGTTCTCGAGGTCGCTCATGGTGCTCAGGCGGTACTCGGGGGTCTGCACGGCCACCTGATAGGGAACTCCGGTTTTCGGATCGGCCCAAAAATTCGGCGATACCTGGAAGCTGGAGCTCAGTGACGTATTGAGATCATTTGCGATCTGCTGCTCGGTCAGGCCGATCTGCGACGCCCGTACCCGATCGACGTTGACGAAAAAGCTCGGGGAATCGACGATCTGGTGCAAATGCACGTCGACCGCGCCGCGCACCCCCTTGATCCGCGGCAGGAGATCGAGCGCGACACGCCGATTGTTGTCGGCATCGTTGCCTACTACCTGGATGTCGATCGGAGCCGGGAGGCCGAAGTTCAAGATCTGGGTGATGATATCCGCGGGCTGGAAATAGAAAGTCGCGGATGGAAACTTTTCTCTCAGCACCGTGCGCAGCCGGCGCATGTATTCTTCGGTCGATCCGTGTCCCTCGTTGAGATTGATCAGGATCTGGCCATCGTTCATGGCCACGGTGGAGCCGTCGTCATAGGAAAGATTGTAGTTGATCGCCGGCATGCCGATGTTGTCGAGGATCAGGTCGAGATCGCGCGCCGGGACGACGCGGCGGATTTCGTCCTCGACCGCCTGGAACAGCCGCTCGGTCTCTTCCACCCGCAACCCGGTCGGGCCGCGTACATGCAGCCGCATCTGCCCGGCGCTGATCTGCGGGAAATAGTCTTCGCCGACGAAGAACGTCAGGATAACGGCGCCGACGACCATCGTCCCCGCAACCGCCGCGGTGACGATTCGCCGGCTCAGGATGACATGGAGCAGGCCGACATAGGAGCTGCGGAATTTCTCGAATTGATGTTCGAACCCGGCATGAAGACGTCCGAACAAACTTGGCCGGGTTGGCGCGCTCGACCGGCCGTGGCGCTCGCCGTGCACGATCACGTCGATCAGGATCGGCACCAGCGTCCGCGAGAGTATGTATGAGGCGATCATGGCGAACACGACCGCCAGCGCCTGCGGTGTGAACAGAAACCTCGCCATATCGGTCAGGAACACGACCGAGATGAAAGCGGTGCAGATCGTGAGCGTCGAGATCAGAGTGGGTTTCGCAATGCCGGCCGCGCCTTCCACCACCGCCTGCCGAAATGGTTTGCCTTCGTCGAACAATCGGTAGGTGTTCTCGATGGCGACTGTTGCGTCGTCGACCAGCACCCCGACCGCCAGCGCGAGCCCGCCAAGCGTCATCAGGTTGATGGTTTCGCCGAGCGCAGCCAGAAGCGCCAGTGAGCTCAGCACCGCCAGCGGAATGGAAATCAGAACAATCAGGGTCGAGCGCCAGGACCCGAGGAACATCAGAATCATCAGCCCGGTGAGCGTGGCCGCGATCAGCCCCTCGCGCACGACGTCGAAGATCGCGTTGGACACGAACACCGACTGATCGAACAGCGGCGTGAATTTCATGTCCGGCGGCGCCGCCGCCCGGATTTGCGGCAGCATCGACTTCACCAGGCCGACGACCGACAACGTCGAGGCGTTGCCGTTCTTGAGAATGGTTTGCAGGACCGCTCGCCGGCCATTGGCGCGCACGATGTTCTGTTGCACGCCAAATCCGTCGCGCACATAGGCGACGTCGCGCAGCAGCACCGGCGCACCGTTGACGATCTTGACCGGGATCCGGCTCAACGCCTCGATGGCATCAGGCGAGGAATTGAGCCGGACCGGATACTGGGTGCTTCCGAGCTTGACGAGGCCCGACGGGACAACGACGTTTTCGGTGCCCACCGCAGTGGTCACGTCCATCGGGGTGAGCCCACGCGCTTGCAAGGCCTGTTGATCGAGATCGACCATGATCTGCCGTTGCTTGCCGCCGAACGGGATCGGCAATGTCGCGCCCGGCAATTGGGTGAGCACTTGCCGAACGCGGTAGAGGCCGTAGTCGAACAATTGCTGCTCGCTCGACTTGTCGGAGGAAAGCGCCAGCTGGATCACCGGCACCGAGGACGCGTAGTAGCGAACGACCGTCGGCGGCTGGATGCCTGGCGGCATGACGGCACGAATCCAGTTGACGGACGCCACGCATTGCGCGATCGCAAGATCGAGGTTCACGTCCGGCTGGAAATAGACCTTGATGACGCTCACGCCGTACATCGTCTGGCTCTCGATGTTTTTGATGCCGTTGATGTTGTTCGAGAGCGAATATTCGGAGTACGTGGTGACGCGCTTCTCCATTTCGGGGGTCGTCAGGCCGGTATAGGTCCAGATGATCGTGACCACCGGGATGTTGACCGACGGGAATACGTCCTTCGGCATCGACACTACGGCGCCGACACCCAGAAACAGAATCACGACCGAAAGAACGTAGAAGGAAACGCGGAATTTCAGCGCGTACTTAACTAGGCCCATGGTTGTCCCGTACTGCCTTCCCCACTTCGATCCGCCGCCTGCGAGCGCGGATTGCACCACATTCTGCTAGAAGCTGCCAGCCCGTAGCGCCCCTGCCGGCAGAGCGCCTTTCGCCATCGAAGACGCCCTGAGGGGTGCTGACTCAGAAATTGGCACTGCTTTGATGACGCCAGGGACTTGGATCTGCCCACCGACGCAACGGCCGGCTGAGTGGATGTAACAGAGCCAGGGACTGCCCGCTGGATCGTCTTTGCTACCACCACACGCCACCTACGGGAACACGATCCGCCCGCATTTTGAAACGCGTGACAGCGCATTTACCGTTCTTGCAGGAGACATTCTGACAGCGGTTTCCCTGACACCGGCCGACGCACCCGGACCCGTTCCACTGTGTCCCACATAAGGCTTTGCCCTTTTCCTCCGACATCTTCCTAGAGAATAACCCGGCGGAAGCTGGGTTTGCTGCCAGACCAGCGGCAAGGAAAACTGCCGCGAAGACTATGGATTTGCGCATCGCTAACCTCACTATCTAGGACCGAACATGCAAGACGTAGGGGTTTCGATCGGCGTGGGTTTCGACCATCAATCAGCAATGAGGGCTGCGATCGTGAGCCGATATGCAGCGCGCTCCGACCAAATGTCTCTGCGGTCTGTCAAATACCCTGAATTGGCAAATACCCTGAATTGGTCGGCCGGTAAGGTTAAGTCCCGGTTTGCTCAAGGCGCGCAAGCAGGTCCTGCGCGAATTGCGAAAGCGAATCGTCCCGGGCGCCCATGACGACGACGCGATCGCCGCTGCGGGCCACCTGCACCAGCTTTTCGCCGCAGGCGTTGCGATCCGGAAGCGCGAGGGCGTTACGGCCGCGGCGCACGATCTCTTTGACGATGTCGCTGCTGCCGATCGAGCGATCGACGGTCCCGCCGAAATACACAGGTTCGGGCATCAGCAGCACGTCCTCGTCCCGGAGCCCGCGCGCAAAGCAATCAACCAGGCTATCGCGCATCAGGCGAAGCGGCCCGTACCCGTGCGGCTGGAACATCAGCAGCAAGCGGCCGGGAAAGGCATGCACGGTTTCGAGCGTGGCGGAGACCTTTTCGGGATTATGGGCGAAATCATCAATGACCGTAATCTCGTTCGCGGTGCCGACGACCTCCAAACGCCGGCGAATGCCGGCGAATGTTTCGAGGTGCTTCGCCGCGTCTTCGAGATTCACGCCGCATGCGGACGCCGCAGCGAGCGCCGCAAGCGCGTTGGCCACATTGTGCATTCCCGGCACGTTGAGCTTGACAGCGACGACCTGGCCGGTGGTCCGCGTCTTCACCGGAAACGCGATTGTGCTGCGCGAACAGACCGGCAGCCCGGCAAGCAGGTCCGCTTTCGGGTCGCACAGGCTCCAGGTTATCGCCCGTCCTGGTTTCAGATCGGGCAGCAGCGTCGCGGTCTCCGCGTTATCGAGGTTGAGCACCGCCGTCTGACCCTTGCTGGCAAAGTCGCGGAAGAGAATACGCAATTCCTGGATCGGCTTATGATCGAGGGAGATGTTGTTCACCACCGCGATGCGCGGTGCAAAATTCGCGATCGAACCGTCGCTCTCGTCGATTTCGCAGACGAATTCCTCCCCGTCACCGATCCTGGCGGCGGCGAACGTGGAATCCGCTGAGGTGAAGTTCTTCATCTCGGCGCCGTTCACGATCGTCGGATTCCTTCCCGCACGGTGCAGAATCCAGCCGATCATGCCGGTGGTCGTGGACTTCCCGCTGGTCCCGGCGACGCCGATGCCGCAGACCGATGGGTTGAACAGCTCGGCAAGAAGCTTCGCGCGTGTCGTGACGGCGGCGCCGATGCGGCGCGCTGCCTGCACGTCGGGCACGGTATCCTCGACGGCTGCGGAGGTAACCAGAACCTGATCCGCCCGCTTCACGCCGCTGCCATCCTGCGGGTAGAGCCGCACCCC
>Ga0210403_10006220_pt1 | contig 10030 bp, 6 predicted proteins | sample IncBWC19MmetaG_FD_150863 | JGI IMG/M metagenome (GOLD analysis project Ga0210403, IMG submission 150863) | Forest soil microbial communities from Barre Woods Harvard Forest LTER site, Petersham, Massachusetts, United States - Inc-BW-C-19-M | ecosystem: Environmental > Terrestrial > Soil >... | reverse complement strand
CGATTGAAAAACCATGTGGTGAAGGGATGATGCCTGAGGCGTTCGCAGCGCTGCGGGCGTTGGGGGTGGAGATCAGTCCCGCCGAGGGATTTCGATTTCGAGGCATTTGTTTTGCGCAGGAGAACGTGTTGGTGTGCGGGGATTTCCCAGATGGACAGGGAATCGGATTGCGGCGACCGCTGCTGCATGAACGCTTGGTGGCCAGAGCGGAAGAGTGCGGCGTGAGGATGTTGTGGAAGACGCCGGTGACTGGCATTGACGATAGCGGCGTGCAACTTTCCAGCAGGCGAATCAGAGCAAAATGGATTGTTGGCACAGATGGACAGGGTTCGCGTGTGCGTCGTTGGGCGGGCCTGGATCAAACGGCACAACCTAAACAAAGATATGCGACGCGGCGGCATTATCGTGTCCGGCCGTGGTCGGAATATATGGAGATCCATTGGGGGGCGACGGCGCAGGCGTATGTGACGCCGATCGGAGATCGGGAAGTCTGTGTGGTGATGATCGCGGACAGGCCGGAATATGCCGCGTTTGACCGGGCGATAGAAGAATTACCAGCACTTGCGAATAAATTGGCGGGAGCGCAATTAAGTAGTAGAGAGCGCGGGGCGCTGACAATGATGCGAACGCTACGTCACGTGCAAAGCGGCAACGTGGCGCTGGTAGGCGATGCATCGGGCGGTGTCGATGCGATCACTGGGGAAGGGCTGCGCCTGACGTTTCAACAGGCCTTTGCGCTGGCGGACGCGATGAAGCAGGGAGATTTGCCTGGTTATGAACAGGCGCACCGGCAGATTATGAGGCGGACGATGTTGATGGGACGTTTGATGCTGTGGCTTGGGCGTAATCCGAAGATATGCAGGCGAGTTGTCCGGGCTTTGGACGGAAAACCGGAATTGTTTGCGGGATTGATCGCGACGCATCTCGGACATGCCAATGCGAAGGAACTTCTGTTCACGGGGGCAAACTTAGGTTGGAGGCTGTTGGCAGTCTGAGGAGAGACGGAAGATTATGAGACTGTCCGGAATGAAATCGCTGCGCTTGGCGGGGCTCTCCGTTGTGGGGATTGCAGTATTCCTTTCGGCTGCAGCGGCGCCTCCGCGAATACCGCAAGCTGCAGCGACCGCAACGTCGGAGGTGGTGTTGACGGTCGACCCGGCGCAATCGAAGGTGCACTGGAATGTGGATAGCACGCTGCACATGGTGCATGGAACTTTCAATCTGAAGAGTGGTATGGTGCATTTCAGTCTGGAAACGGGTAAGGCGGGCGGCGAGATTGTGGTGCTGGCGACGAGCGGAGAAAGCGGCAACGGCTCGCGTGATGCGCGGATGCACAAAGAAATTTTGGAGACGGCGAAATATCCCGACGCGGTTTTTCGACCGACGTCGGTGGAAGGAAAAGTCCAGCAACCGGGAGTGTCCGACGTGAAACTGCACGGAACATTCACGTTGCATGGAGCGGACCACGATATGGACGCGCCGGTTCACGCGGAGATAACCGGAGAGCACTGGAAAGGCACGAGCAAGTTTGAAGTGCCGTACATAAAATGGGGAATCAAGGATCCCAGTAACTTCATGTTGAAGGTAAAACCAGTGGTGTACGTGGAATTGGAAATGTCGGGCGACGTAAAAAACGCGAAATAGGTCAGTTGGAGCCGAGTTTTAGGAAGCCTGAAATACCTTCATCCTCGTTAAAAAGCCTGTTTTCGTTTGCATATCGCTGGCGCTTCTATCATCATTAGTTATTTGGGATACAGCTCGCGCTCCAGACAGCTGCACCCCTGTTGTTCCACCTAAATGAAAATAGAAAACTGAGGAAATTCATGGACAAGCCAACAAGTATTGCTGCGCCAAAGGGGAAGCTCGGAGTTTTACTGCCGGGCATGGGCGCAGTGGCGACGACCTTCATGGCGGGCGTGGAATTGGTCCGCAAAAAGAAGGCGCAGCCTGTGGGTTCGTTGACGCAGATGGCGACGATTCGCCTGGGAAAGCGCACCGAAGGGCGTTCGCCGAAGATTAAGGATCTGGTGCAGCTCGCGCGCCTGGAGGATTTGGTATTCGGGGGTTGGGATATTTTCCCGGAGAGCTCGTATGATGCGGCGGCGAAAGCTGGAGTGTTGGAGCCGCATCATCTGGCGCAGGTGAAGACATTTTTGTCGAAGATCAAGCCAATGCCGGCGGCGTTTGACCGCGAGTACGTGAAGATGCTGGACGGGAAGCACGTCAAGAAGGGCAAGACAAAGTATGACATCGCGCTGCAATTGAAGCGGGATATTGCGAACTTTAAAAAGAAGCATAAGTGCACGCGGATGGTGGTGCTGTGGTGCGGCTCGACGGAAGTATTTATGAAGCAGCACGACGTCCATAGCACGCCAGAGAAATTCGAAGCGGCGATGAAGGCGAATCATCCGGCGATAGCGCCATCGATGTTGTATGCGTGGGCGGCGATCACCAGCGGAATTCCCTTTGGAAATGGAGCGCCGAACCTGACGGTGGATGTGCCAGCACTGGAGCAGCTTGCGATTGAAAATAAAGTGGCGATTGCGGGTAAGGACTTCAAGACGGGGCAGACGCTGATCAAGACGGTGTTAGCCCCGGCGTTCAAGGCGCGCATGTTGGGATTGAATGGCTGGTTCTCTACGAACATTCTGGGCAATCGCGACGGCGAGGTTCTTGAGGATCCGGGATCGTTCAAGACCAAGGAGGAATCAAAGCTGGGCGCGCTGGAATTTATTTTGCAGCCGCACCTCTATCCAGAGCTGTACAAGACGATTCACCATAAGGTGAGAATCAATTACTATCCGCCGCGTGGCGACAACAAAGAAGGCTGGGACAATATCGATATCTTCGGGTGGCTGGGATATCCGATGCAGATCAAGGTGGACTTTTTGTGCCGCGATTCGATTCTGGCGGCGCCGATTGTTTTGGACCTGGTACTGTTTCTGGATTTGTCGCAACGTGCCGGTTTGCGCGGGATTCAGGAATGGCTGAGCTTCTATTTCAAATCGCCGATGACGGCGCCGCAACTTTATCCGGAGCATGATTTGTTCATCCAGTTGATGAAGCTGAAGAACACATTGCGCTGGATGGTAGGCGAAGAGCTGATCACGCACCTTGGGCAGGAATATTACGACTAAGGTGTGAGCGAGCGGCATCATAAAATCTGATTGAAGCATTTCGGGCGCCGGCGAGTTTCGCGGCGCTCTTTTTTCTAGCACTTCTTCTTTGCCACCTGGACCGCAGGTGCCGACCGCAAGCGTTCAGGAACTTCCCACTTATTGGAGATTGACGAGCGAAACAGAGCTTCGATGACCGCCATGTTGCAAATGGCATCCTCGAGGGAGTTGGGCACTTCGGTGTTATTGAGAATTGCTTTGGAAAAGAGATCGCCCTGAATCGTGAATTGATTGCAGATAGGGAAAGTTTCAGTGATCTGGCTGCCGCCATCGTAAAGATCTTTGCCATTGTCGATGAAAACGCGGGTGGGCTTGTCGGTAGGCGCGTTGAAGGGAATTTCGATGTCGAGGCGGCCCTCGGTGCCGAGAAATTGCATGCGCTGGTAATAGACCATCTGCGTTGAGACGGTGAAAATTGCCTGGCCACACGGGAATTGCAGGATAGCGGAGGTGAGGCGATCGGTTTTAAAGCTGGGATCGTGTTCCATGCAGGCGATCACGCGTTCAGGCTCTTCCGCGAACATGAAGCGAGTGGTTTTGATGGGGTAGCAGCCGATGTCCATCAGGGCGCCGCCAGCGTCCTCGGCAATGTTGCGGGTATTGGCGGGATCGACGTTGAAGTAGCTGAAGTAGCCGAGAGCCGAGCGCAATTTGCCGATGCGTCCGTTGCGAACGAGCCGTTCGGCGTGCATCCATTGCGGATGAGTACGAACCATAAAGGCTTCGCCAATTTTGACTTTGTAATGGTCGCGCGCTTCGAGCAAGCGGCGCGCTTCGGCAACGTTGCGGCTGAGGGGCTTTTCGCAGAGTACGTGTTTGCGGTGGAAGGCGGCCCGGATGGACCACTCGACGTGAAGATGATTGGGAAGAGGATTGTAGATGGCGTCGATCTCGGGATCGGCGAGTAGTTCCTCGTAGGAGCCGTAGGCTTTTGGAATGTTTAGTTGCTTGGCGACGGATTGGGCTTTTTCGAGAGAACGCGAGGCAATCGCCGAGATTTCACAAGCTTCGCCCTGCTGCATCCCCGGAATGACACGGCGGATGGCAATAGATGCCGCGCCGAGAACTCCCCATCGAACCCTTCGAGTCATGATCGCTCCCAAGGTAAGTATCGCAAAAAGTGAGTTGCGACAAAATGGGCGGGGAGTGGGCTAATTGTAGGAAAAAAGCTTGTCATTATTATTAGTCGATCCAATCGAAAGTGCGGGTGACGGCTTTCTTCCACTTACGAAAAAGTTCTTCGCATTGCGACTCCGGCATTTCGGGCTCCCAGGTGCGGTCCACGGCCCAGTTCTGGCGTAAATCGTCGAAGTCACTGTAATAGCCGACAGCCAGGCCTGCGGCGTAGGCTGCGCCGAGGGCGGTGGTTTCGCGGATGACGGGGCGTTGGACTGGAATATTCAGAATGTCCGCCTGGAATTGCATCAGCAATTCGTTTTCGACCATACCGCCATCGGTGCGCAGTGAAAATAGATGGATTTCAGAATCTTTCTCCATGGCTTCCAGTACTTCACGGGTTTGATAGGCGGTAGCCTCGAGCGCGGCGCGAGCAAGATGGCCTTTGCCAGCAAAGCGAGTCAGGCCGGCGATAACGCCACGTGCATCGGTACGCCAATAGGGGGCGTAGAGTCCGCTGAACGCTGGCACGAAGTAGATGCCGCCATTGTCGCGAGCGGTGCGGGCCAGCGATTCGATGTCGCTGCTTTTTTGGATGAGGCCGAGATTGTCGCGCATCCATTGAACAAGGGCGCCGGTGATGGCGACGCTGCCTTCGAGTGCATAGATAGCAGGCTGTGTACCGAGTTTATAGCCAACGGTGGTGAGCAGGCCGCAAGTTGATGGGACGGAACGCTCGCCAGTATTCATGAGCATGAAGCAGCCGGTGCCATAGGTGTTCTTGGCTTCGCCAGGCCGGAAACACGTTTGCCCGAAGAGAGCGGCTTGTTGATCGCCGAGTACGCCCGCGATTTTCGTGCCGGCGATGGATGAGAGTTGCGTTTCGCCGTAGAGTTCGCTACTGGAGGCAATGCGGGGGAGGATGCTGCGAGGAACATCAAAAGCGGCAAGGATTTCGGGATCCCAATCCAACGTGGAGAGATTCATAAGCTGAGTGCGACTGGCGTTGGTGACGTCGGTGAGGTGAACGCCACCATTTTTGCCGCCGGTGAGGTGCCAGAGAAGGAATGTGTCGACGGTGCCGAAGAGAAGTTCTCCATTGTCTGCCTGTTTTCGCGCGTCTTTTACATTTTCAAGCAGCCAGCGAATTTTGAGTGCGCTGAAGTAGGTGGAGAGGGGTAGGCCGGTCTTTGCGCGGAATCGGTCGGGCCCGCCGTTCTTTGAAAAATCGGCAACCATGCCTTCGACGCGCGTGTCTTGCCAGACGATGGCGTTGGAAATGGCCTGGCCTGTGGATTTATTCCAGAGGATGGTGGTTTCGCGCTGGTTGGTAATGCCAATAGCCGCGAGATCGCTGGGCTTCAGAATTTTCTGCTCTAGCGCACGGCGGATGACGTCTTGGGTGCGTCGCCAAATTTCTTCCGGGTCGTGCTCGACCCAGCCCGGCGAAGGATAAATCTGCTCGTGCTCTTCTTGCGCGATGGAAACGATGCGGCCGCCGCGGTCGAACACGATGAAGCGAGTGCTGGTGGTTCCCTGATCGAGCGCGCCCAGATAGGCAGCCATAAAATCTCCTTACAAATCGAGTAGGCGTACGAGCAGGCCGGCGAGCGCGCCGCCTACCAGCGGTCCAAAGACGGGAATGGGGGAATAATTCCAATCGGATGGACCTTTGCCGGCGATCGGAAGAGTGGCGTGAGCGAGGCGCGGAGCTAGATCGCGAGCGGGATTGATGGCGTAACCGGTGGTGCCGCCGAGGGAAAGTCCGATACCCCAAACGAGGCTGGCGACAAGGTAAGGTCCAAGCCCCAAGACGGCACCGTTGGCGACGATGTTTTTCGAGAAGATGGCACCGACTACAAATACCAGAACGAAGGTGGCGATGACTTCGCTGACGAAATTCCAAGCGTAATTGCGAATGGCGGGAGCGGTACAAAAGACTCCGAGTTTCGCGGATTGATCGGGAGTCTCTTTCCAGTGCGGGTAATAATGGAGCCAGACGAGCGCCGCACCGACAAAGGCGCCGAGCATTTGCGCCAACACGAAGGGCAGGAATTGCGAGAAATCATGGTTGCGAACAGCGACGCCCAAAGTGACCGCCGGATTCAGGTGCGCGCCTGAGCTGCCACAAGCTACTGCGGTGAAGATGCCGCACATGACTGCGAAAGCCCAACCTGCGGTGATGACAATCCAACCGGAATTTTCTGCTTTGGATTTTTTCAGGAGGACGGCGGCGACTACGCCGTCGCCAAGCAAAATGAGCACGAGGGTGCCCATAAACTCGCCGAACCAGGGAGTGTGCATACCGTCTTTCTATCACAGTAATGAGAAGGCGCTCTAATTCTCCGCGGTTGGCGTCATCTACTTGCACGCACGTGGTGAGGGTCACAAGAAAGCAAAGGCCGGAGCTTGATGCTCCGGCCTGACGATTTTTGATTCGCTGCTTGAGTTAACGGCCGTGTCCTGGATGCTCGCTGGGACGTGACTCGTGTTCCGGCGGCTTGCTGGAATGTGATTGTGGTTGCTGCTGAGTCGGATGAGACGTGTTGGCGTGAGCTGGCGGTCGATTGTTATTTTGTTGCGCCGGCGGTTGCGAAATGGTGTGCGATGTGTTTTGCGGCGTATTCCCGTTTGGCCGATTGCCATTTCCATTCGTGTTGGAGCTAGTGCTCTTGTTCATGGCGTTTGGCGGGCGATCATTGTGCGCGTTGTTTGTGGTGTTGGCCGAGGGGTGGTTCGCGTTTGCCGAAACTGGACGAGCGGCGACGACTCCGGGACCATTAAAGACGCCAGGTTTTTGGCTGGCGGCGATGGCGGGATTGCCATGGTTCTGTGAAGCGAGAAGTCCGCGATTCGAACTGGCGGCCTGCTGATGCTGGGTCTGCATGGAGGTAGGGGGCGTGTGCTGTTCGCGGGCAGCAGCCTGTTCTGCAGAGGTGGGCTGTGCGGCGGTGCCGCCGGTGCCGCCATTGTAGCTAACGCGATTCACGGTGGTGTTGTTATTGATGACGGTAGTGTTGTAGGTGTTGTGGATGACGGTGGTATTCACGTTGGTTACGGCAGTGTTGTAGTGGTAGACGCCGCCGCGCCATTCACCACCCGCGAAGCCAACTCCTGTATAACCGAAACCGTAGGCCACGCCACCATAGAAGCCGACATGCGGTCCCCAATAACCGGCGTGCCAGAGATAGCCTCCGCCGCCCCAGCCCCAATAACCAGGAGTCCAGAGCAAACCGACTGCAGGAGCGACTACCCACGTGCCGGGAACCCAGAAATAGCCGTCGGGACCATACGCCCAATAACCTGGGGTCCAGATGTAACCCGCGCCTGGGCAGATGGGTTGAGTATAAACCGGCAAAACTGGTGGGCCGATGTGAATGGCGACTCCGACCGAGATCTGCGCCGAAGAGGGAGGCGGCGCGATCAAGATCGCGAGAACAGCGAGTAGAAGCAAACTTACAATTTTTGTTAGACGAATCATCGAGTTCCCCTTGGACTCTGAAATGTGTCAGCTAGCGCGCTGGGTGTAAAACGGCGTTGAAACAATAGCTAGTGTAGGAAACACAGGTCTGCCGAGGAAGTTGCAGTGTTTTGTGCAACGCCATTACAATCAGCACCTTACAGCTTATTGGAAAGCAAGAAGTGGCTGAGTCACGGAGAAAGGGAAGCGCTACCCCTCCCCCTGTTTTTCGTAAGTGCAGATTCTGCAGGACTTGTGGGTTGTTTTGTATGAGATTTGTAAGTGCGGATTCTGCGGGAGTTAAGAGCAAGGAAATCAGAAGTGTTGGATTAGGAAGGATTTAGCAGAATTCGCCGATACTGTTCTACGTGTTACTAGTGTGTCATATAAGGCATGAAGAATCGAGGAAAATCGTTGGGGTTATTGCAGCTTGGCGTATGGACAGTCTGTGGCGGCGAGATCGAAGAGGGCTTCCTCACCTACGTGACCCGGCGCGCCGGAGTGCGGTGCGAAGAAAAAGGCCGGGTCACTACGGTTCGGAATGACGGGGGTGCGTCGGGAGGCTGTTCATTGGAGGAGGTGTTGCCGCGATCCCTCCACTGCGCGTCGGCTGAGAGGCGCCGATGCTCCGGTCGGGATGACAAATGGGGTTGGTGTAGACTCGGCACCGCGATCGAAGAGCGATTTCATCGCGCAAATTTCGCGCGCTGATTTGCGCGTGGAGAGTCTGTGGTGAGGGGGATCGAGGAGGGATTCATCGCGCAAACTTCGCGCGATTGTGCAGAGATCCTCACCTGCGTGACCCAGCGCGCCGGAAAGTGGCGAAGAGAAGACCGGGTCACTGCGGTTCCCTTCGAGCTCTCTCAGGGCAAGCGGGAATGACGGGGTGCGTTGGGAGAATGTTCATTGGAGGGTGAGATGGTTGGGAATGTTGCCGCGATCCCTCCACTACGCATCCGCTGAGAGGCGCCGACGCTCCGGTCGGTATGACAGTGGGGACGGGGATCTCGAGTCGGAATCGTGGCAGAGGGTGGGAAGTCCTGGTGGGCGCGGGTTTGGCGACGTCGAGAATGGTCGAGGATTAAGGATTGGGATGGGCGGGAACTGGGAGAGGTTGGGAGGCGGGCGGTGGCGGAGTTGGAGGGGTAATGGAGGGAGGCGTCTCGCGCGAAATTACCTGCTTGGAAGTGGGGAGGGTCGAGGAGTCCCACCCTCCGCCGAGAGCCTCGACAAGCTGAACGCTGGAGACGATCTGCTGAATGCGGAGATTGAGGGAGGTCTGCTGGTTGCTGAGCAAGGCGGTTTGCGCGGTAATAACGTTGAGATAAGGATCGATACCGAGGCGATAGCGATCGGTGGCCAAGGTTAGTCCCCGTTGAGCGGCGGTGACGGCTTCCTCTTGCTGCTTGATCTCCAGGGAAAGTACGCGAAGAGAAGCGAGGTTGTCTTCCACTTGCTGGAAGGCAGTCAGCACGGTTTGACGGTAATTCGCCACAGCCTGATCGTAGAGAGCACGGTTTTGCTCGACGGTCGCCCGGCGCAACCCACCGTCGTAAATCGTTTCGTTAACTGCCGGGCCGACCGACCAAAAACGGCTTGGCCAGGTGAACCATTTGGTGATATCGGTGGATTGAAAACCGAACGAGCCACCCAGGGTAACAGTTGGGAAGTAGGCGGCGCGCGCGACTCCGATCTGCGCATTGGATTGGGCCATGAGGCGTTCGTTTGCCGCGACGTCGGGGCGACGCTCGAGCAGTTGCGAGGGCACGCCGAAGGGAATGGCCGGGGGGGGAGTTTTGAGCGGCTCGATCTTGATGGCGAAGGTGGACGCCGGCTGCCCAACCAGCATGGCGATGGCGTGTTCGAACTGAGAACGGAGGATGCCAACGTTGGTATCGGCGGCTCGGGTGGCAGCGAGTTGTGTTTCGGCTTGCGCTACGGCTTCGTCGGAGTCGATGCCGGTTTCGTAGAGAGCCTTGGTCAATTCGAGTGATTTTTCAAAAGCGTCTACCGTGGAATCGAGGAGCTGCTTCAAGGCATCGGAGCCTCGTAGTTGAAAATAGTCGACGGCGAGTTCGGCTTGAGCGGTGAGGCGCGTGTTTTCGAGATCGGCGGCAGAGGCTTGGGCGTTGGCTACATCAGCGCGCACGGTGTTGCGAACGCGGCCAAACAGATCGGGTGTCCAAGTGGCATCGAAGGGAAGCGAGTAATTGGTGAAACTGGTGCCCGAGAACTTGGAGTTAGCGGCGCTTGATGAGGTTGGCTGATGGCTGTTCGT
>Ga0210403_10006217_pt1 | contig 10035 bp, 7 predicted proteins | sample IncBWC19MmetaG_FD_150863 | JGI IMG/M metagenome (GOLD analysis project Ga0210403, IMG submission 150863) | Forest soil microbial communities from Barre Woods Harvard Forest LTER site, Petersham, Massachusetts, United States - Inc-BW-C-19-M | ecosystem: Environmental > Terrestrial > Soil >... | reverse complement strand
ATAATGCTCATTCTCCGCTCCGCCCCAGTGATGCCAGTCGGGACCAAAGTGATGGTCGAAGTGGCCATAGAAGCCGAATGGAGCCCAGCCAACGAAGAAGGGGGAATAGAAACCCCAACCGAAAGCGCTGTAGAAGACTCCGTCTCCGGGGATGAAGGTGTAACAGTCGAAATAGGGATCCCAATCCCAACCGGCGCCGGCCCAACCGCCCAGCGAATAGTTTTGGGCCCGATCAACGTTGGCTTCCGCGGTATAGGAGGAGCGCAGGCTGCTCCAACGGTAGAGATCATCCTGGGACTGTTCTTCGTTGAATTTCTCGGCGTTCTGCGATCCGCCGAGGGTAAGTTCATGCTTGTCCTTCACGGTGACATCCCGATTCCCCTGGGGAACGACCGCCTCGCCTTCGTAAACGCGGACGAGACTGTGATCGGCGTCGAACTCATACAAGCCGGTCTTGACAATACGCACGATGCCGGCACGTTGCATGATGACGAGATTATTCTCCGGGTAAAGCTCCGCGACTTCGACCATGGCGCGGCCCTTTTCCAACCGAACTTCCGTGTCGGTCAGGCTGGGCGAAAGCATGGTTAGGGAGCTGTTGTCGCCAAGCCGCAAGAAAGCGCCTGGCGTCAGAAGAATTTCAGCTTTACCACTCTGAGTATCCAGCGATTGACCCGGCTGCAATTCGGCCGTGCCAATTGCCTTGGCGTCGAGGGCCTGGCCTGCGATTGAGGCCTGTCCTTCGACATAATTTATGGTTCCTGGGCGTGCGGGGTTTACGCCATAAGCTGGCGCAGACAGAGACGCAGCCAGGATGAAGCTTGAAACTGCTATCAACCTTGACTGCCACATAATTCTTATCCTCCTAACCCTTAGATGCGATGACGTAAATGCCAGTTACCGAGCAGCGCGCTCGCCCTTAACAGCGGCGTGCAAACGCATGGAAGGAGACGAGTAACTGCCACGGAGTTTGGAGAGGCGGCGAAGAACTATTGGGTGAGGAAGAGTTGTTTCAGCTGGGCGAGGTCCGCCGGCGCGACATCGGAAACCGCACACTGATTCACATATAAAGACAAACTGTGCCCTACCCTGGGTTCCTCCAAAGTAGGGCGTTCATACCGCGAAGCAATTCAACAACCAGTCTTTGCTGTTAGTCCTGCAGGCGAATCGCCCGCTCAATGCTGGTTAGAAATTGAACCGCGTTGAGAATTGGAAACTTCGCCAACCGAATCGCGGCACCATCGCCTGTGGAGCACCGAAGTCCTTATTGGGATCGGCGTGCCAGTTGCTGTTATTGACCCCGCTGTCCGGATCCTGAGTGAGAGTGTACTGGACGTTATCCAAGTTGGTTTGCTGGAAATTGGGGTGGTTGAAAATGTCAAATGCCTCCGCGAGAAACTTCACGCTGTAGCGTTCGCCAATACGAAAAGTCCGTGACAAATTGAGGTCTACGTTGCTTACTCCCGGTCCGCGGAAGCCGTTGAATTTTTCGCCGGGCACCACAGAGAAATTGACTTCGGGATTGTCAAATACCGCGGTGTAAGGCCGGCCGCTGGCAAAATTCAGGACGGCTCCAAATTCAAAACCCTTCACATAGCGCTGTGTCGGCGTCCAGATACCGGTCGCGACAAATCTTTGCGGCTGATCGAGTTGCGAAGGACCTCGCTGCGCTCTCTGATCGAACTGATTGAAGTAGCCGGTCCCCTGGTCGGTGACGTGTGAATAGGTATAGGCCACCGAGCCCGAAAATTGTTTTTCGTGGTGGCGCAGGGAAATCAGCAATCCGTTGTAGACGGAGTGGCCGGAATTATCCACGGCATTGATTGGTCCAAAATTTGGATTCACAAAACCATCCATCGCACTGAAGTCGGGAGTGACGTACGTTTTCCCATTCGGCAGCGTGACTGTTGCTGTGGCGTAGGAACCTCCGAACGCCGGTTGCTGGTCCGGCGGCACCAGGTTCAGATCCAAACCAAAATTGCCGTTGGCCTGCCGCGTGACTCCGTTGGAATTCCCCAGCAGAGCCAGGCCGTGACTATAGACGTAACCCACGCTTAAAGCCGTGTTTGCGCCGAATTGGTGTTCCACGGCGATGTTTCCCTGCTCCACATAAGGATTGCGATAGCTCGGTGCGAACACAACGATGGAAGGGGTTCCCCCGGCACCTGATGGGAACGAACTAAGGCTGTTCGGATAGGTCACGATTGGGTTGAGGTTGTTAAAAGCTGGACCGGCCTCGGCAAGGAATTGCCGGCTGACTCCATTGGAAATCGACGCCGTCGAAACATCCAGCAAATCGGTTTGGATGTAGAAGAGGCCGAACGCTCCGCGCAGGACGGTGGAGTTCTTTGAATCCAATGAATACGCAAATCCTACTCTAGGAGAGAGCATGTTTTTGCTATAGGGAATGTGGCAGGTGGCCACATAGTCTGGGTTGCAGGGTTTTGGCTGCGGCAGGACCTGCAAGTCATAGCGCAGGCCGTAATTTAAGGTTAGCCGCCGCGTCGCGCGGAATTGGTCCTGCGCGAAGAAGGAGTAAGTGGGGGAAGTGAAAAGCGCGGTCGATTGGCCGAAAGACTGGAGATATAGTTCGAAGAATCCCGTAGCGACGTCAGACAGTTTTGCGAACCGGTATTCTCCCTTTGGCCCGTAAACAAAGTAGTCTGAATCGTGATTGATGTTGATATCCACGCCGAATTTTGCGGTGTGACGCCCCAATACCTTTGTGAGCGTGGCCACAAACTGATAGCGCTTGTCGGTTGTTGCCAGTTGGAAGCGCGCGCCTCCAAAAACAAAGCCGCTGTCAGGATTCTGAATGGTAACCGCGGGAGAAGTCACGGGCGATGGCGGAAGGTCGAAGTGATAGTCGCTGCCAAAATGGAAGCGAAAATCATTGACGCTGGATGTGCTGAATGCGGTCTGAACTGAAAACTGGAAAAATTGGCTGGTGGCGCCGTCCGTCAATGCCAGCCCGTCGCCGGTCGACGTGGGAGTGTTGAAGTAGCCATGCGGGCTTCGATAGCGCTGATAGTTATAAGTTGCGGCAAAGGAATTTTTGTCGTTGATGTTTCCGGTAAGCTTGGCGAAGGCGGTGTTCTGGTTGAAACTGCGCGGAAACGAGCCCGAGGCGGCATCGACCTGCGCAGCGATACCCGGATTGTCCTGGAAAAAGTTCGCTGGCAGATTAATCAGGGCAGCCGAATTGTTTACGGTCAGCGGCTCGTTGCGGACCTGTCCCTCATAGTTTGCGAGGTAAAACAACCTGTCCTTCTTGATCGGACCGCCAATTGTGCCGCCAAATTGTTGCCGCCGGTCGGATGGCTTCGCAATTCCCTTGCTATTATCGATGAAATCGTTTGCGCTGAAGGCCGAGTCCTGGATGTAGTAATAGCCGTCTCCGTGCACCATGTTGCCGCCGCTTTTCGTGACGGAGTTGACCAGCCCTCCACCTGCCTGGCCGAACTCGGCTTCGTAACCGGTGCTGGTCACCTGAAATTCCTGGATCACATCCTCGCTGAATTGAAAGGGGATGCTGGTCCGCCCAATCTGTTGCGCGAAGAAGGCGTTGTTATTATTGCCGCCGTCCACGGTGTAGTTGTTGAAGTTGCCCGCGATGCCGTTGAAGCTGATCATCCCAAAATCGCCGTCCGTGGTCGCTCCGGGTGTCAGCAGCGCAAAGTCCGTAAAGTTGCGCCCGTTCAGCGGCAGGGATTGGATGCTCTGATTGTCCACCACCGTTCCGAGCGATGATTGCGTCGGATCGACGGCCACTGCCGATGCACTGACGATGACGGAAGTTTCCACCTGCCCCACCGTCAGACGAGGATGTAGCGCCGTTGTCGTTCCCACCTCTACGGCCGTATCCCGCAGCACCTGTTTCTGAAACCCATCCTTCTCAACCGTAACCTCGTAGATTCCTGGCGGCAGATAGAGCGCCACGAAATGCCCGTCTTCATCCGACTTCAGGGTTGTGGAAACACCAGTTTTCTTATTGGTGATGACAACCGTCGCCCCGGGCACGGCTGCACCCGCGGAATCGAGCACCAACCCTTCCAGACGCCCGCTCGTTGAAGCTGCCTGCCCAAAAGTAGCCGTTGGACAGATGAGAACGAAAAGGATTATGAAAAAGGAAAAAGACAGGGCCAAATCTAAAATCGAAACGAATGAATTTCTTCGCGCGGACATTCAAAGACCTCCAAGACATGGACAAGCTGGAACTTTTCAAAACACTTGGCTGCTCTTCGCCGTTACAAGCGGAGAAAGGCAGATCCCCTGAAGTTGGACCACGCCCTGGAAACCGAGACGCCAGGCGCGACGGGTTTCAGCACACGCCTGTGTTTTCTGGCAGATGAGTCCGAAGAAGCAGGTCTCAGATCCATTCCATTGAGCTGGAAATGCTTGTTTGGTGCTTGTTTCGTGTTGCCAAAATGCCCTGAACCAAAGGAACGAGCCAACTTTGCCACGAACGGTGACAGACTGAAGATAAACCTGAGATTAATTTGCACAGATCCGGCTGAATTGCGGGATCAGAAGACGGTTGTGATTTTCCGGCGCTCGCCGTAAGCAGGCGCTCAAACTGCGGCTGGCAGGGATTCTGAGGAAGAATTATTGGGTCACGAAGAGCTGCTTCAGTTGGGCGAGATCGGGGGAAGCGACGTCGGAAACCGCGCAAAAGGAAAGGCCACCCTTCTCCCACGCGAGCCAGTGGTAGCCCTGGGATTCGCCGGTGCCATTCCAATAGTTTTCCGGCTGGGCCATTTCGACGAAGACATTGATGATGTGCTTGCGGCGGGAGTAGACCAGGGCGGCGACGGTGTGGCCTCCTGCGACGTCGAGGCGTCCGCCGACCAGTGGAAACCCATCGTTGGCGAAGTCGCGGACAGGCGGGGCGAAATCGATGCGGCCGTCGAACCAGGGTTTGACCGTGTGCTGGTCGGTGGATTCGACATCGGTGAGATGGCCCGGTTGCAGGGAGCGGAGATGGGCATCCACGAATGATGCAGCCATCAGCTGAGCGTCACCCGAGCCCCGGTGAAGTTGGAGTTGCCGCCAGCCGATGAAAACGGTGAGGAGGAGCACCGCCGCCACCGCGAGCCACCGCAGGGGGGAGACACGCGCGGCGGGAAACGGGTGGACAGCGGGTTGTTGTTTCGATTTGCCCAAAAGACTGTTACGCAGCGATTCGGGAGCGCGTTCATAGAGACCTGCTTGCTGAATGGAACGGTGCAAGGACTCTTCCGCGGCAAGAGTTTGTTTGCAGTCGGGGCAAGTTTCGAGATGCTTTTCGAAATTGGCGGCGCTGAGGGCGTCGAGTTCGCCGTCGAGATAGCCGTGCAATTGGGTTTGGGAATGTTCACACGGCACGGCGGGCCTCCTTCGACGCAGGCTGGGAAAGAGAGTTGCGCAACTGGCCGCGAGCGCGGGCGAGCGCTGACATGACTGTTCCAATGGGGCGCGAGGTGATTTCGGCGATTTCCTTGTAGGAGCAGCCTTCGAGTTCGCGCAGGACGAGGATTTCGCGGAACGACTCAGGAAGGGATTCCAGTGCGCGGGTGAGCTGTTCGCGATCGCTGCCGGCCAGTGCCAGGGTTTCGGGGTTTTCGCTTTCTTGCGGCATTGTGGTCTCGTCGAACTCCATGAATTCTGCTGCCATGCGATTCTGGCGAAGCCAGGTGAAGCATGTATTGCGCACGATCTGCAACAGCCACGCCCGGGCATTGCCGGAGCGATAGGTGCCGAACGCGCGGAAGGCGCGGAAAACAGCATCCTGGGTGACGTCTTCGGCGTCGGTCCGGTTGCGCAGCAACCAGCGCGCCAGGTTGAAGGCGGCGTCCAGATGCGGCAATATGGTCGCCTCAAACCGGGCTCTGTCCTCTCCCTCTAACACGTTTGCCTTTCTCTGGCCCTTCTCTTGGATAACCTGAACGGCTTCGATTTTATTCCCGCCGGGCCGTTTACGGGTGAAAAAAGAAATTCCGGAAGAGAAGGCTCCGCCGGGGAATAAAACGCCGCCCGGCAGGGTCTACGCCAATGAACACGTTCACACACGGCGCGAGCTTGTCCCCCTTTCTCTGCAGGCCCGCGCCATTCTCCCCACCGAGGGGCAGAACGTGAGGGGGATTGCAGTCAGGAATAGAGATTCCAGAGGAGAGAAGCAATGAGCGACAAAAAGAAAGACGAAATCCTGTACGACCACAATCACGATGGGATTGACCGGCGTGGATTCTTGAAGTGCATGGCCTGGGCGGGCACGGGAACGTTCTGCGTGATTAAGGGCGGAGTTCTGAACTCCTATGCGTTCAACCGGATCGCGGAACTCGACCCGGCGGATATGAAGGGAGAGTTGAGCTTCGCGCAGATCAGCGACAGCCACATGGGTTTCAATAAACCGGCGAACACGGATGTGGCGGGAACACTAAAGGCGGCGGTGGACAAGATCAACGGGCTGAAAATGCAGCCGGAATTCCTGTTGCACACGGGCGACATCAGCCATCTTTCGAAGCCGGAGGAGTTCGACACGGTCGACCAGATTCTGAAGGGCGCGAATCCGAAGGATGTTTTTTACGTGCCTGGCGAACACGATGTGCTGAATGACGACGGGAAACAATTTCTTGAGCGTTACGGAAAGGGAAGCAAGGGGGCGGGCTGGTACAGCTTCGAAAAGAAGGGCGTGCATTTCATCGGCCTGGTAAACGTGATGAATTTGAAGGCTGGCGGACTGGGAACGCTTGGCCACGATCAATTGGAGTGGCTGGAAGACGACGTGAAGCACCTGTCGAAGAGCACGCCGATTGTGGTGTTCGCGCATATTCCACTGTGGTCTATCTATCCGGAATGGGGATGGGGCACGGAAGACAGCGCGCAAGCACTGGCCTATCTGAAAAAATTCGGCTCCGTGACGGTGCTGAACGGCCATATTCACCAGACGATGCAGAAAGTCGAAGGGAACGTGACCTTCCACACCGCGACATCCACAGCATTTCCTCAGCCGCAGCCTGGGAAAGCGGATTCGCCGGGGCCAATGAAAGTGGCGGCGGATCAGTTGCGCGGATTGCTGGGAATTACGGACGTGAATTTTGTCCGCGGACAGCAGGCGCTGGCGATTGTGGATTCGAAGCTCGGCTAAGAGACCACACAGCCTGCGAAAAAAAGGCCGGGGCAGATGCGCCGGCCTTTTTGACTTGATGCACGATAATCGCTACCTCAGTGGCCCGCGTGGCCGACTGGGTGTGCCGCGGCTAAAACTGGTGCTGTTTAATGCTGCTTGGACGTGAAACACGGGGTACAACCGGAAATTGCGGAACTGCGAGTAACTTCAGGTATATCAGTGACCTGCCGTAGATGGGGGCGATCAGTCTCCGCAGCCCAGGGATCTCTTCAGCCAGTTAGTGACCTCGCCACGGAATTCTAGCCCCAGGGCGAACCGGCCATCCACCAGGCGCTCGCAGTAGACCACGCGGGCGTCAGCTTCCAATTCTCCGTCGGCGGACTTGATGAACAACCGCTCATTCAACTTTCTGGCGTGCCGCACGAGGACCCGTATTCCCAGAGAGCAGATGTTCTCCGTGGTTGACCGTTCGCCTGCTGCCGGCTCCTTGGGGCTGGAGATCCGTACGGGGATCGTCAGCGGAGTTCTTTTTTCAAGTCGTCCAGACCGCATCGGCATTTGGTGTCTCACCTTCCAAACTGCCTTCGGAATTGTTGCACCGGGCTGAGCGGAGCTGAAAAACCGAATCATTTTGCACAAAGTTTAGCGACAATAATTCTTTGCAAATCATACTGCTTGGTTCGCCCGAAGAATGGTGGCCGGCTCGGAAGGGCGGTTCAACCGGCGCCTTTTCTGCTCGTACATGGCTTGATCTGCGCGCACCATCCACTCTCCAATGGATGCGCTGCTGCAGATATTGATTCTAACCGCACCCAGGCTGAGATTGAGCGTATAACGCGTTTCTCCCGCACTCACGGATCTCAGATCCTCGCCAAGCCTGGCGCGAATCGCCGCTTCGCTGTTGTCCGAGGCTTCGATCGCCAGCACGGCGAACTCGTCTCCACCCAGCCGGGCGATCACGTCCGAATCTCTGAAGGTCATCTTCAGGGCCTTGGCCACGCGCTTCAGCGCGCGGTCGCCTTCGCCATGCCCAAGTGAATCGTTAATCTGCTTCATGCCGTCAATGTCCATGAAGAACAGGAGTATTCCTCGTCCGGTGCGGTGGCCGATTTTCAATTGGCGTTCCGCGATGGCCATGAACCCGCGGCGGTTGCACAAACCGGTGAGCTCGTCGGTGAGCGCCAGGTTGCCTAGCTCCGCCTGAAGCATGTACTGCTTCGCGGCGCACTGAACGGCGCGCATCAGCAGTTTTTTCATCCGCCCGGCCTGCCCGTCCTCGGGCAGTGAGTCTTCTTCCACCTTCCGCACGTCCTGAAGCAAACTTGCCAGTTCCCGGTTGGCATCTGAAAGCAGCGTCTGAAAAATGGTTTCGCTGGCGATTTGTTCGCCTTGTTCGACCAGGCGCGAGACGTTGCGGCGCAACTGCTCGGAGTCCTCCGTCACCGTCAGCACAGCTGCGTCAAATGGATACCTCTTTGACCTGAAATGCCCGGTCTGCTTGCGCGAGGAGCTACGAATCCTGATTGGCCCCATGGTCATTTCGTTTCGTCCCTTGTTCTTGATCGCGACTTCCATTTACAGCTCCCCATATCTCGCCGAACCACCGGCTTTCTCGCAACGTTCAGCCGGTCCCAGTTAACCCGGCCCGCACGTCAGTGCCTTGTCTGCGCGGGATGAGCCGCGACCTGGCAAATCTGCCTTAATTCCGCATAGGTGAAATACATCTCTTCTTCACTTCCGGCCCGTTCCAGGTGGCCCAATCCCGATTCTTCCGAAATACGGCGCAATTCAGCTTCCGGTATGCCGAGCAGAAAGGAGGCTCTGGCCTGAGTCACGAATTTTGGGACCTCGTTCGTCAAATCGTTCACGGCTTCCCCACAATCTGCATAACTGCCTTGGCGTTGTTCTTGAAGGCCACCTCTGCCGCCTACTTAGCCTCGATGCTGCGAGAAGTTTTCTCCCACTAGCTTTACGTACTCGAGTTGGTCCGCCTCCGTGTCTGAGCAGTGCTGTTCTCGGGGTGAATGAGGTGGGAGCCCAGTCCACGGAGGCGGCCCGCTCTCGTGATGCCAAGATAGCGGTTCGGCAGGTAAGTACAATTCGGAGAATCCTCCATTTCCAAACCCGGTAATCACCCCAGATGGTTCAGGTGAAGACCTGATGGGCGGCGGAGGCTCTGAGGAATGGTGCGTTGGAAGAAAAGAAATAAATGGTCGGAGCGCCGAGATTTGAACTCGGAACCTCCTGCGCCCAAGGCAGCAGAAATAATGCTATCTTATTGGCCCGTCTAGCTTTGTACTGCGTTCGTGGTGGCTGGTTTTCGTCTTAGTTTGTCAGCATTTTGGACCCAAATTGGACCCATTTCTCCCGACTGCACCCTGTAGTGAGACAGTTTTCGGTGGGCACACTTGCAGTTCTCTGAGTTTTCTTCCCGTCTCCCGAGGAAGCCGGGGATCTGGGGGAGAGGGCGACGTCGCCCCCTCCCCCAGAAAATTTGTCGCGTGTGTTCGTCATGGTCTGAAAAACACTAGGGTTGCACTCGCTGAGCTCGCCACTTCCGGAGGACGGTAGCCCAATGCCGAGTGCAGCCGCTGTCACATACTCGCTGGACGCGTACTGCAGCCCGCGATCAGAATGGTGCACCAGGCCTGGCCCTGGGTTCCTCTCTACCAGAGCTTTGTTGAGCGCTGCCAGTGCCAAACGCACCGCCAGCGTCTTGCCTAGCTCCCAGCCCACCACTTTGCGAGAGTATCCATCGAGGATCACCGCCAAGTAGACAAATTCCGCCTTCAGCCGAATTTAGGTGATGTCCGCTACCCAGAGCTGGTTGATCCCCGTCAGTTTCATCCGGGCAGCTAAGTTCAGATAAACCTCGAACTTGTGGTTCGAGTTGGTGGTGACCTTGAACCGCTTCGGTTGCAGCGCCA
>Ga0210403_10006216_pt1 | contig 10036 bp, 6 predicted proteins | sample IncBWC19MmetaG_FD_150863 | JGI IMG/M metagenome (GOLD analysis project Ga0210403, IMG submission 150863) | Forest soil microbial communities from Barre Woods Harvard Forest LTER site, Petersham, Massachusetts, United States - Inc-BW-C-19-M | ecosystem: Environmental > Terrestrial > Soil >... | reverse complement strand
TCTCTCTCCGTTCATTCTGCACCGGCTGGGGGACGCGGCTTTCGGGGTTTGGGTCTTGATCTTCTCGGTGACCGGCTATTACGGTCTGTTCGATCTCGGGATTCGCTCCTCCATCGTCCGCTACGTGTCCAAGTACACGGCCACCGGTGATCGCGAAAAGCTCGCTCACTTCGTCAACACGGCCCTGTTTACGTACACCTCCATCGGGGCGGTGAGCATGGTGTTGACCGCGCTGCTGAGTTCGTATGTGGAACACGTGTTCAAGGTTCCGCCCGAAATGCATTCGCAAACGCGGCTGCTGCTGTTGATGGTCGGCGCTTCCGTCAGCGTCGGCTTTCCTCTGGGCGTCGTCGGAGGCATGCTCGAAGGGTTGCAGCGCTTCTACATCCTGAACTGGACCAGCATCGGCGCCACCCTCGCCCGCGCCGCTTTGATCGTTTATTTTCTGAACCGCGGATACGGTCTGATTACCGTCGCCCTGCTCACCGTGAGCCTGCCGGTTGTGTCCTCGATTCTTCGCGGCTTCGTCGTATTCCGCTTGTGCCCTGTGCCGCTTGGTCTCAAGTATGTGGATCGCGCCTCGTTCCGCCACATGGTCAATTACGGTGGGACCACCTTCCTCATCATGGTCGCCGCGCGCCTGCGCTTCCGCACCGACGAACTGGTACTCGGCACCATGATGTCAACCATCGCCGTCACCTGGTTCAACATCGGCGCCCGCATCGTCGATTACGCACAAGAATTTGTCACCAGCCTCTCCCAGGTCTTTGTGCCCATGGCAAGCCAATCCGAGGCAACCGGTAACCTCGACCGTGTGCGCAAGATTTATCTCGCTGGCAACCGCGCCTGCGCCTTCCTGATTCTTCCCGTCACTGCGATCCTGATCGTGCTCGGCAAGCACATCATCCGCATCTGGGTTGGAGCCCGCTATGTTCCACACAGCTACCCGGTGCTGGTGGTGATGATCATTCCATTCGCGCTCATGTTGTCGCAGGCCGCGTCCGGCCGCGTTTTATTCGGCCTCGGTAAACATCAGATCCTGGCGACCATCACGGTGATCGAGGGTGTCGCCAACCTTATCCTCAGCATTGCGCTTGTCCCCCCGCTCGGAATTGTCGGCGACGCCCTCGGAACCGCCATCCCGCTCAGCTTTACTTGTCTTTGGTTCTTGCCGCGCCATTTGAAGAGGCAGATCGGTGTCCCCGTGGGAACCTTTCTGCGCGAGGCTTATACGCTGCCCATTCTTTTGACACTCCCGCTAGTCGCTGCGCTCTGGCTTGCCAACCGATCCTTTTATCCCCGCAACCTGGTCCAGTTGGCGATCGAAACCCTGGCGGTGAGTTCCATCTACGGCGTCGGGCTGTTCTGGGCCTATCGCACGGGCCGCGCGTTTCACGTCGCGGAGATTGCCGGCCTGACCCGGCCGACGCCTCCCGAGCAACTGCCCCAGGCGGCGGTTTCGGTGGAATATCAGAATGAGCAGTAAGGGTGGAAACGCAGGTATGTCACAAAGAAAATTCCTTGACGAGATAGATTCGGAGCCGTACGCTTTGGCCGTGCTGTCCAGTCTGCACAAAGACTGAAGGGGTGAGGGCAAGTAAAAGAACGGTCGCTAAGCCCGTTGAATCCCAGTCTTCACGGGGCGGTGCCCAATGAGTATTCAGAAAACAGCCAAAGCCGTCGCCAAGAAAGTATTTGTGACGAGTGGAGCGCTTCGTATGGCGCACAAGTTGGCCGCCCCCGCTGCGGTCATTCTGAGCTATCACTCCATCCAGGATCGACCGGACGAATACGCCAACACCATCGGATGCGACTGCATTCATGCCACCTCCGTCTTCGAGTGGCAAATGGAGTTGATTGCGAGACGATTTAGCGCCGTAAGCATGGACGATATCTGGCGCTTTCTGAAGGGTGAGATAAATCTGCCGCAAAGAGCTGTGGCCATTAATTTCGACGACGGGTTCAAAGACAACGTTCGGGTGGCTGCGCCGATTCTCAACCGCTTTGGCATCCCGGGGGCATTCTATGTTCTCGTCGGTTCGGTGGACCAGTCGAAAGCTCCGTGGTACTGCCTTCTGCGCCACGCATTTTTTACCTCACGAAATTCGAAGTGGATGGATCCATTCTCGGGCACGATTCACGATCTGACGGACTCCGAAGCCCGCGAAGGAGCCTTCCTGAACGCCGTCGGCGTCTGCGCGAAATCGAGCGCGGCGGCGCGCGAAGGACTGGTGCAGGATGTCGTGTTTTCTCTTGATCGGGAACCGTTCCCCAACGAATCGGATCTGATGATGAACTGGGACGATGCGAGGTCGCTGGCGAAATCCGGCCACGTCGTAGGCTCGCATACCATGACACACCCGAACCTGGCACACATTTCCGCAGAGGACGCGCGCAACGAACTGAACGACTCCAAGCTCAAGCTGGAACAGGAACTGGGGGAACCGGTGAAGCATTTTTCCTACCCCCATCCGGCACTCAACCCGCAGTGGAATGAGACCACCGTGAAAATCACCGAAGAGCTTGGCTATGCCACTGCCGTAACCACGACTTACGGCGCCGTGCGGGCGGACGCCCGTCCCCTGGCGATTCCACGAACCTATATCACTCGGGAGAAATCGGAGTTCCTGTGGCACCTGGAACGAACACTGGTGTTCGGCAAGGGTGCCTCGGTTGGAAACCGTTCCGCTGCGTGAGCGAATGACGCGAGCCACCCTCAGTCAGGAAGTGCGATTGTCAGGGCCAACGGATCTGGCCCGGATCGCAGAGTTCCTGATTCCGCTGGGCGGCAAATCTTTTGGGGAAAGATTTCCCGACGGAACTGCTCAGGATTTTTACCGCTGGAAATATTTTGGAAATCCTCTGGGCGATGCGATCGTGGGCATCGCTACTGCTGCCGATTCGGTGGTAAGCGTCGTGGCAGCCACCCCGAAGCGCATCTGGCTATCGGGAACGTCAGTCCTAGCCTACGAACTCGGCGACTTTCTGACGGATGAAGGCTATCGTGGGAGGGGCCTGTTTTCGCAATTGATCGAACTGGTTTGCCGCGAAGCGGGCGCTCGTGGCTCTTCCCTGGTTTACGTTCGACCGAACGACGTCTCGTTCCCCATCCTTGCCGGCAAGCTTTCCTTTCACGAGGCGCAGAGGATCGATGCCCGACGCTTTGTATTGCCAAGCCATACCCTGTCTCGCAAGACAGGCATTCCTGCCGGCCTTCTTCGTCTTTCAGCCTTGGACTGGCTTCTCAAAAGACGCTGCATCCCGCGCTCCCGTAGAGGTGCCATGACCGTGGTCCCGGTGGAACGATTTGGAGAAGAGACCGACCAACTCTGGCAAAGAGCATCCGCAGGCTACGACTTTGCCTTGATGCGGGACAGCAGCTACTTGAACTGGCGCTTCTCCGATTGTCCAACACGCTACAAGATCTGGCTCGCGCTTAGGAACGGCCAGGCTGTGGGCTTCCTCGTGACTTCGGCGAGCCGGACAGCCCCGACCGCTGCCCTGGTTGATCTCTTTACCGAGAGTAGCGATGGAGAAGCAGTGCGGGCGCTATTGGCAACGGGCATGGGCAGTTTGCTAAACAGTGGCGTCCGGTTGATTAGCACGTGGACATTGCAAGGATCGGCAGGTGTATCCGTACTGCCCGCCGCTCATGCACTCCTTCAGCGCGCCTTCCCTTTTCGCAACGCGCAGCATCTTCATCTCGCCATTCGAGTCCTGCTCCCACAGGAAATCACCTTACCCCTGGCATCACAAAAGTGGCATTTCACGCGCGGGGACAGCGACGGCGATTGATGCCCGACGAAAACTCTCATTTCGCGAAAGACGAAGTGAGTGCCGCCTTCGATCGCATGTCTTCCTACTATGCCAGCGAGCGGGGGGAATCGCCATGGTTTCAGGCACAGCTCAAGATTGTGCTCGAGATGCTCGACTCCGAACATGGGGTCCTCCTCGACGTCGGGTGCGCCGCTGGCGCCGGGTTCGAGCTGCTGCTCGCTCGGGGTTTTGAGATTGTCGGGCTCGACTGTTCGCAGAAAATGCTTGCTTTGGCGCAGCAGCGCTCCGGCGCATCCCGCCGCGTGTACCTTTGCCGCGCGGATGCGGAATCACTGCCTTTTCCGAACGCCAGCTTTGACGACGTGGTTTGCCTCGGCGTGTTCGAGTATCTGACCACCTATGATCGCTGTCTGGACGAGATCCACCGCGTTCTGCGCCCTGGCGGTGTTGCGATTATTTCCCTGCCGACGCGCATCAGCCTGGATCGTTGCTCTAACTATCTGTGCAACCTCACCGTCGTGCCCTTGTGGAGAGCGATAAAAAGGCTGACGGGCAAACGCGTATCCGCCCAGCCGGTTGGCCAGCGATGGAATTGGTGTCTCCCCTGGCAGGTTCGGGCACGGCTCCGCAGGCATGGTCTCAATCCAGAGCACAGCGCTTACTCAGGGTTCCTGTTGTTTCCGCTTGGGCACGTCTGGCCGGCCGCGGAGCTGCGCCTTTTCTCGTTGATGGAGCGGTTCTCGAAGTCCCACATTCTGGGGTGGACGCTGAGCCAGTACCTGGTGAGAGCCCGAAAAAATTAACGCCCGGAATTCATCGCAATCGCGCCCGGCAGGCGCGCGATCTCGACGCGCAGGGTTTTCAGATCGGCTGCCATTCGATGACCCCATCCTTCATCTCTCCGATCTCACGGAACCGGAACTGAAGCGCGAAGTCGTGGATGCGAAGTTACAAATCGAAGCCATCGTCGGACACGCAATCGAACACTTTTCTTGTCCTGGAGGACGCTACGACCGGCGCACGCTCCAGATGGCGCGGCACGCCGGATTCGCGACCGTTGCCAACAGCAAGTTTTTATGCGAACTCGTCTCGCGCTCGGGGAACCCCGCCCGTAAACCCTTTAATGTTCCCTTAATGCTCGGTTACTTTAGTTCCTGCTTTCCGCCTCACTTTCCAAGACCATTCCGAAATAAACAAAATCGCCGAGACCGCCCGTCCCGCGTCCGTTTTCGCTTACTCGATAAAACACTGGCGGACAGTGACGCACGCGAATCGGGACACGCATCGCCGGCATGTACTAACGCGTCCCCGTTGGCACTAGTGGCATCTGGGAACGGTTACCTCATCTCGATAGATTGAGCGTGAGGACAATCGACTAGTCCCGCAAATTCTGTAGGGTCGAGGGCTCACAATGTTTGTAACCGTGGCAAGGTTTAAATCAAAAAGTGCTCTTCTTCAACATCATTCCAGATTGTCCCCTGCACTCGCACAGCGCGTGAGTCTTGTAATCCTCCTGCTGGCAGTGGCGCTGACCGCCACCTCCTGCGGTACGCTGGCGCAAGCCGCTGGCGCGCAGAGTAACGCGACCCCGAACAACCTGCTTCTCCACGGAACTTTTCCCGCCGGCACCGTCCGTGAGTCTTACAATGCTGTGCTGGCAGTTGGCGGCGGAAAATTGCCCTACCATTTCTCGGTGAAAACCGGCGCTCTGCCCCCGGGGATCAGTCTGAACCCGGCCACAGGTTCGTTCTCGGGCAAGCCGACCAGCGCCGGCACCTTCTCGTTTGAGGTCATTGTGACCGACTCCCCGAACCTCGATCAGGGGAATAAGACCTTCGTCATTGACGTCAGCAGCAGTATCAGCAATGTCAAGAATGTCAAGGTCAGTGTGTCTCCGGCCAGCGCAACTTTGCTCTCGAAGCAGAAGCAGCAGTTTACCGCCACCGTAAGCGGAACTTCCAACACCAGTGTGCAATGGTCGGCGACGGCAGGTTCGATCGATGCCAGCGGTCTTTACACAGCGCCAACCGTACCATCGCAAACCAATGCGGTCATCAAAGCCACCAGTAATGCTGACTCGTCGAAGTTGGCCAGCGCCGCAATCACCGTGGATGCGGTGAATCAGCAGGCCCTGAAAATCACAACCACCAATCTTCCCCAGAGCCTACAGGGCGACACGTACAGCGAAGTTTTCAGCGCGACCGGCGGCTCCACGCCTTACCTCTGGAGCATTTCCGCAGGCACTCCTCCGGCAGGAATCGCGATGAATGTGAACGGGGATTTTGCCGGCATCTCTACCGCAACCGGCACCTTCAACTTCACCGCCATGGTCACGGATGCCGCCGCCAAGACTGCAACCGGCAATTTCAGCCTCACCGTCGTTGCCGGCAGCAATTTCGATGGTCCCGCGGAACTGCCGCGAGTGACCGTCCCCAGTGCAATGTCCGACACGCCCGCGCCCGGATCCGTCATCCCCGTCAACGCCGGGGGCGATCTGCAATCGGCCTTGAACAGCGCGCACTGCGGCGACGTGATCCAACTGCAGGCGGGCGCCACCTTTACCGGCAGGTTCACAGTGCCGGCCAAGAACTGCGACAACAACCATTGGATCATCATCCGAACCAGTTCTCCCGACAGCGCTCTGCCCGCCGAGGGCCAGCGCGCCACGCCTTGCTATGCCGGGGTCGCATCGCTCAACGGACGCCCGCCCTATAGCTGCCCCAATCCAAAGAACGTGATGGCGAAAGTACAGAATCCAACCCAGGGCGATGGTCCGTTCGAACTCGACAGCGGCGCCAACTACTACCGCTTCATCGGCCTCGAAGTCACTCGTCCTGCCGGAGCTCTGGGGACCGCCCGATTGATCTCGGGCAACGGCACCACGGATCACGTCATTGTGGATCGCTCCTGGCTGCATGGACTGGCTCAGGATGAAACTCACGACGGCGTGGGCCTGAATGGCATGACCTACGCAGCCGTGGTCGATTCCTACTTCAGCGATTTCCATTGCATCTCCGCGACCGGGATTTGTGTCGATTCTCATGCCATCGCCGGAGGCACCAGCAACACCCAGGATGGTCCCTTCAAGATCCAGAACAACTTCCTGGAAGCCTCGGGCGAGGCCATCATGTTCGGCGGCGGACCGTCCACTTTAAGTCCCACCGACATCCAAATCCTGAATAATCACTTCTGGAAGCCCTTGCTGTGGATGAAGGGCAGCCCGGGTTTCGTCGGCGGAGCGAATGGCAATCCCTTCATCGTCAAGAATCACCTGGAACTCAAGAATGCGATTCGTGTGCTGGTCGAGGCCAATCTCATGGAGAACTCCTGGGGAGGCTTCAGCCAAACCGGCAACGGCATTCTGCTCACGCCCAAGAATCAACACACCCTGGGCGGCTCTAACGTTTGTCCCCTGTGTCAGGTAACCGACGTCACCATCCGCTATGTACGAATCTCCCATGCCGGAGGCGGAATCTCGATGGCGACCGCCCTCTCCGGGAACGGCACGGGGGGAGCGGCAGCGTTGGCCGGCACTCGCTGGAGCATCCATGATGTGGTTCTCGACGACCTCAGCAGCAAGTATGTGGGCGGCGGCTCCGCGTTCGAGATCTTGAACGGATGGCCGAAGAACCCGCTCAACACCGTCACCATCAATCACGTCACCGCTTTCCCCGATCCGAACAGCCACCTGATGATTATGGGGAACTACGTCCCGACTGCGCCAATGTATGGATTGGTCTTCACCAACAACCTGGTGCTCACCGGCAGGTACCCGGTGTGGAACGCGGGAGGCGGCGCAACCAGCTGCGCCTACAAAGACGTGCCGATCATCAGCATCGCCAACTGCTTCACCACGTTTACCTTCGACCACAATGGCCTGGTTGCGACGCCACCGGCGTTTCCGCCCTCGACCTGGCCAGCCAACAACATGTTCCCGCCCACCATCAATGATGTTGGGTTCATGAACTACAGCAACGGCAATGGCGGAAATTACGAGCTTCAATCGAGCAGCCCTTACAAGAACAAGGCTGCCGATGGCAAGGATCTCGGGGCCGACATTGTGGGGCTCAACGCAGCGCTCGCGAACGTCGAATAACTCTTCCGCTTCGAAGGATTGTCAGCGTCCAGGCAATCGAGGTCCGCGGTCCGCCGCGGACCTTCTTTTTTTCTCTCCATGCAGACGTTTCCGAACGCGGCCAGGGCGGCTGCCACGCGGTGCAGTTCGCCTTCAAGTCGTGTTCTATTGCGAGCGCATCAGCGATGATTTGGTCGATCGGTTATCGCATTGGGCGGCCTTTCGGGCAATTTGGGAGTGACGGGATTGCTTCATGCCAAAAAACATTGATGCAGTGTAGTCAGCGAACTCCAGAAGGAGCGAAAACGCAGATGCGGCGCCTTCTGCAAAACGCTTGCACCATTCCACCCGGATTCTTGCCACTGCTGCTCATCGTGAAATCCGCAGAGGGTTAGTCTAGCTGCAGCTCCCGTGGCGAACCAAGACCCTGGGCCCAAGGTAAGCGGGCGTGGTGCTTCGGGACAGTTCTTCGGGTGGAGAAAGAATTGAAGCAAGGAAAGCTCGGCACGGAGATCGGATTTCAGCGTAGAAATGCCGAGACCGAGAACACCAATCCACCCAGCCATCGCGATCTTGCGTTCGCTCGTGTTTATGCTACGGCCCATCGATCGTACGCGCTCCGGCACGCCCAGACAGTTAACGCCAGGTACTGGCACATGCCGGGAGAGGGCTTGACCGTCCAAATGCTGACACACCGTCAGCGGGTCGACATACGGGACAGTTAGTTCTTCGCTAGCAAACGAAGCAGCTTTGGAAAAGCTGGGTTAGCGAACCAGGCAACGTTTGGAAAAGTGCATGCAATCAACCAAGGGGCGTAGCCTCCAAGAGCAGGACAACCTCGAGTGGACCCTCAGGCCGTTCGGTGTTGTAGGGGGCTGCGTCCAGAATTGTAAGGGCGAATCAACAGTGCTCTCTTATTCTGAGTGAATCTAAAATCGCGGCCAGGATGTTGCGACGGCGGCTCTTCCGCAACACGCAGGTAGCTGCCGACCACGCACGAAAACTTGTTTACTCACAAGCTGGATGCGGAGAATTGATCGATCGAACCAGGCGTATACACTAAGAACCGGTTTTGGAAGCGCGGGCCGGGGCTGCGGTTCCGGACCGAGGGTCGGCGCAGTGGGGCGGCATGTCGGGTGGAATGCTGCGGGCTCTCCACTCTACAATGCGCTTTACTCGGGCCGTGCGCTTTTCGCTCGCGGCTCGGACTTTCTCTTCTGCTCCAGCAGGGTTAGTTGGCGGAGTGCTTCCTCTAGTTCTTCTTTCTCCTGCACGTCCGCGCTTTTTGTTCCTCGCTCAAGCACCCTGTCGTTGATGGCTCGGCGGGCTTGCTCGACTAGCTTGGGCAGCTTCGCAGGATCTTGCTGGCGAAGGGCAGCGCGAAATAGGATCGTCCAGTGGGTGGGCATGGCGAAGATACTCGACTCGCTTGGTGCTGGGCGGCGCGGGTGCTCGGTGACGTGTGGCTGGGGACCCCTTATCAAAGTATGAATGCGGCCTTGCGTGTGGCGTGATCCGCGCCGTGTTCAGTGGTGCGAGCGGCGGTCCGACTGTCGTCCACAGAGTAGCACCTTTGCGCGCTGGCGTCTGGCGACGAAAATTCGGGGCGTTTGTGCTCGCAAAGACAGGGGGGAGTCCCGGGATTTTCGGGTTGTGGTTCTTCGGGTGGTTTCTCTTTCAGCCGTTGCCCTTCTGCTCGCAGCAGGTCAAGGAAGCGTTCTGGTGGTTGTTGGTGAAATCGGGAATATTTCAACAACAATCCAGCTTCGGCGTGTTTCATCCCGGATACCGCCTTACGCTGACTGCTCCACACAGTAAAATTGGAATCAATCAACGCTTCGGTATTATAGAGGCGTGGTTGCCCACAAGAGGTGCCCATCGGGATGACGAAGACGAGAGTTGCACTGTGTCTGCTGTGGCTCGCGGGTTCTCTCGCCGACGCTCAGAATACCACTGCGTCCGCACGCGGAAACAAGACCCTACTGATTGCGCTGGAGAATGGCTGGAACCAGGCACAGCTGCATCACGATTCAAAGGCACTGGACGGGTTGGTGGCCGATACCTTCATCAGCACGGACAATGACGGTACCTTCATGACGAAGGCCCAGTTCCTGGATGACAATAAGGACCTCTCCTACGCTCCCAGCCTCATGACAAACAGTGACGAGAGGGACTTCCTCTATG
>Ga0210403_10006215_pt1 | contig 10037 bp, 13 predicted proteins | sample IncBWC19MmetaG_FD_150863 | JGI IMG/M metagenome (GOLD analysis project Ga0210403, IMG submission 150863) | Forest soil microbial communities from Barre Woods Harvard Forest LTER site, Petersham, Massachusetts, United States - Inc-BW-C-19-M | ecosystem: Environmental > Terrestrial > Soil >... | reverse complement strand
GGGGAAACCATCATCTGGTTCGCCGCTTTCGCAAATCACTGCAGCATCTTCCCCACCGCACGCGTCATCGAACAGTTCAAGATCGACCTGAAGCCTTTCACCATTTCCAAAGGCACCATCCAGTTCCCCACCGACAAGCCCTTCCCCGCCCCCCTGCTCAAGAAAATGGTCAAGGCCCGCCTCGCCCAAATCGCTGGCAAAAAGCGCCGCTGAATCCCCGGCCCCGAGATTTGCCGGATTTCGTAAAGAAAATGTGTTAAAAAGCTGTCGCGGTTGTCGATTTCGCCGCCCCCCGTTCGATCTATTGGTAGATGCTGGGTGTCGCCGGACGCAGTTCGCCTGGTGATCGGCTCTCAACCAATGACAGGAGACCCCACAATGCGCTTCATGATGCTGGTCAAATCCAAGGAAAATTCCGGTCCCCCGCCCAAAGAGCTAATGGACGCGATGGCCAAGCTCGCCGAAGAGGCCACCAAAGACGGCTCCATGATCGAAAGCGGCGGCCTGGCTCCTTCCGCTATGAGCACACGCGTCCGCCTTGCTCAAGGGAAAATCACCGCCATCGATGGGCCCTTCGCCGAAACCAAGGAACTCGTCGGCGGCTACGCTGTTCTTGAATTCAAGTCCAAGCAGGAAGCGCTGGAAAGCACTCTTCATTTTATGGAACTTCATCGCAAATACTGGCCCGGGTGGGAAGGCGAAACCGAAATTCGCCAGATCTTCACTCAGCAGGACTACTCGCTGGACAGCGGCCGCCTCGCCCTCAAGCCGGACGCCGCCCGCCGCGCCTGACCACCCGGCACACTTTAATCACCTAACTGCCCAAACCTCCGCCGGTACGCGCTGGGGGATGCACCCGTGTGCCGCTCGAAAATTTTCCTGAAAAACGCGCCGTCCTGATACCCGACGGCGCAGCTGATCTCTTGCATCACCCGGTGCTCGCCCTCCAGCAATCGTTTCGCGGCGGCAACGCGCAGCTTCTGCAAATAGATCAGCGGCGTATCTCCGGTCGCTTGCTTAAACCGCCTGACAAAATTCCGCAGGCTCATACCCACCGACCGCGCCGGAGCCTCCAGCGGAAAATCCCGGTGAAAATTCTTGTGCAGCCACTCCTGCGCGCCAGAAATGGCGTCGTCCGAATGCTTCGTCTTCAGCGGCACGATGCCGAACCCCGCCTGCCACGAACGCGGCGTCTCGATCAACAGCGCCTTTGCCGTTTGCATCGCCACGTCGTGCCCGCAGAACCGTTCCACCAGGTATAAGCTCAAATCCAGTGACGCGTTCACGCCTCCACCGCAATAAAACCCGCGATCCTCCGTCACCATCAATTCCGGCATCCATCGCACTTTCGGAAACTTCTGCCGGAATTCCTCCGCGATGCCCCAGTGCGTGGTGGCGCGTTTTCCGTCCAGCAGTCCGCTCGCTGCCACCAGGCCCACACCCGAGCACACACTCACGATCGCCGCTCCCCGCTTATGCCACCGCCGCAGCCAGGGCACGGCCGCCGCATTTCGTTCCACCAGGTCGCCCAGGCTCGGTCCCGTCGATGGGATGAAGATGATTTCCGTTTTGCGAATTTCCGCGATGGCCGCGGCCGGCCGGATATAGATAGGCCCATCGCACCGGACCGGCCGTCCATCCACCGATGCTGTGGTCACCCGAAACCGGGGTGCCGGTGGCTTTCCGGCAAAGCTGTTCCATAACGCCCCGGTATGCCGAAACACTTCCATCGGTCCCACCGCCGTGGATGAAAAAGTCCCGTCGGGAATCACGACCGTCACATCGATCATGGCTGGCCTCTTTCCGGGTGGCTGAAACACCTATGTAGAATGGCAAATCCGCCATCTTGTTGCAAGACCGCTTCTCGGCTACCTTTAACCAATCGGAACTAATGTAGGCATCAACTGGAGGATGCAATGAAGAGGTTCATGATCGAGCGGCAAATCCCCAAAGTCGGCACGCTGGAGCAGGAACAGTTGCAGCAGGCCTCGGCCCGCTCCAACCAGGCCCTCCGACAGCTTGGCCCGGATATTCAGTGGGTGGAGTCTTTTGTGGCTGAAGACAAGACCTTCTGTGTCTATCTCGCCAAAGACGAAGCCCTCATCCACCGCCACGCGGAACTCAGCGGTTTTCCCGCCACCAAAGTGACAGAGATCGGCAAGACCATTGATCCGACCACTGCCGCCCACAAATGTTGATCGGCCAGCCTGGGCTTAGGCGGCGTGTCTTTCCCGCTGCGTGGACGCGTGCTGGACACGTTTTGTAGAACGAAAACGAAAGTGGCGCTCGTAACATTCGTCGCACCGGTAAGGACTGATGAAGAGGGCGTAATGGAGAATGGACTCCACAAAGTCTCTTCTCCGCGACCGGTGAATTGATGCACTGCCACAGTCCGGGCAGTGGGCGGGATGAGTTCCTTCGAGTATGAGCTTCATGTTGCACCCTTCCAGGCGAAACCGCGTTCTGTTCACCGCCGTTGTGAAAGGGGGCTGAGGATCAACCAACCGGCGGTCAAACCTACGTGGGAACCACAATCCTACTCGCAAGACCCAGCTTATTTCAAGAGGTGGACTTGCCGCGGCGTGGACGGCTCGCATCGACAGGGCCGGGGAGCCGCAACCCGGTACAAGCGCTAGATTTATCCGTCAAACCGACAGATCAGGACTTCACCACGCAGGGCAAGGTATCCTTACAATGGTGTTCAAAAGTGAACAACACTCCCTTTCAAAATGCTTTATAAAATAATGGAATAGTTTGCCGTCGGAGGTTTCACCATGCAACTTGTCATGGCAGACAGGGCTTGGGTCTTCGATCGGTTGAAGCATTCTCTTCAACTCCTGGCTGCGCCACCTGAATTTCAGCTTCGGGTGGTGCCCGCCTTTGGTTATAGGGCAGATGAGCTCTATCTGAGTTTCGACCACTGGCGCGCGAAGCTTTTGAATGGTTTCCAATCGGAGCTTGCGGCTGAACAACTTGCCTGCCTCGATTCCCTGCAGGAAATGTTCATAGAAATGGGCCACGAATGCTGGAGTGATTCCGGTGTTCATGATTCGGCCGAATGGATGCGTGTCCGTCAACTGTCCAGCCAGGCCTTGCGCGCATTCGGCTGGGTCAACTAGAAACCAGATCCCAAATATTTTGCAGCTCTCACGGCGAGCCGGTCTGCCGCGAATCGCCCGCTAAGACCGCATACGTTTGGCCAGTCGCCCTCACTTCTTAAGCGCAAAACCTGGGGACTTCGTGGGATCCGCGGCGTGAATCCATTTCGCACACCCTGAGCATTTGGGGCTCAGGGTTGGGGTATACAGGTAAGGTCGGGTTGAAGTGTACTATTTGTCTTCCAGCGTACTCTCTGCCCAACAACGCGTCTGTACTGAATTGGACAGCTCGCAGCATAGCGCGCCACTCCTTGGCATGGTTCGGCTTTAACTCCAGCGTGGGATGACTCGCAAACATACATTCTCTTTCCGTTTGGCTTTGCACGATCAGTTCAACTCAGCAACTTGCGCATGGGATTAGCCAGCCGCCTGGAACGTGGCGTTGTGTAAGCAACCGAGACTTCTGCGCCCTGTTTCAAAAGGAACATTTTTTAACACTGTGTCATGAGATCGTCAGAGGTGAGGATCACCACGTCACATGGTGTGATCCGCATGCAGACCTGGTCAAACGCGCAAAAACTATTGTCTTGTCAGAGACGACGGATCAACCAGCGCGCTGGCCGGCATCGGAACCCGTTCGCCATGGAAGGGAGATTGCCATGTTTCTTATTCTGTTGATTGTTGTCCTCGTGCTTCTGTTCGGCGGTGGCGGCGGCTATTACGGATACCGGAGATGGGGAACGGGCGGCGGCATAGGAATTGTCGGGATGGTCGCGATTATCCTTTTATTCCTGTATTTTTTCGGCGGATTGCGATTGTGACTTGACCGGTTTTCCTGCTGACGCAACGCGCCAATCGAAAAAGGATTAGATCCGAACGTGCCGGGCCGCCAAAGGAGTGCCCATGAGATGCTGACCTTCATTCTTCCGGTCTTTCTCCTGATAGCCCTTGTGGCTGTTCTTCCGATTTGGCGGCATAGCAAGAAGTGGAGTTTTTATCCCCTTGGCGGCGTAAGTCTGATCATTCTTCTCATCTTGTTTCTATTTTGGACCGGCCGTTTCTAGGAATAAAGATACACACCCTCGAGAACAGAAGTCAGGGCAGGATTCGCTCGAATGAAGTGCGGAAATCCCGGCTCAATAGACAGATGGCAAGCCACTCAATCATGAAGAATTTTCGGACAGCTAATTTGCTTTATCGAACCGGGCAGCCGGCCAGGACACTGCTCTTCTTTTTCCTGTTGACCGCCGGCAGCCTCTTGTTGGTTACGGCGATGCACGCGCTCCCCGGAAAGCCGGCGGGCGCCTCCCCCGTTGCACAACTTATCTCCAGTGCCCTCGCTGCACGGACAGCTTCTGCTGCCCGCCAATATCCCGGTCAATCTTATCCGCTAACCGCTGGAGAACTCGTAGCTGCGGTCGTCGCAAATGAACTGGCGGACCGTGAGCAGCTCCTGAAGTGGATCTGGATCATCGAAAAACGCGTAGGCAAGGAAACTCTCACCGAAGAGCAAGTAGAGACCCGCGATGGCCCAATCTACCGTGTGCTGGCTATCGACGGCGCGGCGCTTAACCCCGGCCAGCGGCAGCAGGACGATGCGCGCCTCGGCCACCTTTTGAAAGATCCGGGCCTATTGCTGAAGTTAAAACAAGCCCAGGACGATGATGAGCTCAAGCTCCAGGAACTCTTGACCATGATGCCGCATGCGTTCCTTTATGACTATGATGGCGTCGATGAAAATCTTCTCCGGCTCAAATTTCGCCCCAATCCGGAATACACTCCGCCAACGTACGAAACGCGGGTAATCCACAGCCTCGCCGGAACGATTCTGATCGATTCGGAGCGCAAGCGCCTGACGAAAGTCGTGGGCCATCTGGAGAATCGAGTGGTGTTCGGTTACGGGCTGTTGGGCCGAATTGACAGCGGCACCATGGAATTTGGACGAGTGGAGGTCGGCCCTAAACAGTGGAAGACCGCATTCATCAACATTCACTTCTCGGGCCGCGTCGCACTATTCAAGACAATCAGCAGAGACGAATATGAACGGCGATCCGATTTCCGCCTTGTCGCCAGCGATCTCAGCCTCTCCGACGCGAAGGATCTTCTCGGTTCTCGCGTCTTCCCTACCCCGCAAACCCCAAAATCCGGTCATTGATTCAATTCACCCTACACACATTTCACGGTCGTCCCGTAACCCGCATATCTCTGGCCACAAAAGCCCGTTGCCCGCAGAAGTCAGAGAATCAAGTTGCGCGTGCACGCGAATGGCTTTGCGCCGGGACCGTGGCTGGGAGCCAAGGCAATCTCAAGAGAAGCAGTCAATCTTGCCCAGGCACGTCAATGTCCACAACGGAACAGACACAAGTCTTCGCCCCGTCTAGCATCCTATTGAGGCGCTGACGTGCAATCTCATCTCCAGAAAAAAGTGGCCCGCGCAACTAGAATTCAGGGGGCTATAGTTCTGTACCGCCCGGGGGCGAGAAGTCTATTCAAAGCGAAAATATCTCCCCTCCCTGCGCAGCCGTGGTGGAGTGTGGTCTTAGGCATCCCGCTCTTTCTACGGACATTGCTTCGTCTTCTTATTGCGTGTTCCCATCGGCATCAGGGGCCTCCGATAACTCTGCGCGAGCCAATCCCATCCAAACTACCCGGCCGATCAGACTATGGCCCAGGAACCTACATCACTTGCCTGGATTGTGGCCAAAAATTCGCCTACAACTACAAGACCAGGCAAATGATAGATTTCTGGGGCGTCCGTGACCCAGTAGCATTGGCGGGAGTTCGTCGCACAGTCGGTGAAATCCTTATGCCTTTCCGAGGTCTCGCTGCAAGGTTCGGCAGGCTGCGCATAAGGATTCCGAGCAGTGACCTTGGCAGGTCCATGCACCCCCTCGGAACTTTGACCAAGGGCCACTAGACCAAGTCTCGACACTGGATTCCCAGTAAATGCGTGCCTCGGTCAGACTTTCAGCAAACGCAAATCTGGACGGGTCACACCTGGGTTGCGGAGACTGGATTCTTTCGCCCCAATCTCCGCGAACGCGGCTTCTTCGACGCTTTCACCTCCAATTCATATAATTCTGCAAACTGTACAAAAGTGAGCAGTACTCACCCTTGACAGTCTCTACGCTGCACAAGCTAGCGGTTCAAGTTGGAAATTCCGTTTTGACGGCAAAGCCCTGACGGTTACTTTACGACGGTCTGATGGCAACGATGGAGGGGAAAAGATGTTTCACTTACTCTGGTACGTTCTGATCGGGCTGATCTCCGGCCTTATCGCGAAATCAGTGATGCACGTACATATGACGATCTTCTGGACGGTCGTCCTCGGCGTCGTCGGATCAATCTTTGGCGGCGGCGTCACCCACATGTTTTCGCGTCCCACAAACGAGCGATACCATCCCGCCGGCCTCATTTTATCCACACTGGGTGCGATCCTGCTTCTCTACATTTGCTTTAAGCTAAGGATTCATTTTCCCGAGTTTTAGCCTCGGATTCCCATATTTTCGGATCCCGGTCTCAATCCCGACCATACGACTCGGTGCCCGCCACATGCCGTATGGCCGAATTGAGCGCTACTCACGTCTCTCTCAAAACCGGAAGATAACGCCTGTCGAGATCCTCCCGTTATTCTGCGTCTCGCCTCCGAACCTCGTCAGCAGATAGTCGCCTTGAATGATCCGCCAGCTGATTCCCTTCTTGATTTCGGCGTCCATTCCTACTCCGATCGCCATCGCGAACGCCGAATCCCCGAATCCCGCCGCGCTGAAATGCGCCCCGCCAAGCAGCACGTGCGCAAAGGGAGAAACGCGCGAAGGCAACGACACCTGAGGTCCGAACAAGTACGAATACACCGACGTCCCAATCCCGCTCGGCGATCCGTAGTGCCCGTCGAAGTCCGCCACTCCGCCCAGCCAATCCTTGAATTTGTACTGCGCCGATGCCTCCCACCCATTCAAATTAAAATCGGGTGAAGGACGGAATCGCATATAGGAATACCCGCCGAACACTTCCACCTTGTCCTGTGCCACCGCTGGAAGCGACGCAAGGAGCAAAACGCCAAGCAGCAACCCTATTGTTCGGATCATGAGAATCTCCTCCTCATTGATTTATTATTGTTGCCAGGAGCCAGGCTCTCCTGGAACTCCGTGCCGCAGGCTAGCCGCTGGGAAATCTGGCGCCGCGGCATTGGGCTGGTATTGGGTCGGACCGGGGATTCTCTCTTCCGGCCAACTTCATTCTATCGCAATTTCCGCGAGGCTGTCAGCGCCGGCTTCCTCGTCATTAAAAAACTGCGCGATACCGCAGGCAAGCCCATACAACCAGCAAGAATCAAGAAAACTAACGTGAGCGGCGCGCGGGGGGACGAGCGCAAGGGCGATGGATTTGGAATGAGCATCTTCTGGAGACGTCTCGGCCAAGGCGTAGATTATCAGACCGCCGACTGCCTGTAGACACGACTGCCAGCCAAGCGTGGATCAATTCGCTGAAGAAACGCGTTGATCAGGGCTCAATCTTCTTGAGGCGGCTTATTCAATTTCGACCGAAGCCTATATGAAAGTATCTAGCGGAGGTCGGAGCTACTGATAGATCTCCGCCGTCGCAAGGACGCCTGCTCCGTTTCCACCCACCACCAACACGCGGCCATCGTTGAGCAGTGTCGCCGTATGAACGGCTCGCGCCGCTCCCATGCTGCCGGTTGGTGAAAAAGTTCCCGCGGCGGGGTCATAGACCTCCGCCGTCGCAAGCGGGGCCGTCCCATCGTCTCCGCCGATGACGAGAACGGTTCCGTCTTTGAGCGTTGTAGAGGTATGAAGGTCACGTGCGATTGCCATGGGACCCTTCGTTGCCGTGAAGGTTTCGCTGGTTGGGTCGAACACTTCTGCCGTTGCCAGGGACTTCCCCGTGCTGTCCAACCCTCCGCCCACAATAACCTTTCCGTCTGTGAGTAAACTCGCGGCATGCAACTCACGCGCGGTTGCCAGGCTGCCGGTCGTCTGCGAAAAAGTTGCGGCAACGGGATCGTAAAGCTCGGCCTCCGCAAGCACGGTGGTGGCCGGCGGTGCCCCCGAAATTCCGCCCGTCACAAGAACTTTTCCTGTGCTGAGCAGCGTCGCGGTGTGCGCAACGCGCGCCATTAGCATGCTTCCCGTTGCGGTGAATATTCCGGTGACCGGATCGAACAGTTCCGCGGAGGCGTTGCCCCACCCTGCGATGAGCACCTTGCCTGTGTTGAGCAATGTCGCGGTGTGGCTGGCGCGCGCGATGGTCATGTTGTGCTGCGCGGCAGAGAAAGTTCCGGTACTGGGATCATAGATCTCGGCCGACGCAAGCGGGTTCCCGGAAGTGTCTAGTCCTCCGGTCACGAGCACCTTTCCGCTGTTCAGCAAGGCCGCCGCGAAGTAGTCGCGCGCCGTTGCCATGCTGCCGGTCGAGGAGAACTTCCCGGTGCTGGGATCATAGAGCTCTGCGGTGGCGATGGGGTTGCCACTCGCATCTGCTCCCCCGGCCACGAGCACCTTGCCACTGTTGAGCAGCGTCGCGGTGTGCGCGAACCGCGCGTTTGCCATGCTGCCGGTGGCACCGAAGCCATGTGGAAAAATCTGAATGTTGAAGTTTTGTGCAGCGGAGGTTTGGCTGGCCGAATCCTGCACCGTCACCGAGATGGGGTAAGTCGCGGCGACTGTCGGTGTGCCGGAAAGCACGCCAGTGCTGTTCATGAATTGCAATCCGGGAGGAAGTGCGCCAGTTTCACCCCAAGGACCGAGTGGCGGAAGGCCGCCGGTGGCAGTAAACGTAAAGCTGTAGGGCTGGTTTATCGCGCCGAAGGAAGGCCCCGGTGTCGTGTCAACGACTGGAGGCGGCGGGTTCGCGATCACGATGGGGTAAACCATGGTCATCGGCGTTTGCGGCGTCCCAGAGTCATTCAGAGTCACTTTCGTTTGATAGGTTGCGGCCGCCCCAGGACTTGGTATGCCCTTGATGAACATTCCCCCGCCGAACTCCAACGCTATAACAAGTCCTGGTGGGAGCGAGGATGCGGTCCAATTGTAGGGTGGAATTCCTCCTGTGCCTGTTAATTTGAAGCCGGAGAGAATCACTGTCAGGATGCAGGCTTCATACGGTGATGCACGCCGGCAACTGGGGAGAGATGCGCCACATCCCGCAATGGTGTTTGGGATACAGGGAGTGCACCCCCCATTGCGACCAGGCAACTGTGGGACACATCTTTCATATAGGATGCTGGTCGAGCCGTAACTCGAATTGACAGTGCCATTCGGGGGAGGGCCGGAAGTGATCGCAAGGGCTTTCGTCGCAGCAACAACGATCGAACTCGAAGTTCCGGCAATCGACTGGATAACTGTGTCGGTAGCGGTGACGGTTTGAGGACCTGCGGTCTCCGGGATAATCGTGAAGTTCCCAGATCCAAATGACAGCGTTCCATTGGTAGGCAGAATGGCATTGGCGTCTGAACTCGTAATCTTGACCGTCCCGGTGTAACCGGTGGAAGTGTTATTCGACGCGTCGAGCGCGTTTACAAATAGTACGAGGTTTGACCGAGTGGCCGCCAAGTTCGTCGGGCTGACACTGAAGTGCGTCGCGGGACCGCTGACTTGGATTACGTTTGATGACCCGTTAATCGAATTGGAGGCCTTGTCGTTCACCGAGATTGTTTGGCCGCCCGAAGTGTTCAGCGTTACGGAAAATGTCCCGGCTCCACTGTTCAGCGTAGAGTCCCCCGGCAAGGCAGCGTGACCATCGCTGCTGGCGAAGTGCACGGTCCCGGCGTAATTGGTGACTGCGTTCCCCATGGCATCCACCGCGGTCACGGTGATATTGAAGGGCGAGCCGACAGTTGCGTAATTGTAGCCTGCTAGAAGTACTGTAAATCCTGTCGAAACCCTGGACGTGACGGCAATCGCATTCGAAGTGCCCTTG
>Ga0210403_10006214_pt1 | contig 10037 bp, 7 predicted proteins | sample IncBWC19MmetaG_FD_150863 | JGI IMG/M metagenome (GOLD analysis project Ga0210403, IMG submission 150863) | Forest soil microbial communities from Barre Woods Harvard Forest LTER site, Petersham, Massachusetts, United States - Inc-BW-C-19-M | ecosystem: Environmental > Terrestrial > Soil >... | reverse complement strand
TCTGGATGGTGCCGGCGATGGCCATTCTGACATTGAGCATCTGGGAAAAGCGCTGGCGCGAGCTGCTGCGATGGGAATTGTATGCCGGGTTGCCGATCCAGGCCGCCATGATTCTCTCCTGGGCGTGGTTCGTATATGTGGGCGAGGACGGCCCGGCACATTTGCAAGTGTTCTTCTGGAACAATCTGGTCGGCCGCTTCGCAGCAATAGATGCGCCTCCCGAGTTGCAGTACGCGGCGGCGCATCGCAATTTTCCCGGAAAATACCTGCTCGAATTGCCGATGTATTTGTTCCCCTGGACGCTGCTCGTCATCGCGGCGGCGGCACGCGCTTGGCGGCAGCGCCGGATTGCCGGTCCAGTCCCACGCCCCGTTCGTTTTGCACTCGCCGCTTCGCTGCCGCCTCTCGTCATACTTTCCATGGCCGCGACGGCACGCAATGTTTATTTTGCGCCGGCGCTTCCCGGCATCGCGCTCCTCATCGCCTGGTGGGCGCGGCAAATCCTGCCAGGGCCTGATCGCTGGGATGTTCGCGCGCTGCGTCTCACCGCCGCGCTGCTGCTCGCCGGCGCAGCGGTTTTTGGCGCCGCGCTGGTGCTGATCGGCGTCGACGCCTGGGACAGCGTGGACAATCACGCCGCGTACATCGTAATTTCAGCGCTCGGCGCAACAGCAGCTGTGTGGCTGGCAGTGACCGCATGGGCCGCGGCGCGGAATCGAACGGCGCATGCACTAGGGGCCCTGCTGCTCGCGTATTGCGCTCTACTCATAGGGCCTGCCTCTCAGGTATACCGGCAAGTGGACCGCTGGCAGGACCTGGCAAAGATCAGCCTCGCCATAAAGCGCGACGCCGCCGGCAGACCATTGATTTTGCTCGCACCCGACGAAACCACCCGCGCCATCATCGATATGTACGCGAGGACTTCCGTCGACCGGATACCAGGCCCGGTTGACGCGGCCGCAATCGATCGCGTTCACGCGCAGGCGGCGGCCGCACCGAACAGTCTCTTCCTCGTACTAATGCCCGGTGGCGCCCGAGGTCTCGATTTGCGGTCCGGGCCTGGGACGCCCGCATCGTCGCTGCCTTGGATGCAAGCAGCGGGACTGCAAGTGGCGATGAGCTATTCCTTGCCCCATGGGCGGCGCTACGCGCTGCTCATGATCAAGCCCAAGGAGCCTGTCTCCGGCGCGACTCGTTCAAGCGCGGGCCCGTAGGCTGCGGTACAGCGAATCGTATTCGTGAATCTGTTTGTCCCAGGAAAAGTCCTTGCGCATGGCATTTCGCATCAATTGCCGCCAGCTCTCTGGGTTGGCGTACCAACCCAGCGACGTTTCGATCGCCCAGCGCGCGCCAGGCGCATCGTAGTCATTGAATACGCAACCCGTGCCGCTGCCGGTCCTTGAGTCGAAATGTTCGACTGAGTCGGCAAGTCCGCCGGTCTTGCGCACGACGGGGATGGTTCCGTAGCGCAGACTGTACATTTGATTCAGGCCGCAAGGTTCATAACGCGAGGGCATGAGAAAAATATCGCTGCCGGCCTCGATCAAATGAGCGAGCGGCTCGTCGAACCCGGGAGCGTAGGTTACCCGGCCCACGAAGCGCCGCGCGAGACCCGCAAAAAATGCCGCGTACTTCGCCTCCCCGCTGCCCAATACAACCATTCCAAATTCGCGTACTTGCAGCAGCGCCGGCAAGATGTCGAGCAAGAGATCGATGCCCTTTTGTTCGACGAAACGGGTCACCATGCCGATGAGCGGGTTGGACTTCGGCAGTTTCAGCTGTGCTCTTGCGCTCAGCGTTTCCTTGTTCGTTGATTTGCCGCGCAAATCTTCCGGACTAAAATGCGTGCTCAAGTAAGGATCGTGCCGCGGGTCCCATTCCCGGTAGTCGACGCCATTCAATATCCCGACCACCCCATCGGCGCGCGACCGCAGCGCGGTTTGCAGTCCCATGCCGAGCGGTGAATCGCAGATCTCCCGGGCATAGGTAGGACTCACCGTGCTGACCCGGTCGGCGTACTTGATTCCGGTTTTCAGTGAGTTGATGACGCCGCGCGACAGATCGCCCTGGTCCAATTGCGCCCCGCCTGAGCCCAACCCCAGCTCGGTGACAGCGGAGCTCGCCATGACGCCCTGATAGCCGATGTTATGAATCGTCATCAGGGACTTCGAGCGCGACAACAATTCGTCCGACCGGTACAGCGTCTTCAGGAACAATGGCAGGAATGCGGAGTGCCAATCGTTGCAATGGAAGACATCCGGCGCAAATCTCAAGCGCCGGCAACTATCCAGAGCGGCGCGGGTGAACAGCAGGAAGCGCCGATGTTCGTCCGGGTCGTTGGTATATAGGCTGCTGCGGTCGAATAGCGCCGGACAATCCACGAAGTACATCACGGCATCGGTGCCGTAGAAACGGGCGCGCCGTAATGAGTATTTGTACTCCGTGCCTATCGTGAGCGCGACCTGTTGGAGCCCTTCGACGGGCTGCAGTCCGGAATGGTTGCGCCGCACGATGGGGTACAGGGGCATGAAAGCGCAAACTTCGTGTCCAAGCGCCCGCAACTGGCGTACCAATGCACCCGCCACATCGGCAAGTCCGCCGGTTTTCGCATACGGCGCGAACTCGGAACTTAAAATACACAGCTTCAACGGGGGCATTGAATGCAGTCTAGCAAAGGCCAGAATGAGGCCGCCAGAAAAGATGCAGGCGTTTGCCGAGTGTGTCAGTCTTCGCTTAATGCGACATGCTGCTCGTAACAACACCGGACGCTACGTCAGCCGTTTGACCAGCGGGACTCTGGCGGTGATCATGGCCGGCGGCCGCGGCGAACGTCTCAAAGCCCTTACGCAACATCGCTGCAAACCTGCGACTCCATTCGGCGGCGAGTTCCGCATCATCGATTTCGTCCTGTCGAATTGCGTCAATTCGGGCATCCGCCAGATAGCGGTGTTGACCCAGTACAAATCCCAATCGCTGATCCAGCACATTCAGCGCGGCTGGAGCTATCTGCGCGGCGAGCTGGGAGAATTCGTGGAGCTGATTCCCGCTCAACAACAGATCGGCGCTCATTGGTATCGCGGCACCGCGGATTCGGTGTTTCAAAATCTCGATTTCATTCGCTCGCACAATCCCACCCATGTGCTGATATTGGCCGGCGACCATATATATAAAATGGACTATGGTCCGATGATCGCGTATCACGACGAATGCGAGGCCGCCGTCACCGTCGGCGTGGTGGACGTGCCGATCGAACGCGCCAATGAATTCGGGATCATGACCACCGATGACACCAATCGCGTGCTCAAATTCGCCGAGAAACCGCAAAAGCCGGACCCCATCCTGGGTCAAGAGAATCTGGCGCGCGCGTCCATGGGCATTTACGTCATCACCATGGAACGGCTGGAGAAGCTGTTGGCCGACGATGCGGCCAACGCAGCGAGCAACCACGACTTCGGCCGCAACATCATTCCGCCCGCCATCGCGAGCTTGCGGGTATTCGCCTATCCTTTCCAAGATGTCGAAACGCGCGCGCAGAATTACTGGCGCGACGTGGGCAATGTCGATGCACTGTACGAAGCGAATATGGAGCTGGTGGCGCTCAATCCGGAGTTGAATATCTACGATCATCAATGGCCCATCTGGACCTATCAGCCGCAGCAGCCTCCCGCCAAATTCGTGCTCGACGAAGAAGGGCGGCGCGGAATGGCGGTAAATTCCATGGTGGCCGGCGGCTGCATCGTCTCGGGCGCATATGTGAAACAGTCGCTGCTGTCGAATAACGTGCGCATCGAGGACGGCAGCGTCATCGAGAGTTCGGTGTTGCTGCCGGGGGTGACCATCGGCCGGCGCTGCAAGATTACACGCTGCATTCTCGACGAGAACTGCGTGATTCCCGACGGCCTGAATATCGGGCAAGACTTGAGTGTCGACGGCAAGCACTTCTTCGTGACCAAGCGCGGGGTGGTGTTGGTTACGCCGGACATGCTGCGCGCGCGTGCGGCGGCCGCAAAATCCGCCCCGCCGGCTGAAGGAGCACGGCCGGCTGAGGGAGCACGGCCGGCCTAAGCGGCGCGCAATTTCAGATTCGCCCAGGCCTCGATCACGCTGCGCGCTTCGATGCCCAACATATCCGGCTCACCGTTTATTTGACCGCAAAGTACCCGCACATCCGCTCCCGCCGCTCCCCAAGGGCGGTACAGCCATGGCGGCGCTCTGCCGAACAGCACGACTTGCGGACAACCCACCGCGGCGGCGGCATGCGCAGGACCCGAGTCGACCGTGAGCAGTCCGTCGGCGCGCTCGAGCAGACCTAAGAGGCGCGCAATAGGCAAATCATCGGCAGCATTGTGCAGCCCGGCGATATCCGCCTGCGCCGCGATTTGCCGGTTGAGCTCAAACTCGGGACCCGTCCCCAACAAGACGATCGCATGCCGCGGATGCTGCGCGCGCAGGTGCCGCAGCACCTCGGCCCAGCGCTCGTTCGGCCAGTACTTGCTGTTCGGGCTCAAGCGCTTGAGCCCGCGCCGCATCGTGCGTTTATTGCCGATCTGCACCAGGATGAGCGGCTGGCCGGCAAGATCTCGTGCGTGCAGCCAGGCGTTCAGATCAGAGCGCTGAGCAGCGGTAACTTCCAGATAACAACCGGGGGGCACGGCCTTGAGATCGGCTTTATTCGTATTCACCGCAGCACTCGGCATGATTTGCGCCAGGCGCCGCCATTGCTCGGTGGCATGTTCGCCGGGTTGCAAGTCATGATCCTTGGCGGCGACGATGAGCTCGTCTGGAATTCCCGCCCGGGTCAGAATCAACCTGCCCGCATCGTTGCCGTCGCAGAACCACGTCGGACCAGGACCGCGCGCGCGCAACTGCCGCACCACGCGCTGTTGATCGATGCTGAGCCAGTACGGAGTCTTGCGGCTGCGTACACTGAAGATCTCGCCCACCCCGGGCTGTCCGCGCAGCAGCGGCTCGCTCCAGGGTCCCGACGTGAGGATGTCCACCGGGCGGCCAAATTCCGCATGCAGCACGCGGATCAACGCCGTCAACAGCACCATGTCGCCAAAGGCCCCGAAGCGCACCGCGAGCGGCCGCTCAGCGTCATGCGCCATTGCGGATGACGCTGCCGCTGAATCGTTCCATTTCTTCCAATTGCGGACTGAATTGCAGCAGCAGCAGATCGACTCCTGCCTCCTCAAATTTGCCGATCTGCTCGCGCACCTGCGACGGCGTGCCCACCAACCCTGAGCGTAAGCCGCGATTCGAGACGGAATATTCCTGGATCGACATGCTCTGTTCCAGCTGCGTTCCTTGCAGCCATTGTTGATAGTTGGCATAGCCCTTGGCGTTCTGCTTCACATCGGTGATGCGCTCGAGCTCGCGCGCCACTTCGCGTTCGGAATCCCTCGTGAACGCATAGCCGGCGACGCCGAATTGCATTCGGCCCAGTCCGAATTTTTCGCGCCGCTCGCTCATGTCGGCGATCTTGGCGGCCACGTGCGCCGGGGAGTCGCCATGCATCACGTATGCATCGCACTTTTGCGCAATCAGGTTCTTCGCCGCCTCCGATTCGCCTCCGGCATAGATCGGCGGCCTTGGGATGCGGACCGGCTTCGGTTCCAGCACGGTGTTTTGACACTGATAATACTTTCCGCTATGGCTGAAAGTTTTTTGCGACCAAACCCCATCCAACACGTCCAGCCATTCGGCGGTTCGGCCATATCGATCGTCATGGCGCTCAAAATCGACGCCGTACATGCGGGCTTCCTGCTCCCACCAGGATGAGACCACATTGAGCGCCAGGCGGCCGTCGCTGATGCGATCAATATTCGCGGCCTGCTTGGCGAACAGCGCCGGGGAATGAAACGTCGGCCGCACGGCGACCATCAGCTCCAGCGTTTTGGTGACGGCGGCCAGGGCGGCGGAGGTCGACCACGCGTCGAGGCTCGGCGCATCAATGCCCTTGATGTCGTTCAGGTTGAGTTCCGCGACGAGCGAAAGATCGAACCCAATCTGCTCGCTGCGCTGTGCCAGCTTGCGCGTGTAGTCCCACGTGGCTTGCATCTGCTCGTCTTCTACGTTGCGCAGCCAGCCGCCGAACACCGGCATCCAATATCCGTAGCGTATTGGTCGCTTAGCCGGCACGGAGCACCTCGTCCTGCAGAAAGTCCGCGAGATTTTCCACCGGGTTGAAGCCGACGACTTTGGGAGCATCCGCGACGAAGTTCGAGAGCGCGTTGATGTCGTAATAGTAGATGTGGCCGTCCCGGTCATCGATGATGTATTCGATTCCGCCGACGTCGATGCCGGCTGCCCGCACGATGCGCTCGATGTCCTGGATCACTTTCGCAGGAGCGCTGAATCCCTCCACTTTGAGTCCCGCCTTCGATGCCTCGACGACGCAGGCATTGTCCAAGCTTTGACCTGTCGAGGTCTGGCAGATGTCCGCCGGGCACAAATCGAAAGTTTCGCCGCTCAAGTGCACTTTGATCGCATACAGGTGCTTGCCGCCCAGCGTTTCCACTCGCGTGATGAATCCTCCGCGCGCGGGAATGAATTCCTGCACCAATGCAACGCTGTCATACCCCAAGTCCAACTGTCCGGCCGCCACCGCGGCGGCGAGTTCCGGCTTGGCATTGAAGCGTGTTATGCCCTTGCCGCTGCCGCCGATGTTGGCTTTGACGATGATTGGGTAACGCAATCCCGCGGCAGCGGCCACCGCCTGATGAGCCGCGTGAATGACGCGCGAAGGCACAAATCGCAGAGCCAGGGATTTCAGCAACGAGGCTTGCGCGGCTTTGGATATCTCGTAGCGGAACGCCCTGGCTCCGTTGATGACTCGCACCCCCTGAAGCTGCAGGTGCTCCAGGTATGCCAGAGTATGAAAGATGCCGGAGCCATGCTGGCGGCTGTTCGCGGATGGACTCATCCGATTGAACAGCACCTTGAAAGCAGGTTGCTGCGGGCCAACCTCGTAATAGTGCTCCGGGATGTATAATTTGTCGAACGGCACTTTGCGCCGCTCCAGTTCCGCAAAAATTTGCGCGAACCACTGCGGGTGCTCAAATAGAAATGCAAGCGCCGCGCGATTTGGGCGCGCGACTTCGGACAGCACAGCGCCGCTCGATACCGACATGAACATCTCCTTTACCTTTGCTACTACCCGCCGGCAAAATCATGCGCCCGCACCGTCAGCTTAAGCAACATTTGCCAGCGCAGGCGTAATTCGGCATCCTGCGGCGCAAAGGCCCAGCAATTCACAGCACGCCAGCGCTCTTGCAAACACACGCAGCCGAGTTTTCAGCGTCCCGCGGCGATCGGTCCAGCGGCTGGCTGCCGCAATCGCGTTCCGAAATATTGGCGCGCAATGGCATGGTGGCGACCAGCCATCCACTGGGCGCTCAAGCCGGCCTTCAGGTGTTGCAGAACGGCGGAAACGCATTCGACGCGGCGGTGGCGACCGCCGCCGTGATGAATGTGGTGGAGCCCTGCGGTGCGGGAATCGGCGGCGATGTGTTCGTCATCGCCTGGACGGCGAAGGAGAAGAAGCTGATCGCGCTGAACGGCAGCGGTCGCGCTCCTCGCGGGGCAACGGCGCAGCATCTCGCGCGGCGCGGATACTCCGAGCAGATGCCGCAGCATGGAATCGACTCGGCGGTCGTTCCCGGCGCCGTCGATGCATGGGATGCATTGCTCAAGCGCGCGGGGACTCTGACGTTCAAGGAATTGCTGCAGCCGGCCGCCGATCTTGCCGACTACGGGTTTGCCGTCAGCGAACGCATTCGCCACGAATGGGTCCAAGGCGCTGCCGTCCTGGCGGACGATCCGGATTCCGTGAAGACTTATCTCGTCGATGGCCAGCCCCCGGCGCTGTACGGCGTGTTTCGCAATCCGGACTTGGCGCGCGCGTTTCGCATTCTGCAGACGCAGGGCCGCGATGGTTTTTACAAGGGCGAGATTGGCGGGGGCCTGTTGGCCAAATCGCGCGCACTCGGCGGCATGCTCGAGCAAGCGGACTTGGATGGTACAAAAGCGGATTGGGTGTCGCCCATCAGCACGAATTACCGCGGCTGCCATGTGTACGAGTTCCCGCCCAGCACTCAGGGCTTCGCGGTGTTGGAAATGCTCAACATACTCGAAGCTTGCGCGCCCAAGTTAGGATTGGATCTCAAGGCCCTCGGACCCCAGTCGCCCCTGTATTGGCACCTGCTGGTGGAAGCCAAGAAATTGGCCTATTCGGACTTGTATGCGTTCAACGCCGATCCGCAATTCGAACAAATCCCGCTCGCGAAGCTCATCTCGAAGTCCTACGCCGCCGAACTATGCCGCAAGATCGACCCGCACAAGGCCTCGGTACCCGAAGCCCAGCACGAACCTGCCGGCGGCACGGTCTATCTGGCGACGGCCGATCGCTGGGGCAACATGGTGTCGTTCATATTCAGCATCTACCAAGGCTTCGGCTCCGGAGTCACGGTGCCGGGATACGGCTTCGTGCTGAATAATCGCGGCGCGCTGTTTTCATTGGATCCCAGCAGCGCCAATCGCATCGCTCCCGGGAAACGGCCATTTCACACGCTGCTGCCGGGGTTCCTCATGAAGGACGGTCAACCGCTCATGGCGTTCGGTCTCATGGGCGCCGCCCAACAGGCGCAAGGACACGTGCAGGTGCTGATCGACATGCTCGATCTTGGCGCCAACGTGCAGGCGGCCAGCGACGCAGCGCGCTTTTTTCACGACCAGGCCAGCAACACGCTGCAGCTCGAATCCAGTCTCTACGATCTGGTTGGTCCCGCGCTGCGCAAACTCGGGCACAACGCGGTCTCCTGCAACGGCGAGGGCATGGGCGGATATCAGGCTATTGCGCTGATCGACGGAGTCTATCGAGGCGGATCGGATCATCGCAAAGATGGGCAAGCGGTAGGCTGGTGAGGCGTTGATGCGAAAATCATGCCTGGTCGCGGCCGCCATTGCGGCGCTGGGCTGCGCGCCCGCTAAAGCGTGGGGCGATCTCGGCCATAAGGTCACCGCGCTCGTCGCCTACCGCCACTTGACAGCGCAGGCGCGCGGCAAGTTGGATGCTCTATTGGCCGCCGACACGGACAGCCTCACGCCCCCGGATTTCGCCAGCCGGGCTACCTGGGCTGACAAGTATCGCAATGCGCATCGCGAGACCGCGGCCTGGCACTTTGTCGACATCGAGGTCGATCGGCCCGATCTTCAAGGCGCCTGCTTTGGCTTTCCGACATTGAGTACCGTGCAACTGGCAAGTCAGGGGCCGGCCCAGGACTGCGTCGTGAACAAGATCGATGAATTCGCCGCCGAGCTGCAAAGCGCTGCCACGCCGCCGGCGGAGCGGCTGCTGGCGCTGAAATTTCTGATCCACTTCATCGGCGATCTTCATCAGCCGCTGCACGCCGCGGACCACGATGATAGGGGCGGCAACTGCATTGGCCTGTCACCCGCTGCCGATCGGCGCGACACGGCGCGCGCGCCCAATCTGCATGCCTACTGGGACGTCGGCGTCGTCGATGCCCAGGGTGCATCGGCCGAACAATTTGCCGATAAGCTCGATGCCGGGGTCAGCGTTGCGTTGCTGAACGAGTGGACAACCGGCACGACTCGAAGTTGGGCGATGGAAACTTTCGAGATCGCGCGCCGCACCGTCTATTCGCTGCCGTCGCGGCCTACTTGCCTCAGCGGCGGTTCGGTCGCGCTCTCGGCGGATTACCAAACGGAAGCAAAAAAAGTTGCGGCCACGCAATTGCTCAAGGCCGCAATACGCATGGCGAGCATTCTCAATCGCGCGCTTGGAGCCTAGCCAATCGCCCTAGTTCAGGGCGAGCGCATCCAGTTCGGCGCCCGCGAGGCGAAGGTGCAGGATGCTTGCTATCGTCGGCGCTATTCGCCGCATATCGATTTCACCCACGGACCGACCCTTTGCTATGTTCGGACCCACGATAAAAAAAGACGAGCGCATCTCGGGGTGTTCCGGCAGATAACCGTGCATGCCCAAATTGCTCGGGCGGGTGATGAGCGGCGGG
>Ga0210403_10006213_pt1 | contig 10038 bp, 6 predicted proteins | sample IncBWC19MmetaG_FD_150863 | JGI IMG/M metagenome (GOLD analysis project Ga0210403, IMG submission 150863) | Forest soil microbial communities from Barre Woods Harvard Forest LTER site, Petersham, Massachusetts, United States - Inc-BW-C-19-M | ecosystem: Environmental > Terrestrial > Soil >... | reverse complement strand
ATGACGACCGGGCCCGAGGGCGGGAAGATGCCGGAGAAGAAAAAGGGCGTCAGTCCGGTGCCAGCGGGATTCCGCATGGTCACGCCGTATCTGGTGGCGGCAGATGGGCTGGGGCTGCTGGAGTTCACCAAACAGGGTCTGGGCGCGGAAGAACTCATGCGGGCGGTGATGCCTACAGGCGTGCACACTGAAGTGCGCATCGGGGATACCACGCTGATGATGGGCGGCGGAATCGCCGGAAAGAAATTCCCGGGCACGCTGCAGCCGAATGCGCTGCACATCTATGTCGAGGACGCGGATGCGGTTACCCAGAAGGCCGTGGCGGCGGGGGCGACGCTGATCGATCCAGTGCGCGAGCAGGAGTATGGCGAGCGGTCGAGCACGGTGCGCGACCAGGCGGGCAACTACTGGTACATTGCCACGGCTAAGGGCGAGAAGCATGTCCCCGAAGGGCTGTTCAGCGTGAATCCGTATCTGCATCCGCGGCGCGCTGAGCCTTTGATCAGCTTCCTGAAGCGCGCGTTCGAGGCGGAGGAAGTATCGAAGTATGCCTCGCCCGACGGCGTTGTGCACCATGCCGTGATTCGTGTCGGCGATTCCGTGCTGGAGATGGGCGAGGCTCATGGCAAGTACCAGCCGATGGAGGCCATGTTCTACCTCTACGTGCCGAACATGGAGGCGGTGTACCGGCAGGCGCTGGCGGCGGGAGCGACTTCGTTCCAGGAGCCGACCGATCAGCCTTACGGCGATCGCAACGCCGGCGTGAAGGATGTGTTTGGGAACAAGTGGTACATCGCGACGCATGTCAAGGATGTGGCGATGTAAAGTGGTGATGAAGTATTTTGAGGGGCGGGCACGGGCCCGCCCGCCGTTTTTTTTCGGACATCTCGTTCTTGGATTGTCTTCTACGCGGTTTGACGGGAGAAGAAAAGGAGAGGACTTACGCGCGACACTGGTTACCGGGAAGCTCTTGTGGCTTACATCGATATCCTTGGGTTTCGCAAGCTAATCGAAACATCCGTACTCAACCCGTCCACAATTCCGACGCTCCTAAATGCGCTCAGAGAGCTGAAACAGCAAACATCCGAAGGCGGCCGTGTGATTCATGAGGAAGGAAAGCAGCGTCCGACTTCAATCTTCCGAGCCTTCAATTTTTTCTGATCTAACGGTCCGCGCAACTTATGCTGACACGTCTACGGATTACATCGACGTTCTTAAGTGGGAGTTTCTCTATTTGGCGAGTATCCAAGTCCGTTTAACGTGTCAGCTCGACATCTTATTGCGGGGTGGCATCTCGATTGGACAAATCTCTATGGAGCCGGAGAATGCCGTTGCTGATGACATCCTTTTCGGTCCGGCCCTCGTCCGCTCATATGCTCTTGAAAAGGATGTAGCGATTTGGCCCCGTATCGTCATCGATACACCGGTTATCGAGACGGCAAGAAAACACCAGGGGTCTCTCTGGCCGGAATACTACCGCAAAGACGTAGACGGGGAGTTTTTTCTCGATTATCTTTTCGGCGCAGTGACGAACGGCCTTCTCTTTGTTGGGAGCAAGAGTCTGAGCGCCACGGAAACTCTACAGGCACACAAGGATAGTGTTGAGCGGAAGATTAATGCTTTGGCGGACGGAGACGGCAAGGTTTTTGAAAAACTGCGCTGGGTTGGCTCCTATCACAATGATGTCGTTCGACAACTGCAGGCGCTTCGATTGAAGGGCCCCGATCGGTTTGATGTCTTCGACCAAGTGCCACCCGAAATTTCCGATTCGCTGCTGATTTCTAACGAATTGCTTAACAAATAAAGCGCCCGGCACACCAAAGTCGTGAATCTTGCCAGCGCGGTTTGACCCTCCCTGCGGGCTTCTTTAGACTGAAGGATTCAGGATTCCTACGGATCTCAAACTATGGCTGACAGCATTCAGGTGAAACTCCCGGATGGGAGTGTGAAGGAAGTTCCTAAGGGTACGACTGCGCTGGAGATTGCGAAGTCGATTGGGCAGCGATTGGCCGATGCGGCGCTGGTGGCGAAGATACAGGACTATGGTTTTGACTGGGAGAATCCTGCCCACGTGGCTATGGCGAAGGCCGGCGCTACCCCACCTGTGCTCACCGACAAGTCTAAGTTAATCGACCTCACTCGCCCTCTCGAAAAAGATACTGACCTCCGGATCCTCACCGAAAAAGATCCAGAGGCGCTGGAAGTTTTCCGGCATTCGTCGGCGCATTTGCTGGCGGCGGCGGTCCTGGAACTTTTCCCGGAGACCAAGCTGGGGCACGGGCCCGCGACGGAGAGCGGTTTTTTTTATGACTTCTACCGTCCCACGCCGTTTACGCCGGAGGACCTGGAGAAGATCGAAAAGAAAATGCAGGAACTGGTGCAGCAGAATCTGCCGTATGCGCGCGAGTTTCTGCCGCGCGACCAGGGGCTGGCGGAGTTCAAAAAAGAAGGCGATTTCATGAAGTGCCACTTCATCGAGCAATTCACCAAGCCCGATGAAAAGATTTCGATTTATCGCACCGGGAAATTTACGGATTTCTGCCGCGGGCCGCATATTCCGTCAACCGGGAAGATCAAAGCGTTCAAGCTGTCGAATATCGCGGGGGCGTACTGGCTGGGGGACGAGAAGAATCCGCAGCTGCAGCGGATTTATGGGACTTCGTTTTTCTCGAAGAAAGACCTCGACGATCATCTCAAGCAGATCGAAGAGACCAAGAAGCGCGATCATCGCGTGCTGGGGCAGCAGCTGGATTTGTTTTCGATTCAGGAACTGGCTGGGCCGGGGCTGATTTTCTGGCATCCCAAGGGCGGGATCATCCGCAAAGAGATGGAAGACTGGATGCGGGAGCAGTACCTGAAGCGCGGCTACTCGCTGGTGTATACGCCGCACGTGGCGCGGCGGCAGTTGTTCTTTACCTCGGGGCACGAGGGCTACTACTCGCAGAATATGTTCGACGCGATGGAGCTCGACGACGCGGAATATCGGCTGAAGCCGATGAATTGTCCGGGGCACATTCTGATTTATAAGGACTCGCTGAAGTCGTATCGCGATTTGCCGGTGCGGCTGGGCGAGCTGGGGACCGTGTATAGGTATGAACGTTCGGGCGTGATGCACGGGCTGCTTCGCGTGCGCGGGTTCACGCAGGATGACTCGCACATCTTCTGCACGCCCGAGCAGGTCGAAGGTGAGATTACTGGCTGCCTCGAGTTTGCCCTGGATGTGCTGAAGGATTTTGGCTTCGACCAGTACCAGGTCGAGCTTTCCACCTGGGATCCGGACGACCGCAAGAATTTTGTGGGCAGCGAAGAGCAATGGGTCCATGCCACTCAATCGCTCGAGAAGGTGCTGCAGCGCAAGAATGTTGAGTACAAGACCATCCCTGGTGAGGCGGCGTTTTATGGGCCGAAGATTGATATCAAACTCGTCGATGCGATTGGGCGGCTGTGGCAGCTCTCGACGGTGCAAGTCGACTTCAACCTGCCGCAACGCTTTGGTTTGGAATACGTCGCTGAGGATGGGTCACGCAAGCAGCCGGTGATGGTGCATCGCGCGCTGTTCGGATCGATCGAGCGGTTCTTCGGAGTGCTGATTGAGCATTATGCGGGCGCGTTTCCGGTGTGGCTGTCGCCGGTGCAGGCCGTGATGATTCCGATCAGTGAGCGGCATGCGGAGTATGCGAACAAAGTCGCGGCGCAGCTCAAGGCGATTGGCGTGCGCGTGGAAGTGGATGCGCGCAACGAAAAGATGAATGCGAAGATCCGCGAGCATGCCATGCAGAAGGTGCCGTTCCTGCTTGTGGTCGGGGATAAAGAGGCGGAGGCGGGTAAGGTGAACGTGCGCACGCGCGGGAAAGAGAAGACGGAGGACATGGCGGCGACGGAGTTTGTGGAGAAGATTGGGAGGGTGATTGCGGAGAAGAGTGCGGGAGTATAAGAGTTCTGCCCAGCTCGTCACACCGACTTCTCCTTGCGCTGTCGGCGGGCGTTCCATTCTTCCGCGGTAATCTCCCAGATTTCGGCGGGGAGTCGGCCGGACACGAACTCGTGCTCTTCGGTTGCCACCAGGCGCATGCCGCTGCGTTCGGAGATGCGGCGCGATGCGGTGTTGGCAACCGCCTTGGGAGCGCGCAGCACCGGAAACTTCAGCGTATTGAACCAGAAGTCGGTGACGGCTTCGCAGGCCTCCGTCATCAGGCCTTGGCCGTGCCAGGGCAATCCCAACCAGAATCCGCGATTGATGGGTCCGTTCTTGATCAGCGAAATGCTGCCGATCAACCGCTCGGGCTCGGTCTTCAGACGCAGCGTCCAGTGCCATTGTTCTTCGCGCTCCATCGCCGGGAGGGCGACATCGCGATAGTAGGAATGCGCTCCATCCGGTGGATAGGGCCAAGGCACCGTCTTCGCTAGATAGCGGACGATCTCCCAGTGGGGAAACAGAAGTTGCGTCTGCGGCGCATCTGCCAGCTCCAGAGGCCGCAGCAAAAGGCGCGAAGTTTGAAGCGGGGGCACCACGCGTCAGCATGATAGCGCAGGATCGGATTCGATCCTGGGAGATGCACTTCGCGGTGAGCTAGACTGCCAACGCGGGGCTGGGCTTCGCCCCCGCCGGACCTGAGGCGGCTGTCCCCACACAACCCTTGCGCTAACATGTTTCCGTGCATTCACTGGCGGAGCGCGTGCTTTCTCATATTCGGCGGGACGGACTGCTTTCGGCAGGGGAGCGGGTGGGCTTGGCCGTTTCCGGGGGGATTGATTCGGTGGCGCTGTTGGGGGTGCTGCTGGAGTTGCGGGGGGAGTTGGGGATTGTTCTGTCGGTGGTTCATTTCAATCATCGGTTGCGCGGGGCGGAGTCGGATGCGGATCAGGAGTTTGTTGTGGGGCTGGCGCGTGAGTATGATCTGGAATTTTTCGTCGACGGGGAAGATGTGGCTGGGCACGCGGCTGCGGAACATGTCAGCGTGGAGGCGGCGGCGCGGGAATTGCGGTATGGGTTCTTTCGGTATCTGCTCGGCGAAGATGGAGCCGGCCCTCAGGGGCTAAAGCCCGACTCTTTTCTGGCGCCCAACGGCACGGCTGAAGCCGTGCCCTTCCACGAAGTCTCTTCCGGCGCGGCTGGAAGCCGCGCCCTTTCAAAGCCGACTTCAGGCGATTCAGAGCTGGCTTCATCTCGTCTCGACAAGATCGTCACGGGGCACACGCTCGATGATCAGGCGGAGACTGTGCTCATGCGGATGATTCGGGGGGCCGGGTTGCGAGGACTTGGCGCGATCCATCCGCGGATTTTGGTGGAAGACGACGATGGGGAGATTTCCGGCGAGATTGTGCGGCCGCTGCTGAACATTCGTCATCGCGAGCTGGAGTCGTATCTCAAGGACATCGGCCAGCCGTGGCGTGAAGATTCGACGAATGCCGACGAACGGTTCATGCGCAACCGGGTTCGCAAGCTGGTGGTGCCGCTGCTGGAAAAAGAATTCAATCCCTCCGTGGCGGAGAATCTGGCGGAACTGGCGGAGATCGCGCGCGGGGAAGAGGATTATTGGGAGAATGAAGTTTCGGGATGGCTGGGAACGGTTGTGCAATGGTCCGAGCCGGAGTGGGGGCGGGCGGTGTCTGCGGCGAATGGGCTGGTTCAGATTGCGGGGCTGGGGAATTTCGGAGGCGGGCTGAGTTCAGCAAGAGCTTCCGCTTCTGGTTCCGGCGAAGGGGCTACTTCTGGCTCTGTCAAAAGACCCACTTCTCGCGCAAAGGACGCGCGAGAAATGGGGCACCCTGTGCGCCCTGATGCCGACGATTTGCGGTTGAGGATCGAGAATGCCTCCTGGCTGGTGATGAATGCGTCCGTGAACCGGATTTGGTTTCTGGGGGAACCGGTTGCGGTGCAGCGGCGGCTGGTCAAGGCGATCGGGGAGAATGCGGGGATTCCGTTGGAGTTCAAGCATGTGGAAGAAATCCTGCGGGTTGCGGCTGAAGAGGGCGCGTCGGGCAGGGAGTTGTCGCTGCCGCTGGGGTGGAAGGTGGTGCTGGAGCCGGAGGAGGTGAGGTTTGTGACTCCCGACTTGCGGGAGCCGATGCCGCTGCGGGACTACGACTACGAACTTCGCGTTCCCGGTAAGGTTGCGGTTTACGAGGCGGGCAGCGCGATCGAAGTTAGGGCCGTTCCGGCGGGCGCGGAGGCGGCGTATAATCCTGATCAACTCCTCGATGCGGAATCTATTCCCGGATCGTTAAGGGTGCGGAACTGGCGTCCGGGAGATCGATACTGGCCGGCCCATACGAAGTCCCCCAAGAAGATTAAGGAATTGCTGCAGGAGCGTCATGTGGCGCAGCCGGAGCGCAGGTTGTGGCCGGTGATGGTAAGCGGCGACGAGATTGTGTGGATGCGGGGGTTTCCGTTGCCGGCGAAATTTCGGGCGAAGCCGGGGCGAGCGGTGATTCTGATTTTGGAGACGGGGTTGGGGCTGGCGGAGTAGGGCTTCTTGCTCGGGGGCGCGTGGACGGGTAGGGATCCTTCGACTGCGTTGCCGTCCACTTCGTGGACGACAACTTCGCTCAGGATGACAAGGCATCGTAAAGGCGAGATGAATTCTGGAGGCACGCTAATTTCATGAATGGTCCGCGAGTCGAGCCTCTTCGTCCGGTGATCAGCACCGATCAGATCCAGAAGCGAGTGAAGGAACTGGGGCGGCAAATCTCCGACGACTACAAAGGGCATACCATCCAGATGCTGGCGGTGCTGGAGAACGCGTTCATGTTTCAGGCCGACCTGGTGCGGGCGATCGAAGTGCCGGTGGTGTGCCAGTTCATCAAGCCCAGGTACACGCGGCCGCCGAGTGGTGCGGCGCACGAGGTTGAGGTGATGGAGATATTTTTCAGCCACGAGCCAGATATTCGAGGGCAGCACATTTTGCTGGTAGAAGGCTTGGTGCATTCCGGAGTGACCAGCGAATTTTTGATGGGCGATCTGCGCTCGCGGGGCGCGGCGTCAGTGAAACTGGTGACACTGCTCGACCGGCAGGCGGCGCGGCGGGTGCCTTTGCAGCCGGATTATTTCGGGTTTCTGGTGGATGAAACTTTTCTGGTGGGCTACGGTCTGGGAGCGGTCGAGCAGACGAGCCGGAATCTGCCGTATCTGGCGGCGGCAAATGCAAGAGCCCCCGTGACTTAAGTTATCCTCGTACAAACGCGCCTTTTTGCCGGGGAAAAGGTAGAATAGGGTTTAATACGGATATTTGCCAATCGAATTTCGGGCTAGGGCATCTAATCGTTGTAGGAGCCTCGGGGGCAGCACTAGGGAGCTTCCCGTGTCCAAACTCAGGAGTTGTCTAGGTGAACTCAACTGTTAAAACCGTACTGTTCTGGTTGCTGATCGGGGTGTCGGCCCTGTTGCTATGGACCGTGGTCAAGAGCGCCCGCGACAGCCAGAAGGACACCGAACTGCATGTCCCCCAGTTCATGAGTGAAATCGACCAGAACACCCTTCAAGAATTTACCGTCAACGGGATGGAAGTGCGCGGCAAGTTCCGCAACGGGTCGCTGTTTCACGGCACCGTGCCGGCAAACTACTTTACTCCCGAAGTACTGAAGGACCTGAAAGCCAAGGGAGTGGACTTCAAGTTCACCGACGTCAATGGCGGAAATTTAACCTGGCAGCTGATCGGTACGTATGCTCCGCTGATATTAATTGGCGCGCTGTGGTTCTTCATGCTCCGGCAGATGCAGACCGGCGGGAACAAAGCGCTGTCATTCGGCAAGAGCCGGGCGCGGCTGCTGTCGATGCAGCAGAAAAAAGTCACGTTCAAAGATGTGGCCGGGGTGGAAGAGGCCAAGGAAGAGCTGCGGGAGATTATCGAGTTCCTGCGCGAGGCGCAGAAGTTCCAGAAGTTGGGTGGGCGCATTCCGAAGGGCGTGCTGCTGGTGGGATCTCCGGGAACCGGCAAGACGCTGCTGGCTCGCGCGGTTGCGGGCGAGGCGAACGTCCCGTTCTTCTCGATTTCGGGCTCGGACTTCGTGGAAATGTTTGTGGGAGTCGGCGCCAGCCGGGTGCGTGATCTGTTTGAGCAGGGCAAGAAGAATGCTCCGTGCATTATCTTCATCGACGAGATCGACGCCGTTGGACGGCATCGCGGCGCCGGATTGGGCGGTGGACACGACGAACGCGAACAAACTTTGAACCAACTGTTGGTAGAGATGGACGGCTTCGAATCGAACGAAGGCGTCATTCTGATGGCGGCGACCAACCGTCCGGACGTGCTGGATCCGGCGTTGTTGCGGCCGGGGCGCTTTGACCGGCGCGTGGTGGTGAGTCTTCCGGATGTGCGTGGTCGCGAGGAAATTCTTCGCGTACACACCCGTAAGATTCCTTTGGCCGAGGACGTTGATCTCTCCGTGCTGGGCCGCGGGACGCCGGGCTTCTCCGGCGCGGACCTGGCTAACATGGTAAACGAGGCGGCGCTGGCGGCGGCGCGGCAGAACCGTAAGGCGGTTCTGATGTACGACTTCGAACTGGCCAAGGACAAAGTCCTGATGGGCGTGGAGCGCAAGTCGCTGCTGCTCACCGACGAAGAGAAAAAGAATACGGCCTACCACGAAGCGGGACACGCTTTGGTTGGCGTGAAGCTGCCGAATTCCGATCCTGTGCACAAGGTGACGATCATTCCGCGCGGGATGTCGTTGGGGCTGACGCAGTACCTGCCGATTGACGATCGCCACAGCTACTATCGTGACTATCTGCAGGCCCGTCTGGCCATTCTGATGGGCGGGCGCGTGGCGGAAGAGATTTTCCTGAATCAAGTGTCCACCGGCGCGGGCAATGACATTGAGCGGGCCACCGACATGGCGCGCAAGATGGTCTGCGAGTGGGGCATGAGTGATCTGGGGCCGTTGACCTTCGGCAAGAAGGAAGAGCAAATCTTCCTGGGGCGCGAGATTGCGCAGCATCGCGACTACAGCGAAGACACCGCCATCAAGATCGATCAGGAAGTTCGCAAACTGGTTACGGCGGGCTACAACACGGCGCGACAGATCGTCTCCGACAACCGTGACGTTCTGGAGCGGATCGCCAAGGCACTGATCGAACGTGAGGTGCTCGACGCCGTCGAGCTGAAGATGCTGGTCGACAACCAGCAACTTCCGCCGGTGCAGCCGCCGCCATCGTCCAAGGACGACGGTGTGCAGCACGTGATCAAACCGGATCTGCAGCCGGGACGGGCTAAGGGCGGGGAACGGCCGGCTACGGCGTAGGGCCTTAAGAGCAGTTGTCAGGGATCAGTTGTCAGTGGTCAGTTTTTGGGGCGGCCTTGCGGCCGCCCTTTAATTTTGTCGAGAATGTTTAGCTGTTACTGAGTCGATTCGGAGCTCTTCGCGGGGACCGAAAAGGGCTGATTTGTGGTATAATTTTAACAGTCGCAATACGACCCTAAGTATTAGGAATTTCAATAACTTGAAGTTGCTTTGAGCGGCTTCAGTGCGGTCGATTTCAGGGCGAAGAATTCCAGCCGAATTCCAAAGATTCGCAACACCAGGTTTAGACAAAAATCGGGACATTTTCGCGGAGCGGAATGGCCACCAAAGAGATTAATACTCCCATCGTTGATACCAAGACAAAAAACGGCAAAGTGACTCCGATCGACGCACCGAACGGTGCGGGCGCGGGTGGCAACGGCGATGGGAACTACAACGCCGATTCCATCAAAGTGCTGGGTGGCATGGAGGCAGTGCGCAAGCGTCCTGCAATGTATATCGGGTCGACGGGCGAACTCGGCCTGCATCACCTGGTGTACGAAGTCGTGGACAATTCGGTTGACGAAGCGCTTGCCCAATACGCAACCAAGATTGAAGTCACGATTCACCTGGACAACTCGATCACGGTGATCGACGACGGGCGCGGCATTCCGGTCGACGACATGGTGATCGACGGCCAGAAAGTTTCCGCGGCGCAGGTGGTGATGACCACGCTGCATGCCGGCGGAAAATTTGATTCGTCCACTTACAAAGTTTCCGGTGGACTGCACGGTGTGGGCGTTTCCTGCGTCAACGCGC
>Ga0210403_10006209_pt1 | contig 10042 bp, 7 predicted proteins | sample IncBWC19MmetaG_FD_150863 | JGI IMG/M metagenome (GOLD analysis project Ga0210403, IMG submission 150863) | Forest soil microbial communities from Barre Woods Harvard Forest LTER site, Petersham, Massachusetts, United States - Inc-BW-C-19-M | ecosystem: Environmental > Terrestrial > Soil >... | reverse complement strand
GCGGCGTGACACGTAGAGGCGCACGTCGTTGTTGCCCAGGAAGGCAACCGGCAGGCCTTCGGCGTCACTCAGATCGGTGGGTTTAAGCTCGTTGAGATCGAAGCAGTGCGGGCGGAGCTTGCCTTCGAAGCGGATCCAGCCGGTGGGCGGATGGGCGTGGTAAAGGTGCGCGGACTTGCCGTAGAATCCGCGGCGTCCATGCTCTTCTTCGAAGGTCCCCTCCGGGATGCCGACGTGGGCTTGACTGGTGGTCTTGCCTTTTTTCAACGGATACATGGTGATGCTCCTGATTTCAGTATAGGAGCAGCGGAGCGCCGGTGGTGCTAAACGATTCGGACTTTGCCCCACTTGCGGATGCGTTCGTCGGAAGTGATGAGTGTGAGGTTGTGGCACCGCGCAGTCGCAACGATAATTTGATCGGCCGGGTCGTTGGGGAAGTCGTCGCCTAGACGGACACTTTCGGCAGCGATCTTTGCCGTCAATGGAAAGATTGTCAGCAAGGGATGTGAATCGATGCTGTCTAACCAAGCTTCCAGTTCCATTTCGACAATGGCCCGTCCCCGATGAATCATCTGAGCTAACTCGCGAAGGGTCATGGCGCTTAAGCCTACCGACAGTCCTTGATCCTCCAGTTCATCGAGAATATGCGCTTGTTCCCGACTGAGGCGCTGGAAGTCCATTCGCCACCAGAACAGAATGTGGGTGTCGAGGAGATAGGAGATCAATCCGAGTCAACCTCCCATGGATTGTCGGAAAAATGGACGATGTCACCCTTTATCTTTACCAATCCCTTCCAGGTACCCTTCATGCGAGGTTTTGTTGTTTTGATTCGTTCAACGAGCGCAACCGGCCGGCCACGCTTAGTGATGACGATCCGATCGCCTTTCGCCTCCACGTCCGCCAAAAGTCGGAGACATTTCGCTTTGAACTCGCTCACCGGAAGGGTAATTTCCTTCATGACCAATTGTACAACTGACCATATGAAATGGTCAAACATAGCCACCACCGTGACGTGGGGGCTTATCTGGGCTACTATGGGAGTGGGACGAATATGAATCGGACCGCAGTCTTGGCTCCCGGGCTTACGACCTCGGAGTCGCCCTTCATTGAGCAAGCCAAACACGAAGGCCGCCTCTACATTCAGCAGCCGTACGAGCTGTATTCGGACGAGAATCATGCCACATGGCGTAAGCTGTACGCGCGTATGCTCCCGCGTTGGGAGCGCTACGCTAACGAGCATTTCCTGGAAGGAATCGGTCGACTATGCCTCGATCCCGAACGCGTGCCAAAGTTGGATGAGGTCAACAAATTCCTGCGGCCACTGACGGGATTCCAAGCCAAGGCGGTCAGCGGCTACATTCCGGCCTTTCTATTTTTCGACTGCCTGCGAAATCGCGAATTCCCCACCACTATCACCATCCGCCGCTCCGACAAACTCGATTACCTGCCGGAGCCCGACATTTTCCACGACATCGCCGGGCATGTTCCCATGCACACCGACAAACACTTCGCCGAGACGCTGGTGCGGTTTGGCGAGTGCGCTCACACTGCCGCGGACCTGGTCTCCGGGATTCGCGATCCGGAGACGCGCATTCATTTTCTGACCAGCATTATCCGGGCCATGGCGCGGTTCTTCTGGTTCACCATCGAATTCGGGCTGATGCGCGGGCGGGATGGGCTGAAAGTGTACGGCAGCGGATTGCTCAGCTCGCACGGCGAGATCGCGCATGCCATCGAAGCGGCCGAGGTGCAGCGCTATCCGATCCAGCTCGAATGGGCGATCAATCAGGCCTTTGAGATCGATCGCTACCAGCCGCTGCTATTCATCGTCGATTCCTTCGATCATTTGTTCAGCCTGGTGGATCAACTGGAAGGTTGGTTGAAGGCCGGCAAGCTCAACAACGTCGCGCCGGGGGAGCCGGGCGTGAACGAAGAGGATCTGAAGAGCTTCCTGCAAAGAGGGTAGTAGGTGGTGGGTGGTAGCTGGTGGGTATAATAAAGAGGTGCAACTCAGAATTGGACTGATTTGTATTCTTGCCGCAACCGCGCTCTTCGCGCAGGCTCCCAAGGCCCCCGACAATTGGAAAACAATCGACGATCTGCCGCGCATCGACATGACCGGCCTGACGGCCGTGCAAAAGCGAGCCGTCCTCAAGCTGGTTCGCGAGCAGGATTGCTCGTGCCAGTGCGGTCTGAAGACAGCCGAGTGCTTGTTGGCGGATCCGCAATGCTCCTATAGCAAGGCGCTCGCAATCATCGCGGTGAAGGGCGTCAAGGACGGCAAGAGCCTGATGGAGATCAGCAAGCTGATGGACGCTTCACCGAGGTCGCGCCGCCCGAAACTGCTCGAAGATCCGGTGGTCATTCCGGTGGAAGGCTCGCCGGTATTGGGGCCGAGCGACGCGAAAATCACGTTGGTTGAGTTCTCCGATTTCGAGTGCCCCTATTGCTCGTCGGCTGTCAAGAACGCCGCCGCCATCATGGCCGCGTATCCGAAAGACATCAAGCTGATCTATAAGCAATTTCCGTTGTCGATGCATCCCCACGCCGCGCTGGCGGCAGCCGCGTCTTTGGCCGCCAAAGATCAGGGCAAGTTCTGGGAAATGCACAATGTGATGTTCGCGAATTTCCGCAAGCTCACGCGCGAGAACATGGTGATCTGGGCCAAGGAAATCGGGCTGGACGTCGATAAATTCCAGACCGATCTCGATTCTGGAAAATACAAGAAGGTCATCGACAAAGATTTGGCCGACGGCGAGCAGGCTGGGGTTTATGGCACACCCGCTTTCTTCATCAACGGCAAGCTCTACAACGGGCCGATCGAATTGGCGGGGTTGAAACCGATTCTGGATGCCGAGCTGAAGGGCGGCGCTAAGGTGCAAGCCTCGGCGAAGAAGAAGCCCTAAAGATTCCCCCGCGCCGCCTGCTCGCGCTCAATCGCCTCGAACAAAGCTTTGAAGTTCCCCTTGCCGAAACTGCGGCTACCCTTTCGCTGGATTACTTCAAAGAATAAAGTCGGCCGATCCTCGACGGGCTTAGTGAAAATTTGCAACATGTAACCCTCGTCGTCGCGATCGACTAAAATGCCTAGCTCAGCCAATTGATCGATGGGCTCGTCGATCTTGCCGGAGCGTTGCTCGAGACCTTCGTAGTAAGTGGTGGGAACGCGCAGGAACTCGATGCCTTGCGCGCGCATCTTTGAAACCGTGGCAATGATGTCGCCGGTTCCCATGGCGATGTGCTGCACGCCGGGGCCGTGGTAGAACTCCAGATACTCCTCGATTTGTGATTTCTTCTTGCCGGTGGCCGGCTCGTTGATGGGGAACTTCACGCGGCCGTTGCCGTTCGACATCACCTTCGACATCAGGGCAGAGTACTCGGTGCTGATGTCGTTATCATCGAAGTGTTGATAGAGCTGGAAGCCCATGATGTCGCGATAGAACGCCACCCAGTTGTTCATCTGGCCCCAGCCCACGTTGCCGACCATGTGGTCGATGTATCGCAAGCCGACCGGCCGCGCGATAGTGTCCTCGCCTTCGACAGGCCGGTATCCGGGAAGGAAAGCGCCGCGATAATTCTTGCGCTCGACGAAGGTGTGCAGAGTGTCGCCGTAGGCTGCGATCGAGGAAATCCGGACTTCTCCCTGTTCGTCCTTTTGGAGCTCTGGCTCCAGAACGCCGCGAGCGCCGCGCTTGGTGGTTTCCCGGTAGGCCGCTTCGGCGTCATCGACCAATAAAGCGATCTCGCGAACGCCGTCGCCATGCAGCTTGATGTGATCGGAGAGGAATCCGTCCGGCTGAAGCGGGGCGGTCAGCACGAAGCGGATCTTGTCCTGCTGGAGCACGTAGGACACGCGATCGCGAGTGCCGGTCTCCGGTCCCCGGTAGGCGACCAGTTGCATGCCCAGCGCGGCTCGGTAAAAATAGGCGGACTGCTTCGCATTGCCCACGTAGAACTCGATGTAATCGGTGCCGTTCAGCGGCAGGAAATCGGCCGGCTTCCGGCTGAGATCAGTTTTTTCTGCTAACTCTTGCATAATGCAACAACCTCGGATTTCTGCATTGCTTCCACACAACGCTGATGGTCTTCGTCCGTTCCAGTCGAGATGCGAATACACTTCGGGAGACCGAACGCCGTCAGCGGCCGGACTATGATGCCTTGCTGGAGTAACTCACCATTCAATTGCGCCGCCTGCTCAGCCGCGGGCAGCACGATCATGACGAAATTCGCCTCGGACGGCACAACGGTTAGATCCATTTCCCGGAGAGCGTTGGTCAAGAACTTCAGGCCCCGAGCGTTCAGTTCCAGCGAACGGTGCAGAAATTCTTTGTCTGCTAGAGCGCCGATGCCAGCGGCCTGCGCGACGGTGCTGGGCTCGAAGGGCAGTTTGACCTTGAGGCAATTGGCAATCAAGTCTTCGTGTGCGAATCCGTAACCGATGCGCACGCCGGCGAGGCCATAGATTTTCGAGAAGGTCCGCAGCGTGATGACATTGTCGTAGCGATAATGCATCGAGTCGGGATAACGCGGATTGTCCTTGGCGTATTCAAAATATGCCTCATCCAGAATAATCAGAACGCGCTCGGGGACGTGCCGGTAAAAATCGTCGAACTCGTGCTTGGTAAAGATGGTCCCGGTAGGATTGTTGGGATTCGCCAGGTAGATAATCTTCGTTCGTTCGTTGATTTCGCGTGCCAGCCCGGCGAGGTCGTAATGCCAGTCGCGGTAGGGGACCGTGCGGTATTTGACGCCGCGCGATTTTGCCAGCACCTGAAAGCCGATGAAGGCGGCCTCGGTGGTAAGCACCTCGTCCTCATCGCCCAGAAAAGTGCGAATGATGTTAGACATGATGCCTTCCGATCCGCTGCCGGCGATCACGTTTTCGGTCTTGACGTCGAAGTTTTCCGCCAGGACGCGGCGCAGATCCAGGCCGCCGTTGGGATAGAGATGCAGGCTCTCGATGGTCCTTGCCATGGCCTGCAATGCTAGCGGGGAAGGGCCCAGCGGATTCTCGTTAGAAGCGAGCTTCGAAACGCGCGTCAGGCCGTATTCGCGCTGGATTTCTTCGGCGTTTCGGCCGGCCTCGTAGGGGCGGAGCGACTCGATATAAGGCGGAACGAGTGGCATCCCACCTACTAGTTTGGCATACGTGGCGATTGAGCAGCACCGTAACGCCCGCTCCCTAACGGTCACGGCTCAGAATGAGGGTTTCGGAGCAACAGGGTTGCGGGAGCGCTGGGCGGCGCTGAAGTCGGTCAAGAAATCGATCTGCTTCTTGCGAAGCGCCGTCTTGGCGACGATTTGGTCGCCGAATTCGAGATAGCTTTCTTTGCCGTCACCGAAGCGCGGCCAGGACTCCAGGCCGGGACCGTTCGGATCACCGGTCTTGGCAAACCGGACCCAAGCGGCGCTCATGGCTTTGGATATTCGAGTGTCCTGATCGTTGTAGGTGTCGGCATCCGGGGAAAAATCGCCGAGGAGCGAGGCCTGCGTCCCATAAGCTGAATCGGGAAGCGTGCCGAAGACATAAGGAAGTTCAGACGCGTGAAAGACGCCCCACTTGATTTTCCGGCCGATACCGTTCAGACGGGTGAACTGATACTGGTAGGTTCTAGGATTCGCTTTCGCCGCTGCGCGCAATACCGAGCGTGTGCCTTGCAGGAACAGATAATCGCCGGATACGTGCGTCGCGACGTCCCAGGCATCGGCATCGGTGGCGGCAGGATAAGTCGCTAACATCGCATCCGCTTGTTGCGGGAATTGCTGTTCGGCCCATTTACGTAGCGCCGGCAGGTTGTGCACCGGAGGCCCGCCCATCAGTGTTCCTTCGTCCGCATTGGTACCGGCGATTAATGTGACGTTGTGAAATTTGCCTTGCGAGAAGAGCTTGGCTGGGTCGTCCGGGAGCGACCAGCCGTCCACTACCGGCATATAGGCTTCACCCCGGTCGGCTGCTTCGCCGCCTAATTGCATCGGACCGGCGAGTTTCAAAACTTCAGCGGTGCTCTTCGAGCGCAGCGCTGCCAGATCACTTCCCAGCTTCTCGCCGAATTTTTCCATCGGCACGCGTCCGTACCAGGATTCCTTCAGATGACTGATGGGTGTAAACAGCGACCAGGCGCTCTCGGCAATTACTTTTTGGAACAGGCCTTCGGACTGCGGCATGACCATCAGGAGCATGACGGCTGTGCCACCGGCCGATTCTCCGAAGATGGTGACGTTGTTCGGATCGCCTCCAAAGGCGCCGATGTTACGCTTGACCCATTCGAGGCCCGCGACCATGTCCAAAAGGCCATAGTTGCCGGAGGCGCCCTGAGGCGATTCTTTGCTTAACGCTGGATGGCCGAGAAAACCGAAGATCCCCATACGGTAGTTGATGCTCACCAAAACAACTCCTGCCGACGCCAACGGCTCGCCATCGTAGACGCTTTGGGAGCTGGCGCCGATCTGAAATCCACCGCCATGGATCCAGAACAGGACCGGCAGTTTGTCGGAAGGCGAATGGGCCGGTGTCCAGATATTGAGGCCCAGGCAATTCTCGCTTTGTGCTGCGCCGACCATTAATTGAGGCTGCGGACAGATGGGAAGAAAGTCTTTCGCGACCCGAATTCCCTTCCACGGCTTGACCGGCTGAGGCGGTTTCCAGCGCAGATCACCAGTAGGAGGTGCAACGTAAGGAATTCCTTTGTAGGAGCGTACTGTGGTTCCGGCGCCCGAGACCCAGCCCGAATCGATCTTGACGACCGTTTCCATACCGGAGTCAATCGCCAGAGCACTAGCGGCAAAAAGCAACGTGGCAAGGGCAAGCTTCATGGATGAATCATGACACAAACGGCAGGCGCGAGCGTATCAGCTGTGTGCGACGGTCTAGTTCTCAGGTGCGGCCACCGGCGGCGCCTGTTCCCCAGGTGGAAGAATCGGCCGCGCACGATCCACTCGCCATTGCACGCCGCCTTGGGCCTCGCGCTCGGTTCGCGTAATCCGAAGATGCCCTTCGGCAAGGTACTTCAAGTGCACGCGATCGAAGGCGAGGCCGGCGGAGGCCAGCAGCTTTAAATAGTCACCATGCGCGGTTTCGTCGGGTGCTTCGGTGTAGCCGGAATCCCAGGTGATGTCCGGGGAAATGCCGCCTCCGCCGCCCGCAGCTTGAACTTGCCCGCCTCCCTGGCCTCCGGCGGGTCGCGCGGGACTGCCCTTGAGCGACATGTAAATGCGGATGCCATCCACGATGGGTTGATACATGTTGCGAGGCTGCCAGCGCTGGCCGAAGCGTTCGTAGCGAGCGTTCATGCGTTCTTCGAGCGGCAGCAAGCCGGGCACGGCGCGTTCGGCTTGCACAATTCGATCCTGGATCGCGTAAGCTGTTTTCATGCTGTAGGGATGCTCGGGATCGCGTAGGTAATTCAAGCTGGTGAACCAGCCGCGCGGAATCCACCAGGCGCGTCCCGGGTTGGCTTGTTCACGAGTCTGCACCCAGCCGGTGTATTCGGAAAATGGCTGGACCCACTCGTGCGACGGATACCCATGCGGATTCAAGAACGCATCGGGCAGCCACTCCTCGATCAATTGCCGCCGCGTTCGCGATTCCGCGTAAACAGGATCGGTCTCGCCTTGGCCGTTGGCGACATCTGCCGCAAGTGCGCCGTGATAGCCGGGGTGCAGGATATTGTCGGGCGTGATACCGGCCAGATCCATCGACAATTGCGCGCCATCCGGGTTGGTGATGGGATGCAAGACTACGTTGACCTGTTTGAGCATGGCGCGCGTTTCGGGATCGGTGACCAGTTGCTCGCCCAATTTCAAAATGTGGCTGGTGCTCGAAACTTCGTTCGCGTGCTGGCGGCCGGAATAAACGACGACCGCCTTCAGCGTGCTCTCCTTGGCGCGCGAGCGTAGCACAGAAGGCGATGGAAGCATCACATCCGCCGCCCAAATATTTTGACCTAGATAGCTCCGCCCCATCCAGTAAGCAGTGACCCCTGGATAAGTGGCCAGGCGTGCGAGGACGGCAGCATTTTCATCCGGGCCGATGGGCTCGTCCCACTGCACAATGGATGTGCGCGTAGTCTTCGGAAGGTAATGGGTGATCATGGGACGCGGTGTCGCGGGCGAAACCACGGCCAAAGTTGCGTAGACTCGCTCGGGCGCGCTGCCCACCTTGGCCGTGAGCGCGAGCGGCAGTTCGAACTCGATGGCCATACGTGCCAGATGCGGATATGCGACATCGTCACGATAGACTCCGGCCGAATGCATTTGATCGAGCCAATGAAGCTGGCCGCGGGCGCGCTCTGCTACGAACAGGGTGCGATCCACCTGATCTTGGCCTTCCACCTTGAGCCAATCCTCGTATTTGTCCTGGTTGTAGTCGGCCGGCATCAGCCACGTCAGGCTCTCGACGCCCGCGTCACCCGCTTTGACGCGCTCCTGAATCAAACGGGGCTGGATCTCGCCGGTGATCACCGGGAGGTTGCGCTCGCGCTCCTGCCGTTTGCCCTGGGCATCCCTCCAACTCAGGCGGACCTGAGGATTCGCAGCAGCTTTTCCGTAGAACTCAATATGGACGTGTCCGTCCTTGCCGTCCTCGGAACCGTGCACCACGGGAATGATTCGTCCCACGTAATTGATCGGCCGGCCGCCCTCGAGATTGCCCATCATGTTGATGAAGTTCTCGGTGGAATAGACGGTGTCTTCCTGCAGCGCTTCGAGCGAGGAGATGCGCTCTTTGTCCAGGTCGAGCGAGTAGTCCGGCTCGCTCATGTGAATATCGATTCGAAGTGTGTCGAACGGCGGCGCAAACTCCGGCCGCAAGTCGCCTTTGGCCTGCGCCATGACGAAGTGAAAAACTTTGGGTAGCGTTTCGTTCTGGTAGTGATCCCAGAATTCCTCGGGGTCGGTCTTGATGCGCTGGTCGAGCAGCACCTTACCGTTTTCTTCCAAGTTGACCCAGCCGGTGTCGACGCGGACTTGCTCATAGCGTTGAATGACGCCGTTGTAGGGCTGCATCACGGTGGTGACAGTGAAGTCGCGAGTGAGAATCTCACTGCCGCCGGCATCGTAAGCGTGTACACGATAGGTGGGGCTGCCATTCGATGGCTCGAATTCGCTCAAGGTGATCTTCGCAAGCGGCAGATTCAGTTTGCGCGCCAGCATTTCGTCAACAGGGTACAGCTCTTGCACCCAGCGCGCCGGCGAATACATGACGCGCTCGCCAGTGGGGTCGACATCTTTGGCGAATTCGATTTTGATGCTGGTCACTGGCTTCGAGGCCAGCTCCGGCGCGATCTCATCCATCAGCCAGCTATAACCCGGCTTGTACGCGGACAGCACGGCGATATGCAGACGTTGCGGGTCGGCGCCAGCGTGCTTGAGCATGTCTTCGAGTTGAGCCTGAAGTTTGCGGCGCTGCTCTGGACCTTCGCTAACGCGCGCCACTAGCTTCACTTCACCGCCCCGACGGACGCGCGATGAAACGCCCTGCACGGCCTGGAGCAGGCGCGTGCCCTCCCAGGGAATCACGAGATCTTCGGTAAAGGTGGGCTGGGAGGAGTGGAACGACTGGGCGGGCGCCTGATAACGAACGCTGGGCTCGCGCTCGCAACACTGCGTACCGGCGCGCAGACTGTTGGTTTGGACCTCGAGGCCTTCGGGATGCAAGCGATCCTGAATCTGGCCACGCACGAAATCGGTGAGATGGGGATCCGCCAGATCGACGAATAGTTCAGCCTTGACATTCTTGACCGGCGCGGTGCCGATCTCTTTCATCCAGCGATCAAGATGATAAAGCCCCGCGGCGGCCTGCCCGGCGCCGGATCGGAGCGAGAAGAAGCGATGGAGGTCATAGCGGATCTCTTCGAGCGAGAGATACGGCTTGCCCGGCTCCCATAAGTTCGGGAATCGGCCGGAGAGCACATCCAGAGCGGCTGCAGCGCCGGTATCGTCGCCGCGCGTCAACAATGCGCCGCGTCGTCCGAAGCTGTCGTCGACGATGCGCACTTCGCCTTCTCCCGGCGCGAGATTGGTTTCGGTTTGTGCGGCCGCGGTG
>Ga0210403_10006206_pt1 | contig 10043 bp, 8 predicted proteins | sample IncBWC19MmetaG_FD_150863 | JGI IMG/M metagenome (GOLD analysis project Ga0210403, IMG submission 150863) | Forest soil microbial communities from Barre Woods Harvard Forest LTER site, Petersham, Massachusetts, United States - Inc-BW-C-19-M | ecosystem: Environmental > Terrestrial > Soil >... | reverse complement strand
CGTCCCGATTTATAGGGACGATCTTGGAAGAAATTTATTTTATACGACTGACTCCGGTGCCGGGGCTTCTTCCGAAGAAGCTTTTCGCAGCCAGGCAATAAGTCGAGCAAGGCGTTCTTTGAACTTCAATCGCAGCAAGTACATCGCGGGCACAAACACCAGTGTCAGGAAAGTTCCGAAAATAATTCCGAAAATCATTGTCCATGACATTGGCTTCCAGAAGGCAACGTTGTCGCCTCCGAAGAAAATATGAGGATTAAGGTCTGTAAATAGCGTAGCAAAGTCGATGTTGAGGCCAACCGCCAACGGCACAAGACCTAGCGTAGCAGCCATTGCGGTTAGCAATACTGGCGTCATACGGGTCTTACTGGCTTCAATGATTGCTTCTTTCACTTCAACACCTTGTGAGATGAGAAGATCGGTAAATTCAACCAACAAGATTCCGTTTCTCACGACAATTCCCGCGAAAGCGAGCAACCCAACACCAGTCATGACAATAGAGATTTCCATCTTGAAAAGTGAAAACCCGATAAGTACGCCGATCAGACTCAGAAATATTTCCGAGACAATGATTACAGGTTTTAAAACCGAGTTGAATTGAAGTACAAGAATCATGAAGATCAAACCCAGTGCAACGAGGCCTGCGACACCAAGAAAACTCATCGTTTCAGCTTGCTTCTCTTGTTCACCGGTCATGTTTACGGTAACACCATCTGGCAAACTGAACGAAGACATCGCTTGCTGAATTTGGGCCACTACATCATTGGGGGTAAAACCACTCAGCACATTCGAACCGAGGGTGATGGTACGCTTCTGATCAATCCTACGGATGCCGGCATAACTATTGGAGTATTCAATTTTTGCCAGCGAAGAAAGGGGTACCTGGCGCACCTGACCACCCATCGTCATGTCACGGAACGTGATCGGCAAGTTCATCAACGTATTAATATCGTTGCGTTGACTTTCTTTGATACGCAACTGAATCGGGTAGTCATCATTGTCATCACGGAATTTGGATACTTCAAATCCATAGATGGCTGTGCGCAATGCTCCGCCAATTTGTGCAGTCGAGATTCCTTCACGATTAGCTTTTTCGCGATCAATACTAATCACGATCTCGGGCTTGTCGCTTTGGAAATCCGATTTCAATTCTTCAACGCCACCGATCTGCAAAGAGTCTAAATATTTCTTGGCCCGGTTGGCGGTTGCTACCAGCACGTCAAAATTATCCCCGGCGATTTCAATGCTGATGGGTTTGCCGGTGGGGGGGCCGCCTTTTTCCTGATCGACGGAGACTTCTGCGCCTTTGATTCCTTTTACTGCGTCGCGAATCTTATCAAGATAAACTACAGTCGACTTGCCATCGCGCCTGGCATAGGTTACAAACGCAACGGTAACCTTGCCTAAGTGCGGGCTGGCATTGCTGCCTCCTTCAAAAGGATTTTCGCTCGCACCAATGGCAACGTTGGATATAATGGACTCGACCATTTTGTTGCCTTTGCCCACGACAGCGGTTACTCGTTTTTCAACCACACTGGTGATGGAATCGGTCACACGCTGATCTGTGCCGATCGGCATTTGAATGTAAGTGAAAATAAAATTCGGATCCCCGTGAGGGAAGAACACAACCGGAGGTTTACGGATGCCGGTAAATACAATGGCAAAGAAGAAAAGCAGGATAACGCTGCCGAGTACACCGAGTGGACGATAGCCCTGCAAACACCAGCGAATGATGTTTTTGTAAACACCCTGCAAACGCGGCCACCAGTTGGTTTGAAAGCTGGTGATTACGCTCTCCAATACAAAGCGATGCAAAGAATAAATTCCAAAAATGAACACAGCAAAGTTGGCAATGCCAATAGAGCCGGTGGCATAAAAGAGAATAGCGATGGCTGCAAAAATCACCATAGAGATTTTATAACCTTTCGTAAATTTTTTGCGGCTGTGGTCGTGATCGTGCACACCCATGAAGTCAGCGGCAAACACAGGGTTCATGATATAAGCCACTACCAGCGATGCAAGAAGTGCTATAATCAACGTGATAGGCAGGAATTTCATAAATTCACCAATGGTCCCGGGCCAGAAGGCTAGCGGAACAAATGGTGCTAGTACCACTAACGTTCCCGATAACACAGGAAGAAACACTTCACCTGCAGCAATCTTCGCTGCCTTGCGAATAGGAACTTTACCATTGTCGAAAACACGGTGGGTGTTTTCAATCACAACGATCGCGTCATCCACCACAATTCCGAGCGCAAGTAAGAAGGAGAAAAGCGTCATTAAATTCAAGGTGAAACCAATCGTCGGGAAAACAAGGAATGCGATGAAGCTGGAGACCGGAACCGAAAGGCCAACGAAGATGGCATTGGTGGCACCCATGAAAAACATGAGTACGATCGTAACCAAAATGAAACCGATGATGATCGTGTTGATCAAATCATGTACGGTGGTGCGGGTATTCACACTCTGATCGGCGGTGATAGTGACTTTCACACCCGGAGGCAAAATATTTTCTTCAAAATCTTTTTTGATTTCTTCAATTTTATCGGCCGCGTTGATCAGGTTTTGACCACTCCGTTTCACAATATTAAGGGTGATCACGTTTTTGGAATCGAGCCGGGCAAAACTCTCCTGTTCCTTGTGTGAGTCAATTACTTCTGCTATATCTTTTAAATAGATTTTTCCGCCTTTGATCGAACCAATCACAGTATTGCCTATTTGATCAGCATTGATGTATTCGCCATTGACACTGAGCGAACGCTTCATGCCGTCGACAGAAAGCTGACCTCCCGAAATAATTTTGTTTTCAAAGTTAATGGCACCGGAAATATCGTCCAGGCTCACCCCTGCAAGGGCAGCCTTAAACATGTCTACGTTGATCTGAATTTCGCGATCGAGGGCACCCACGATATCCACCCTGCGTATTTCATTGAGCGTCTCGATGCGATCTTGCATCTGGTCGGCATACTTTTTCAATGTCTTCAAATCATAATCGCCTGAAAGGTTGACATTCATGATAGGAACCTCAGAGAAATCGATGTCCACTACTTGTGGTTCATTCGGCAGACTGGAGGGCACCGGTGGCAAATCCGTTTTGGCCTTGTCCACGGCTTCCTGAACTTCGCGTTTCGCTTCACTCACCTCCACATCCGTGTCAAACTCTATGATTACGTTGGAGAAATCTTGTACCGAGTTGCTGGTAATTTTTTTAATACCGGCAATTGACTTCACTTGTTTTTCAATCTGCTTGGTCACCAGGTTCTCTACATCTTCAGGCGATGCACCTGGAAATACGGTGGCCACATAAATTTGCGGTAGCACGATCTCCGGGAAGTTTTCCTTTGGCAGACTATTGAACGTCATCATACCCGCAAGGCAGATGATGGCCGTGGCCACGTAGATGGCTACTTTATTATCGACAGCCCAACTGGTGGGTTTAAATTCTTTTTCGGTGTCTTTCATATTTTAGAATTTTAAGATTCAAAATTCCATATTCAAAATCGTGCTGTGATCGCCTTAAATCTTGAATCTTGAATCTTGAATTTTTAATTTTGAATTAATTTTTGAGAAGTTCGCCATCGTTCAAGCCTTGATAGCCAACAGTGATGACCTTGTCTCCTGTCTTCAACCCGGATTTGATTTCCGCAAAATTGCCATACACACCCACTACCTCAACTACTTTTCTGCGAGCGACTAAATTTTTACCATCGCTCTCCGCGGTGTAAACGATTTTCTGGCCATTGATATCTTGCACAACATTGACAGGAACACAAAGTGCTACCGGCTCAGTGTGAAAGATCACGCGCAACACAGCGGTCATGTTGGGACGCAAAAAGGAAGAGGAGGGAAGTTTCACTTCTACAGGGAATGAACGCGTGAGCGCATCAATATTGCGGCCCACAAAAGTGACACGGGCATCGATGCTTTTACCCATGTCAGGGAATGAAACAGTTACCTTGTCACCCTGATGAATTGTGGTGATATAAGACTCCGACACTTTCGCGGAAGCTTTTAAATCACTGGTGTTGATGACACGGAACACAGGAACACCAGGAGCGACGTTTTCACCCAATTTAATATTCACTGCTTCCACGGTACCATTGATGGGCGATTTTATTTTTGTCATTTCATTTTGCTCATGCAAGGTGGCCAGTCGGCGCTCCATACTTTCTTTGTTGTTTTTGGCCTGTAGGTATTGGATTTCCGTTCCGATTTTTTGATCCCACAAATTTTTCTGGCGATCGTACACCGTGTTGGCCAGTTCAAGATTTGCTTTGAGTTCATCAATACCACGTGCGATCAACGAATTGTCAATCTGCGCCATGATCTGGCCCTTTGTCACGGCCTCACCTTCCCGTGCGAAAACCTGGGTTACTACACCGGCTGCTTTAGCTCCCATTTGTATATTGTCGATGGACACAATGCTGCCTTGGGTTTGAACAAAATGATCAAAAGAGCGTGGCGTCAAAGTGGTTACGTTTATTTCCTTCATTTTCACTTTAGTAACGGCCTCGGGATGCTCTTTGCCTACCTCTTTTTCAAGAATATCAATTTTCTTGGCAAGTTCGGCCTGTTCTTTTTTTAACGTTTCAAGTTGGGCCGTTTTGCTTTCAGGTTTGCTGCTGCAAGAGGCAAGCAGGGCTACCAGAATGACGGCACCTGCGGTTGGGATGTTGAATAAGGATTTCATGTTAGATTATCGTTGTGAGTTTGTTTTTTATTTTGAACTGGTTGGTATGAGTTTGCCGAAGGCTTTATCCAAATCAACTTTGGACACCAGGGCATCGTACAGGGCATTATAATAATTGACCTGTGATTCCTTTAAGCTGGATTCGGCATCTACTACTTCAAGGTTAGACCCGATTCCTTGCTGGTATTTGATTTTGGTAACACGGGCTACCTTATCAGCCAAGCCCATGTTTTTCTTTTGGGACTCCAGTGACTGTATGCTGTTTTGATAACTAATCACGGCTTGCTTTATCTGTAAATCAACGTTGGATTTTAACAACTTAAAACTGTTGTCCACTTTTTGAAGTTTCAGTTTTTCCTGTTGTAGTTGATAACTCCTTTGGAGTCCACTGAAAATCGGCACGCTTAAGGTAACGCCAATGGAACTATATGGATAAAGTTTGCCGGGGCCGATTCCGTACTGCTCCGGAAAGTTTTGTGCGCTGGCGAATAAATCACCGAAGCCATTCGCTTGTTTGCTGTAACCCAAATTGGCACTCGCACTGAGAACGGGCAATGCCGCAGCATATTTATTCCTGATCGTAAGGTCCTGAAGTTTTCTATTGACCTCCAGCACCTGGTAGTCGGGCCGATTTTTGATATCCCATTCTTTTAAATAATTATCCAACACAATGTCAATCGATATTGCAGAAATATCACCGTTGATTTCCAAGGGTTGGTCCATCGGATAATTCATTTGAAACTTTAAAAGCTCGACGCTTAGTGTTTGCAGGCGCTCAAACTTAGATTTCTCTGTAATGAGGTTGTTTTGTGTAACCTGGATACGGTCCACGTCAATGCTCTCTGCAAATCCATTCTTATTTAGAGCGGTTGTGTTTCTCAATAGCGTGTCTACTCTTGCAATGTTATTCTGAAACAATTGCATACGTTCGCGATTTATTAAGGCCGAATAATATGCCTTGGTCACCAACTCGATGGTCTGCTCTTTGGTTTGTTGGGTAGTCTTGACAGCAAGGTCTTTAAATGTCGAGGAGGCCTTTAACCCCACTAAATAGGACCCATTGAAAATTAATTGGTTTATGGTAACCGCTGCGTTAAGACTGTTCTTTAATTGAAAGAAATTTTGCGCAGCAACAACATCGTTATCTTTCAAGGTTGGAAAGAAGTTTGGGTATTGTGATGCATCTTGTCCTGAAAAGCCAAACATCCTTTGCTTGGTACCAAAGAAACGGGGTAACTGGGGATTGTTGGTTGCATTAACGCTTCCGCTGATTTGAGGAAGGCCAATACCTATGGTCTCCTTGACCCTTGAATTGGCTATTTGCTGGTCAATTTGAGAATTTTGCATGTTCACTGAATTCTGAATAGCATATTCAATACACTGCTCCAGCGTAAAAGATTGCGTCTGCTGTGACTGGGCATTTAATTGAAAAGCCAGCAGCCAGCCTCCAACTAAGAAAAATAGTTTGTAATAGAACTTCATATAACCGGGGTATTTAATTGTTGTTTGTGATTGCTTTCTTTGTATTTCTGGTAAAGTTTTTTTCCTTTCTCCGTGCAAAGACCAAACACAAAGTGCTCAAACACTTGTGCCTGAATTTCTCCTGCTTTGAATTTGTCTTTGGGGAACACGCGTTCGTCATAACAGGTTTCAATGATGGCCAACCGGAGTGATGCAATAATTTCTGCATTGATTTCCGGACGGAAGTACCCTTCTTTTATTCCTTGATCCAGGTTCCGCACCACGGAGCAACGGATGAACTTATTTTTAAAATCAACCCATACACTCCACGCCTTGGGATGAAATTTCTGAATATCAAAAAGAAGAGAAGGATTACTTTCTTCAGTGTGCTTGCGAAGGCATCCGGAAATTCTATATAATTCCTCGATTGAGTTTTCAGCGTCGCTGGCGATTTCGTCAAAAACCTTTTTCTGGTCTTCCATATGGGTTTGCATGGCGATCGTCACCAGTTCGTCCTTGTCGGCAAAATGCTGGTACAAAGTCTTCTTCGAGACAGACAAATGGCGAGCGATATCATCCATAGAGATACTCCGTATGCCGTATTTGGTGAACAAGCCTTCGGCTCCTTTCAAAATCTTCTCTTTCGTTTCTATTTCTTCCATAAGACAGTTGATTTGGTCCAAAATGGACACAAAACTATGGAAACTTTTAATAAATCAAAAGTTTCCACGGTTTCTTTCAACGGGTTTTTTAGGCCCAGGTTCTGCTTTTCTTAAATTTTATTTTGGGTTTTTGGGGAAACTTGCATTTCAACCGTTTGAGGGGCCAGAATCTTTAGGGGAGGGTGTTTCCTCGCGATAGCACCATTTTTCTTTCATCTTTTGTTTAAAACGCTCACGATCTTCCGGGCTCATGGTTGTCCATTTCTCCTTCCAGTACGGGCGCCATTGCCGGCCATGGGTGGAATGCCTTTTTCCAAAAGACCAGAACAGAATTTTAGTAAGCACCAGCAAGCCTAAGCCTTGCCAAAAAGTAATCACAGGTCCGTGAAAGAGATCCGGTACAAGCCAATTCCATAAACTCATGGTTATCCATCCCACCAGCGCCAGGGCGACTAAGCCAAACGCCACCATCTTCGCAATCCAATATCCAGGTTTCATATTTTTAATTTTTTAAGGTCAATCTTTCAATTCTTAATCCTCTAATTTTCCAATCACTCAATTCCCCACCACATCATCATAAAACTTCTGCAATCTTTTTCGCAGCGCAAGGATTGCATAACGCTTTCGCGAAAGCAGGGTGTTAATCGAAACACCGGTCTCTTCGGCAATCTCTCTGAACCCTTTTTCTTCAATTTCATTTTGAATAAAAATCTCTCGTTGATCGGCAGGCAGTTCAGCCAATGCATCGGTGATCTCATCCCAAATCGCCTCACGTAAGAGCGTTGATTCAGGGCTGCTATCCAAATCGGGCAAGATATCCTGCAACGTGAGGGGAGTATCGTCATCCCTTCCGGAAAGGATTTCGAAATCAGTGCGCTTGGGTCTTACCGCATCTCTTCGGTAACGGTCAATAATTTTATTGCGCGCCACACTGTATAGCCAGGACGTAGTCCGGTCGATAGATTCAATCGCGTCGAAGCCTGCCACGAATTGATAAAACACATCCTGAAGGATATCCTCCGCTTCTTCCACCGATGACACCCTGCTGCGGATAAACCCGAGCAATTTGTCCTTTTCTTTCAGGAATGTGTTTTGTTGTATCTGAGTCATGACCAAGTCCATCGCCCGCATCATTTGTTGATAAAGACGGGAGGCAGGACAATATATTTTAAAAAGCGAGAAAATTTCTTTAAAGTTGGTAATTCTATGGTGATTAGCCCATAAAGTATGACTGACCGCGTCGTTTACCTGAACAGCGAGCTATTCTATTATAAAGATGGCGCAGGCAGCAAAGCCATTTTACTGTTTCATGGATTTGGTCAGGACCACCGGGTTTTTGAAAGCTGGAATGAAACCTTGCAAAAGAAATACACAGTTTACGCTTTTGACTTGTTTTTTCACGGATCTAGTAAGTGGGAAAATCAGCAAGCATTAGCAAAAAGAGATTGGAAAAAAATTATGCAGCTTTTTTTCGATCAGGAAAAGATAAGTCAGTTTGAAATGGCTGGCTTCAGCATCGGAGCAAAGTTTGTTCTGGCTACGTTTGAGTTGTTCCCGGAACGAGTACAGAAAATTATTTTGTTGGCGCCGGATGGTATCAGCGATAATTTTTGGTACAGCCTGGCCACAGGCACATCGATGATGCGCTCCCTATTTAGAAGCCTCATCCTAAAGCCAGTATTACTACAATCTCTGCTTAAGATTTCAAAGTTCTTTTACCTCGAGGATAAAAACCTTTTGAAGTTCACCGAGTTTCAACTGAGTACCGAGGAGAAACGCTATAGGGTTTATAAAGCATGGATTTATTTCAGGCATTTTAATTTTAGGAAACGAGACATAACGCTGAGTTTAAACTCAAGAAATATCCCGGTAGTTTTCATTTTAGGGAGAATGGATAACGTTATTCCTGCCGAAAAAATAAAGCGGTTTGCAAAGACATTGAAGAATCACCAATTTAAGCTCGTTAATTCCACTCATCATGATTTGATTAGCCAGGGAATTAAGGGACTTAACGAAACAATAACATTATGAAAAAAATACTGTTTGCCGGAATATTGCTCAGCAGCTTTAATACGATTGCTCAGGATTTGAGTTTGTATCAAAAGCGAACATACATCAACGAAAAGAAAGATACACTTCGCTATAGAATTCTTTTTCCTGAGAACTATGAAAAGACAAAAAAGTATCCCCTCGTTTTATTCCTGCATGGAGCGGGGGAGCGTGGAAGGGATAATGAAAAACAATTAACCCATGGCGCTAAACTTTTTCTGGCTCCTGAAAACCGAAAGAATTTTCCATGCATCGTTCTGTTTCCGCAATGTCCATCGGAAAGTTTTTGGAGCAGTATGAAGGCAGATAGATCGAAAACACCTATGGTGTTTGATTTTGACTACGCGCGCCCAGCCAACACGCCTCTTGTATCTTCTATCGAAGTCGTCAACCAGATGATCAAAGAGGAAGGGGTTGATAAAAAAAGAGTTTATGTCACCGGGCTTTCGATGGGGGGGATGGGGACGTTTGAAGCGGTGTACAAGTGTCCAAAACTATTTGCGGCCGCTTTGCCGATCTGTGGAGGCGGCGATGTAAAGAGTTATGACGCGCGCGTCAAAAAAGTCCCGTTCTGGGTATTTCACGGATCCGTCGATGCCGTGGTGGATGTAAAATATTCGCGCGAAATGGTGGAAAGGTTAAGAGCCCTGAATGCCCAGGTAAAATATTCAGAATATCCGGGTGTGAACCACAACAGCTGGGATAACGCATTTGCGGAGCCCGAATTTCTAGGCTGGATGCTATCCAAAAAGAAATAGCGAGGCTCAAACCTGAGCCTCGCTATCTGAGATTGAAATCAAATAGCCTGAAGGGCCAGCTTTTTCCGGTTGGCGAATTTGGTTATCAAAACAAACAACACGGGCACGACAAAAATGGCCAATGTAGTAGCTGAAAGCATACCGCCAAAAACAGTCCAGCCGATGGTCTTTCTTGCCTCTGCTCCGGCGCCGCTGGAAAATGCCAGCGGCAACACGCCAAAAATAAATGCCAGGGAGGTCATCACAATCGGCCGGAGACGAAGCTTTACTGCCTCCAGCGTCGCATCGGTGATGTCCATGCCTCGATCCACCCGATCTTTGGCGAACTCCACGATCAGAATGGCATTCTTCGCAGCCAAGCCGATCAACGTGATCAAGCCGATTTGTGCATACACATTGTTCGTAAGCGCCGGGAGAAATGTG
>Ga0210403_10006205_pt1 | contig 10044 bp, 10 predicted proteins | sample IncBWC19MmetaG_FD_150863 | JGI IMG/M metagenome (GOLD analysis project Ga0210403, IMG submission 150863) | Forest soil microbial communities from Barre Woods Harvard Forest LTER site, Petersham, Massachusetts, United States - Inc-BW-C-19-M | ecosystem: Environmental > Terrestrial > Soil >... | reverse complement strand
CCACGCCGGAATCCCCGTGGCCGCGCAGATCAGGGAGAATGACGCGGTAGCGCGTGGCCAGAGCCTGAGCCGCAGGAAGCCAGAATTCATGATTCGCAGGAAAAGGATGCAGCAGAACTACAGGAGGCCCAGCGCCCAGCGCGCGGTAGACAATCTCCGCGTCACCGCTCTTCACCTGCCGGAAACCGAGATCTTGCATGCAGGGGATTAAATCACGGATTCAATCTCTTACAAAACGGGGAGCAGACTGTCCGGTGTAAAGAACTAGGGATTCGCCACACGCTGCGCGCCCACCGGCGCCGTCAGGAGCAGTGGCTCATCCGGCATCACGATCCAGGCAATCGGATACGCGATCAAACCAATGCCCGTCATGAAAGACACGAGCAACCACATCAGCCGGACTAGAGTCACGTCAATATCGAAGTACTCCGCGCAACCGAGGCATACGCCCGCGATCTTGCGTCCCTGACGCGGCCGCACCAGCCGCTTGCGGGCCACCGATGCCCCCACGCGAACGTCGCAATAAGCGCAAACCGCCGCGTCATCCTGAATCACTTTGCCGCAATAGTTGCAGTACATAGCTGTGCCCCTCCCCGGCCTCTACAAGACAATACGCAATTGTAGCCGGGAAAGTTCCTGGGCGACTTTCGCTTCCGGGGAGGAGCCAGCCGTCACTCCCGATACGCTTCCCGGATGTGCTTCCGCGCCTGCTCCGCAGGCGGCGAGCTGCCGTTCTCCGCCAGCACAGTCTGATATTTCTTCATTGCCAGGTCGCGCTTCTGCAGCAGATCGTACATTTCGCCGGCGGACAGGTTGGCCTTCTGCAACAGCTCCGGATCAGGCGCCGGCCCGTCATTCACCAATTCATACGCCACCGCGGCCCCCGCATAATCTTTCTGGCTGCGCAGTAACTCGCCCAAACCCCACGCCGCCATTTCATAGTGCAGGACGCCGTACTTCCCTTCCCGCCCGCTCTGCCAGACTTTACGGTAAGCCGCGGCCGATTCCTGCACATGCCCGCGGGCCCGCAGCAGATTCGCCTCCTCCAGCGGGAATAGATAATTTCTTGGATAACGCGCCCCCAGATCGTGCATCAGAACTCGGGCCTCGTCGTAGCGGTGCTCGCGCCGCAGGAACAAGCTCAGCACCACCCTGGCGTCAACGCTGTTTTCTCCGCCGCTGTCGGCTACCTGGCGCAGGTACTCGAGCCCCTTCTCTTTCGTCCCGCTCAGCCCCACCATCGCCACGGCAACTTTCACGCCCCAAGGCAAGCTGCCGGTCACATAGTTGTGCGTGCCCACCACCAGTTTCGCATCCACGTAGTTAGGATTCAGTTCCAGAACTCGCTCATGATCGTGGCGCGCACCCACGGCATTGCGCAAAGCGGAAAACCAGGCCCGCTCCACCAGCGCAGTATAAAGCGAGAATTGCGCCCGGGTGACGCCGCGGGCATAGAGCGCGTCCACGTTATTCGGATTCGCCTTGAGTTGCTTCTCTTCAAGGTTCTCGGCACGGTCGACTAATTGTTTGATCCGCTCTTTCACCTTGGGATCGGCGCTGTGATGCGCCTCGCCCACGAAGCTGTCATTGGCGTATTCCCCGCTGTTCATCGCGCCCATGCGATAAAGCTCGCGCATCAGGACCGCGGTCAGCAGGTGATTTACCGCAGAGGGGTCGTCGGGCCGCCGGACTATGACCTTCTCGAACTCCTGGATCGAGCGGTCATAATCCATGTTGTAGAAATGGTCGAAAGCGGCGTCGACTAGCGGATCATGCTCGGCCGAAGCAGCGGAGGTAGCCGAAGACGTTGCAGGGGAGGAGCCCGCAGCAGGACGCGTTTGACCGGGCGCCGGGAGCGCCAGCAGGCATAGGACGACGAGCCAGGACGGCGACTTCTCGCGCACCAACCGCCTCACCAATCTCAGACTCGACTGCATCCCAACCGTTATCCTGACTTTCAGTCTAACGTAGTTTGCGGGAGCACGGGAGGAACCAAAGGCGTCATCGGTCAATCCCCAACAAACTCGTCAGCATTCAGCGGTCCCGCCCTATAATCGCAGCAGTTGCGACAGAAAAACTGATCCTGAACCAACGTACCGGGGCATCTTTACGGGTTTGCGGGTAATAATTGCGCGACCCATTCCACTGGGGTTAGGCGGCAAGTTTGCAAGTATTTGACTTGAAAACACCTTAGACGCGATGCGCTTTGGTTGTCGGCTTGCCATGCTAGAGGTAGGCGTTCCTATTCTATGGCTGAAGTAGCTCAAGACACACAGCACGAGTTCTGGCGGTCCCCGACCGTGCTCGATCCGCCCGCGGAACCCACTCTCCCGGCAGCATCCTTCCCTTCGGCAACTCAGGAAATGGCCGAAGCTTGTGCCGAGTGCGGCACCGAGTTCATGATCGCCGCCCGCTTTTGCCATACCTGTGGTCGGCGCCGCCCCGTCATGACTGCCGACAACACGGATGCCGCAGTAATAGCTGGCCTGTGGGCTCGAAGCATCGCCTGGAGTGTCGCCGTCGTACGGTCGGCCTCAGCTTACGTCGCGACCGCCTGGCGCAAGATTTCCTTCCCCAACTGGGTGCACTATCTCCACTTCCACGAGATCAAGCGCTGGATCGGCTTGCCCACCGCACCCCTCATCGCTTTCATGATCGGCCTTGGCTGCGTGGCCGGAGTCATCGGCGTCAGCCTCTTCTACAGAGCGTCAAACCTGGCGGAATTCCAGGCCATCCAGATGTGGCGCATCGAATGGCTGCTGGCAGCCACGGCGTCGTTCCTGGCTGGAATTCTATTGAAGAAACCTTCCGGCGAATAGTCCTGGGATCTCACACTTACGAGCCCGACTACGATTCGTTCCCTGACCCCGCCGCCCTCCGCTGCTGATTCATGCGGTAAAGATGATGCACCGGCCCGGTTCCCCGCCCCAGCGGATGCCCGGCGGCAATCGCCGCCGTCACGTAGGTCTTCGCCAGCAGTGCAGCTTCAGCGAGCCCGCGATCAAGCGCCAGGTGGCAGGCCATGGCCGTGGCGAAAGCGCAACCCGTGCCGTGAGTCGAATTCGACCTCTGGCGCTCCGCTTTGAACACCTCTTCCTCAACTCCACTCTTGGTGGTGAAGCTCAACAGATCGATTGCCTTCTCCAAATGTCCGCCGGTGACGACCACCGCAGCCGATCCCATCTCATGCAGCTTGGCAGCCGCAGCCCTCATTTCATCGGGATCCGTAACCTTCAGGCCGGTGAGCGCGGAGGCCTCGTCCACATTCGGCGTAATCACATCCGCAAGAGGGATGAGTTTCTCGACTAGCAGCCGGATTCCAGCAGCATCCAGCAGCTCCACCCCAGAGGAGGACTTCAGAATCGGATCCAGGACCACATTCGGCAATTTATCCTTCCCCGACCGCTGACCCAGGAACTCCGCCACGGCCTTGACCACCTTGGCAGAGCCGAGCATCCCAATCCGAACCGCTGCAATCGGGATATCAGATGCAAGTTCTTGCAAGGTCGCGGTCACCAGCGCTGGATCGACAGCCTCTACCCGCCGAACGCCAATCGTAGACTGGACGGTCATGGCCGTAATGCACGCCACCCCATAGCAGCCGTGGGCCGCAATCGTCTTAATATCAGCCGTCACCCCCGCTCCGGACGAGGGGTCGAACCCAGCGATAGTCAGGATTACAAGCGGTTTCTCAGCCATAGTCTATGGATCAGGATTCCCTCTAAAAGCCGCGTTCCCACCCCGAAACCTAAAAAAATATTTCTTCTCCCCTAGCAACCTTGTACCTAAAACGCTGACGATAAACAACTTAGGAAGAATTCTCCGTAAGTGACTGAATCCATTGAGGATGACAACCCTTCCGAAGGTACAGATTGCACAGTATTTACTATATTATAAACACTTAACCTCATTGTAATGATAGACATGTCACCAATTACTCATAATTAACAACAAGTTACGTGAGATATTGATAACTACCACGTCACCATAGGCCATTGAACTTTCGGGTTGACAAGCCCCTTCCAGCCCCATACCATTTACAGAACCTTAACCAAACAGCCTAGCTAGGACGACTTTTGAGTATGCGAGGAGAACTGAATGCGTGGACGTATTGCTCATGGACTGATGATCGCTTTTCTGGTCGTCGGCCTGGGAGCGGCTCAGGGCCCGAACAACTCGGAGGCCAGTTCAGCCCCAACTAGGGCAGTTCAAGCCAAGCCCGGAACCCGTAACCAGACCGGCAAGAACCAACCGTATCAAATTGGGACAGCTTCCTGGTACGGCGAGTACTTCGTCGGTAAACCGACCGCCAGCGGCGAAGACTTTGACATGTATGACATGACCGCCGCCCACCCCACGCTTCCCCTCGGAAGCTACGTGCGAGTCACCAATCTGCGCAACGGTCGGGCCGTAGTGGTCAAAGTCAACGACCGGGGCCCGGTAGTTCCCGGCCGCATTATCGACCTGTCGTATGGCGCGGCCCAGGTGCTCCAGTTTGAAAACCGTGGCTTACAGCGCGTCCGCCTGGATGTAGTCAAGCCCCGTACCCAACGCCGGCAAGTGTACCAGACCCTGGCCGTCAACCGCCCCATGGCGGAACTCCAGTAAGGACTCTACACCTGGCACGGATGCAGGCCCTCCCCCGCGGCATCGCTCTCAATCCAATTCGGCAAGGATCGCGCAATGGCGAATCCTCGCGGGAGACTTTGTTCAGTGTCCGGCGCGACAGCGAAGCCGCCAAGGTGCCCTTCGCGTCCGCGAAAGTCAAATCCGGTCAACATCAGGGGATCAGTTCCCAGGCGACGCCTCCAGTAAGCTCACCGGCTTGCCCGCCCCAGAGGGTTGTGCCCCAGAAGTTGCCCTGTGCATCCACGATTGCCGGCGAATAGACGGTGTTGCCATCTTGCGGATCTATCGATGTGTCCCAGACCCAGAGTGCCGTGTCATTCAATCCGCTAGACCCCGGAGTCAATTTGTAAAGAGCGTATTCGGTAGTGCCGAAGAGATTGCCGCTGGCGTCGAAGAACAACCCGTGAGGGAGCTCCTTGGCGGGATCTGTGAAAAAATTAAAATCGTGCAAAATGGTCTTCGCGTAACCATTGGCCGCAGTCAGCTCAAAAACATCGCCCGAACCCACGTGCGTTCCACCTTTTAGTGTGGTTCCGTAGACGTTGCCGCTCTTATCCAGAATTACTCCAGTGAGCGGCTGTGAGCCGTCGGCCCCTCCCTGAAACGTGTACAGGATTTTCTCCGTCCAGGCGCCAGTCGTTTGGGGACTCAGCTTGAACACGATGCCGGCGAGTACCGTGCTGCTGCCGCCTCCATACGTACTGCCGTAAATATTACCGAGGCTATCGAGGGTCAACGCGGTGAGGAACATCAGAGGCTGCTCTCCATCCGGAGAGCCCGTGAAACTATGTATCACTGTCTCCTTCCACCCAGTGGAAGTGAGGCTCAGTTTATAAACCGTACCCAGCCCCTTACTGCCGCCCACCGAGGTAGCGCCGAAGAAGTTCCCTTTGCTGTCCTGCACCAAGCCGGCAAAAGAATTGCCGCCGTCGGTTCCCGTGAACCGATGCAGTACAGTTTCGGTCCAGCTTCCAGTCGTTTTCGGGGTCAACTTGAAAATGATGCCGCAGCCCGGAGTAGAGGCAGTGCACACTGTTGCATTAATGCCTCCAGCTTCGGTCACGCCGAAGAGGTTGCCGGCGCTATCTCGGAATAAAGGACCTTGTGGTAGAGCTCCATCCCCAGATCCGCCCTTGAAGCTGTAGAGAATAGTCTCTGTGAAATCTCCAGTGCTGGTCGGCGACAGCCGGTAAACGGTCCCAAAATCGTGGGCCCCGCCCGACGAGGTCATGCCGTAGAGATTGCCGGTGGCGTCCTTGAGCAGCGGGCTGGAAGTGACATTTCCGTCGCCCGGAGTTACGCCGAAATTGTGCAGAACCTTTAGGGTTTGTGCTGGGCTGGTGGCTGTTACGACGAATGTGAGCATTATGATGGCCAGGATCGACGCAAGACGTGACCGGTAAGTGGGAAGATTCAGCATACGGCCTCCTTTAGGCGTATTCGGTGTTGCGCAATAGAGGCAAATTACAATCACTGAAGATGCGCGTTGTCACAAGGATGTAAACAATTTGCAGTTCGAAAACCGCCGCCTGCAGCGGGTTCGCAGTGACCTGGTAAAGTCCCGCACTCAGCGCCGGCAAGTCTGCCAGACGCTGATCTATAACCGCCCTATGGCGGAACTCCAATAATTCCTCTACACTGCTGGGGATGTCGGCTCTGCCCAACCGCATCCAAACGGACCCCCGCGAAAAGCTGATCGTTGCCCTGGACGTTTCCTCGGCGGCGGCCGGGCGGAAGATCGTGGCGGCCCTCGGCGATTCGGCGCTCACCTACAAAGTCGGCATGCAGCTCTACACCGCCGAAGGCCCGCAGCTGGTGCGGGATCTCGTCGCCTCGGGACATCGCGTCTTCCTCGACCTGAAGTACCACGACATCCCGACCACCGTAGCAGCGGCCGTGCACGAAGCCGCTCGGCTTGGGGTGAGCATGTTGACCGTCCACGCCGGTGGCGGTGCCAAGATGCTCCACGCTGCCGTGGACGCCGCCCGCCTCGTCAACCCAGCTCTGCTCGTACTCGGCGTCACTGTCCTAACCAGCCTCGACCAAAACGAAATGGAAAAAGTCGGATTCCAGGGAACGGTGCGCGACGAAGTCCTGCGCCTCGCCACGTTGTCCTTGGACAATGGATGTAAGGGCATCGTCACCTCCGCCCACGAGACCGCCGCCGTGCGCGCCGAACTCGGCCACAACTTCGCCATCGTCACCCCCGGCGTCCGCCCCGCCGGCTCCGCCCACGGAGATCAATCCCGCGTAGCCACCCCCGCCGAAGCCATCTCGGCCGGAGCCAGCCACATCGTCGTAGGCCGCCCCATCACCGAGGCAGCCGATCCAGCAGCGGAAGCCCGCGCAATTCTGGAACAGATCAACTCATAGCTTCATGTGGGGACAACCGCCCTTGGCTGTCCGTCGAGCGAAGCTCGACTTTCTGCTGCCGGCGTTGCAAGATCGCGCCTCCCAAATACAATCTAATACTCATGCCGGAACTACCCGATATCACCGCCTACATCACCGCGCTCGAACCCCGCATCGTTGGTCAACCCATCAAGCACGTACGCCTGGCCAGCGCCTTTCTCCTGCGAACCGCGCAACCGCCGCTAGCAGACGCAGAAGGTCGCACAGTCCGCGAACTGCGGAGACTCGGTAAGCGCATCGCAATCGGTGTAGAGAATGATCTTTGGCTAGTCCTGCACTTGATGATTGCCGGCCGCTTGCACTGGCGTGCAAAAGACGCAAAGCTGGCCGGGCGCCAGACTCTCGCAGCGTTCGACTTCCCCAACGGCTCCGTGGTTCTTACCGAGGCCGGCTCCAAGCGCCGCGCGTCCTTGCACGTCGTGCTCGGTGAGGAGGCATTGGGTTCTTTCGACGCCGGAGGCATCGATGTCTTCTCTAGCGATCTCAATTCCTTCCGCGCGGCGCTCACCGCCGAGAACCACACACTTAAGCGTGCGCTCACCGATCCGCGCCTATTGAGTGGTATCGGCAACGCGTATTCCGACGAAATACTGCACGCGGCACAACTCTCCCCGCTAGCGCTCACCCAAAAACTAAAACCGCTGGAGTGGGAAAAACTATTCGCCGCAACACAACACACGCTCCACTTTTGGATCGATCGTCTCCGCGCCGAAGCCAACGTCGCCTTCCCCGAAAAGGTCACCGCCTTCCGCGAGGGCATGGCGGTCCATGGGCGCTACGGCGAACCATGTCCAAGATGTGGCGACAAAGTATTGCGGATTCGCTACGCCGACAAAGAAACGAACTATTGCGCCCGCTGCCAAACTGGCGGCAAAGTCTTAGCCGACCGCAGTCTGTCCCGCCTCCTGGGATCAGACTGGCCAAGGACCCTGGAGGAACTAGAAGCTCTAAAGCGCCGCTGAGCCCATTGTCTGTTTGATGGTGCCCCGTCCTTGTCTCTGCGCTCTTTGTAGAGACAAGGCGGGGATTTTGACCGTCTCTCTAGCTATCACTTCTCTACTCTGCCCCCGTTCACTTCAGCAACTCCCGCAGCACCGCCACCTCTGCCGCAATCCCCGTCCGCAGCGCCGGAGCCACATCTGGGGCAAACAGCGAAGAATGATTCGACGGCAGCATCGTCCCGGCAGCCTTGGCCTCCGTGAACTTGTCGGGGTCCGCTCCGCCCAGACTGAAATAAAATCCCGGAATCCCCTGCTCGACGAAGTAAGAAAAATCCTCCGAACCCGTGATCGGTTCTTCGATCACCACATTGTCCCTGCCCAGCGCCGCTTCCAGCGTTCCCTTCATCCTCTGCGCCAGCGCGGGATCGTTATAAACCAAATCTGTACCTTCATAATGCTCGATGGCAGGCGCGCGCGCCGCACCAGCCGCCTCAGCCTCTGCCTTGGTGATGCGCGCAATCGCCGCCAGCACCTGCTTGCGCACTTCCGCTTTGTTGGTCCGCACGGTCAGTCCCAACTCCGCCTCATCCGGAATAATATTGTTCTTCGTCCCCGCGTGAATGTAGCCCACGGTGACCACCGCCATCTGCCCCGGCTTCACTTCGCGCGAAGCGATCGTCTGCAACGCCAGAATCGTCCGCGCCGCAATCACAATGGGATCAATCGCCGTCTGCGGCGCCGACCCGTGCCCGCCCTTGCCATAGATCGTGATCCGCAGCGAGTCCGCATTCGTGTTGTATACGCCCGGCACAATCCCCACCGTCCCTGCCGGCAGCAGATTTTCGACGTGCAAGGCAACAGCCACGTCCGGCCGCGGAAAGCGCGTCAGTAAGCCATCGTCGAGCATCCCCTTGGCGCCGCTGATCGTCTCCTCTGCAGGCTGTCCAATCAGCATCAAAGTCCCGTGCCAAGTGGCTTTGCTGTGCGCCATCACCGTAGCCGCCCCTACGATCGACGCCATGTGCAGGTCGTGTCCGCAAGCATGCATCACCGGGACATCGTGCCCAGCATCATCCTTGGTGTGAACCTTACTCGAGTAAGCCAGCCCGGTCTTCTCCTCCACCGGCAGCGCGTCCAGCTCAGTGCGCAGCATGACGGTCGGCCCCGCGCCATTCTTGAGGATGGCAACAATCCCCGTCCCGCCAACATGCTCGGTGACCTCATAACCCAGCGCTCGCAGCCGCGCAGCGAGTTTCGCCGCAGTTTGGGTTTCGTGGGAAGAGAGTTCCGGGTTCTGATGCAGATCCAGGTACAGCGCGTGCGCATCCGGATAAACCGCTTCGACTTCCTTGGACGAAGGAGCCTGAGCCCAAGTAACGACACTTACTGATAGGACGAGCAGAACTTTTTTCCAGGTCATGGGTCTACGGATCATATCTGGCGCCGCAACCGCCTGCAAATAAGTCTGCCCAAAGATCCCTGCCTCACCCCGCATTTCCCAAAATCAGCCGCCCTTAAACTTGCTTTTTCAATTTCAGCATTGCGATCTTCCCGCGGGTGTACAATTTTCTCAGCAAGCACTGGGTGACGCTGCATTCGTCCGAGTACCCGAGGTGCTAATGAACGTCCACATCAGTTACCGGCTTCACAAAACTCCCGCCGTAGAAAAAGATCTCCAACATCAAGTCGAAAAACTGCGAAAACGCCTGCAAGTCTTCCGCCCCGAACTGATCCACCTGAAAGGCATGGTCGAGGAGATTTCCGCCCGCAGGGGCACCAGCGTTTCCCTCAACCTGCGCCTGCCTTCGGGACAGATGGCCGTCCAGGCCAAAGCCTCGACCGCCGCAGCCGCTGTAAAAAGCGCATTCGAAGACTTGTTGCAACAGGTCAACAAACATAAGGAACTGCTGCGCTCCTCGCACAAGTGGCCACGCCGCCAGAAAGCCTCGAACCCGCGCCGCAACGCTTCTGTCCCCTTCGAGCAAACCCTGGCCGCGGTCTTCCCCGCCGTGGTTTCAGCCGACGACGTCCGCTCCTACGTCAACGTGAATCTCTCCCGCCT
>Ga0210403_10006203_pt1 | contig 10044 bp, 9 predicted proteins | sample IncBWC19MmetaG_FD_150863 | JGI IMG/M metagenome (GOLD analysis project Ga0210403, IMG submission 150863) | Forest soil microbial communities from Barre Woods Harvard Forest LTER site, Petersham, Massachusetts, United States - Inc-BW-C-19-M | ecosystem: Environmental > Terrestrial > Soil >... | reverse complement strand
GGATTGAGCGGTCTCGATCTTGCGTTGATCGCGATCCACATCGTCGCCGCGTTCTATCACGCGCTTGTGCTGCGCGACGGACTGCTCAGCCGCATGTTCTTCGGCCGCCGCAAGATCGAGACCGCTCAATCCTCCCATATCGCACAGGTGCAGTCATGAATCATCTCGTACCGGCGCAGGCCGGAGCACAACTCATCACCCTTGTCATTTTCATCACACTGTCGCGCTGGTACGTCGCGCCCTGGCTTGCCAGGCGTGGCCGCGTGGACGCGTTGATTGCGCTACTCTGGGTCAACGTCTTTCGTTACGTCGCCTTGCAGGTCTTCGTCGCCCAGCGCGACGGTTTTCCGATCTCCTCGCACGGTGCCATGGAGATCGTGATCGGCGACGTACTTGGTGCCATCATCGCGTTCGCCGCCATCGTGCTGTTGCGCCAGAGGGCCTTTGCCGGCGTGATACTGAGCTGGGTTCTCGTGGTCGAAACCACGGTCGACACCTTTCTCAATATCCGCGGCGGGGTTGAAGAGCATCTCATGGGTGCGGCGAGCGGCGTTACCTGGATGATCCTGGCGTTCTTTGTCCCGGCGGTCGTGGTCAGCATCGGACTATTGGCCTGGCAACTCGTTTCACGACGGCACGAGCCGCTCTCGGAAAGCGCGCAGCGCAACAGCGCGCCGCTCGCAACCGGTCGCCTGCAGGAGCAATGAAAATGTCGTATCGAATCGCACCCTGGATCAGCCGTGTCGTATTGGTGTTCGCGCTCACGGTGCTCGCGCTGATCAGCCGCAAATTCATCAGCAGCCCTGTGGACGCGGCGGCCGCTTCCGACATGACGCTCGGTTCTCCGCTGGCGATCACCAACATGCGGGCAAGTTTTGGCGCGTTTCCGCTCGGCTGTGCGTTGTTCGTGGCTGTCTGCCTCTTCACTTCCAGCCTGCGCAAGACCGGCCTCGTATTTGTCGCACTGATCGTCGGCACGGCCCTTGCGGTCCGCGTTTTCGGCGTCGTTGCCGACGGCACGTTCGCCGAAAGCCTGCGGGTTCTGATCGCCGAAACCGTGCTGCTTGGCCTTTCTCTCGCCGCCTATGTCGGCGAGCGGCTGGCGTCTGCGAGTTCGGCGAGCCTGCGAGTGTAAAGCCGCCGCAGCGGCTCCAGCTGGGTGGCGGCGCTGGCGGCAAGATAAGCCTCTCGTGCCGCCTCACGGCGGCCGAGCCGGCGCAACAGATCGGCGCGGACGGCGGGAATAAGCTCATAGCCGTCCAGACCCCCGCGCGCGCAGAGCGCGTCGACAAGATCGAGCGCCCGCGCCGGGCCATCCACCATGGAAATTGCGGCCGCGTGATTGAGCTCGATCACCGGCGACGGGCTGATCCGCAACAGCACTTCGTAGAGGCCTGCGATCTGTTTCCAGTCGGTATCTTCATAATTCGGCGCGCGCGCATGCAACGCGGCGATCGCCGCCTGCACCGCATAAGCCTGCGGCCGGCCCGGCAGGCGCAACGCCTCTTCCACGAGTCTGAGCCCTTCGGCGATCTGACTTTGATCCCAAAGGCTGCGATCCTGTTCCTCTAGAAGCACGATATCGCCGCCGGCGGTCTGGCGCCCGGCGCGGCGCGCATCGTGCAACAGCATCAGCGCCAAAAGTCCCTTGACCTCGCCGCGTTGGGCCATCAGCGCATCGAGCAGACGGCCGAGCCGGATCGCCTCGCGTGCAAGATCGGGACGCATCAGCTCTTCGCCCGAGGTGGCGACATAGCCTTCGGTGAAGACGAGATAGATCACGGCCAGTACCCCGCGCAGCCGTGGCTCCAGCGCGTCGCGCTCGGGCACTTCATAGGGAATGCCGGCGAGCCGGATCTTCTGCTTGGCGCGGACCAGTCGCTGGCCCATCGCCTCCTCGCTCACCAGAAAGGCGCGCGCGACTTGCACGGTGGTCAGTCCGCAAACCGTGCGCAACGTCAGCGCGACCTGGACTTCGGCGGCGAAGGAAGGATGGCAGCAGGTGAAAATCAGCCGCAACATGTCGTCGTCAAGCGCAAAGTCGCTGTCTTCGTGGGAAGATACAGCGTTGAGCAAGGCCTCATGCGTCAGCGCGGCCTCCTTGTCCCGAAAGGAGATTTGCCGGCGAATGCGGTCGATCGCCTTGTTGCGCGCGACATTGACCAGCCAGGCCCGCGGATTGGATGGCGGCTCGGCCGCCGGCCAGCGTTCCAGCGCAACCGCAAAGGCCTCCTGCAGAACGTCTTCGGCGAGATCGAAATCGCCGACGAGGCGGATCAGCGTGGCTAGCGCCCTTCCTGCCTCGTCGCGAAAGATTTTTTCGATCTCACTAGATTGCATTTTTTGCCGTCATTCCGGGTGCCTAATTCCGGTTTCGTCCTTCGAACGCTCCGGAATGAGGGCTTCGCCGCTAGTTGTCGTAGATCATGACAGGCCGAACCTCGATCGAACCGGTCTTGGCGCCGGGAATTCGCGCCGCGATGCCAATCGCGGTGTCGAGATCCTTGGCCTCGACCAAATAATAACCACCGAGCTGTTCGCGCGTTTCCGCAAATGGGCCATCGGTCGTGAGGATCTTGCCGTCGCGTACGCGCACGCTTGTTGCGGTCGTCGACGGCTGCAATCCGTCGCCCGCCTTGAAGTGGCCGCTCTGGATGATGGACTGGGTGAACGCACCATAATCCGCCATCATTTGCTTGCGGTCCGCCTGGCTCAGTTTGCCGAGTTCCGCTTCGCTTCGATAGATCGCCAACAGGTATTGCATCGCTTTACTCCTTGTGATCGGCATCATTGCCGACATCCAGTCGAAGGGGACGACCGCAGAACGACATCTTCAGGATAATTTATTTAAGCCGCGCGCCGCGGCGAGTTCCGGCTTGACGCCGACCGGCGGAACCCCCATGCCTTGAGAGTCAGTCGGCCGGACGGCCGCTCACGCGGGGCCGAAAGGTCCTCGGGAGAGGAAAGTCCGGGCTCCATCGACATACGGTGCCGGATAACTTCCGGCGGGGGCAACCCCAGGGACAGTGCCACAGAGAATGAACCGCCCGGCGGAGCTCCGAACGGAGCAAAGCGGGGCAAGGGTGAAAAGGTGCGGTAAGAGCGCACCGCGGGTCCGGCAACGGATCCGGCATGGCAAACCACACCGGGAGCAAGACCGAATAGGGACGGCAACGCGGGCAGTTCGCGAAAGCGATAACGCCGCAAGAGCGATGTCAGGCTCGTCGTCCGGGTAGGTTGCTCGAGGCAACGTGCAAACGTTGTCCCAGAGGAATGGCCGTCACGTATCGTCCGCAAGCCCGCGGGCGGTGCCCTACAGAACCCGGCTTACAGGCTGGCTGATGTCTTTAGAATGAGGGGTTCGGCGCAACACGCCGAACCCCTCGCCATTTTGCAGGCCGTTCCAGCGATTCGGCGCCGCCCATTTGCCTTGCGGGCGCCATATCCTGCCAGTAATGGTAGCAAACTCGTCCGGGGGTACAGGGGAATCGTCTTGAGCCGCGTGTTATGCTGCAGCCAGGCCACGACCGCACTCGCCGCGGTCGCGATCGCCGTCGCCGGCTGCGCAGGCGCGAACAGCACCGCCTCAAGCCAGGGTGAGCAGCCTTACAAGACGATGTACGGCATCACGAGCGAAGGCACGACCACCGATCTCTACACCGAGTTTTTCGGTCCCCGAAAACCGGCGGCAGCACCCGAAACCGCGACCGCCGCGGCCCAGCCGGTGACGGCCTCCCCCGCAAGCCCGCAGGGCGCAACGGCATCGGCTGCGAGCCAGCCTGCTCAAGCCGCAACCACAAGCGCCGCGAAGGGGCAGGCCAAGCCGGCCGTGGCAGGGACGTCGCGGCAGGTTCAGCCTGCTCCTGTTCCCTCACCTGCGCCGGTCGCGGTCGCGCAGCAGCCGCCCGCTCCGAAAGCAGAGGCCGAACCCGACGTTCCCACCGCCTACGGCATCACAGCCAACGGGCCGACCACGGATCTCTTCACGGAGTTGTTTGGATCCCGGCGTCGCGACGGCCAGTAGCGTGGAAAGTCAGCGCTAGAGCATGATCGGGAAAAGTGGAAACCGGTTTTCCGAAAAGATCATGCTCGAACAAAGAGAAGAGATCATGATGCGATTCCGCTTAATCGCATCATGATCTAAGCCATCATGAGCGGGATTGCGTTGGCGGTGTTGGTGCTCGGCGCGCTCGCGGGCGGGTTCGTGTCAGGTCTCGCCGGTTTTGGCACCGCGCTGATGGCGCTCGGCATCTGGCTTTACGTGTTGCCGCCATCGGTTGCGGTGCCCCTGGTGCTGATCTGCTCGATCGTTGCGCAAACCTCGACCTTGCCTTCGATCTGGCGTTCGATCGATTTCAAGTTGCTGTGGCCGTTCGTCCTCGGCGGCGTCGCCGGCGTGCCGATCGGCACCATGCTCGTTGCCTATGCCGATCCTCGTATCTTCCGGCTCAGCGTTGCTGTGATGCTCCTGGTGTTTCCAACGGCACTTTATTTCCAGCGCAGGCCGCTTGCCTTGAGTGTCGGCGGAAGGGTTGCCGATACCGGTATCGGTTTCGCCGGCGGCGTTCTGGGCGGGCTAGCCGGGCTCTCCGGCCCAATCCCGATCCTGTGGGCGAGTGTGCGAGGCTGGGGCAAGGACGAGCGGCGCAGCCTGTTCCAGATCTTCAACTGGGCGGTCCTGACGGCTGCGCTCTGCCTGCAGGCAGGCACCGGATTCATCACCACCGAAATCATGCATCTGGCGCTTCTGGCTTTGCCGTCCACCGTCGGCGGCGCATGGCTCGGTGCGCGGGCCTATCACACGTTGAGCGACGGCAATTTCCGCGACGTCGTGCTCGGCCTTTTGTTCCTGTCCGGCATCGCGCTGATCTGGAGCACCATGGGGATGCACTAGTGTCCGGCTTCCGAAGCTCGCATCATTGTGCGGCAATCTGGCTTGCGAACTTCGAAAGCGCGGCGGCAATGATGCGGACTTCTGAACCGCCACACCAGATCAGAACTGGAAATACAGGAACTCCAGCCGCTGCCACATGCCAAACAACGAGATCGAAAGCGCAAGCGCCGACACCATGGCCCACGCCCAGTTCGGCCGCCATCGCAATTGACCCTCCTTCTCCGGCGCGCGGCGATATTCGCGATAGCCGTAAAGTTTTGGGACATTGGGCAGGGCGAGCACGACGGCGAGCGCAAGCGCGACCATGCCGGCGCCGATCAGAAGCAGCGGCTGCTCGCCGACCAGAAGCGGCAAGTCCATCAGCCGCAAAACGCCGGGAGAAACATAAGCCGAACTGCCGGCTTCAAATCCGAAGAGAGCGCCCAGCATCTGCCACGCGCCTGCCGCTGTCCTGGCGCGGAAGAATACCCAGGCAATGACAACCACGAAAAACGTGATCGCCCATGAGACGATAGTTGCAGGTCCCGATCTGAATTTCGCGCCCGCCCCGCGCCATGCCTGCCAGAGATGATTGATGCAGAGTGAGAGGCCGTGCAGGCCGCCCCAGATCAGGAAATTCCAGCCGGCGCCGTGCCAGAGCCCGCCGAGCAGCATTGTGATCATGAGATTGAGATAGCGGCGCTGCTCGCCGAGCCGGTTTCCCCCGAGCGGAATATAGAGATAGTCGCGCAGGAAACGCGACAGCGTGATGTGCCAGCGCCGCCAGAATTCGATGATGGAAAGGGCCTTGTAGGGCGAGCGGAAGTTCACCGGCAGGCGGATGCCGAACAACAATGCGAGCCCGACCGCCATGTCGGAATAGCCGGAGAAGTCGAAATAGATCTGCAAGGTGTAGGCAAGCGTTGCAAGCCACGCCCATTGGGTCGTAACACCGCCGCCGGCATCGACATGGGCGAACACCGGCGAGACGAACTGCGCCAGATTGTCGGCGATCACCACCTTCTTGAACAGGCCGGCGGCGAAGATCGCCAATCCCCGCGCAGCCAGTACCGCGGAGCGCGAGGTACGGCCGCGCTTGAATTGCGGAATCATCTCGGCGTGATGCACCAAAGGTCCCGCGATCAGATGCGGGAAGAACGAAACGAACAACGTATAGCTGACGACGTCGCGTTCGACCGGAGCGCCACGCATCACGTCGACGAGATAGGCGATCTGCTGAAAGGTGAAGAACGAAATGCCAAGCGGCAGGACGATGTTGACGAACGGCAGCGGCGCGCCGGTCAGCATGTTGATGCTGTCGAAAATGAAGTTGGTGTATTTGAAATAGCAAAGCAGTGCCAGATTGAGTGCGACGCCGGTCAGACCCACCGCCCGGCGGCGGTGCGGATCCGCCATCAGAAGTCCAAGGGAAAAATTCGCCGCAATGGAGGCGATCAACAACAACAGGTAGATCGGCCGCCAGGCGCCGTAGAAAAACAGCGACGCCGCCGTGAGCACCAGGATGCCGGCGCGCTGCGAATGCCGCCGTGCCGCGGCGAACGCCAGCGCGACGGCGGGAAGGAACTGAAACAGGAACGTGTAGGAGGAAAACAGCATCTGACGCGCTTAAGGCTTCAACCGCGACACGAGATAGCGGGTATAGATCGGCACGCCGGAGGCGTTGACATGCATTTCGTCGGCGTAATTGCCTTGCTCGAGCCCGGGCACCGAGGGAATGTTCAGGACGTCGAAACCGCAGGCGCGGCCGGCATCGGCAACGAGCGCCACATATTGATCGTCCTTTTGTCGCCATTCGGAATCGCGCGCACGGTCATAGCGCGGCGCCCAGGGTGGTACCACCACGGTCACTTTTCCCGCCAATCCGACCATGTCGCAGAGCGCGCCGATTTCGAAACGCGCCTTCGGACCCGAAAGGTTCCAGCTTGCATAGTGGGCATGTGAACCGATGTCGGCCGGCCAGCGATCCTCGGATTGGGTATGGTTGAGGACCTGCAGGCCCGACAAAGGCGGCAGCGGCGCCGTCTCGGCCACATCCCTGTCCGCCGCAAGCCGCGAGGCAAACGCCTCACGAATGTAGCGGATCATGGTGCCGACACGCAGCGGCAGAAACGAGAGCATCTGTTCGGCGACGCCGAGGCGGGCCGCCACATCGAGCGGATAGACCGCAGCCGAGCGTACGCCTTCATTGAACAGAAACGGCACAACGCTGACGACGACGTGGGCTTTACGAAAACGATCCGGTTCGCGGCGCATCGCGGCCAACACCGCCAGCGGCTCTCCGGCGTCGTAGGCGATGTTGACCACGCTGCCTTGTGGTTTGCCGATCAGTTGCGCGGCAAGCTCGGGATCGACCTGATATTCGGTGCGGCTTTCGCCGGCGAAAATCAGTTCAGGATGCGAAGAGAGCAGCGGCAGCTTGATCGCCAGCATCACCGGCACGTCGTCATGGAGGCGATTGGCGATCGCGAGCAACCCGGCCAAAACGACCAGCCATGTCAGGGCTGTGAGCGCCAGCGCCGCCACGATCCATCGCGCGGACGCGGTGCGCACGCGCCGGAGCGAAGTGAATTCGGAAATCGAAAGACCGCTCATCGTGCGGCCCTTCAAGCATGAACGGAAGCCACAGACAACATCATAGCGTTTCCAAGCGAAGTGGGCTTAAGGTTCGCGTCAAGGAAACGTGTCAAATTTCGGGCTTCGATGAATTTTAATGCGCCGGTTCCGGCGAGGTGAAGGTCGGCTTTTTCAGCAGGATGACCATCACGCTGAGGCCGAGATAGAAGAATGTCAGCATGAAGAAGGCGTCGCCATATCCCATCACCACCGCCTGGCGGTGCACGAGCTGGGACAGTTGCTTCAACGCCATCAGCGCAGAATCGCCCATGCCGTGCAGGCGCTGGGTGTACTGGTTGAGCGTCTCAACCGCGTCGGGGTTGCCCCAGGTGACACGCTCCTGCAGGCGCGAGATGTGCAGGTCGGTACGCTCGTTGAGCACCTGGTTGATGACCGCAAGTCCCACCGCTCCGCCGAGATTGCGCGTGAGATTGAACAGGCCGGACGCGTTCTTGACCAGATGCGGCTCCAGAGTGCCGAGCGCGATATTGTTGGTCGGCACCATCGCCATCATCATCCCGATGCCGCGCAGGATCTGCGGCAGCAGAAGCTCGTAGAAATCATATTCGCGGGTGATCCAGGTCATCTGGTACGAGCCCAGGGCAAAGATCACGAGCCCTGCGGCGATGATCAGCCGCAAGTCGACCTTTTGCATCAGCCGCCCCACCACCGGCGCCATCAGGAACATGGTGATGCCGGAGACGAACATGGTTTCGCCGATCATCAGTGCGCTGTAGCCGCGCACTTCGGCAAGATAGCGCGGATACATGTAGGTCAGGCCGTAAAGGCCGATGCCGACGCAGAACGAGATCAGGCAGCCGATGCCGAAATTGCGGTCGGTGAAGGCGCGGATATCGACGATCGGCTCTTCCGCCGTCAGCACGCGGTAGAAGAAGGCAATTGCGGAGAGGCCGCATACCCAGGCGAATACCGCGACCGAGGTGTCCTGCAGCCACTCATATTGCGGCCCTTCCTCGAGCACATATTCCAGCGAGCCGAGAAAGCCCGCCATGGCGATCAGGCCGAACCAGTCGAAGCGATCGAGCAATTCGAAATTGGGCTCATCGAAGTCGACCAGGGTCAGCACGCCCACGGTGATGCCGATGCCGGGGACGATATTGATGAAGAATAACCAGTGCCACGACATGGCATCGGTGATCAGCCCGCCGACCGTCGGGCCGATGGTCGGCGCCAGCGTCGCGACCAGACCGATGATCGGGCCGACGATGTAGAATTTCGAGCGCGGAAACACGGTGTAGGCCGAGGCAAAGACCGTCGGAATCATGCCCGCGCCCAGAAATCCCTGGATCGCGCGCCATAAAATCATCTGCTCGATCGAGGAAGCGAGCCCGCACAGGAAGCTCGCCACCGTGAAGCCGGCGGCGGAAATCGCAAACAGAAGCCGCGTGCCGAATGCGCGCGAAAGGAATCCGGACAGGGGTATGGCGATCACTTCTGCGATCAGGTACGAGGTTTGCACCCACGACACCTCGGTCGAGCTCGCCGACAGGCCGGCCTGGATATCGCTGAGCGAAGCCGAGACGACCTGGATGTCCAGGATCGACATGAACATCCCGCACACCATGATCAGAAACGCGATCAGCCGCCGCGGCGCGATGCGGTCGGATAGCTCTGCGGGAGCGCTCGTCACTCCAAAGCTAGCGGTGGCGCCATTGGCCATGATCTTGCTCTAGCCGCATCGGAGGTGCGCTCCCTCTCCCTTTGGGAGAGGGTTGGGGTGAGGGGTGACGGTCTCTCGTGAGAGCAGTAGCCCCTCACCCGATTTGCGGAGTTTATCATCGGGCGGCGCTTCGCGCCGACCCGTTGGCAAATCGACCTCTCCCCATCGGGGAGAGGTGAAGGGTTCGTGCGGATGGTGCTGCCGCTTCACGGTCCAACTCAATCTCGTCACGCTCTACTGCGATTGCACCGTCGCCGGCGCGTCGAGGTCGGCGTCGTTGTCCGCATCCTTGGCGCCCTCGGTGGTATCGACCGTGGCATAGACCGACATGCCGGCGCGCAACAGGTTTTGCCTGGCAACATCCTTCGGCACGCGAATCCGGACCGGAAGCCGCTGCACGATCTTGGTGAAGTTGCCGGTGGCGTTGTCGGGCGGCAAAAGCGTGAACACGCTGCCGGCGGCCGGCGAGATGCTCTCGACCACGCCTGCGAATTTGCGATTCCCGTACGCGTCGACCGAGATCGTCACCGGCTGGCCCGGGCGAATGCGCTTGAGCTGGGTTTCCTTGAAATTGGCGTCGATGAAGACGTCATCGAGCGGCACCACATTGCCGAGCCGCTGGCCGACCACGACGAAATCGCCCGCGTTCACCAGGCGATTGGAGAAGGTGCCGTCGACCGGCGCGCGCACCGAGGTGAAATCAAGATCGCGCTGGGCCTTGGCAAGCGAGGTCTGCAATTCCGACAACTGCGCGCGGGCTTCCGCCTGCTGCGCCTTGGTCACCTCGACATTGTCGCGCGCGGCCTCAAAGGCGGCGCGTGCCGACCTCACCGCTGCCATGCCCTGATCGCGGCTG
>Ga0210403_10006201_pt1 | contig 10046 bp, 7 predicted proteins | sample IncBWC19MmetaG_FD_150863 | JGI IMG/M metagenome (GOLD analysis project Ga0210403, IMG submission 150863) | Forest soil microbial communities from Barre Woods Harvard Forest LTER site, Petersham, Massachusetts, United States - Inc-BW-C-19-M | ecosystem: Environmental > Terrestrial > Soil >... | reverse complement strand
CGTGATATTGCCGGAAATGTTGGTACAGAGAACGGCGTAACCAATCGAGTTGAGGGTGACCACCGCGCGTTCTTTTTCCACGTACAAGGCATCTCCGACGGCCTTGCGCTCGATCGCATTGCACAAGGCGCGCGGCAGTGAGTAGGTGTCGAGATGACCCGCCAGGAGATAATCCTGCGCGCCGCGCCCTACCGCCTCTTTCGCGAGTGCTTCGTTACCATTGCCGAGGATCAAAATCGGGACGTCGGGCGCGATGGCAAACAGCTTGTCGAACGTCTCGATACCTTGACTATCGGGCAAGGACAGCTGGAGTAGGACAGCGTCGATTCCTCCTTTGCTCAGGCGTGCGAGACCCTGGGAGAGTTGGCGAACCCATTCCACGTCGAACGAACCGCTGCCTGCCGCAGCGAGGGCCGCGCGAATCTTATCGGCGGCGGACGAATCGTTTTGAATCAGAAGTATTTTTGGAGACAGAATAGGTGCGGTCATTGCGCCTTTCGTCGAGCCTCAGAGCCAATTCTCTCCGCGTGCAAAACCGTCCGGACATCGTGGCGCTTCACTCGTAAAGAGACTATCTCTGCGCGTGATTTAGTTCTGTCCGCAAAAGCACACTGAGTACTACCGCAGTACCTAACTCTCGGTCAGGGTCGCTGCTACGAGTCTCGATTGTGTTCCCGCCTCGCAATTGCTCGATAGGACATCTACCTCCAGGGCCGGCTAGCTTCTTTTCCGTGTGGGTGTCCCTTATGAAGCTTTCATCCTTAATCTTGTGAGATGAAGCCGAGTGTCCGTTGATTGAATACCAGGTGGGTGGGCAAGCACGCCATACAGCGCTCCGACCGTCGTCAACCCTGTCGCCCCAGAAATGCTAATCGGGACTCAGCCCCAATTGCTTATCTTCAATGCCGATTTCGGATGGCCTATTGAAAGGGGGAACCGTCGGTGCGTCTGACATAGCCACGCAAAGAGTTTTCGGCGGACCTGCCTTGCAAACGCCCGGCGGGTAATGTCTGGGATGGAGACGTGTTCCGGTAATCTGGGTTCAACTTGCGTGGCGAGCTCGCTGGTTATTTTTTGGACATCGCACAAACTCTGGTAGTCCCTTTTTGAACGGTTTGTCTCCCGTTGTAATGAGACGCTGGCCAAGGAAACGACTGGCATCACGTTTATCAGCGACAGCGCTATACGAGATTGACTATACGGAGTGGTCAGCGAAGGAGGGTGCAATGTCCCAATCTGTAGGCCGCACTGGGGCAGTCAAGACGAATGGAGGTGCTGCCACTATTGAGAGTGTGGCGGACATTCTTGATCGCGAACTCCAATCTGTGATTGTGGATTGGCTTGCTCGAGTCGAGCAGGAGCCAGACCTGAAGAGTATCCCGCTGAGCTTTGAAGAACGGACGGGCCATCTTCCTCATCTTCTGCATGACGTGATTAAACGGTTGCGTCTTGACGCAGGGACGAAAGCTCCGATTTCGAAGGCTGCGGCCGAACATGGGGATTTGCGCCGTAAACAAGGCTACACGGTGGCGATGGCGGTGGAGGAGTCTCGTCTATTGCAGGTCACCATTTTTTCAACGCTGCACAAAAACACGAACAATTTGGAATTTAGCGCGCTGCTTCCCGATGTTGTGACCATCGCGGACGAAGTGGATGCGCAATTGAAGGAGCAAATGCTGCGCTTCATGGCGGCGGATGCCGCGAAGCTGGCAAAGGGAAAGTAACCTGTCTTTGGAGGATTTGCCAGCCACGGCGATCGAGAAGAATTGCGGCAATTAATCAGACGGGGACTTGCACCCAAAACCGGATTATATCGAGCTGGTACTGAACACTTCATGAGTTTACTCCGAAAAGCCGAGTTCGGCTATGGCCAAAGGACTTTTGAGCTACCACCTCCTGGTCTTAATCGGTCTTTCTGTCTGTAGTCCATTGGACACCTGCCTGCAAACCTAGCTCGATCACATGTGGGACGGGTATAAACTTTACCCCTCCCTCCTAGATAGCCGGCGCGTGTTTTCGTGCCGCCATCATCAGCCGTTATCCAACTAGGTGCTCCCATTCCCCAAGATGGTGGTGTCAGATGAAGAAGAACCTGCAGCTGATTGGTAAGACGCAGGTCGGATTTGGGGCAGTTTTGGCGGTGCTTCTTGTCGTCAGTATTGTTTCTTATCGCAGCCTTGCGGCCTCGGCTGAAACCGACCGATGGGTGCAGCACACGCACGAGGTCCTTGAACATCTCGAAACGCTGATCTTGGAAATCACCAATGTTGAGACGGGATATAAGGAATTTGCGCTGAGCGATGAGGAGGCATTTCTTCAACCTGCCCTCGCCAATAGATCGCTCGTCGATCAGGAAGAGAAAACCCTCCAGGCTCTGACCGCCGATAATCCCTATCAGCAGCGCCAGCTTGTTATCCTCGCAGGCTTGACAGAGCAGATGGGCAGGGAGGGTGACACTCTCATTCGCCTGCGCCGGTCACGCGGTCTCGAGGCGACAACCGAAGCCCTTCGACAAGGAAAGGACGAGGAGCTCCTAGGCGACTTTCGCACTGTCACTCGGCGTATGGAGAGCGAAGAACATCGGTTATTGTCAGAACGTACCGCGAACGCAGAGCGGCGTTTTCCTCAGACCAAGGTTGCCATCGTCTCGGGAAGCATCTTGGGACTATTGATCACCGCCTTGGCAGGCTTGATTCTGCGACGCGATCACGCCGCACGTGGACGTGCGGAAACGAAGTTCCGAGCGTTGTTGGAAGCGGCTCCAGACGCGATGGTGGTAATAAACGATAAGGAAGAGATTGTGCTTTTAAATCTCCAGGCGGAGAAACAGTTTGGATACCGCCGCGATGAACTCTTAGGGCAGAAGGTCAAGAACATCATTCCGGAAGGTTTGGCGGAACGGCTCACGGACGGTAGACGATCCTCTGCAGACGCCGTGGGGCAACAGATCGGTACAACAATCGAGCTTAGTGGGCGGCAAAAAGATGGAAGCGAGTTTCCCGTCGAGATCATGCTGAGCCCCTCGGAAAGCGTCGACGGAATCCTGGTCACGGCAGCGATCCGCGACATCAGCGTGCGCAAGGATGCGGAAAAGATTCTGGCACAGACGACTGCAGTCCTCACTCAAACCAATAAAGCCTTAGTCGGGGCGACAAAGCCCATTCGAACTATGGAGCTCGACGCACTCCTGGCGAATCACATCGCACGCCGGATGGAACAGGTCTTAGGGCGTTAGGGGTACAGCGTCCAGCAAAATAAGAACTGAGCCACTCGCATTTCGCTCGAACTGAGCGTCCACCTGCAACTTGTCACGCGACCTCCTCGGTCGGGAGTAGCGGGCCCGGAGAGACTCGAACTCCCGGCCTTCTGGTTCGTAGGTACGCAGTACAACTTTCAGTGTTGCGTACGGTTTGGGCTTCGAGCTTGCGTCTGAAAGGTCCGTGCCTGCTGATCACTCGCCCTGGTCTCTTGTCAACAGGCGCTTTCACGGTATAAGTTCAATCGAACGCTGAGCGTGGGCTCAAAGCTCGTCGACAGCGCACAATCCAGACCAGGAGTCCGCCATGCAGAGTCACATCATCGGCACCACCATGCCGGTACTTGAATTCGCGCTTGACCCCAACGAGTCAGTCATTTCTGAAGCCGGTGAACTTTCTTGGATGACGAGTTCCATCCAGATGACGACGCACACCCAGTTTGGTGGGGGCGGAGGAATCTTCGGCGTGCTGAAGCGCGTGGCGGGTGGCGGATCGCTGTTCATGACGGAGTACCGGGCCATCGGCGCCCCTGGAGGGGTTTCCTTCGCCACAAAACTGCCGGGGCATATTGTGCCGATCGAAGTCGGCGCAGGACACGAATACATGATTCACCGGCACGGATTTTTGTGCGCGACGCCGCAGATTCAGATCAGCGTCGGCTTCCAGCAATCGCTGGGGGCAGGAATCTTCGGCGGCGACGGCTTCCTGCTGCAGCACGTCAGCGGAACGGGGACCGCATGGATCGAGCTTTCGGGTGAGCTGATCATGAAGGATCTGCAGCCGGGCGAAACTTTGCGGGTGCATCCGGGACACGTCGGCGCGTTCCAGGCGAGCGTGTCCTTTCAGATCACCACCGTGCCGGGAATCAAGAACTTGATTTTTGGCGGTGATGGATTCTTCCTCGCATCTCTTAGCGGGCCGGGGAGAATCTGGCTGCAAACGCTGCCCATTTCCAAACTGGCGCACAAGCTCATGGAGTATATGCCCACGCAGCACAAGGAAGCAGTGCAGGGAGGCGTCGTCGGAGGCATCGTGGGCTCAATTCTGGACGGGATGAAATAAGAAGGCCGCACTGCTGGGCGCCGTCCGCCAGGAGCCGCAGCGCCGAAAGCAAGATTGTAGCCGCCATTTCTGGGTCGGAGAGCCCGTGCAAAATCCTAAGCCACCCATTTCAAGCGGTTCGAGTTTTTTGACCACACGAGATTCGGGCATATATGTCGATTTTCTAAGTATCATCATGACAGAAAGCGAAATTTGGCCGATTGGCTGATCCTCGGCTAAGCTCCAGGAGAGCCTTTTATGAAGTCCCGCTTACGTGGCGTACTACTTCTATTCACTTTGATCGTTCCGCCGGTTCTGGCGCATTTCGGCTTGGTTGTTGTCGCCGGCATCGAGAACCCCACCTGCGAATTGATCCGACCGAACGTATACCGGCTCAATTTTGATGTTTTGCCGGAAACCGCTCCCGTAGAGGTTTTTGCCAGCTCGCGCCCCGATCAGCTCGATTCCCCCAAAGCGCTCCTTACGATCCGCAAGACCCCCGCGGAAGTCTCCGTCCCTGATCTCCCCGGCCGCGTCTACTTTCATCTCAAGCCTGCTGCCGGATCCGCGCGCGTCGTCTCCGTCCGCAGGCTTCCTCTTGAAGGCGCTAAAAACTTCCGAGACCTCGGAGGTTACCGCACGTCCGACGGCCGTTACGTCCGGTGGGGTATGGTCTACCGTTCAAATCACCTGGTGAATTTGACCCCAAGAGACTCCGACTATCTCAACCGCTTGGGAATTCGTCTGGTCTGCGATGTCCGCTCGGACGGCGAACGCGCACGGGCGCCCGATCATTGGACGGGAAATGCGCCGGAATTCTTCTCTGTCCCCATTGGCTCCAATTTGATTACCACGCCAACTGCCGACGATCTGAAACGCAGGACTGCTTCCATCAACTCCGGGACCAAAGACTTCGTTCGCGCCTATGACTACGCCGTTGAGTACGCCGGACAATATGCAAAAATCCTGCGCCGCATTGCGGCTGGCGATCTACCTGCTGTCGAGCACTGCACGGCGGGCAAGGACCGCACCGGCGTCTTTAGCGCCATTCTTCTCACCGCGCTAGGTGTCCCGCGCGACACCGTTGTCCAGGATTACCTGCTGTCCAACGAATACCTGCTCGCCCCGGACACAATCGCAACCACGACTGCCGATCTTCAGCGCGCCTTCGGCCTCGCCGAGGCACCGGACATCTCCACCGTCAGAACCATCATGACCGCGAGACCCGAGACCCTCGAAGTCACTCTTGACAAAATCAGCAGATCCTATGGCTCCTTCGCCAATTATCTGCGAGACGGATTGAAGCTTTCCGATTCGGAAGTGGCAACGATCCGCCAACGTCTTCTTGAGCCCTAGCGTGGGCCTAGTGCGGGTACCGCGTGCGCGGGCAGCTATCTCCCTTGTAGAGCTAGCTTGTCTCTAACGAAGATTCCGTGCAACCTAGCTCAGATGCCATTCCCCGATTTTTTCCGTAGGTTTATGGGGAGCGTTTCGGCTTGGTATTGTGGGTGAAATGACCAGGCCGCCGTTGGCGAAACAAAGAGAAGAAGCCATTACCGCGCCCCAAAAGGGTAACGGCGGATCGTAGCTTCGAGCGTGGATATAGCGGAGGATCATTGAGCAGGCGGCCAAGACGAAACCGGTCGCCGGGACAAACAGGTTCGATACTCCCATGCTTATGTCCAGAATGTCGGGATTGTAGCTATTCTGCCGCTTGAAGGTTTCCGTCTCGGGGCCAAGTATCTCAAATGTTTCGACGCCGTCCGAGATCCTTCGGCGTGCGACGAAACGAAGGTCGGGCGAATATTCCCTCCGTCGAGACGAATCGCCGGGACCGCGATCAGACCCGCGGATTGATTTCTTTCAGTATTGGCATCGCTAAACATTTCGCGCTGTCTCCCGACGAAGGAGCGGAAACGCGGGTCCACCTGGGGTCTTCGGCCGATGTTGCCAGCGTGACTGGCGAATACTTCCACAAATGCCGTCCTGTGGCTGGTAGCGAGCAAGCGCAAGACGACGACGCTGCTCGACGCTTATGGCAAGAATCCGCGAGGCTCGCCCGCCCAGAGGAGAGTAACTAAGCGTCGCCCCATTGTTGAGATCACGTTGCTCATCGTGCCGGCGGTGCTTTTCTGGCTGACATGGTACCGGCGCCGCAAACTGGCCGAACTGAACGAAGTAAAAAAGATTCTGGACGAGATGAAGGATTACCGGCAATGAAGTTGGCCCGACGATCGTCTCGGATGACGAGCCGTGCGGAAGTGATCCACGCGGACGCATAACGCCGTCCTGCTGACATGTGCACGCAACTCGCGTTTGGCAGTCACATAAGGATCCCATCGCAGCTTACGACCGATGAATGCCAAAAGGCGCGGCTACTGCGCCGAAGGGATTGCTTAGGGAATTGCAACCGCTAAAAACTGAGTGCCCACGCTCGACTAGCTCCAGCCTGTTGAGGAAGTGCCGATTTTCTCACGGAGTCGTGTCCAACATAGCGTCGCAAGTCAACGATCGAGCACTATCCAAGCGGGAGCGTGGTCGCTCGCGTTTTCCTCACCGCGAACCCATCGGTCTACCCCCCCGTGCACGAGTCGATCGCACACAGTTGGAGAGAGAAGGAAATGATCCAGCCGCATCCCCTTGTCTAAAGGCCACCGATTACGCTGGTAGTCCCAGAACGTCCAGAGCGGCCCCTCGGGTTGCAGTTTGCGCAGGGCGTCCGTCCAGCCCTGTGCTAGCAGCCGAGCATACGCCTGGCGACTCTGAGATTGAATCAATGCGTTGTTGTCGAGAGATCGCGTTGGATAGATGTCCTGCACAGTCGGTACGACATTGTAATCGCCGGCCAAGACGACAGGCACGCCGGCCTTCATGAGTTCCGCGCCGTGCTCGATTAAACGTTCGAACCAGGCCAATTTGTAAGCGAACTTCGGACCGGGTTGAGGATTTCCGTTCGGCAGGTAGATGGAAGTGATCAGCACACCATTCACCGCCGCCTCGATGTAGCGTGCCTGGCCATCCTGAGGATTCCCAGGCAAGCTGGATCGCGTCAGCACCGGATCGCAGTCCCGGGCCAGGATCGCTACGCCGTTCCAGGAACGTTGGCCTAGCCAGACTCCGCGATAGCCGAGGTCTCGAAGGGCACTTCCCGGAAATGCTCGCTGCTCGGCCTTGAGCTCCTGGAGGCAAACGACGTCGGGCTGCGCCCTTGCGAGCCACGCCGTGAGATTTTGCAGACGCTTGTTGATGTTGTTGATGTTGAAAGTGGCGATCTTCAATGGTCCGGCCTCAGGCGAAAAGACCATTCTGTCCCGACCCGAGTGTCACACTGCAAGTACTTCGTTTGCGTAGGACGCGTTTTGAATGAAGTAGGCATCGCTGTCGAATGTAGTTTGATCGAACCTCAACCCGCTTGCCGGCCCGATTATGGGATCAGTACCGCAAAACCATCATCGCAGCTGACCAGATGGGCGTCGACGCTCATACCTCTTCAGCAGCACTTCCGCGGTGGCCCGGTCCTCGGGAAGAAATCTCGCATTTGTCGTAGTTTATCGCTGGTCCAGCGCGAGCCCCACAGCGTACTGCTGAAGCTCGAACGTCTCAGTCTGCTTGTTTTCAAGCAGCGATTTCATTGGATGGGGCAGCGTAATCATTCTCGGCTGGTGGGAAAAATTGACGAACACAAATATCTGTTTGCCTGGTCCGATACGCCGGTTGACTTCCACTCCCTCCGGAACGGTGCCGAACACAGGTTTAACGCCGCTGTCCCTCGTGATATGCTCCGCAATCGCCGCTACCAATTGACTATCGAATACCGCGCCGACATACGTGATGCTGCCTTTCCCTAGAGCTCGGCTGACAACCGCTGGCTGGCCGTCGAGCCATCCGTTGCTCACTCCGTAGCGAAGAAGGACTTGGGTGCTCGCGTCCGTCGCCCTCAGTTGCTCCGCCCAGATCGTTGCCTCGCCGCTGCCCAGCGCCCCGTTCACGACGACATTTTTCTCCAGCGCATAAAACTGTTCGACCTGCGCTCCTAGAACATTCGCGAGATAACCGGGTTGCCGCTGCGACAGTAGTGCGTTGTATTCATCCTTGAGCCCGGCTCGGGGACCAAGCACAAGGTGACCGCCATTATTTACATACTCGATCAGGCGGTTCGCCAGTTGCTCCGGAAGCAGGTTTAAGTTCGGGGCAACAACAAGTTTGTAGCCGACCAGCGAACTGTAGGGGCTCACGACATCAATCGATTGCGCGATTCTTCGCAAGGCCTTGTAATACGATAGCGAGACGTCGGGCGAGCTGTATTGGCGGTTGTGCTTCTGCCAATCGATCGCCCAACGGCTCTCGTAGTCGTTGAGAATTGCCACCTCCGATACAACCTTCGTTCCGCGAAACGAGCCTTGCACTTGGGCGAACTCGCTTGCCGTTTGAGCAACCTCGTCTAGCAACGGAACGGGCAGCCCATCGGCGCCGACCAGCGTGCCATGCATCTCCTCCTGGCCGTTTGGTGCGCTTCGCCATTGCCAGTAGCTGACGTCGTCCGCACCATGCCCGATGGCATGCCACGCCATCGCGCGTGTTTCGCCTTTGTTCAGGTAATTGTTGACATCGCTCCAGTTCACGGCCCCTGGCTGTGTTTCAATCACCCAAAAGTTCTGGCCCTTCAGGCCCCGCATTCCGTCGTGGCTCATTCCGTTTACATCCGGGTCCAGGTGTCCGGTCCCGACGTAGTCATCCCAGGAAGCAAATGTCAGCGGCTCAGCGGTTTTGTACTGGTCCAATCCGTCCCATTTCAGCCCCATGAAATTCCCGGTTATGAATTGCCGTGGGGCCGCGTACTTGCGAATCTCGTCGAGTTGGTTTTGTTGATAGGCATTCCACGCGTGCGTCACGAAGCGCTTCCACTCCAGCATCAACGCCGGATTGTGCGAGACTGTCGGAATAGGTATTTCGTCCCAACTGTCGTATGACTGGCTCCAGTAAGCTGTCGCCCAGTGTTGGTTGAGCGAGTCGATGGTCTTGTATTTATCGCGAAGCCAATCTTGAAATTGCTTCTGCGTCCCCTCGTCATAGGACATCAGAGCGTAGCCATATTCGTTGTCGATCTGCCATCCCACCACGTTGGGATCCTTCCCGTAGCGCTTGGCCATTTCACTGGCAATACGCCGGCAATACTCTAGATACTTCGCAGAGGTTACCGAGCCGTGCGCTCGGTTGCCGTGTGCCACGCGTTGCCCGTCCGGTTCAACGCGCAAAGTCTCTGGATACTTGTGCGTCAGCCAAGCAGGTGGACCTCCGCTCGGTGTGCCGAGCACCGCCACGATTTGATGCTTTTCAAGCAGCCGGATGGCCCGATCGAGCCAGTCAAATTCAAAACGCCCTTCGCTCGGTTCCATCGCGCTCCATGCGAATTCGGTGAGCCGCACGACGTTGAGGTGCGCGGCCTCCATCATTTGTAGTTCCCTTTCCCAGCGCGATTCCGGCCACTGTTCCGGATACCAATCCGTTCCCATCAGAATCGCGTTGTGTCCTGGAATTTGGGTCGGAAGATTTGTCTCATCGGCCACGTTGCCAACGCCTGAAGACGTCGAGAGAATTAGAATTATGAGAAGCCAAATCAATAGTTCATTCCGGAGCTCTTGCGAACGGATCACGGTTCCTCCATATAAGTTGTCATCTAAATTTTGCTATCACTTTTGAGATACGTTTTGGCTCGTTGAGCCGGCTGTCTCTGGCGAATTGATACGG
>Ga0210403_10006200_pt1 | contig 10047 bp, 10 predicted proteins | sample IncBWC19MmetaG_FD_150863 | JGI IMG/M metagenome (GOLD analysis project Ga0210403, IMG submission 150863) | Forest soil microbial communities from Barre Woods Harvard Forest LTER site, Petersham, Massachusetts, United States - Inc-BW-C-19-M | ecosystem: Environmental > Terrestrial > Soil >... | reverse complement strand
GATCCTGAGCGCTCCGAACAACTCCGGAGCTTCCGCAGTCGCTGCGCCATTGGCGCAATCGACCGCCACTCGAAGACCGCTCAAGTCGGTGGAGACGCCGCTCGCGAGCCAATGAACGTAGGCATGACGCAAGTCTTCCTCACCGGGAAGGCTCGACAGCTCGGGAATGGAATCCGGCCCGGGAACTGCATCCGCCTGGAGCAGGGCAAAAATCTCTTTTTCAATCGCCAGTTCGCGCGCGTCCGGCAGTTTGTAGCCATCGCCGGAAAAAATCTTGATCCCGTTATCGGTCCACGGATTGTGCGAAGCCGAAATCACCACACCGGCGTCGAACCCTTCGGAGCGCGCCAGGAACGCGACGCCTGGCGTGGTGATCGCGCCCGCGCTGCGCGTTTCCACGCCCACCGACGCCAGCCCTTCGAGAAATCGGTCGGCAATCCATCGGCTGGAGACGCGCGTGTCCTGTCCAATTACCACTCGCGCCTTGGCATTCACGCGCACCAGATCGTGCCCCAGCGCCCGTCCAATCCAATAAACACTGTCCGGCGTCAGCGGGAATTCCCCCGCCACGCCACGAATCCCGTCAGTACCGAAGAGTTGTCTGGTTTGTGTCATGGAGATTCGGCGGTCGTTGGTCGTTGGTCGTTGGTTGCGTGGTGGCGTGGTAGCGAGGCTTTGCCCCGTCTCCACACGAACTGCCGGCACCGACGGTTCTATTTTTTCTCGTCTCCCGAACCTTCCATGATAACCGTCACGCGAATTGGGGTGGGGTGCACAACTTGGATCAGAGGATCTGGGACATAGGCCTGGGTCACAAACGAAGCCCGCGTCATGGCTCCGCTAACGTCTACCGGATCCGTGGTTGCGTCCTCCACCGCTTCGACGCGGCGGCGAGGTCCGGTGATCATGACGTTCGGCGGGTCGGCGATCACCTGTTTCACGCGCAAGCCGCTCGCAAAATTTCCGGTCACACGCGGCCGCACCTCGACGGTGCGGGTCTCACGATTATCAAAGGAGAGGTGGAACTGAGCGGGTATGATCTGCACGACTTCCAGATCCTGCGGCACACGGACTTGCCGGCCGGTCAAATCGAAAGTCCGTTCCCCGGACTGCACGCTGGCCAGATCTACCTCGGCATGCACATCCGCGGCCTGCAATTGATGAATCAAACGCTCCGGCCCCCGTATCCGGATCTGCGCCTCGGTGAAGCTGGCGGAATCGATCTCCAAAGTGTCGGGCAGATTATGGAACTCGATCGGAACCTTCATTTCGATTTCGGCGACGGGACTGCGCGCCACTACCGTCCACAGGCCGATGGCGAGCAACAGGGAAACCAGCTTGAGTCCGATATTGTGAACAAAGATCCGCTGGAAGAAGCTGCGATGGATAAAGCTCGGCATCGTCAGTCGTCCCTTCCCGGGCGCAGCCCTGCATCCTGCCTGCGGGAGAGACGCGAACTGGGCGGCTCCTCTTCGATAAAGCTTTCCTCCACCGGACTCGGCAGCGACGGCGCGGGAGCGTAGCGGCGCAGCAGATGGCTCAACCGTTCGCGCAGACGCTCCACCGTCAACTCGCGCTCAATGCTCCCCGCGACCGCCATGCTGATCGTGCCCGTCTCTTCGGAAATGATGACGGCGACTGCGTCGGTTTCTTCCGTGATCCCGATCGCGGCGCGATGACGCGTCCCCAGTTGGGTCGAAAGCACGGGATTCATGGAGAGCGGCAGGAAACAAGCGGCGGCCGCGATCCGGTCGCGCTGCACAATCACGGCACCGTCATGCAAGGGAGCGCTCGGACGAAACACCGTCGCCAGCAGGTCGTACGACAGCCTGGCGTCCAGTGACACACCGCTTTCGATATAAGTACGAAGCCCAATCTCACGCTCGATCACGATCAGCGCGCCGGTCTGGTTTTGCGAAAAAAGATTGGCCGCCAGAACAATATCGTCGTAGACGTCGGCCACCGAACTCGAAGACCGCATCAGCGAAATTCGGCTGCCGAGGTTTGCCAGGGCGTGCCGGATCTCCGACTGGAAGACGACGATCAGCGCGAACACGACGAATGGCAGCAGCGTGCTGAGCAGCCAGTTCAGCGTTCGCAGGTCGCCCAGCCGAGCGAAATAGAAGGCCAGCCCAAGCGTAGCGACTCCGACCAGCATCGGCGCAGCCCGCGTGCCGCGCACCAGCACCAGAAACTGGTAGATCAGGATCGCGACCAGCACGATGTCCAGAATCGAAATGATTGAGATCATCGAGATGTGCGGCCTTGCCAGCGACGGCATCACGCCCTCACGTCGAGAGTTGAATCGGCGATCGTTGAAATGGAAAGTGAATTGGCCTTCATTCTAATGCAGCGCGGCTAATGCCGTTTGCCCGATTCGGGCTCGCTCGGCTCGGTCGCGGTGACGCGGGCACGAACCCGTCCCCGAGCCAGGCGGGCCGACAGGTCATCCCCGGCATTGAGTCGCGCCGCGTCTTTCACCAGCCGGCCTTCGGCATCGAACACCAACGCGTATCCGCGATTCAGAATCGCAACCGGCGAAAGCGCCTCCAGGCTTGCGGTCCGGCGATCCAGCGTGCCGCGGCTCCCGAGCAATCGCGCGTGCGTGGCGGCGGCCAGGTTCGCGACTTGCCCCTGTAACTGCTGCCGAATGGCGGCCAGACGGCGGCGCGCGTCATAGTGCCGGACTGTCGAGGAAACATTTTCCGAGCGCCGATGGCAGCGCTCCAGAAGCTGCCGTTCCGCCTTTTCCAGGCGGAAGCGCTGTTCATCCAGCTTCTGCTGCCGCCGGTGGATGCCGTCCATCATGCGCGCAAACGCTCCGTGCTGTGCGCGCTCGGTCAGTTCCTGACGCGCGATCAGCAGGCGGTAGCGCAACCCGCGCTCCAGCCGGCGATACAAATCCTCGGCCTGCGCTTCGATCTCCTGTCGCGACCGGATCACCAGTTCCGCCGCCGCTGACGGAGTCGGCGCCCGCAGATCGGCGACAAAATCGAGGATCGTGAAATCCGTTTCGTGCCCGATCGCCGAAATCACTGGAATCTTCGAATCCGCAACGGCTCGGGCCAGGCCTTCGTGATTGAACCCGGCCAAGTCTTCGGCCGAGCCGCCGCCGCGCGCAATGATGATGACCTCCACCGCGCCGCTGTGACGGAAATCTTTATGGAAATATCGAAGCCCAGCCATCACCTCGCCCGGCGCCGCGTCCCCCTGAACCTGCACTGGATAAATCAGCACGCTCGCGGAGCGATGCCTGCGCGCGAGAATATTCAGGATGTCCCGAAGCGCCGCCCCCTGCGGCGAAGTGATGATGCCGATTCTTTCGGGCAACGGCGGGATCGGCTTTTTTCGCGACGCTTCGAACAATCCTTCCGCCTGCAATCTCGCCTTCAACTGTTCGAACGCCAACTGCAAAGCGCCCGCCCCCTTCGGCTCCATGAATTCAGCGGAGATTTGCAGCTCGCCGCGATCTTCATACACCGTGATGCGCCCGCGAACCGTGACGTGCAATCCGTTCTCCGGGCGAAACCGCAGCAGCTTCGCCGACGAGCGGAACATCACCACGCGCATCTGCGCGGATTCTTCCTTCAGCGTGAAATACAAATGGCCGGAATCGGGGATGCGAAGGTTCGAAACTTCGCCTTCCACCCAACAGTCGGAATACTCGCGCTCGATGTGCGAGCGCACCGCGGAAACCAACGCCCGCACCGTCCAGATGCGCCGCTCCGGAGGACGAAACTGGAACCCGAGTTGGTCCGACATCTCCATAAGTTCCTGCGAACAAGTTTCTGAGGCGTTGGGGCTTAGGCCCGAACGTCTTCGACGAGCTTGACGGGCACGATCCGCGCGACGCGAGCCATGACTTTGTTGTTTTGCTCAGACTTTTTCAGGTCGTAGGCGGCCGGCAATCGCATCCATGCTTCCGGCGAGCCGCCAAACCGGCGGGCGACCCTCAGGCACAGGATGGCAGACAGAGGCTTGCGCCCTGCCAGAATGGCGTGAAGCATCGGGCGGTAGACGCCCCGAGCTTTGGCCGCCTCCGTCACGGACAGCCCGACCGAGGGCAGGACATCTTGCTTGATAATCTCGCCCGGGTGAACGGGCAGCAGTCCGTCTTTCTCTCCATAACTTCCTCCCTAATGGTAGTCTTCAAAATCTTATCCCAAGCGCTTTCGCGCGACCCGCCGAAAAGGATCCGGCAATTCCCAGTCACGCGCACCGACCGGCGTTTCGGCCTGCCTTGCAGGCCGTGGAAGCGAAAGCCTCGAACGTTCCTATCCTCCCGGCTTCCCCGCTACTTCGAGCAATTGCAGGATGCGCTCGCACTTCCCGATCTGATCGGCGCCGATCCGGCGCCTTTTGCCGGTGCGGTCGGATCTGTTCAAGCCCCTCGGTGCCGGAAGCCGCCGTCCATTACCGCTTCATCCGCCCAACCAGGAAGAGAACAATCGAGAGCACAATGCTGATCAGGATGGAACTCGCGAGCGGAAAATAGAGAGTTGTGTTCTTCCCCCGATAAAGAAAATCGCCCGGAAGCCTCCCGAAGGGCATCCCCGTCCGCCCCAGCAGCAGGACGATGCCCCCGATCACCACCAGGGCCGCGCCAAGCGCCACTAGAATCCGTCCCATCTCCGCCATGCAACGAGTCTAACCCGGCGGATTCCTCGACTGCTTTCGGAGTGTTCCGGCTGCTCTCACGCCGCCGTTCGTACGCTCGTTCGTAACCGGACCAAGACCGCCCCCAGTGCCGCAATCCCCGCAAGCCAGACAGCCCGCACCGTGTTCACCACCCAGTCCGGCGCTACCCCGACGCGGCGCAGTAAAAACGGCAGGAAATTCCACGTCGTGACGTGCACATGATCCCACGCATCCTGGTTCATCGCCTCGGTGTTCAAGCCCCAAGCATCCATTTTCCCGAACGCGAAGGCGAGGATATTCTTGCACCGCAGAGCAACAACAAACGTCGGATGTCCGAGCGTCTCCATCTGGTAAATTTCCAGCGGCAACCAGAAGGCCAACGACGCTACCTGAATCATCAGGCTGACTGCGATCAGCGCCCATCCGGCGCGCCAGAAGGTTCTCCCCAAGTGCTCCCGATAGCGCAGGAGCAGGGGCACAGCAACGAGTGTCACTAGTTCCACGGCACTCGAAACATAGCGGTCGCCCCAGGCAAAGTCGCCGCTCCAGTAGGTGTATCTGGCGTAAAAGGAGATATACGCCAGCAACAGGAAGACAGAGGTCGTCCCATAGGCGCGCACCTCGGGCGTCACGCGCTTCCACAGCCATGCCAGGAGGAAAATTGCCGGCACGAGAAGCGGATCGAAGAGAAAAATAGATTTCTCCGGCTGGAATAGCGCGCCGAGAACGCCCACAGGAAAGGGCGTGCTCCAGGGAAAGTTCGCCGGCAGCGTAGGATCACGCTGGCGATATTCCCGCGCGAATATCGCTACGTAGGTGTTGGTAAAAGATCCAAACCGGTAAAACTGGTAAGCCCGATCGACCAGGAAAAAGAATATGGAAACGGGTGCGGCGACTTTCGAGTAGGCGACGAGACGCCGCCATAAGCGGCGGCCGCGTACTCCTTCAAACCACAGTGTGAGTAAGACAAAGATTCCTGCCGCAATCAGATCCAACCCTGTGGTGAGTCGTGTGAGCAAGTTTAGCCCCAGCGCGCAGGAGCCAATGAAAAGCGCGCGCCGGCTGTCCGCTCGCAGCCACTCGAACTGAAATGAAAATCCAGTAAGCGTCAGCAACATGATGTAGTTGTTCTCCATCATGTTCTGCGTGTAGTGAAGATGGGTCGTGCAGAACATCAGCGCCAGCACGCCGGCCACTGACTCTTTCACGCTAAAGCGCAACTGACCCAGCAAACGGAACGCGACGAGCGCGGTGAGAACGCTCACCAAAATGTTGGTGATGTAACTGACCACAATGCTGCGCACCTCAGGGTCGTCCTGGTAATCCGAAAAGATTCGCCACCGCTCCATCCAAGTTCCCAGGAGATCGGCGGGCAGCATGATCAACGACTGCCCGATGCCGTACCAGCTGTAAAGACGCCCTCCGCGGCCGTGCAAGCCAAAGTCGGGATACTCGTTGGGGAGCACCTGCGGCTCCGAGGTCCAGAGCCAATGCGTGGTTTGCAGCCGATGCATCGTGTCGGACGTCCCCAGCTCGCCAGATTGCACGACGAAAGCGAGGAGCCCCGCGGTCAGACACAACAGAAAAAGCGGATCGCGCAGCCGTTGTCGAATGCGAGAAGTCATCGCTCGCATGGTAATTGGGAAGTGATAATTTAAACAGACTGGAACTCTCTCGGACTTGCGACCAACTTCAAAGGTAGTCCTCCAAACCGCCCGACTTCAGCTGCGCGAGTTCATCCCGCAAGATGCCGACGCTCTCGCCGCGGTCCTCTCCGATCCCGAAACCATGCGCTATTACCCCGTAGCGTACGATCGCGCCGGTGTCGAGCAATGGATCGAACGCAACCGCCGACGCTACCGGGGCGACGGCGTCGGCCTCTGGGCAATGGAGTTCACCGCGCGGCAGGACAGCGAAGCGCGGAACGACGTCCAGAAAATCATCGGCGATTGCGGCATCATCCTGCAGGAAGTCGAAGGCGAGCGCTTCTACGAAATCGGATACCATCTGCGCCGGGACTGCTGGGGACAGGGTCTCGCGACGGAAGCGGCAATCGCCTGCCGCGACTGGGCATTCGCGCACCTCAAAGCCGATCGCTTGATTTCCCTGATTCGTCCCGAGAATCTGCCTTCATGCCGCGTCGCCGAACGAATCGGCATGACCGTATGGAAAGAAGTGAACTGGCGCGGACTGCCACACCGCGTGTTTTCCATCGAGAGAGCGCGATCATCGGTGCCGTGACAGGAACCCATGTCAGTGTGGTGACGGGGCTCTGCCTCGTTCGAGCGGGAGAGAACCCCGCCATCACACAATCCTTCCCAGGCCTCCTACACCAGATCCTCCACCTTCAACTCTCCCACTCCGCCCTTCCACGCCTTCTGAAACTCCTGCTCCACAAACCACGCGTCGGAATTTCGATCTTGCGCCTTCAGCGCTTGATGCAAACCAAATAACGACCGCGGATTCCTGAGATTCCTCGCTAAGTCCTCCCGGAAAACCCGCTCCGCTCCTTTAGCATCCCCGGTCATCAGCAGGACTCCGCCGAGCGACTCCCGCACGGGAAAGAACCAATCCTGAGGCTCGTCGTACTTGAGCATGTCTTGCACGGCAACGGCGTCCTGTAGCATGCCCACCGCGACAGCGTTATCCCTTTTCGCCAGCGCCACCTGCGCACCCAGAACGTTTTCCGCAATCTTTAGAATATCTTTTGTCTTATTGTTGACCGGCATCTGGAAAACCGCATCTGGCGAAGTCGCTTTCTCAGCCTCGGCCACGATCTTGTATTCCGCTTCCGCTTCGCTGGTTCTTCCTTTTCCCGCCAGCGCCATGCCGCGCGCAAAGTGCCAGAATCCGGTCGTAGCCTTCATCTCCGCGTCGGGTGCCTTCGTCGCCAGAATTGCGTCCCATTTGTGGAAGCGCACATCCACGGCCATGGGAATCGTCATGAATCCTTCGAGCGGTGGCATGTCTTTTACGGCCGGCGCCACATGGGTCGCGAGCATCTCCGCCGCCTTGTGCGATTCCGCGTAGTCTCCCGTCATGGCTGAGCACATGGCGATGAAGTGCAGATTGTGGCTGTAGTACATCATCGGGTAAATGCCTTGCGCTCCGCTGCTCTGGATGTAGGCCCGATCGAGCGCAGCCGCTTCCTCGTTGGTTTTCACGGCCGCCGCATAATCTCCCGTGCGGATGTAAATGTGCGCGGGCATATGCACGATGTGTCCAGCAGCCGGGGCCAGCGAAGCCAGGCGGTTCGCCCCGGCCAACGCGCGTTCCGGAGAATTCGACGCTTCGACGGTATGAATGTAGTAATGGATTGCGCCCATATGGTTGGGATCGCGCTTCATTACCGATTCCAGGGTCGCGACAATCTCCTCCGTGCCGGCCTCGGGCGTCCCGTCACGATGCCACAATCCCCACGGGTGGAGGTCCATCCCCGATTTGGCAAACAACGTCGCGGCATCAAGATCGTCGGGATTATTCTTTACCACTTCGCGCATGGCATCGCGATACTCTACCGCAGCCTTCCGCCGGTCGGACTTCGGATCGGCCGGAAAGCGTTTCGCCAAGGCCAAAATGTAGCCGCGTTCGGCGTCGGAGGCGTTCTCACTCAGGTCCACCGCTTTCTGAATCGCCTCGTGCGCCTGCTGGAAGCGATCTTCGCTCGCTGGGTCGTTATAGTTCGGCCCTACCGCCTCCGCAATCCCCCAGTAAGCGATCGCCAGCTTCGGATCCAGTTCCGCCGCTCTCTGAAATGAGCGCGCCGCCTCGGCATGGTTGAACGCGTAAATTAAGCGCAGTCCCTGATCGAAAAACTCCTGTGCCTCTGCGTTTTTAGTTGAAATCGGATGGTGCAAATCGCCGAGGCCCGTCATCCTCGTGACCGGCTTCGCTCGCCCCAGGGCGTGATCCTGAGCCGCAGCACTGAGGGCGAGACTAAAAATCGCGAGACGGAACACGGCGGCGAAAGTGGAGGCGCGGCTGGCCGCGTCTCGGGAACCACCCGTGAGCAGTTTCATACGGAGCTCCTTCTGCAATGAACTAAACCGACACCCATCGCGAATCAACCGAGCGCCCAAAAGACTTTTCGCGCAAGCATAGTGCAGATTTGGCCCCGGAAGCAACCGCCTGTTAACTTCGTCACCTGAAGTCTCCGATGACTGCGGCGTGCGCTAAACTCAAAAGAGAGCTAGCCGACTGCATGCGCAAAGCCACCATTCTGTTTAATCCCAATTCTGGCCGCCGTGGAAGAAAGCGCGACACCGAACTGGACCATGCCATTGGCATCATCCAGTCGGCCGGCGTCCGCACCGAACTTACAGTTTGCCGCTCCAGTTCGGAAGCGACCGACCACGCCCGCGTGGCGGTGGCGGCCGGCAGTGACACCGTTTTTGCCTGCGGTGGCGATGGCACGATCCACGATGTGATTCAGGGCTTGGCTGGCACGCCCGTTGCGCTCGCCGTTCTACCGTTCGGCACCGCCAACGCTCTCGCCCACGATCTGGTCATTCCGCTCCGCCCCAGCGCAGCCGCCGAAGTCGCAGTCAAGGGCAGAGTCCGGCGCATTCCTCTCGGCCGAATTGAGTATGAGGATTTCAAAGGCAAGCCCGCCGCACGCTACTTCACCGTCGCCGCCGGAATCGGCGTGGACGCGCATCTGTTTTACAAGCTGACCGCGGAACTCAAGAAGCGGGGCATGGCGGCCTACTACCTTAAAGCATGGCAATTGTGGGCGACGCATCGTATGCGCAAGTTCGAGGTCGAGTACGCGAACGGAAGCGGTCTCCGTCAACACGCCTTGCTGACCGAACTACTGGCGGTGAGAATCCGCTTTTTCGGAAACATCCTGCGCGAACTGGTTCCCGGAGCGTCCCTCGACTGCCACGATCTGCGCACTGTCATGTGCCGCACGGCCAGCCGCAATGCCTATCTGCAGTATGTCGCCGGAGCGCTGCTCGGCCGCCAATGGAATATCAGCGGCATCGATTTAGTCAGTTGCTCGGAGATCCTCTGCAAGTTGCCGGAGAAAAGCGCCGGTCCTAGCCATGACGGTTCCAGTCATAAAGAGGATCGAGTCTACGTCGAGGCCGACGGCGAACTACTAGGCCGCCTGCCGGCTCGCATGACGATGGTGCACGACGCCCTGTCGCTGGTCGTACCCGCATGACCGTCCCGTAGAGACGGGGCTCGCCTCGTCTCGGCAGTGCATAACGCTCCAGGCGAGAGGGGCCCGTCGAATCCGCTCCCTTCGGTCACTGTCCTGCCGCCAACCGCTGGTATCATAAATCTCACAAATGCCGACCTCTCGCCAGGGATCCATCCGCCTCTTCCGATTCTCGGAAATCGATGTTTTCCTTCATTGGTCATGGTTTCTGTTGGCGTTTTACGAGATCAACGCGCGAAAGGGAA
>Ga0210403_10006199_pt1 | contig 10048 bp, 7 predicted proteins | sample IncBWC19MmetaG_FD_150863 | JGI IMG/M metagenome (GOLD analysis project Ga0210403, IMG submission 150863) | Forest soil microbial communities from Barre Woods Harvard Forest LTER site, Petersham, Massachusetts, United States - Inc-BW-C-19-M | ecosystem: Environmental > Terrestrial > Soil >... | reverse complement strand
GCCTCAGGCTTCTGAGCGAGCTCGATCGTCAACGTCAGGATGAGGGGAGCGTCAGCGATGCCGCTGGCGTCGGCAAAGCCTTCAAGAGCGCGCGTGCAACGCGTCGGATTGAGTCTAAATCGTGTCTTCGCGCCACGCGCAATTTCCTGGCTAAGCCGCCCAAGATCTTCGAATGACCCTGACCGGCTCCTTAACTTTAGGAGCGTCTGGACATGCTTGGGACTCAAGCGACCGTGCCGCGCAAATCTCGATGGGCGCCCAAGCTCCAGCAGCCGATAGAACCTGCCCCGTCTGCCAGCCGGATCTTCACCTGATCCCGAGATACTGGGCGGCTTCGAAAATGCATTTTCAAAAATATCGGCCAGCTCAAGGATCCATCTCTCGGTAGCGTGATCCGTAGGCTTGCCGCGCACCTGTGTCTCGCGCTCAAGCGCCCCGGCGTGCCGGTTCAGCAGCTGCAAAAGGCCAGTCAGATAATCGATCTTCTCGGGCCCAGTCCGGCTCGCCAGATCGTCGTGACTTAAAATATCGAGTGAGCAAAGGGCTGACGCGAGGTCCGCCGCCAATTCTTCCAGCTTGCGCAGGCGCGCTCTGCGACGGCTATACTTTTCCCAATCCGCCCGTCTCTCGTCATAGCGATCATAGCGGTCTCCGGCCTCCCTGATCGACCTTGCAAAATGCTCTACATCCTCCCGTCGCCGCGGTGGTAATTCGCGAGTCAGAAACTCGACAAGTGTCTCGTTGGCATCCTGGTTTCGACGGCGGCGCATGTGATTACTCGCGGAATGATATGGCGGAAATAGCCCCGTTTTTGCTGGCACAAGGATAACAACGCATTGTAAATATTGAATAAAACTTCGCGCCTAAATACCAGTACAGGGCATTTTGACGGTCCTGTGCCTTTTGCGCCTTGCTGCGATCTTCGAGCCACTGCCAAACGGATCGAAGGAGACGCCCAAATGATCCTCTCCCGTCATGCTGCGGTTCGCGCCCAACAGCGCGGCATCTCCCCTGCCCAGCTTTCTGCCGTGTTCACTCATGGCGACAGAGAAATCCGCAGAGGAGGCAGGTGTTATGCGACCTTTATTTCGAAAGAAACACTTCGACGGCTGGGACCGAGGACACCGGAGGGCGTTCCCACTGACCGGCTTAGGGGCCTGACAGTCCTTCAAAGCGATGACGAAACCTGCATCACGGCATTTCGGAGCGAACGGGGCAAGGCCTACCGCCGCCACGCGCGGAGGGGCACGCGATGACCCTGATGTCACCGTCACTGACCCGCGATCTGGGCGGCCTGCAAAACGTCTTTAGAAAACTGGCGTCGCCTCAACACCCACTCCGGGACCAGGCAGTCAGGGTCCGCGACGCAATTTCGCTGGATTGGCGTCGCCGGGCCGAACAAAGCGCGTGGTTTGTTTGGCCAAGCACAGCAGTCCTTCGAGGGCCCACCAACGGGAGGCTCAGCGGATCCGATTGGAGGCCGCAGGGAATGCTGAGTCTCCTTGGGTACCACGTTGGCGGAGCACTACCGCTGCATCCCTCACTCCGGGAACGCATTCTCGAATACACATTTGAGCATCACCTTCCGCCCGTTGCCGATGTTCCATATTTCCACGAATGGGGAGAACCGCGATCCGCACGCCGCCTGCAGAAGTTAGCGAAGCCGGCATCCAAAACAGGAGCAATAAGATGAAGCAAAAAGCCCGTGGCCTTTGGTATCGAAATGCGAACCTTCACCGGCAAGTCCGGCACGAAGTATTTCACTTTCAAAACGCCGCGCGGCAGGTATCACACCTTCTCTGAAGTCATTGCTCGCGACGCTGCTGCCGATTGCGGATCGGACCAGGGGGCACCACGAATCAGCGATGGGCAAAAGGCCGGGTTGTTCCAGCTGTGGCCCTAGTCGGTACCGCTGGCGGATATGGGCCATGCCTTGCGCCCGGTGCCAGTGGCTCCAGCTGGGCCGGGCGGCAAGGGATCGGCCTTGAAAGCCGGTTTCGGCCTGCGGGGCGTTTTCAGGGGCCTGACCCGGTGCCGCCCGGCCAATTTTAACGCACAGGCGGGCGGCTGGGCGATTTCTGGCCCGGAACCGGATACCTCCCTGCCCGGCTGGCCACCGCCCCCGGCAGGCCGGGTTCCCGGTAGTTTCAGGCTACCAGCCGCCAGCGCCACAACTTGGCGGAGGCCGCCCCCATGGCCTGTGTTTTGCAAGGGTTTTGATCAGGCCGCTGACTGGCAGCGCACTGATATCAAGGCCTCTTGCCGTGCTGATTGGGTCCCACATGATGTATCAAGCCTATCAGAACCACATGGACCTGACGGCGCCATGGCGGAGAGGGGCGGCGCATGCGCTGAAATATCTCAATCTGGTCCCGCAAGGCGTCTCCGACAGACTGTTCGGACGGTTGGCCGCGGCGCTGGAGCTGATCTCGCGCACCTCGCTCACTTACACGCGCCCGCCTTATGGCATCGACAGGGTGATGGTCGGCAACCAGGAACTGGAGGTGACCGAAGAGGTCGTCTATTCGACGCCGTTCGGATCGCTGCTGCATTTCAAGAAGGCGAATTCGCCGGAGCAGCCGCGGATGCTGCTGGTGGCGCCGATGTCCGGCCATTTCGCCACGCTGTTGCGCGGCACCGTGAAGACGCTGTTGCAGGACCACGACGTCTACATCACCGACTGGCATAACCCCCGCGACATTCCGCTCGGCGCCGGCAGGTTCGGTCTTGAGGATTACACCGATCACCTGATCGATTTCCTGGACAAGATCGGGCCGCGCGCGCACATGGTAGCGATCTGCCAGCCGTCAGTATCGGCGCTCGCCGCCGCCGCGATCATGTCGGAGAACAATCACCCGGCACGGCCCGCGACGCTGACGCTGATGGCCGGGCCGATCGACACCAGGATTCAGCCGACCAAGGTCAACGAATTCGCCAAGAGCAAGCCGCTGAAATGGTTCGAGAAGAACCTGATCAACTACGTCCCGATCCAGTGCAAGGGCGCGTTGAGACAGGTCTATCCCGGCTTCGTGCAGCTCACCGCCTTCGTCTCGATGAATCTTGAGCGTCACATCAAGTCGCATATCGATCTCGCCGATCATCTGGCCAAGGGCGAGAAGGAGAAGGCCGAGATCATCAAGACCTTCTACGACGAATATTTCGCGGTCATGGACCTGCCGGCGGAATTCTACATCGAAACCGTGCGCGACGTATTTCAGGAGCATCTGCTGCCGCAGGGTAGACTGATGCATCGCGGCCGCCCGGTGAACCCCGCCGCGATCAAGCGAATGGGCTTGATGACGGTCGAAGGCGAGAAGGATGACATCTGCTCGATCGGCCAGACACTGGCGGCCCAGGACCTCTGCACCGGCGTGCGGGCCTATCGCAAGGTGCACCACATGCAGGCCGGTGTCGGCCATTACGGCGTGTTCTCGGGCAAGCGCTGGAACAACGAGATCTATCCGCTGTTGCGGGATTTCGTGCACGTCAATTCCTGAACCCTCGTCATGTCGGGCGGGCAAAGCGCTAGCCCGGAACGACGGATGCGTCACTTGGTCCGGATCGGCGTGTCCTTCAGCCCGTTGTCGTCAAAGGCCTTGCGCAGCATGCCGTTGGCGGTGGCTTCCGTCATGAATTTGGTCACGAACGCCAGCGCCAGCGGATGATTGAGCGGCACCGCCACCGCTGTGACGGTCCGCTTGAAGGTCTCGTCCAGCACCCGCGTACCAGGGATCTTCTTCGCCATCGCGTTGAGCTGTTCCCGCGACAGCGCAAAGGCGTCGATCTCGCCGTTCTTGAGGAGCGCGAAGATCTCGTCATAGGTCTGATAGCCCGTGACCTTGGCATGCTTCAGATGCGCGATCGCGCCGCGCATGGTGGTGGTGTTATTGACGGCGGCGACCTTCACGCCGGGCTGGTCCAGGGTCGCGAAATTCGTCGCCAATGAGCCGGCCTTGACGATGTAGGTCGCGTCCGTCACCTCGTAACTGGGGCCGAACGACATCCGCGCCTCGCGCTCCGCATCCTTCGGCAGGAAGCTGACGTCCCAGGCGCCCGTCGACGAGGCGTCGACGATCTGCCCGGAATTCTGGTACGCGACGTATTCCACGGGGACGCTAAGTTCCCCTGCCATTTCCTTGCCGAGATCGACCGGAACGCCGGCATAAGCGCCGGCGTCGTTCCGGGTGGACCAGAACGCGCCGCCGGCCCGGCTGATCGCAATCGCCACCCGCAGCTTGCCGGTCGGCGCGATTTCGTCTTTCAGGGCATCGGCGCTCGCGGGGACCAACATCGTGACCGAGAACCCCAGAAGGAGACCGGCGAGGCGCGGCAAATGTCGATTGAACATCGGATACTCCCTCCCCCTGGCCCGTTATCGATCGAGCCTTCGCCTTCAATTGTGGTCGATTGGGGGAAGCGTTGAAACCGAAATTGCCCGGCCTGACCTCAAAAATTTGGCACAAGCGAGCCGACGACTTGGCTACTAGCGTGTTCGCAGGATCGTCTCGGACGGGAGTTCGCCGAAAGCCTCGCGATAGTCTTTCGCGAAGCGGCTCGGACTTGCGAAATTGCTCTTGAAGGCGGCCGCCGTCACGCTGATGCCGGGATCGCCCGATGTCAGCATTTCCCGCGCATGCTTGAGACGGATCGCCTTGGCGAAAGCCATCGGCGAATAGCCGCGGCTGCGCTCGAATGCCCTGAAAATAGCGCGCGCGCTGACCCCCGCCTCGACTGCCAACCGGTCGATGGTGATCGGCCGCTGCCAGTTGGCTTCGATGAACTCCTCGATCCGCCGAACCACCCAGGGCGCAGGCATGCTTTGCTGGTTTTCCAGCAAATGGCTGAACGTATGGCGGCTTGCATAGAGAAAGGCGATCTGCACGGCGTGCTCGAGTTCGCGGCATACGGCCACGGGCAAGGGAGACACCGCCGAATCCAGTTGCTGCGCGAGAAAGCGGATGAGGTCGGCAAGGTTTTGCGCATAAGGCCCGCCCGCGGGGATCGCCGGCTCGAACGTCAGTTCGCCCTTCGGCCTGGCGCCCAGAAGCGCTGTCATTCTTTGCATCAGCGCCTGCTCGTTCAGGCGAAGAGTGAGGCGTTCGTGGCCTGCCTCGCAAACTGTCTGCGAGCGCCGGCCAGCCGGCGTAACCGCAAACTGATGCTCGTTGATATCGGTCGTCCTGCCTTCGACGGAACTGGTCGCGCGGCCTCGATGCGCGATCTGCAGCCGGATGAAGTCGGCCGCGACATTGTCGATCGCGAGATCGGCGGTGGTCCCGCCGAAGGCGAGGCCTGTCTCCTGCAGCTTGATGAGATTGACGCGCGCCTCAAAACTGCCGGTGTTTTTCAAATCGATCCTGGCCGCACCGAACAAAGTCGAGCTCAGTTGCCACAACTCTTCAGGATCGGACGTGCGGAATACCGGGAAACGATGCAGGGGATCGGCTACAGCGTTGAGCATGATTGTCCGTTGTCAGATTCAAGGAACGATTCAGCGTCAGCAGTCTGGCCCAACCATGAGCGTCCTAGCTTCAAGGTTTTGCAGCGAACAAGAGTCCTATCTTGATTTGGATCAACTCTGCAGCAACGACCATACCCAGATTGGGTATTCGCTCAAAAGCGACGTGTTGCCGAGCCAAGGCGAGCCCTAAGGCGGCGCCAAGCGTTTTGCCTGAGCCGCATATCCGGGATTTTACGGAGCCTAGCCCGCCGGATTCAAATCAGCGCAGCCGTTAATTCGAACCGGCCGCCGGCACCTTGATCTCCGCCGGCAGGATGATCGCCGCGGCGATCACAAACAGGCACAACCCGGCGAAGGCGTGCAGCATGGTGACGAAACCGCCCTGCTGGTACAGCCACGCCACGAGGCCCACCGACGCGCCGGCGGCGGTGAAGCCGATGAAATAGCGCACCGCATAGGCGCGCGAGCGCCACTTCTCGCTGGTGTATTTGCCGACCATGGCGTCGTTGACGGTGACCTGGCCGAACGCGCCCATCACGATACCGATCGCGGCGACGATCAGCGGCAGGTTCGACAGCGTGGCCGCCAGATACAGGAACGGCGCCAGTACGAACGACAGCGGCAGCGACACCGCTTTCAGCGAATAGCGATCGATCAGCTTGCCGATGGTGTATTGCGTCATCGCGCCGAACACATAGACGAAGGCCGCGATTACGCCCAACAGCGCCGGGCTCCTGGTGAGACCGGCCAGCCGCTCCGCAAACAGTTTTGGCAACGCCACCGTGATCGCGTTGAAGGTGGTGGAGATCGCGAGCACGACGATCAGCAGCGCCACGATCACCCGCCACATGTCTTCCCTGGCCACGCGCGCCTGCGCCGCGGCCTGCTTGTGGCCGGAGCGATCCTCGTGCACCACCGTTAACGCAAAGGCCACGCCGATCAATATCGTGACAATGCCGGGAATGATGAAGGCAAAACGCCAGCCGAGATATTGCCCGACCACGCCGGTGACCAGCGCCGACGACGCCACGCCGAGATTGCCCCAGACGCCGTTCAGGCCCATCTCGCGGCCGAGCCGGTCGGCATAGGACACGATCATCGCGGTGCCGACGGGATGATAGATCGAGGCGAACAGGCCGATCGACAGCAGCGCCGCGCCGAGTTCGAGCTGTGTCCGCACCAGGCCGACCGCGATCATCGAGGCGCCGATGCCGATAAAGAAGATCACCATCATATGGCGGCGGCTCCAGCGGTCGCCGAGCCAGCCAGTCAGGAGCGATCCGGCGCCAAAGGCGACGAAGCCGGGGCTGGCGTAAGGCAGCAGCTCCGAATAGGCCATGCCGAGCGCCGGCCCCATCACGATGACGGCGGCGGCAAAGATCAGCATCGAATAATGGTCGATGAAATGGGCGGCATTGACGAAACCGATCACCCGGGCCGGGCTGTTCATGTTCAAATCCTTGGCAAAATCCCTGGCAAATCCTTGGGTCGAATCCCCCATAGCTTTTGCAATAGGTTATATGGTCTTGTCCTGACGGGATGTGGCCAATGAGTATCGTCGAAACGCCAATCGCCGCCATCCGGGCGCACCACACAACGACCGGCAACGGCGTCCACCTGGTCGCGCGCAACTATCGCAAGGGCGTCCGGCTCGACACCCACATGCACCGCGAGGCGCAGCTGGTTTACGCGGCGAAGGGAACGATGCAGGTCACGACCCCCAAGGGGCGCTGGCTGGTGCCGCCGGATCGCGCGGTGTGGGTGCCGGCGCGGATGGAACATGCCATCGACGTGCTCGCGGACATCGAGATGCGCACGCTGTATTTCGACCTCGCCTGGCTTGCGCGCGAACAGCGCAGCGAGAGCCTCAGGTCCGAATTCGTCGTCCGGGTGTCGCGGCTGCTGCAGGAGACCATTCTGGCGCTGTTCGACGGCCGCAACAATCCCGGGCGTACCGAGCTCCTGATCAAGCTGGCGGTGCTCGAGCTGCATCACGCCGAGGATTCCGCCACCTTCATTCCGCTGCCGCACGAGCCGCGTTGCCGCCGCGCCGCCAACATCGTGCTCGCTGATCCCACCGGCGCGCACGAGATCGAAACCCTGGCGCGCGCGGTCGGCACTTCGGGGCGGACCCTGTCGCGGCTGTTCTCCTCGGAGACACAATTAAGCTTCAAGAGCTGGTGCCAGCGCGCACGGATCGCCTGCGCGATCGAGCGCTTGTCGGTGGACGGCAATATCCCGGTCAAGCAACTGGCCTCCGACCTCGGCTATGCCAGCGTTCCCGCCTTTTCGCACGCCTTCCGGCAGGTCACCGGCAAGACCCCGACGGAATTTGCCGAAAAGAAATAAGGCCGATTCGGCAGCCCGGTTGGTGCTCCTGCGGGCGCCATGTCCGTTTTTTAGGCTGCCCGCTCCCGCTTGATTGTGATCGGCATTATCCTAAATCCCGTGTAAGATTCCATGCCGCCTGGATTCGACATGCCCGCCATCAACAACGCCTTCTTCTCCGACCTCCTCTCCTCGATTTCCGAGCGCGGCCGGACGCTGCTTCGCCGCGTCGGGTCGTCCGAAGCCAAGCCGGACGGAGCCGAGCTGATCGCCCTGTGCGAGGCGCTCTTGTCAGGCCGGGGCGAAGCCTCCGGCACCGCGATGGCGCGCGAGGTTCTCGACCGTTATCACACTCTCGACGACGCCGAACGGCTGGCCTTCTTCGAAACCCTGACCCGCAACTTCGGCCCGGACCGGGAAAAGCTTGCCGAAGCGATCGAGAGCTGGCGCGCGCAGCCGAGCGATGAAGACGCCAGCGACCTGCATTTTGCTTCGGAGCCGCGGCGGCAGGAGCTGATCCGCCGGCTGAACCGCGCGCCCGGCGGCACCAGCGAGCTGGTGGCGATGCGCGCCGATTTGCTTCGTCTCATGAACGACCACAGGGACCTCGCCGCGTTCGACCGCGACGTCGTCCATCTGCTTTCTTCGTGGTTCAACAGGGGGTTTCTCGTGCTGCGCAGGATCGATTGGTCGACACCGGCGAACATCCTGGAACAGATCATCCGCTACGAGGCGGTGCACGAAATCCACGACTGGAACGACCTGCGCCGCCGGATCGACCCCGTCGACCGGCGCTGCTACGCGTTCTTCCATCCCGCTCTGGTCGACGAGCCCCTGATCTTCGTCGAGGTGGCGCTGACGGAGCAGATCCCCGGCGCGATCGCGCCCCTCCTCGCCGCGGACCGCCAGCCGGTGCCGGTCGAGCGCGCCCGCACCGCGGTATTCTATTCGATCTCCAACACCCAGCGCGGGCTGGGCGGAATTTCCTTTGGCAGCTTCCTGATCAAGCAGGTGGTCGAAGAACTGCGGCGCGAATTGCCGAAGCTCGACAATTTCGTGACGCTGTCGCCGGTGCCGGGCTTCATGCAATGGCTGAAACAGGCGAACGACGTTCCGGTATCCGACGAGGACCGGACGCTACTGGAAAATCTCGACAAGCCGGACTGGTTCAAGGATGCGGAGCTGGGGGCGCAACTGCGCGCGGTGCTGGAGCCGCTGGCGGCGCATTATTTCCTGAAAGCGCGTACGCCGAAAGGCCGCCTGATCGATTCGGTGGCCCGGTTCCATCTCGGCAACGGCGCGCGGCTGGAGCGGATCGACTGGATGGGCGATCTCTCGCCAAAGGGCCTGCGCGAGTCCGCCGGCATCATGGTCAACTATCTCTACCGCCTCGAGGACATCGAGAAGAACCACGAAGCCTACGCCAACCAGGGCGAGGTCATCGCCTCCAGCGCGGTGAAGAGATTGCTGAAGGGCGAAGGCCGGCGGTTGCTGGATATGCGGCTGTCGTAGGCCTCCAACGACGCCACGGTCCGACCCGTCATCCGGAGGTGCTCGCGCAGCGAGCCTCGAAGGACGAACGGCCCTCGCCGGTGGCCGTCGTGCTTCGAGACGGCCGCTCGCGCGGCCTCCTCAGCATCACGGGGATAAATTGCCGCCCATGGCTGATCAAGTCTTGCGATTCACATGTCAAACAGCGATTGCGGACATGCCTCCGCATTCTCGCGGCGCGATCCGCCCGAGCTTTGCGTAAACTTTCGCCCCCGCTCGGTAGCAGAGGGCGCAGGGAAAGCCGGGTGCCGATTGCACCCGTGGGTCCCGTGCAAAAAGCCGAATGGTAAACGACCCGTTATCGCCGCCGCTGGAATTCGGCCAATGACATTGAAGCTTGCTTACGGAGCGCGCGCATTAAGTGCTGGCTGGACCATCTGTCCGACGAGCCCTTGATGAGCAGCATCTCGACGATCGCACTATCCGGCATGAACGCGGCCGCCCGCCGCCTCGAGGTCTCCGCCTCGAACGTCGCCAATGTCCTGAGCACGGGCGCGCTTCCCAACGCCGACGGCACGGTGCCGGCCGGGGCGCCACGGGCCTATGCACCGCTTGAGCTTGTCCAGACCGCGAGCGCCGACGGCGGCACCCAGACGGCCGTCACCACGGCCACGCCGTCCACGATCGCGGTCTCCGATCCGCAGGCGCCCTTCGCCAACCAGAACGGCCTCGTCGCCGCGCCCAATGTCGATCTCGCCCAGGAGATGA
>Ga0210403_10006197_pt1 | contig 10050 bp, 12 predicted proteins | sample IncBWC19MmetaG_FD_150863 | JGI IMG/M metagenome (GOLD analysis project Ga0210403, IMG submission 150863) | Forest soil microbial communities from Barre Woods Harvard Forest LTER site, Petersham, Massachusetts, United States - Inc-BW-C-19-M | ecosystem: Environmental > Terrestrial > Soil >... | reverse complement strand
GAGACACTGCTTCGCCACACATCTACTGGAAGCAGGCGCGGATCTACGAACCATCCAGATGTTGCTAGGGCATCGCGATCTGGAAGAAACCACCATCTATCTGCATCTCTCTGAACGTCACCTCAGTGCGACCGGGAGTCCTCTGGACTCGCTGGGGCTAAAAGACCGGCCTCCAAAGACCGAGTAGATGGACCGGCCACCCCTCGAGGTGGCCGATCTGGTCCGCGCTGCGGGAGACGCATTCATCGAACGAAGCCGTAAGTGGATCACCTGGAAGCATGTCAAAGTGCTGCTGGCCATAGCGCGGTGTCGCACGGCCATGCTCGGCGGACATCTCGATGAGTGCACTCGCTGCGGACATCGCGCCATCTCCTACAACTCGTGTAGAAATCGGCACTGCCCGAAGTGTCAGACGGGCGCTCGCGAGCGTTGGCTCGAGAAGCGTCGCAGGGAACTTCTGCCGACGCAGTACGTGCATGTGGTCTTCACGCTACCTCGGCAGTTAGCCCCATTGACTCTTCAGAATAAGAAGGTCGTCTACGATCTCCTGTTCCGTACCAGCGCCGAAACGCTTCTCGAAATCGCCCGCGATCCCCAACATCTTGGCGCAGAAATTGGCTTCTTCAGCGTGCTGCACTCCTGGAGTCAGAAACTCGAACTTCACCCACATGTGCATTGCGTGGTGCCGGCCGGTGGACTTTCTGCCGATCGCTCGCGTTGGATCAAGCCACGCTACGCGTTCTTTCTTCCTGTCAAGGTGCTCAGCCGAGTCTTTCGCGGCAAGTTCGTCGCGGCACTCCAGCGCGCGTTTCAGGACGGCGAGGTCAGTTTTCACGGAGACTTACAGCACCTCACTCAGCCGAAAGCCTTTGCTGCGTGGCTGAGACCACTATTTCGAAAGGATTGGGTGGTCTACGCGAAACCACCGTTCGGAGGCCCGGAGCATGTGCTCCGTTATCTGGGCCGTTACACCCATCGTGTAGCCATCTCCAATCACCGATTGATCTCCTTCGCCGACCAGAAAGTCACCTTTCGTTGGCGTGACTCCGCTCACAAAAATGAACAGCGACGGATGACTCTCTCACTCGATGAATTCCTGCGTCGCTTCCTGTTGCACTTGCTTCCGGATGGCTTCGTGCGCATCCGGCACTTTGGCTTCCTGGCCAATCGCAAACGTGCTATCAACTTGCCACTCTGTTTTCAGCTACTCGGCACGGCTGTAACTCCGCCGACCGAACAAGACAAGTCAGGCGCCGGCAACGCGAGCGATCTTTGGCTCTGCCCCAAGTGTGCTGGACCGATGGTGGTCGTTGATAGGCTAACGGCTGCCGAGATGCAACTTCGTTCTCCACCTGTGGTCATCGCCGCATGAAACAACTATCAACGTCACGAACACTCTGCGTCTTTCGGCACGGTCCGTCGCTTCTCGCCTTATCGCCGAACAAATTCCTTCTTCCGGCTTCCTCAGGCACTCTCTTCACAATATTTTTTCGCACTAGCCAGCTTCCGGGCGCTTCGTGTTATCTGCTGTGCTCCGCCGCATCACCTCAACCCACCTCTACGTCACTCCTCCGCTCCATTCAATTTGCATAGGGCCCGCGTCCGCCGCAATCGCGGGCGGTTCCCTTCAAGTCGTTGTATCGAAAGCGCGCAAACACGCCACGCTCCCGCATCCACCTTGCTTCATCGCGCTTCCGATACAACACTAGGACTTTTCCCATTACTAATCCCGGGCTCAGGACAGATTACTTCCGGTTTGCGGACCTCCGCTCGGAATCATTCGGCTAGCATTGGCGGACAGCGGTCAAGCGTCAACTTGAACACTGCCCCGATAGCCGCGGTACATCAAAGCCGTTAGATGGCGAGGACGACCTTGCCGAATAGGCGGCGCTCGAACAAGGTAGCGCAGAGCATCGGACGCCCTGGCTAGTGAAGCTCCGCCTTCCTGCGAATCTGTTGCGCGTTTGTATCAATCAACTCCAAAAAGGCGCCAAGGACAACGGACGGGTTCGCTTTTTTCCATGCAGCGACAAGCTCGACCCGGACATCATCTGGTTGCAAACGGTAGAACCGGACACCATTTGAACGCAGGTTTCTAGCGCAGGCAGGGACAATGGAAACGCCCTGTTCTGCTTCAACCATCGACAGCACCGTCTGCAACATATTCGGCTGATTTTCAACACGCGGGTAAAAGCCGGCCTTCTGACACATGGCTGTGGTCGTATCGAACACACCTGGGTAGCCCTCACGGTGGAACAAAACAAAGCTCTCGTTTGCCAAATCTGCAATACGCACGCGCTTACTCTTCACGGGTCGTGAGCGCGGCAGCACAGCCAGCAGCGGATCGCGGTACAAAACGCGCGATGAGAAGGTCCTGTTCTGTTCTGCGGTGAGTGTCCGAGTGAATCCGATGTCGATTTCCCCTTTCTCGAACGCAGCGTCCTGGTGAACCGGAGTGAGCTCTTGAAGGGTCAGTTTCACACCTGGATATGTTGCTTTGAACTTGCGCACAAGCTCTGGAAGAAATGCCGATGTGCCAGCGCCAAGGAATCCAATCGAAAGCCTTCCGATCTCGCCCCGTGAGGCTCGCCTAGCAGTCTCAATAGCCAATTCCGCGTGGGCGAGCGTGCGTACGGCTTCGGCATGAAACACCTCGCCTTCAGGTGTGAGCTTGGCGATGCGTTTCGCGCGCGTAAACAATTTCAGCCCGAGCTCTTCTTCGAGATCGGCTACCGTCTGGCTGATCGCCGGCTGGGCAACGTGGATTCGCCGGGAAGCTTCGCGATAGCCCTTCCATTGCACAACTGCGGTGAAATATCGAAGATGACGCAATTCCATATTGATTGCCTTTTCCTATCAATTTGATTGAAACATACGATGAGTCATATCAACAATTTTAGAGTCAAATCTGTACGTGGGGCAAGTAAGACGGCGCCCACAGAAAGGGGAGGGGATATAAATGACGGACCTAACAGCTCGGGGAGTTGTCGAAAAACTTCATCAATATGATGATCTGCCGCCCTTTCCGAAAATAAATATTCACTTTCTGGCGACGGCACCAGGCAACGAACATCTTCTGAAATTTATGACCGAGAAACCCGACAATCCAATTCGGTTTAAAGGCAAACGCATCGGCATTATCGCGACACATGGTGTCGAAGAAACCGAAGTTTCGATTCCGCGGAAATGGTTCGAGGCGCGGGGCGCCATCTGCCATCTCGTCTCGCCCAACCACATAGAATATGCGCCGGCATTCGGCATCCAGTTCCCCGAGATAGCTAAGACGCATGTTCTGGCCATCCAGTTCACCGAGAATTCCGGCTGGATTCCAATTGATGCGCGCATCGAAGAGGCCACAGTCGAAGACTACGATGCCGTCTATGTGCCCGGGGGCGCCTGGAATCCGGATCAGCTGCGCGCCAACCCAGCCGTGTTGTCCTTCCTTCAAGAATTTCAGGCGACAGGCAAACCCTTGGGCGCGCTGTGCCACGGCTCGCAGGTCTTTCTAAGTGCGAAGCTGACCAAAGGCCGGAACGCGACGGGTTACAGGGCGATTATGGAAGACATGGCCAATGCGGGGGCCACAGTGTTGGACCAGGCTGTGGTGGTCGACGAGAACGTAATTGAACCAAAGGATGTAGCCCTCGGGATTGCTTGAGCATAACGAAACCCTGGCGCGATCAGGCACTAAAATGCAGGTCCCGCCCGATGCAAAGTCCGTATAGGCCGGCAATATGTCCATGTAGAATTCGTCGGCATACGTCAGTCGCACCACGCGATTTTTCAGGGAAATCATCTTCCGGTAGGTTTCGTTTTCGCCCAGGAACTGATACAGAGCACCGAGCCCGGCCAGTGGATACCGCTGCCACTGAAGAGGAGCATCGATTTGTAGAACGAAGTCCAGATCGTGAGGACCTTCGACCGGCTTACTCGTCGTACCCAAAGCCATGGAGCCTTGCGGGAAAATGCGCGGACGCAGAAATTGAAAAGGACTCCCCTGTCGTTCGAGCAACTGGTTCACGGCGCCGTACCGCTCAACTGCCAGCGGTAGCGGGCAGTTGTAAGCTGCAGTTCCTCACAAACCTCCAATAAGAGCGCATCCAGCTGTTCTTTGCTGGTCTGGAACCAGATCGCCCTTTGAGTTGTTGCCATATCTCAGCTCCTTTGCTATAAGATAACACTAGTTTCCAATATTTGCCAAATATGGTAAGATTGCTCATGGAGGCCGACTGCCATGCCAAATCGTGATGTCCATCTTCCAGTTGGAGCTGCATCTGGGGCCGCGTACGCGGCCTACCATGCCTGGGTCCAGCCTGGTCCTTATATATTTGCAGAGGCCGCAGGAGGACTGGTTGGAGGGATTGGGGGAGGCCTACTTACCGACTGGATTGACACGCCCTGTTCTCCGCGCCATCGCGCCGAAGCGCACCGCATGAGCATCACCGGCACACTGGTCTATTTCATGAACGACCAGCTCCCGAACTGGCAGGCACGTCTTCGCAACGAGGCACAACGCTACGCGCAGTTGCGGGAGGCAGCCCCCTCGCTTTTGCCGCAAATTGGTTACGGCGCGCTTGAGTTTATTATGCGTTTTCTGGCGGGATTGCTCGCGGGACTTCTCGCTGGTTATGCCTCGCACTTGGCATTAGACTCACTCACTCCGAGCTCGCTTCCAATCCTCTGTTAGGAGGAAATATGGCCATCGACCAAATGGAATTGGGCCGCCGAATCCGGCAGGCACGCGAATCGTGTGGGATGACGCAGGACGAAGTCGCGGACAAACTCGGGATGTCGCGGCCAACCGTTGTGCAGATCGAGCAGAGCAAACGCCCCGTGTCGGGGCTCGAATTGCAGACGCTCGCGTATCTCTTCGCCAGAGACATCCGTGACCTGCTCGCCGATGAATTTGCCGAAGACGATGTGGTGCATGCGCTTTTTCGTTCGCACGATGATGTGGGCGAGGATGGCGTCAAGCAAGCTCTTCGCGATTGCATTGCACTCGGGCATGAGTTGACGAATCTCGAAGACCTGCTCGGCATCAGCCGTGCCACGGTGACTGTCGCCACCTACGCGCATGCCTTTCCCCGCAGCCGCTGGGAAGCCATTCAGATCGGCGAGCACGTCGCGCTCGAAGAACGCCGCCGCCTGGGTCTAGGTTCGGCTCCGCTTGGAGACGTATCTTCTTTGATCGAAGCGCAAGGCATCCGTACCGGAACCGTTCCCATGCCGGAGCCTGTTTCCGGACTCACGATCAGCCATCCGAGGGTCGGCCCCTTCATTGTCATTAATGACAGACATTTTCCAGAAAGGCGCCGCTTTTCCTGGTGTCACGAATATGCTCACGTTTTGCTGGATAAGGACACGATTGGCATGGTGAGCCGCGAAAGCGAGCGAAACGACCTGCGGGAAGTGCGCGCGAATTCGTTTGCCGCCGGCTTCCTTCTTCCGGAAGAAGGCGTACGCCAGTTCGTCGCCTCTCTCGGTAAAGGAGCGGCCAGCCGCATTCATGCGGACATTTTTGACGAGGCAGGAGTAGTCGCTATTGATTCACGAACCGACCCAGGCACGCAGGAAATCCAGCTCTACGACGTCGTTCAACTAGCCCACTTCTATGGAGTGAGCGTTCAGTCCACCCTCTACCGGCTCCGCAACCTCAAGCTCGTCTCCGAACCGGAATTCGACCGGCTCAAGAACATGGATGGGGAAGGTCGAAGCAAGAAAATTGCCAGGGCGCTGGGTGTCGAATCGAATGACTCCATGGAGCAGCGCGGGGAATTTCAACGCCGGTTCTTGGCCCTTGGCCTCGAAGCCCTCCGCCGCGAAAAAATCAGCCAGGCCAAGTTCTTCGAATTGGCAGAACGTGTCGGCGTGGCTCAGTGGATCGCCCAAAACCTCCTCGTTGACGCTGGAATCGACGACCCTGAAGCACAATCCGTGCTCCTGCCGGAGTAGGGATGTCACTTCAAGTCCCGCCCACTCTTCGTGTCGTCGTAACCGACACGAATATCCTCATCAATCTCATACACATTGGCCGGCTCGACTTGCTGGGGAAACTGCCGCCTTACTCCTTCGTCGTGTCGGAAGAAGTAGTAAACGAAGTGAGGGAACCTGCTCAATTCGCAGGCCGTCCAAACAGCCGTATCTTCCGGATTTCTGCAAGTTGTCCAACTGACGGATCCCTTGCCTGCTTGACACGCACCGAGGTCGCTCAGACCTAGGACCCTTTGGTTCTCAAAAAGTGAACGATTGGATTACTGTCGCTTCAATTCGTATAATCCCGAACAAACCGATTGTTACCGTGGAGGTATCAATGATTCGACGTTTCCTCGCCCTAGCCCTTTTCGCTTTGGCAACAGATTCAAGCCAAGCTCAACCTTCCCTGCCTTCCAGCTTTCGAGCAAAGACGATACACGGCCCGGAAGGTGCAGACATTTTTGTTCGTTGGGGAGGAAGCGGCCCCGTGGTGGTACTCATCCATGGGTATGCGGAGAATAGCGATTCGTGGGCTCCTCTGGCGGCAGATCTCATGAAGGACCATACGGTAGTGGTGCCGGACCTCCGCGGCATTGGGCGCTCCTCCAAACCTGCCGACGGCTACGACAAAAAGACTCAGGCCAAGGATATGCGGGCCGTTGTGACCGCGTTGGGATACGACAAGACATTCGTCGTTGCTCACGACATCGGCAACATGGTCGCATACGCCTACGCCGCCACTTATCCCGACAAGGTTGAGCGGCTGGTCGTAATGGACGCACCGATCCCAGGGATTGATCCCTGGAGCGAGATTCTGCAAAATCCCGGGGTTTGGCACTTCAACTTCCATGGACCTGATGCGGAACGGCTGGTAGCAGGCCGCGAGCGTATTTACTTTGACAGGATATGGAACGACTTTACTGGCGATCCGGGTCAACCTGATGAGGCTACCAGAGATTTCTTTACTTCTACGTATGCCCAACCAGGTGGAATGCGGGCTGGGTTCGCGCAGTTTGCTGCGTTCTCCCAAGATGCGAAGGACAATAAGATCTTTGAACAAACCAAGCTGACTATGCCCGTGATGGCGGTCGGCGGAGAAAAGTCCTTCGGTTCTCTCCAGGCTGTGATCATGCGTCATGTAGCGATCAACGTGCAGGAGGAAGTCGTCGCAGGTTCGGGACATTGGCTCATGGAAGAACGGCCGGCTTACACCGTGGCGGTGATTCGTAAATTTCTGGACGGCCCGCCCGTTGCTCATACAGTTGCAATCAGTGCTGGCGACACGAACGAGGCTCTTGCTCTACAACCTTGCCGGTCCGTTGGCCTAGGAATCACTTCCAACGTTATGTTTTTTTTCTGGCCAGTCCTCTTCGATCTCGGTCTGACTTACTAACACACCGGAGATGGATCCCATTCCCCGGCTGTCGACCTCGCCGATCGCACGCTTCTGCATTTGTTCGGATACACCCAGGTCCAAAAGGAATTTCTCCATGGATTCGCGGCTGGTAATGGTCCTTGTTGCTCGGGGGGTGCCACCAAAAGTCGGCGTGAACGTGACATCGAATGCGCCGCTTTGTTTTTCCGACGCCTTCACCCGAAGCGTTCCCTCCTGCTTCCGGTCGAGCATGTCCAATACACCAAGGATTTGCAGCACGGACGAAAGTGTCACATCGCCGCTCTGGTTTTCGAAACGGTTCAACGTCGAACGCCCAACATTGGCCAGAGCCGCCAAATGCTGCTGCGTCAGACCGCGCTCTTTGCGCCGCTCGCGCGCTGCGCGCACGATCATTTCCCAATTGAGGCGAACGTTCCGTTCCATCGCTTCCCCATGAGATCGATCAGCTGTTTCTTCAAGTGCGTGCTCCCGAATTTGGACTCGCGGACACATTCCTGTGCCGACCCAAGCTGGCGTTTCAGGTCCGAAACGGCGAGTTGGAGCGCCGCATTGTTCAAGCCAAACGACTTCGCCAGGAGCGCCAGATGCTTCGGTCCAATGCCGCTCAGAGAGTGTGGATTGGTGCCTGGTGATATCTTCAGGGCCATCCCCGTTCGACGAAAGCGTGGATACACGCTCGCCGCAACGATGTCGTAGAACGGACCAAGCCGGAATCCTTCCTGCGTGTACAAGAGCGCAAAGTTTTTTGAATGCGCGTCGTTGTTTCCCAACAAAATGCACACCAGAACCCGCCGGAAGAGCTTGTCGATATCTATTTCGCGCTGCTGTGTCTGATGCGCGCGAATGAACTCGGCCATCTCTCCATACGAGCCTTCGTATTTAGCTTCGGCTGGTCGCCCGAGGAGCTGATTGAACTCTTCAAAGTGGATTTTCTCGCCGCCTTCCGGGCGATCGAATCTCCGAACGAGGAGACAGTCCCCATGGATCTTCTCGACCGGGGAAACTTCAACCTCGACGATCTCATCCGCCGGCAGCAGAAGCTTTGCCGCATTGGTCGTCAGATACTCCAGTTCAACCAGGTGTTCCAATTCAGGGGAAGGAAGTTTCGCGATGTGCGTGCTCGGCTCGCCCCGCTGGGCGGGACGGAACTTTTTGCCTTCCTGCACCGCAAACAATTTCGGTTGAACGCCCGAAATCGAGGCTCGATTCGTGAGCGCCGCGATCTCCTCGCCGGTACCATGCGTCAGATCGGGTGCGTTTGCAGGTTTCGGGTCAACGACAGAGACGGCGCCCGGGCAATCCAACCCGAACGCCAGCAAGCGCGCGAAACGGTCGTCGCCCCGGATTCCAAGCGCCCGTGCCTGTGCCCGCGCCAACCATCCTTCGGCGACCAGATTTTCGAAAAAAGGATGCAGGCTGTAACTGTAATGTGGCTCCCCTTGGCGCGGCAGGGTGTAGGCGATCTGCGCACCACCGTCATCCAGGTAGCTTGGAGCGTAGGTAAATGCAAATCGGCCGTCAGGAACCTGTTCAAGGGTTCCTGCGACTTTTTTGCCGAAGAAAACGCTGCCGTAGAGTCGGGTTGCCATGTCCTAAATACGAGACAAACGGTCACTCCAATCAGTATGCCTCGTATATGAATCATACCATAAATATCGTAGACGTGTATCGTATATCATACGCGAGATGCGCGGTTCACGCTTCCTGGAGGGCACTCCTATACCGCCCTCACGATTCGATCACCAAGCAACCTATTTGGACTTTTGGTGCGGCTCGTAGGTGTTCGCGATCTTCGGAGTGTGGTTGTTGACAACGCGTGGAATCGAGATCGTCGGGAATCAGAAGTGAGCCTTGCGAAGGGCAAAGCGAGTCTAGGACGACTGGTTGAGTGGTTCTTAGCTGGTAGCGAACTGCAGCAACGTGCTATGCCTCTGACTTGAGGATGGCGTCGACTAAGTGCGCGACGATCGGTGCAGGCACCCATGCGCGTGGAGGCGGCACAGCAAATGATCGATAGCTCCGCGATGGGTCTTAAGGAGATCCCGGATGCTTGTGGATTTCAGGCGCCTCTTGCCATGCGCCGAACGTTTCTGCGTGTTCTCGGCATTACTGCCGGCGAATATGCAAGCCGCTTTAAGCGGTCGCAAAGCCAGACCGAAATGCATAGATGAAGCCAACGCTGGATATCTGATCACAAGTTGCATGCTGGTTGCGCGTGGCGCGGCACGTGCGATTTCGACATAGCTACGACTTTGCAATGAGTTCTTATATCCTGAGGAACCGATTGCGAACAATAGGAGGATGAATGGCGCAAGTTTGGTTAGTGACGGGCGGTTCTCGCGGTCTGGGTCGCGCGATTGTCGAAGCGGGCCTTGCGGCGGGTAATAAAGTGTTGGCGACAGCTAGGGACATCGAGTCTCTATATGACCTATCGGAGCGCCACGGTGACCAGATCAAGCTCTTCGCGCTGGACGTGACCGACGAGTCCGCGGCAGCGAACGCAGTGAAGGCGGCGATCGGTGCCTTTGGCTCGCTGGAAGTTGTTATCAACAATGCAGGATACGGCAATCTCTCGTCCGTCGAAGACACGCCGATGTCGGATTTTCGCGCACAAATCGAAACGAATCTCTTCGGGACGATCATCGTGACGAAGGCCGCTCTTCCGTACTTTCGCCAAAGGA
>Ga0210403_10006196_pt1 | contig 10051 bp, 9 predicted proteins | sample IncBWC19MmetaG_FD_150863 | JGI IMG/M metagenome (GOLD analysis project Ga0210403, IMG submission 150863) | Forest soil microbial communities from Barre Woods Harvard Forest LTER site, Petersham, Massachusetts, United States - Inc-BW-C-19-M | ecosystem: Environmental > Terrestrial > Soil >... | reverse complement strand
AGTCGCTTCTTGGTTTTGAATTTGGTAATGCCAGCGGCTTCTTCGATGATTGCGCGACGGTCGGTAGGACGGCTGCTGAGGATTTGCCCGATGCGTCCCTGCTCGATTAGTGCGTAGGATTCCGGTCCAAGGCCGGTTCCCATGAATAATTCCTGAATATCGCGGAGCCGGCACAGTTTGCCGTTCAGGAGATATTCGCTGTCTCCCGAGCGGAATAGGCGGCGGGTGATTACGATTTCTCCGGCGCGGAAGTGTTGCTGAAATTTTCGACGGCGGATCTTCAGGACGACCAACGATCCGGGGGCTGCCGCGGGCTCGGGATTGTTTTCTGGACCGGTGGCTGCGGCAGGTGCATCAATTTCTTCGGTCTGGCCGGGTTGTGCTTCTTCGGTTAGGCGTTCGACTTCTTCGGCAGCTTCGGCGCGCAATTCGGCTTCATTCCAGTCTTCGTAGCCTTGAGGCAGGTCATCTTTGATTTCAATCTCGGTTGGATCGCCCGCGTCGGGTCCGTCGTACACTTCGGGATCGATCAAGGTGAGCGCGACTTCGGCCATGCCGGTCGGCTTGCGGTCGCGCGTGCCGGCAAAGATCACATCTTCCATGCGGGAGCCGCGAAGCGTCTTAGCCGATTGCTCGCCGAGTACCCATGAGATCGCGTCGGCAATATTCGATTTGCCGCAGCCGTTGGGACCGATGATGGCAGCGATTCCGTCGCCGTGAAACTTGAGTTCAGTGCGATCACAGAAGGATTTGAAGCCGATAATCTGAAGCCGTTTTAGTTTGAGCACTTCGTACTCCTTGGTCCCATCATTGTCATCTCGAGCGAAGCGAGATCGTCCGCGGACGATCTCATGAAGTCGAGAGATCTGCTTTTCCGTCGCTTCCAGACCGAATCCCACCGACAAATAAGAATGTTGCAGTCAAACAGCAGGTCTTTCGCCGCTCAAGATGACAAGATTGATAGTGATAAAGATGGCGCATGTTCAAGGCCCGCGCTGGCTGGGGCGCGATGCTCACCACTTGATCGGAAAGAACCTAGAGCAGACTGTTTACTGCTGTGGTCCCTCCCATCGTTTTCGAACGTTTCTCCGGACGTTTCTCTGAACTCTGAACCGTTCGGATGTCCGAAGAGGCATGGATTGCACCTACTGTAACGGTGAAATTACGCCCGGGTCAAGTAGTAAAACACCATATATTGTGTGGCCTAGGCCAGCACCACGTCATTTTGCACACACAATGCAGCAAATGTCCGAAATTTGAGTGTGAGGAAAGAAGGAAGGGGAGAACGGCGAGAGCGAAATAAGGGTATCGCAGTGGCCGAGGAGAAGCAAGGACGCGGCGTGGTGTTACGGGGGAGTGATGAGGCGGACGGGCACCGGGGAAATGCCTCCGCCGGAAATCGAAGCCGATGGATTCGAATTACTGCAACCTACAACATTAACGATGTAACCATCGAAATCGGCGGGGGAGCCGGATTGGTTGACGAACATCTGCAAAAACCCGACGACGATAACATGATTCCCGATGAGAGGAACGAAGATGGGAAAGGTCATTATTGAGTTGCTGGTGTTTACCAATGACCCAGCGGCCAAGCCAGAAGGTTCAGTCGCCGGAGTTATTTGCATCGGCCCGCTGCTGGACGTGAAATTCGAAACATCGATCGCGTCCTGCCCCTGCAATAATCCGTTGTTGGAGGCATGAATTGCGCATTGCAGTCCCGCCTGCGTGGCTGTAGGAATACCAGTCGTAGTTGTGTCAACGGTCGCGTTGGGGACTCCGCCGCCGCAGGCGTAAACAGTGCTGTCGCAGCACTGGACGCTTTGCTGATACCCGCCAGCGAGCGAGTTGCAACTTGAGCTTGACGCCGGACTTGGGCAGAAGGTGCTCGCACCGCTGACCACAGCGGGGAAATATGCTCCGGCCGATGGAGTAATTGGGGCACTACAAGGCCCGGGGTTGCACGCTGACGCCAATGTGACGTGTTCCCCCAGAACGTTGGCTTCGACAGCCCCAGTGGTCGGATCCACGAAGGGAGTCCCAGGTGGATTTGGATCTATATTCGAAACCAACAGCGGCTTCACGCACTTTGGCGCGACGGAAACATTTGTGGTCGTCTGCCAGTTCGAGGGGTTGTAGGCTTCGGCGGTTGCGGTTGCACTGACCGAAGCAAATCGCACACCCCAAATTCGAGCAAAGAAAGTTGGCAGTGTCGTTTGCGTGAGGGCGACTGTTATATAGGGATTACCGTTGCCGCCATTGTTCGAGATTTGAACCAAGGTAGTAACCAAAGTCGGAGCTGTCCCTGCGACCAAATTATTGGGCAAAGTGGCATTCACATATGCGTTGGCCATACTTGTTGCCAGCAGACTCGCGCTCGGAGAGTTGCTGCTGGTAACGCCAGAGTCTACAAAAGCCTTTGCGCCGGCCAAGGCTGCGGCATCCGCAGCGTGTTGAATCTGGCCTTTGGCAACGTATAGGGTTACTAGATCGACCGCAAGCGATGCCATCGCAAGTAGGCTCAGGATGCTAATGACCACTAAAACGATGGTTTGGCCACGCTCGCCGCGTCTCCCTTGTAAAAGAACTTTGTTTTGAGCCATAAGAGCCTCAATCCTGATTCTGCACGATCGCGGTGGTCGTCAGCTGCGATACTCCGGCATAACTGGCGCCGGGAACCAAAACTTGGATCACCCTGTTAAACAGCCACCGATAGGGATAGCTAATTGTCACTTGCGTAGAAACTAAATACACCGTCACCGAGTTTACAGTCGCGGGGAATGCTTGGCCCCGCTGTATTGTCAACGTGAAAGTTCCGCTCGTGCAGGCACCGGTAGCCGTCCACGTGAGGGGCAAGCCGCTCGCCGAAACTGCGCTCAAGCCGCAATCATCGATATCCGCCCTCTTCAGATATGTGTCCACCACGTCGCGAATGGCGGTGACTGAGATCGGAGTCGCCTGACTCAGATCTGCGGTGGGCTCACTCGATCCCACACGTGCGCCCTGGAATGCCGCATTGCCAAGCTTTTGTTTTAGGTTGAAGGCTTGGCTGAAATCGAAAATTCCCACAATAATTACCATCAGCAGCGGAAGAATAACCGCGAGCTCGACCATTTGCGCGCCTTCGTTGCCGCCTAGATTCGTTAGCTCGGGTCTATCTACAGGTCCGCGAAGAAGGCTCAAACCTATTCTTCTCCGTTGGCCTGCACAGTAGTCTTTATCAAAATATTCTGCATATTGAGAGAGGTGAATGGAAACCAAAACTGATAAGGATATTGAAAGCTCACGACGACTCCACACACGGGTGGGTCGGGGCTACCAGCGTTCAACTGGACCGACGGGCAGAACCGCACCTTGCCCGGGCCACCGTTCAGGGCTATGGGGCTGCAACCACCACCGGACTGGCAGGCGACGCCAGCTGGCACCAGATTAAGGTTCTGAGCCTTGGCCGGATCGAGATGGGATGCCTGAAGTGCCTGAGTCACGGCCGTTGCAACTTGGGCATCAAGTAGGGCTTTCGTGAGTGGTGGGGTACAACTGGCACAGGTCTGTGTCGCAGCCCTCGCTCCAGCTCTCGCGGCGTGGTTGATGGTTCCGTAAATGTTGAAAGCGCGGCCAAACCAATAAATGCCAAACAGGATCATGAAAAGCAACGGAATCACGATCGCCGCCTCGATGATTTCCTGGCCGCTGGTCTCCCGGACGAGTCTTCTACGATGAGACCGAATGTTCATTATCCGCGCACCCAAAATCTGCTCAGAGTATAGAGAACCATTGCAACCGCGACTGCGATTCCGAAAGGCACTTTAACGGCGTCTGGGTTGTCCAGAGTAAGGTCGCGGTCCGGAAGGTGCATTGTCGCAAAAGCTGCAAGCATGCGCATGAAATTCCGCGCCGTTTCGGCCACGCGTTTTTTCCACACGATTATGGCTAAGGCCATGACGCCGTTTACCAGGATAGTAACAATCAGCACGAGCATTAACGGACGCGGTCCGAGAAAAGCGCCTAACGCGCCGACCAGCTTCCAGTCCCCCGCGCCGAGGGCCCTAATAACTACGAAGGGTAGCAGCAGCGCCAGCCCCAGACCAGCCCCTAGAAGGGAATCTTTGGTGCCAGCCCATCCGCCAACCAGAGTGTTTGTGAGGACACCGATCAGGAAGCCCAGCATTGTCAACCAGTTAGGGATGCGGCGGGAGCGCCAATCAGTGTATCCAGCAATTACGGCCATGACGGCGGGGAGGATCCAGAGTGAGGTCTTTAGCATTCAGCACTCAGCATTCAGCGAAATCATATCCTAATGATCGCGCAGGCTTGTGTGGAGCGTGGTATCTAAGCTGGTTTTGCGCCTTTCGGATCAAACAACTTAACCACGAAGGACGAAGGTACACAAAGTAAGACCAAACCGACTTAAGGTTGCGCAGCGGTCACGCAGTCTCAACGAAAAAGGCCCGAATTTCTTCGGGCCTCTTACTTAAGTTGGAATATGAATTAGCGGTTCAGAGCACCAGTGCTGCTTCGGTCGGCTATGGTCTTTCTGGCATTCTCGGCTAGCTGCTTCGCCTGGGGCAGCAGTTCGAGTCCCTTGATAATCTCGGGATCGTTTTCGGCTCTTACTTTCAAGCCTTCTTCCTGGCCGAATTCATCGATGAAAATCTCGCTCTTGATGTTGGAACGAATCCAATCGTTATTCTGGACCAGGTCGGCTTCGGTGTAAGGAACTTTTTCCTCATCGAGGAACTTGTGGAACTCCTGCATGGTGGCGTCGTCAACCTCAAAACTCTTGGTCGGGTGATGCCCCACAACGTAGTGTTTGGCGAAGTTGAAGAAAGCGTAATGTTGAAGCGCCACATCCTGAAAGTGATTGCTCTTCACTGGGGCGATGGGTACATCAGGCGTAATGCCGCCGCCGCCGTAAACGGTGCGGCCACTGTCAGTCAATTTGACTTCGCGATTTGAGTTGTTCGCATCAGTATCGCGGTCGAAGTAGTAGTCGTAAAGCGAAACATTGGTGTAGTCGCGCTGAATTAGTCGGCCGCTGGGCGTGTAGTACTTCGCAGTGGTGAGAGCGAGTCCGGTGTTTTCAGCCAGCGGGAATACGGTTTGTACCAGCCCTTTACCGAACGTCGTTTCGCCCGCGATCAGGCCGCGATCATGATCCTGAATGGCTCCGGAAACGATTTCCGCTGCTGACGCCGTTCCGCGGTTTACCAACACAACTAGCGGATATTCCTTGCCGCCATTTCCGTGAGTCGCGGTGTACCGTTTTTCAGGAGAAGACCGTCCGTGATGGGAAACGATGAGTTGGCCTTTGCGCAGGAACTTGTCGGCCACTCCAACGCCTTCGTTAAGCAAGCCTCCGGGATTTTGCCGAAGATCGAGAATCAGGCCCTTGAGATCGCCCATCTGGTCGAGGGCATCGGCGACTTCCTTTTCGGTGGTTTCATTGAAGCCACTGACGTGCATGTAGCCGATTCCAGGCTTGATCATGAAGTGCAGATCAACGCTGTATCGCGGAATTTCGTCGCGAACCACGGCGAATTCGAGAGGCTTATCGGCACCTTCGCGAAGGATGGTGATATGGACCGTCGTACCTTTGGGTCCCTTCAGCATGTCGGCGACATCGCCGGTGTTCATGTTGTCGGTGGGTTTTCCGTCCACGGCGATGATGATGTCGCCTGGGCGGATTCCAGCGCGGTACGCAGGTGTCCCGACGAAGGGCGCGATGACGATAACTTTATTATTGCGAGGGCCGACGGTCATGCCCACGCCGTAGTACTTGCCGCGCTGATCTTCGCGCAGAAGTGCGTACGACTTAGGATCGAAAAAGTTCGAGTGCGGGTCGAGCACGTGCAGCATGCCCGGGATGGCGCCGTTGTAGATCGCTTTGTCGGAATTCACCGGCTCGGCATAGTTCTGCTCGACAACACTGTAAATGTCGGTGAACTGGTGCAGGCTCGCGCGGATATCGGAGTCGGCATCCGTCGCGACGTCGGGCGTGATCTTTTGTCCGAACAACATGCCCAAAAAGCCGCAACCCAAAATCACGACTACAATAAGGAAGAGAGAGCGATGAGAACTACGGGCCATCTTGAGTTTCCTTCACACGGGCGTTAAGCGCCCCGGATGCTAGCAATTAGCGAAGTATAACATGTGGTTTGGCTCTGTTTCGGGCCTAAAGGTAACCAGAATGCTGCACTCTAATGGATATGATGCCGGGATTGGGGAGGGGGATGCGGGAATGAGCACGCAGCAGTCAGCATCCAGCATCCAGAAACTGCCCACGGGATAGGGATTGGGTCAAAAAGGCGGCATGGAGGTGCGCTTGCCGCTCCATCGGACAGCCGGGTCGGCTGTTCCTGCGTGATTCGTGGTTTTGCTGAATGCTAAATGCTGAGTGCCGATTGCTGAGTGCTCGGTTACCCAAGTATGATTGAGCAATGAGTTTTTCCGAGACAATCTTTCTTTTCCTGCTGGCTTTGCTGATTTTTGGGCCCAAGAAATTGCCCGAAATTGGACGGCAGATCGGTAAGATGCTCAACGAATTCCGGCGCGCGTCGAACGAATTCAAGTCTCAGATCGAATCAGAAATATCCCAGATAGACGCGGAAAACAACCGAAGGCAAATCCTGCCTCCTTCCAAACCGCCCGAGGGTGCTGTGGCCGCTTTACCAGGGACGCCGCAGCTGGCGATGCCTCCGGTTCCGGCCACGGAGCCGACTGCCGAGGGTAGCGCCGAATCCAAGTTTGCGTTGAATTCGGCAAGGGCCTCAGATGTCTGAAATCCTGGCCCGTTTTTCCTCCGCTCGATCGGAGCCCGAATCTGAAACCATGCCAGCCATGAGCTTCCTCGAGCATCTCGAGGAATTGCGCAAGCGGCTCTTCTACTCGATCATCGCCATCGCCGTTGGAATGGGCGCGTGCTGGGGATATCACGAGGCGATTTTCAGCATCATGCAGAGGCCGATCATGGACGCTCTGCACAAGAACGGCCTGTCCGACAAACTGGTTTATCTGAATCCCACCGAGCCATTCAATCTTTATTTGAAGATCGCGCTGGTTGCCGGAGTATTTGTAGCGTCGCCGGTCGTCCTTTACCAGGTTTGGATGTTCATCTCTCCGGGACTCTATCGTAACGAAAAGCAGTATGTGTTTCCGTTCATGTTCTCCACGATCGCACTTTTCATCGGCGGTGGATATTTCGGCTACAAGCTGGTTTATCCGTTCGCACTGGATTTTCTTATTGGCTTCGGAAAACAGTTTCAGCCGATGATTACGATTCGGGAGTACACGGACTTATTCCTCACAGTGATTCTCGGGCTCGGGCTGATTTTTGAGATGCCCATCCTGATTTTCTTTCTGGCGTTGATGGGAGTTGTGAGCGCTGGCTGGATGTGGCGCAACATCCGGTATGCGGTGCTGGCGATTTTTATCATCGCTGGAATCATTACTCCGACCAGCGACATTCTGAACATGTGCATTTTGGCCGCGCCAATGCTGGGACTGTATGTGATCAGCATTGCGATTGCGTGGTTCGTGCATCCGAAGCAAAGAAAAGCGCGCGAGGCGCGGAAGACAGGATGAGGGGCTCCTACTCACGTAGGGACAGCCGTCCCCGGCTGTCGAGGCTGGTGAAACCAGCCAAAATTCTCCCGTTTGTCATCCTATTTGCTCTGACGCTTTGCGCGGAATCTCTGAAAGCGGCTGATTCTAGCGCCGCTCCGAGCTTCAATGCGGATCGCGCGATGAAATACCTGAAGGAGATTGTGGCATTCGGTCCACGTCCTATCGGAAGCGCTAATCACAAGAAAGTTGAAGATTACATTCTTGCTCATCTCAAGGGCGACGATGTGGAATCCGATGCTTTTATTGCCGACACACCTGAAGGAAAGTTTCCCGTACATAACATCATCGCGAAATTCCCGGGAACACGCGATGGCATTATCGTCATCGCCAGTCACTACGATACGAATTATCCTTTGCGGAATACAGCGTATATCGGCGCTAATGACGGTGCGTCATCCAGTGCGCTTCTGTTGGAAATCGCCAATCAATTGCGCGGAAAAAAACGCGAGGGCTATAGCGTCTGGCTGCTTTGGGACGATGCCGAAGAGTCGATGAGGCTGCCGTGGGTTGATCCCGAGAGTCTGTACGGTGTCCGGCACATTGCGGACAAATGGCAGTCCGATGGAACGTTGAAGAAAATTAAAGCCTTCCTGTTGGCGGACATGGTCGGGGATGCGGATCTCAATATTGAGCGCGATTCTAATTCAACTCCCTGGCTGGAAGATCTTATCGGTCAAGCCGCCAACAAATTGGGATATCAATCCCATTTTTTTGCCAGGACGATGGCGGTGGAGGATGATCATATTCCGTTTATGCAGCGAGGCGTTCCTTCCGCTGACTTGATCGACTTCAATTATGGCTACAACGACGTGTTCTGGCACACTACCGAAGACACGGTCGACAAACTGAGCCCCAAAAGCCTCGAAATCGTGGGGAGCGTAATTCTCGAAACGATTCGCATGCTGGACAATCGAAATGATCGCGTAGACCGGGCGTCCGCCCCTACGTGGGTATATCTGAATCCCGCTTTCGTTTTTCTTGGACTTCATTTCTAATTCATCTCGGAAAGCCATGAGCAAACATTGAATCAGACATTATTCTGGGCGCTCTTCACTTTGGTCGTCGTTGCCTTGCTCGGACTCGATCTCGGTCTGCAGAGGCGAAAAGAGACAATCAGCGTGCGAAAGGCACTTGCGTGGAGCGCAATCTGGATCGCTTTCGCTGCGGTGTTTGGCGTGGTGCTTTACTTTTGGCAGGGCCGCACCGCTTCGCTGGAATTTGCGACTGCTTATGTAATCGAACTGTCGCTCAGCATCGACAATCTTTTTATCTTCCTCGTAATATTCCGCTACTTTCAGGTGCCCTCGAATGATCAACACAAAGTGTTGTTCTGGGGAATTGTGGGAGCCGTGATAATGCGCGGAATTTTTATTTTCGCTGGAGTGCCACTCCTCCGGAAATTCGATTGGCTGATGTATGGGTTTGGCGCGTTTTTGATTTATAGCGGAATCAGATTTGATGCAGGTTCCGAAATGGATCCCGAAAAAAGCTCAGCATTGAAAATATTCCGCCGTTTTATGCCCGTGACGGAGGACTACGAAGGTGGCAAGTTCCTGGTGCGGCGCAACTCGCGGGTTTACGCCACGCCGCTATTGGTTGTGCTTCTGCTGATCGAAACTACTGATTTGCTGTTTGCGACCGACTCTATCCCTGCGGTTCTGGCGATTTCTCTCAATTTCACGGTCATTTTCGCCTCCAATATTTGTGCGATTCTGGGTTTGCGTTCCATGTATTTCGCTCTGGCCGGGATGATGGAAGTTTTCGAGTATCTCCACTACGGTCTTGCGGGGGTACTGATTTTTATCGGGACCAAGATGATGATCGGACACTACTATCAAATTCCGACGAGAGTTGCGCTGCCGGTGGTTGGGACGATCTTGCTTATCTCGATACTGGCTTCTGGGTTGCGCAAACTCAAGGCTTTTAACCACGAAAAACACTAAGGATCACAAAGGACTGCCAACGATAGTCGAACTACTTTGCGGCGGAGGCGTCACGCAAAGCGGATCGTATCTGCCTGAATGATCGAGTGCTTCAGGAATTTTACGTCGTTGTGGTCGGGGAAGTCGGTTCGGTAATGGGCTCCGCGGCTTTCTTCGCGAGCTAATGCGGAACGCGCCACTAGCAGGCCGGCGGTGACCAGGTTTTGGGCTTCGTGGCCACGGCGCGTTTGCGGATGAGCAACGCGGGGGCGTTGCTCTTCCAGGTGCAGGATTCCCCTTTTCAGTCCCGTGCCGGTACGGACTATTCCTACATCCCTCCACATTAAATCCTGAACATTCTGAACAATTTCTTCAGCGCGTGAATCGGTGAAACCGTCGGTAACGAGCTTCCGCTCTGAATCAGGCTTGCCAGACACGGATCGCAGTTCTTTTCGCATAGCTTGTCCAGCTCTCGCACCGTAGACGAGGCCCTCAAGCAGAGAATTGCT
>Ga0210403_10006195_pt1 | contig 10052 bp, 9 predicted proteins | sample IncBWC19MmetaG_FD_150863 | JGI IMG/M metagenome (GOLD analysis project Ga0210403, IMG submission 150863) | Forest soil microbial communities from Barre Woods Harvard Forest LTER site, Petersham, Massachusetts, United States - Inc-BW-C-19-M | ecosystem: Environmental > Terrestrial > Soil >... | reverse complement strand
ATGCGGCGCGCGGCTTCGGTGGCCTCGGCTTTCATGGAGGCCACGGCGGCGTGGCGTCCGCGGATGACGGGCCGCATGGTCTGGGTGGAGTCATCGGCTTGGGTGAGGGATTGGGGAACAAATGCGAGAAAAACAACGGACGCGACGGCTAGTAGTGATCTGTTTGACATCGGATTCTGCCACCTCGTGGAATCCCACCTTTCGCACAGAACGCGAAAGATGGGCCACCCACGGTTTTATTGGCTCAAGAAGCTAAAGTCAAAGGCGGCGGACAGGAGTGTCCGCCCCACATGGACCTAACAGCATTTTGGGCGGCGCGCTTTGGACTCTTCGAATTCTTGGCGGAACGCTGCATACGCGCTCGGCGACGACGCCATCTGCGTGCGGTGCAGGAAGCGCTCGTAGGCGGACTCGTCGAAAATCTCACGCAGGGCTGCCAGCAAAATTCGGGCTGCTTTGACGAGGCGGCTCATGCTCGGTCCTCGGCGAGGCGGGTCATTACGAATGGGGATTCTTTTACACGCGATTCTTCCCTGCCGCTCAGGACTGCGACCCATTGGCGCACGGATTCGATCAGGACCAGGGCGACCATGACGACCAGAACGGCGGTCACAGCGGCATCCAGGCGGTTGTTGAAAATGAGGCGCGCGGTTGCGCCGGTGGCTGGACCCGCCGCAAGAACCCGCGCCTGCGCCAGAAAACCGATTCGGGGATTCCGATCGAGAATCTTCTGCCACGACGCAGTGAACGTCACTGCGACCAGCCACAGGAGCGGCACGAGCGTGACCGCGGCATAACGCGTTCTGTGCATTTTGATGATGATTGTGGTGGCAAGGCATAGAGCCACGGTGGCCAGCAACTGATTCGCAATGCCGAATAGCGGCCACAACGAATTGATTCCGCCCAGCGGGTCTTTTACGCCTTGCCACAGGAAGTATCCCCAGGCGGCCACAATCACGGCGCTGGTGGCGAGAATCGAGGGATACCAACTCGTCCGGCCCAGGGGCCTGTAGATGTGGCCCAGAGCGTCCTGGATCATGAAACGGGCGACACGGGTGCCGGCGTCGAGGATGGACAGGATGAACAGCGCCTCAAACATGACCGCGAAGTGATACCACAGAGCCATCACGGTCGCGCCCCCCAGGCTTTGCGAAAAGATGTGCGCCATGCCGACGGCGAAGGCGGGCGCGCCGCCGGTGCGGTTGAAGAGCGTCTGCTCGCCAACGGCGTGCGCCAGGGCCAGCATGTCGGCGGCAGTGACGGGAAATCCCCAGGAGGAGATCGTCGCGGTCGCCGCGGTTGCCGTGGACCCGACCACGCCCGCGGGGCTGTTAATCGCGAAGTAAACCCCGGGCTGGAGAACACACGCCGCGATGATCGCCATGATGGCCACCGCGGACTCGCACATCATGGCGCCGTACCCCACCATGCGGGCTTCGGTTTCACGGGCAATCAGTTTGGGCGTGGTTCCGCTCGAGATTAAAGAATGGAAGCCGCTGATGGCGCCGCAGGCGATGGTGATGAACGCGAAGGGAAAAATCTTTCCTGCGAACACCGGGCCGGAGCCGTCAACGAATCGAGTCAATGCGGGCATGTGCAGCGTGGGATGCAGCACGACGATGCCGATGCCGAGAAGGGCGATTGTCCCCAGCTTCACGAACGTGCTGAGATAATCGCGCGGCGCCAGCAGCAGCCACACTGGAAGGGCCGAGGCGGCGAATCCGTACACGATGATGAGTTCAGCGAGGGTCGTGCCTTGCAGCGTGAACACACTTGCGATGCGAGGAGTCTGCGAGGCCCACTGTCCACCCCAGATCGACAGCAATACGAGAATGAATCCGAGGATCGAGACCTCCAGCACTTTGCCGGGACGAATTCGTCGCAGGTAGAGGCCCATCAGCAGCGCGATGGGGATGGTCATCGCGATGGTAAATGTTCCCCAAGGGCTGTCTTTTAAGGCGTTGACGACAATCAGAGCAACCACACCCAACAGGATCACCAGAATTGCGATGACTGCCGTATAGGCCACAAAGCCGCCGACGCGGCCGATTTCTTCTTTGGCCATTTCGGTAAGCGACTTGCCGTCGCGGCGGACGGAAAAAAGCAGGATCACGAAATCCTGCACGCAACCGGCGAAGACGGCGCCGGCGAGCACCCAGAGCGTCCCGGGAAGATAGCCGAATTGCGCAGCCAGCACTGGGCCTACCAGCGGACCCGGACCCGCGATCGCGGCGAAATGATGACCGAACACGACCCACTTGTTGGTGACCACAAAATCGCGGCCGTTTTCCAGGCGCTCAGCGGGAGTGGCGCGGCGGGAGTCGAGCGCGAGAATCTTCGCTGCGATGAAGCTGCTGTAGAAACGGTATCCCAGGGCGTAGCAGCAGGTCGCGGCCACAACCAGCCAGAGGGCGTTGATCGGTTCGCCGCGGCGCACGGCCACTACTCCCACGGCGCCAGCGCCGAGCAGGGCGACTGCAACCCATGCGGATGTCGACAGAGTCTTGTTCATGTCCGTCGAGCATTGTGTCGAATCCGAGGGCTGGAGCGCAATGCCTATGTATTGTGGCTCTGCAAGGCCGCACCTGAACGATTTTCTGTGGGCGGTTCGGCTTGGGCGTGAATCGATTTAATGTTACTCTATTGCTTCCGAACGATGATCCCACCTGCGTTTTGGGCCATTTTGTTGCCCGCGGCCGGGGTGCATTCGGAGGATTTCTGAACTCATACTCGAACAGGAGCAAACGATGAAAATTGGCATGTTGACGGGCGGGGGCGACTGCCCCGGGCTGAACGCCGTCATCCGCGCCGTGGTGCGCAAGGGCGTCTTTCATTATCACGACGAATTTGTGGGGTTCATGGAGGGCTGGCGCGGTCTGATCGAGGACAAGAGCATGGCTCTCGACCTGGACGCGGTGGGCGGAATTCTGCCTCGCGGTGGAACCATTCTGCGGACCTCGCGCACCAATCCGTCCAAGCGACCCGATGGAATTGACCGATGCCTGGCGACGATTGAAAAGCACAAGATTGACGCACTGGTCGCCATCGGCGGTGACGATACGTTGTCGGTGGCGCAGAAGCTTCACGAAAACGGAGTCCAGATAGTCGGAGTTCCGAAGACCATTGACAATGATCTGGGCGGAACGGATTACACGTTTGGATTCGATACGGCTTGTAACATCGTGTGCGAAGCGATTGACCGCATTCACACTACTGCCGAGGCCCATAACCGCGTGATGGTGGTTGAGGTCATGGGACGCGATGCGGGCTGGATTGCCTTGTACAGCGGCGTTGCGGGCGGCGCGGATGTGATTCTGATTCCGGAACGGCCGTTCGACGTCGACAAGGTTGCCGAATCGATTCGGCAGCGGCACGAGCGTGGACGTTACTTCTCCATTGTTGTGGTGGCGGAGGGCGCGAAGTTTTCTTCCGATTCCGGCACGGGCTCGCCCATCTTGCAGGACATGGGCAAGGACGAATTTGGCCACGCCAAACTGGGAGGGATCGCCAACATTCTCTCCCGCGAGATCGAAAAGCGTACTGGCTATGAAACTCGCGCGGTAGTTCTGGGACATATTCAGCGCGGCGGATCGCCTAGCGCGTTCGACCGTGTACTCGCCACGCGCTACGGCCTGGGAGCGATCGACATGGTACATCGTGGCGAATTTGGCTGCATGGCTGCACTGCGCTCAAACAAGATTGTCTCGATTCCGCTGAAAGAGGCCATTTCGAAAAACCGTGTGGTCGACAACGAAATGATTCAGATTGTTGACGGGCTCTTCGAAGAGATCGGCGTGAAGGAAGCTGCGAGCAAGTAGGCGTGGGTAAGGTCACCACCGGCCAGGGATGCAAAGTTGTTGCTGCGATCCCTTCGACCCAAAATCTTCATGGACCAAAGAATGCACGCCAGGCGTTGGCTTTGGCTCCTTTCGAGCTTGCTGTCCGCCCTTACCGCCTGGCTCTACATGACTCGAGTCCTGGAACCGTGGGAGTACTACTTCAACGTTGAGGCCGGGACTATGAAAGCGTCCCCGGGCGACTTGTATTCCCCGTGGGTTGGGGCGCGCGCGCTCCTACTGCAGGGGAAGAATCCGTATGGGCCCGAAGTGACCCATGAGATTCAGATGGCGTTTTACGGGCACGACATCGTGCAGAAGTATGACGACAGAGCGAGAATCATCGATGAACAGCGCTTTGCTTATCCGGTCTATCTGGTCTTCCTGCTGGCCCCGTCCATCGGAATGAGCTTTGACACACTGCACGCCGTGGCGGCGGCAATTTGGGTCGCGGCCGTTGCGGCCAGCATCTGGCTGTGGCTCTCATTCCTGCAATGGCGGCAATCCGCGATCGCGGCCTCGGCCACAACTCTCTTCGTGCTCGCGTCTCCACAAATTGCGCAGGGCCTGCGGCTTCGGCAGATGGGGCTGATTGTCGGCTGTCTGCTTGCACTGGCGACTTGGCTTGTCTGCCGGAACCATCTGGCGCTTGCGGGCGCAGCCTTTGCTTTTTCCACGATCAAACCCCAGTTGGTCGCATTGCCGCTGTCATGGTTCCTGCTTTGGAGCCTTGGGGACCTGTCGAAGCGTTGGCGATTGCTGGCGGGCTTCTGCGCAACCCTGGCCGTGCTGGTGGGCGCCGGCGAACTGATCCTGCCGGGATGGCCTCGCGATTTTCTTGCGGGTCTCGCTGCCTATCGGAAGTATGGTCCGTTCTCAAGTCTGCTCCAAGTGGCATTGGGAGACACTCTTGGCGCCGGAGCTGCAATCGCGGTGATCGCGGGACTGCTGGCTTGGGGATGGAGAAATCGCGAGCCCGGCGCTGACTCGCCCGAGTTCGCGCTGACGCTGTCGGCGTTTTTCGCCGGCACCGCCCTGGCCTTTCCCCTGGTCCCGCCGTTCAATCAGGTGTTACTAATCCTGCCCGTTCTCATGATCGTGAGAGATTGGGCTGATCTGCCGTCGGCCGCGCGCGTTGCCTTCACCGCCTGCGTGACATGGCCGTGGATCGCATCGTTGGTACTGCTGGCGGCGCTGCCGAATTTGAGGTCTCTCCGCCCGATCCCTTTACTGCCATCGGCATTGGTTCTTTTCATGCCTTTTCTGCTCCCCATCTTGTTAGTAGCCAGACGGACTCCCTCGGCATTCGCCCAGGAGATTTGACGTTTGTGTAGCGAAGATCGACACCATGGACACCATTCAAGGCAAACCGAATCCGGATGCCACGTGGCTGACGGCGCGGCGCCTGCGCACGCATGGCACGATTCTCGCGCTGTGCCTGTGGTCCATATATATGTGGAACATGGCGACGCCGGGGCTGCGCGACCGCAACGGTAACCTGAAGGGGACAGACTTTCTGCATCTCTACACGCTTGGGTCGCTCGCGACGGCGCATCGCGGCAACGATTTGTATGACATGAACGCGCAGGCGGCGTTGGCGGCGCAGCGTGTGCCGGAAACTGCGGGCATTCGTTACTTGCCTCTGTATCCTCCGCAGGTTTCGATTTTCTTCGCGCCCCTGGCTCATCTTTCGTACGGTTGGGCGCTGGTTGTGTGGTGGGGCTGCAGCGTCGCTGTTTACGGCGTATGCTGCTACTTCGTTTGGCGAGCTTGCCCGAACTTGCGTGATCAAGGGGGAACTGTCGTTCTTCTGGCGATAGCGTTTCCTGCCTTCTTTCACCTGATCGCCTGGGGGCAGACCTCGGCCGTTGCGCTCTCCTGTTTCACGCTGATGTTCTTTCTGCTGCGCGATCGGCGGGAATTTCTTGCCGGGCTTGCTCTCGGCTGCCTGATCTTCAAGCCGCAGTTGGGACTGGCCGCCGCCGCTGTGTTCATCTCGATCGGCGCATGGAAAACCGTATCGGGCGCGGCTCTTTCAGCGGCGGCGCAACTCTCCGTGGGAATGTTCTACTACGGAACCGGACCGCTGCGTCAGTGGTTCTCCACGCTGCGGAATGTTCAGAATGCGTTGCCACTGCTTGAACCCAAACTCTATCAGACGCACTCGCTGCGGACATTTTGGTCCATGCTCCCCCTCAGCTCTGGCGTTTCCTTCGTCCTTTACTTTGTGAGCGCGACCGCGATCTTCGGATTCACGCTCGCAATGTGGAAGCCTGGACGGGACATTCCTTTGCCCGTGCGGTATTCAGCGCTGCTGTTGGCCAGCGTACTCCTGGCGCCACATCTCACGGTTTACGATCTGGTGATTCTGGCGCCCGCGTTCATCCTGCTGGCCGACTGGCTGATCGGGCAACCTATCACGCAATCGACCCTGTGGATGGGAACTTTCCTGTACTTCATTTACATGCTCCCGCTGTTGGGATTTCTTCCCCTATGGACGCACGTGCAGCTTTCGGTGGGCGCGATGGCGGCTGCGGTGCTCTTGCTCTGGAGAATGTCGCGCCATGGCTTATCGTCGCATGTCGCGGTCACATCGTAGATATCGCGCAGGGTGGGCGGGGCTATCTCTGCTTCCCAAACAGAAATGTCAGCGCTTCGGGGAAGCGTCGCGCCCAGGCCGCTTCGTTGTGCGTGGCGCCATCGTCGACCAGCAATCGCAGGCGGGTATGGTCCAATCCCGCGCGGCCCAGGATCGCCGCCAGTTCGCGCACGTCGTCGACTACGCTCTGATCTTTATCGCGGCGGCCGGCTTCGGCGGTTCCGGTTGCCAGGAAAACTCGCTCCGGCCAGCGTTTGACTCCGCGGCTCTGGCGGATCAACTGGCGATTCGAAGCCCACAGCGAAGGACTCTCCAGCAGCAGACGTCCAATCACACCCGGCCGCACGGCTGCGGTGTAGAGCGCAATCAGCGCGCCCAACGATGATCCGCCAAAGCCCGTGTTCTCAGGCCCGCTGGCCACGCGGTAGTTGCGGGCCACGAACGGAAATACTTCTTTGAATAGAAATGCCGGGTAACGCGTTCCCTGCACGCGCAGAATCATTGGATGCAGCGAGCGGTGCGGCATATATTCGCGGATGCGGTCTTTGCCGGTGTTGTCGATGCCCACGAAAATCATGGGCGGAACCACGCCTTCGCGAATTAATCGGTCCCCGGTTTCATCCACCTGCCACTCCACGCCGTCGAAAGAGGTCGAGGGTTCGAACAGGTTCTGACCGTCATTCAAGTAAAGGACGGGATAACGCCGGCCGGCGTTTTTGGCATCGTCGTATCCGGGAGGGAGCCACACGCGCAGAAATCGCGTGTTCCGAAATATTCGACTGTGGAACTCGTGCAGGCGCAGGTCTCCGGTCGCAGACTCGGCGCGGATTACGCCGGCAGCAGGTCCGCCAGAGCTTTCAGTTTGCTGGAGTTCTTCCATCAGGAAACGCGCTGTATCAGAATACAACGGAAGACAAGGTTTTACGCTTTCGCGCTTCTTAATCTAACGACGATTGCGAGAAGGCTGATCAGGGAAATGCACGCGAGCGAGATCAGGCACAAGATGCACCAGGTCATCAGCTCGTAGGCTTCGATGTAAGTGAGATAGAGGGCGAAGGCTAGTCCTGCGATTGCCGCGACCAAAAGGCGAGTTGGGGTTTCGCGCCGCGACTTCCAGAACGTTGCGAGCACGAATAACACAGCGTAACCGGCGATGCCGATGCCAGCGACCGGAATTCCCTGGACCGTCGAATATTCGCTGCGGTTGACGATGTCACAACTGAACCTCTGGTTGAAATCGCAAAACGCGGTCGCCGACTTGGCATAATGGCGTTGCAGCGACACCCCCGAAACGATCACGCCTGCGAGCGCCAGCATCGCGATGACCCCGAAAAGAACTCGCGTCACGGCAGGCTGCACCCGGTTTTGTCGCTCAATGCATCCAGGGACAAGACGCCTTCTTTGGGCGGATCCATGCCAAACTGCCAACTGGGGAATAACTTAATTCCCGCAACCTTGCATGCCGGAACTAATTCTGGCGAGCCCTTGATGGCACACTCCTGATACGGCACGTAGTGAAATGCGTCGCCAAACATTTCTTTTTGTTCGATGCAGTGCGGGCACCAGTACAGGCCGTACATCTTGGCCTGCTTGGTCGCCAGGCACTTCGCAAAGGCATCGTATTTGTGATTCCGGTAGTAGCGGCCTCCAAGGTAGGTACCCGCGAGCAGGATCAGGATGACACCATAGGTGAGGACCTTTTTGGTTTGCCTTTCACCTGCGCTGGCATCGCGTTCTTCTTGCCGCTTTCGCCGTTCTTCAGACATGACTCATCCTTATATCATGACGATCTTTATCAAGACGATCGGCTCACCGACGCCTACGCAACGACGTTCAGCGCGCCCGGAAGCACATCCAGTTCTTCGCAATGCAAGGTCAGCACTTCACCGTCGACCATGACATCGACTGGAACGTCCAGGTTGAACTCGATACGGCGAGCGGCCTTGCGCTCGGCCAGAGGATGCTCAATATGGGTACCGTCGTAAAGGCCGGGAAGATTGCGAATGAGTCCCGCGCGCCCGATTGGCCCCCAGCGAACATATTCCACCAGGCCGTCGTCGATCTCAGCGTTCGGGGCAATCATCATCGTTCCGCCGGTGAATTTGCTGTTATTGAAAGTCAGGAACAGGCAGCGGCGCGTGTCAAAGGCCTCTTCGCGGTCGACTCGAACCGGGAAAGGGCGGCGGTTGAATCTTGCCAGCGTAAGAAAAATCGACGCCTGGTAACCGATCTCTCCCCAGGCACTAAACCGTCTAGCTCGCAGCGTAGCGACATCGGCCGAAAAGCCCATGCTCAACAAATTAATGTAATGGATCACGCCGGTGCGGTGACGCAAACGCATCACGTCGCAGGCCCGACTCCGGTTCGCCAGCAGAGATTCGATTCCGTACTCGACGCCCTGATCACTGAAGTCGCGTAGAAAAGAATTGCCCGTGCCGAGTGGCAAGAATGCCAAAGTCGGGCGCTCACCGCCAAGGGCCAGAGGGTAGAGGCCATTTACGATTTCGTAGGAGGTGCCATCACCGCCGACCGAGATGAAGTTGCGCACGCCGCGCTCATAGGCCGCGCGCGCGATCTCCGTCGCCTGACCGGAAGCGCCAGTCGCCGCTACCTCGACCTCAATTCCACCAGCTTGCAGGCGCTCCAGAGCTGGGCCCAATAGTTTGCGGCTGCGCCCGCCTCCCGCCGCCGGATTCACGATTGCAAGATATTTTTGCCCCAAGGTTCCAATCCAATTTCGCAGCCGGCGACAACAACGAGTACAGATCCAACTTCACCAACCGATCACAATGCCGCGATGGCTTCCCGCCCCACAGACTTTCCGATTTCGTCAGCCAGTACTTGCCGCTTGATCTTCATTGAAGCCGTGCGGGGAAAGTCTTTCTCCCAGATCAAATATCCGCCGACGCGCTTGAAGTCGGGCAAGTGGCGATTGCGCGCCGAAATCTGTTCCAGCAATTTGCTGTCGAATTTCTGAGCCTGCTCCAACCGCAGAATGAGAACCAAACTTTCATGGCCCAACTCCTTCTTGGGCCAGATATAGTTCGCCGCGAACACGGTGTACTCTTTCACAGGCAGACCGTCGAACACGGTTTCAATGTCCTCCGGGTAGATGTTCTTTCCGCCCTCGGTGACGATCATATTTTTCTTGCGCCCGAAGAGCTGCAAATGGCCGCCACTTTCGAACCGGCCCAGATCGCCGGTCAGAAGCCAGCCGTCGACGATCGTCTCGAGCGTGAGCTCGGCGTCATCGAGATAGTGCGACATTACCGTCTTGCTGCGGACAGCGACTTCGCCCACGCCGTCGGCGTCCGGACTCAGAATTCGGAGTTCGACACCCGGCAGCGGCTTGCCGACGGTGTCCGCGCGGAACGGTTTTAGATCGTTGAGCGTGAGTGCGGTCCCCGCTTCAGTGAGTCCGTAACCATTCACCACCGGGATGCCGAGATCGTAGAAAAACTGCATGGTCGAGGGCTCCATGAACGCCCCGCCGGTGATGAGCGCCAGCACTTCGCCGCCAAAACCGCGGTGCACGCCCGGCAGCAAAATGCGGCTGAGCTTTACCCTGGGACGGCGGCGGGTGAGCATGCGGTTGGTGGCGATCATTGTGATGAGGA
>Ga0210403_10006188_pt1 | contig 10063 bp, 11 predicted proteins | sample IncBWC19MmetaG_FD_150863 | JGI IMG/M metagenome (GOLD analysis project Ga0210403, IMG submission 150863) | Forest soil microbial communities from Barre Woods Harvard Forest LTER site, Petersham, Massachusetts, United States - Inc-BW-C-19-M | ecosystem: Environmental > Terrestrial > Soil >... | reverse complement strand
GACGGTCGACGAACACTTGGCCGGACTGTCGCCCGGATGTGTTGCGGTCGACCTGAGCAGCCCGGCCCAAGTGTACTGCGGAACTGCGCGTGCCGGTCTCTTCCGAAGCCGCGACAGCGGCCGGAATTGGGAACCAGTCGGACGGGGCATCGACCACCTGATGGTCACCGCGGTTGATGTGGGTCACGCGGAACAAGCTGACGGGTTCGGCGTCGTCTATGCCGGCACCGAACCAAGTGCGGTGTTTCGCTCCGACAATGGCGGCGATAGCTGGGTGGACCTCGCCGGATTGCGCGCGCTCCCTTCTGCTGACACCTGGAGTTTTCCCCCACGGCCCCAGACGCATCATGTGCGGTGGATCGAAGCCGACGTGAGCGTCGCGGATCGCGTGTTTGTCGCGATCGAGGCTGGCGCGCTCGTGCGCACGTTCGACGGCGGGCGCACCTGGCGTGATCGCGTTCGCGGCGGTCCGTATGACACGCACACAGCGATGACGCATCCGTTTGCGCCCGGGCGGATTTACTCGGCCGCCGGCGACGGGTACTTTGAAAGCACCGATGCTGCGGACTCGTGGAGTTCGCCCGAGGATGGATTGAAGCACCTCTACCTCGTGAGTATTGCCGTGGATCCTGCTGATCCAGATACCGTGATCGTGTCCGCAACAGACGGACCCGGCTCCGCCTATTCGCCGCGAGGGGCCGAGGCGTACGTGTATAGGAAAACTGGGGTTCAGAGATGGGAACAGTCAATGAGCGGCCTGCCTGCGGCGAAAGGCACGACGGTGAGCAGTTTTGCCACTCATGCCGGCGAACCAGGTGTCATCTACGCCGCCAACAACCGCGGCCTCTTCAGATCAGGTGATGCAGGAAGGAACTGGAAGGCTATGGACATCCCTTGGCCAGGCCCCGGCCTTGCAGATGGCGTGGCGGCGATTGCCTGCCTTCCGGAGTGATATAGGTCATCGGTGCGGGAGACCTGCTGGCTCAGCGCATAGTTCGGCATCAAGGCATTGATAACCGTGGCTGCGGCTAGACAGCCCGCTAATCGCTGCACGCCCTCCATGAACGCGCGGCGACTAATCTCACCGTGAATGAAAATGTTGTAGAGCTCGATTGCCTCAAGCGGAAGTTTCGTTTTTGTCGGTTCTTCTTCTCGATGTTGATCCGGTCCGCCTTGTACCGATTGCGTCGAGATCGGCCATCACTTCAGAAGGTATCTGCAGTCTCGAAGCCTCGAGGTTCTCGCGTAGATGCGCGAGGGAAGACGTACCAGGAATCAGCAGGATATTAGGCGATCGCTGAAGAAGCCATGCAAGGGCAACCTGCATGGGTGTGGCCTTGAGAGATGCTGCGGCTGCGTCCAGCGCCGACGACTGTAGTGGAGTGAAACCTCCCAGCGGAAAAAACGGAACATACGCTATCCCTTGGTCAGCCAGGTCGTCGATGAAAGCATCGTCGTTCCTCTGAGCCACATTGTAGAAATTCTGTACGCAAACGATCGCTGTCATGGCTTGTGCTTCGGCCAACTGTTTCGGAGAAATGTTGCTCAGGCCGATGTGACGGATCAGCCCCTCACGCTTGAGTTTGACGAGTACAGTCAGAGGCTCCTCGATCGATTCCTCCCCCGGCTCCGAGATTCCACCGACCCGAAGATTGACGATATCGAGATGATCGAGGCCAAGATTTCTCAGGTTGTCATGAACGGCATCCACCAGTTCCTGACGGGAAAGAGCGTGAAGCCAGGATTTGTCTGGACCTCGCCGAGCGCCGACTTTGGTGACGATCACGAGATCCTCGGCGTAAGGATGGAGCGACTGCTTGATGAGCTGATTGGTCACATGGGGTCCGTAGTAGTCGCTGGTATCGATGTGGTTCACGCCGGACTCTGCCGCCTCTCGCAGAACAGCAATGGCGGTATTCACATCCTTCGGCGGTCCCCAAACGCCCGGGCCAGCCAGTTGCATGGCGCCGTAGCCCATGCGGTTCAATTTTATCGACTTACCGGGCAGAGTGAAGCTGCCCGCGAGTTCTTTTTGTTCAATCATTTCATTTCTCCTAATGCGGTGTTCCTTTAGTAGTGATGAAGAGAAGCTAAAACGACTCTCCCACCATTTCTTCGCTTTTCTTCCAGAGCGCCTCAGCGGTTTTCGCATCGACTGCATAACCGCGCACACCTTCGCTGATGGCGGTGATGGTCGCGTCGGCCGGCACTACCTTGCCTACGTGGCAATTCTCGCAATATCGCCCACCGATGTCGTCAGCTGGGGCAACTACGGCCGCCCACACCGAGGTTGCGGCTCCTTGGGGAATGGACTTCCATTGAAAGGGCCCCTCCCCCTGCGCGGCGAGTTGCTGATTGATCTCATCGATTACTTTTTCCAACCGTCCGGGCTCCACGTAACGGCCCAACTCTGTCTTTATGCCCCCCGGATGCACAGCCGCCGCGCGAACGCCCCGGTCCCGGTGACGTTTATCGAATGCGACCGCGAAGAGGATGTTCGCCGTTTTGGATCGGCCATAAGCAACGAAAGGCTCATAGGTCGTGCGCTCAAAGTTAGGATCTTCCAGATCTACGTTTGAGTAACGATGGCCGGCAGAAGACAAGTTGATGAGCCGCCCGCCATCGCGGATCAGAGACGCTATCCGGTTGACCAAGACAAAATGCCCCAGGTGATTCGTCCCAAACTGCGTTTCGAAGCCATCGGCAGTGTGGCCGAATGGTGTGGCCATTACTCCGGCATTGGCGATGACCACATCGAATGCGTCTCCCTTTGCCAGCAGTTGATCGGCGCAGGTACGAACGCTTTTCAGGTTGGCGAGGTCGAGTTCAATCAGTGAGAAGCTTCCGCCATTCGCCGCGGCGGCCTTGCTCACCTGCTCCATTGCCGCTTTGGCTTTGTTCAAATCCCGCGCCGCGCCTACAACGTGAGCGGCGTGCGCGACCAGCGACCGCGCGGTTTCGACGCCGATTCCGGCTGAAACACCGGTTACGAGAATCCGTTTGCCCTTCAGATTCACGCCCGACAAAACATCATCTGTGGTCGAAGTTGCTCCAAATGTCGCCTCAAGTAGGTTCGTCATTTCCCATCTCCTTGTACTGATACGTTCGATCTAGCGTTTTATGAATTCCGTCCCGCATTAGCCGCGCAAAGCTACAGCGTCCGCGGTGTGTTCGAAATAGTGCTCCTCGTTCAGATCGGCAATGAGCCCAGGCTGAACGGGTTTCCATCCCAACCGTTGCTGCGTTTGCGCACTGGAAGCCGGGCCGTCGATTCCAAAGAAGCGAGCGATCCAGCCAAAATGATCGGCGGCTTCCTCGCTAGACCTGCTCACGACCGGCACGTTCAACCCCCGGCCGATTGCCTCAGCGATCTCTCGAGTCGGTACTCCCTCGTCGGCGACGCCGTGATAAGTGGCTCCAGCATTACCTTTCTCAAGCACGAACCGGTAAAGGTGAGCAGCATCGAGCCGATGCACCGCGGGCCAGCGATTAAGACCGTCGCCAATAAATGCGGAAACCCCCTTCTCACGCGCGATGCTGATCAGCTGTGGCACAAAGCCGTGATCACCGCTGCCGTGGACCGAAGGGGAAAGCCGCAGTACAGATGCGCGGATTCCGCGTTCCGCCAGCGCAAGCGCCGCATCTTCCGATTTGCGAGGGAAGTTGGGATTGTGCGCGTCCTCTTCTGTTGCGAGGGGTCCTTGGCGTTGAGCAAGCAAAGTTCCGGAAGTGACATTGAACGGGCGATCTGAGCCCGCGAGGGTGCCTCCGAGAGTCTCGATAGCGCGCCGGTCCGCCTCGGCGGCAGGCCCATAGTTTGAGAAATCGTGGATGAAAGCAGTGTGGATCACTCCGTCGGCAGCCGCTGCGCCACTGCGAAGGCTCTCGAGATCTTCGAGCGAACCGCGATGTACCTCGGCTCCCGCAGCAAGAAGAGATTTGGCTGCTTCATCCGAGCGCGCAAGGCCAAGCACCTGATGACCAGCGTCGATGAGTTCGCGGACAATAGCAGAACCGATAAAACCTGTAGCTCCAGTGACAAAAACACGCATATCCTTTCCCTCCTAAGCAATTTGTGGTTCTGGCGATAGAGACGAAGCGCGCAGTCGGCTTGCCAGGCGAGTCGAAACCTTCGCAGTGATTGATCTCCATTTCGGAACTGAAGTCGGCAGATCGTCGATCTCGATCAACTCCTGCAACCAGTCTTCTGCCGAGAGCTCCGCCTGTTCTGAGCCGAACAACTGGGTGACGGCGTTGAAGTATGCTGACAACTCCCGCTCCGCCATCGTCATGAACTCGGTGCAAGCAGGGCTAAAATCTGTTGATGGTTTGTAACTAGCACTTGGATTCATATTCCTCACCTCTAAATCTCGGAACCGCTATTGACAGCCCGTCTCGTTCCGACTAAAACGGAGAGTGTCTCCGAATCAGTAGATAAGATAACCGGAGGCAGTCTCCGGTTGCAACTTTTTTTATGCCGACCAAGAATCAGAAAATTACCCCACGAAAGCCGCGCACGGATGCGCAGCGGAACCGCGAACGTATTCTGCAGGTAGCAAAGGAGGCATTTACTCGGTCTGGGGCGAACGCCAGCCTCGACGACATCGCCAAAGGGGCAGGTGTTGGGGCAGGGACGTTGTATCGCCACTTTCCTACGCGCGATGCGCTTATCGAAGCAGTCTATCGGACAGAAGTGGAAAAGGTGGCCGCCGCCGAGAAGAAGCTCTCCGAACGACTTCCTCCCGTGGAGGCCTTACGAGCGTGGATGTTACTGTTCGTCGATCACATCGCGACCAAGCAGATCATCGGCCCCGCTCTGAATTCGCTCGTCGGTGGGCCTTCGAAGCTGTATGAAGGTTCACGCACTCAGATCCAGGGAGCGATTGATTCTCTAGTCAAGCGCGCAATCAAGAACGGCGACATTCGTAGAGATCTGGAGCCATTCGACCTGCTCCGCGCGCTGATCGGCGTCTCCCATGTCGCCTCCGGTCCTGACTGGCAGCAAAGTGCCAGGAGACTGGTGGACATCCTCATCAGCGGTTCACGGCCAGTCAAGTAAACGCGCGCCCAGGGGCGGCAGACCCTCACCCCGTGACATACGCCGGCGGCATCGAGCGGCAATTCGTCCGGGATATGTTAAGCAGCGGCGGAGGTCTTCACACTCTTCGCAGCTTGTTCGATAAGAGATGCGACCAACTCGGGCTGCGACACGTAGATAGCATGGCTGCCCTTGACCTCCACGACCGTAGAACCTGCCCGCTTGGACATGGAACGCTGGGCATCGGGTGGGATCATCTTGTCGTCGGTGGCGATTAAGTACCAGCTCGGCTTGGCCTTCCACGCCGGTTCACTGATCTTGCCGCTGAGAGCCTCCACGCCCCACGGGACTTGAGAGTCAGCCATGAAAGCGGCTTTTTCTGCGTCCACATCGGCTGCGAAGGAAGCCGGGAACTTCGCCCGGTCGAGGAACAAATAGCCGTCTTGCGGAGGCAATATCGGCGGCACGGGTGCGCCGGGCGGCGGATCTTTGATTAGCGTGGCCACGGACTCGCCCTTGTCCGGAGCAAAGGCCGTGATGTACACGAGTCCTGCAACCTTGGGATCGTTTCCGGCTTCAGTGATCACCGCTCCACCATAAGAATGGCCGACGAGAATTGCAGGCTCGTCCTGCGAGGCGAGAGTTCGCTTGGTAACCGCCACGTCGTCCGCCAACGATAAGGTAGGGTTCTGGACGATGCTGACGTTATAGCCGTCTTTTGTTAGTTTCCTGTAGACGCCCTCCCAGCCAGAGCCATCCACAAAGCCGCCGTGGACCAGAACGATGTTGTTCATTGCTCGCTATCTCCTATCATCAACAGTTCGCTGGGCCCGTCTAAGATTTGCCCGGCAGATGGGAAAGTCTAGCCGGCCGATAAATTAGCTGTCAATCGTTAGGCGTACTGGAGAGCCTTGCGATCCCCTCTGGTCAGCCGAGAATCAGCTCGGCTGCGCGGCCCGCAATCATGTGGGCCGACGCGTTTGTCCCCGGCCCGGTAATGATTTGTGGCATCACGGAGGCGTCCGCCACGCGTAAACCCAAAATGCCGTGCACGCGAAGCTCAGGGTCGACAACAGCGAGTTTGTCCACACCCATTTTGCACGTACCAACTGCGTGTCCAAAACTCGCCGATGCCAGTCTGGCAAGTTCTCGGATCTCCTCGGTGCTCGATTTGGGCCCTGGAATGAGTTCGCCCTCGCGCAAACTGTCGAAGGCATGCTGATTCCCGATTTCACGCGCGACCTCAATGGCGCGCACGATAGCCGCAAAATCTTGATCTGTTCCGAGATAGTTGCCATCGATCACAGCGGCATCCTGAAAGTTGTTGCTCGCCAGGCGGACCGAACCCTTGCTGGTGGGCTGCACCAGCGCTGGCGCGATGGTGAACGCGTCTGCGGGAGGCGCACCAAGACGCGAGGCGACTTCGGGCGTAACAACCGGTAGTTGATGAAGAACAAGGCTAATATCTGTGTCAGCCGAAGGGCTGCTTGATAAGTAAGCCTCCGCCTCGACTGCGTTGCTGTCAGCCGGCCGATCCGGCATCTTGCCTTTGTACTTGAACACAACTCCGGACAAGAGCACATGGTCCTGCAGATTCTCGCCAACGCCGGGCAGGTTCTCGACGACGTCGATTCCAAGACTGCGAAGCGTCGTCTCTTCTCCGACGCCTGAGAGCATCAGAAGCTTCGGGCTATGGATGGCGCCCGCTGCAAGGATCACTTCCTTGTCGGCCGCGATATCCTTCACAGAGCCGTGTGTCATTACCTTAACGCCCACGCAACGATTGCCTCTGAAGTTCAGTTTCAGCACGTTGGTGTTGAGCAGCAGAGTGAGGTTCGGCCTCGACAACGCTGGGCGCAGGAAGGCGCGAACTGCGCTTATGCGAGTCCCATCCGCGGCGATGTTCATGTTGATGTAGCCTGCGCCCGGGCGCATCGGTCCGTTCACGTCATCCAGAATGGGCATGCCCATCTCCCGAGCGGCTTCAATGAAGGCGGGCGCCGTTGGGTGAGGATTTTTTGGCCTGCGGATATGTATGGGTCCGCCGGAACCGCGCCATTCATTCGCGCCGCCTTCCCAATCTTCTTGTTTCTTGAAGACCGGAAGCACGTCGGCGAAGGCCCAACCCTTGGCCCCGTTCTCCGCCCACCGGTCGTAGTCCCGTTGCATACCGCGCATCCACACCATGGCATTGATGCTAGTGCCGCCACCAAGTACGTGGCCGAGGGCCATATTGAATTTTCGATTGTTCAGTCGCGGCGACGGGGCGATGGGCAAGTGGTAGTCGAGCGGGCCGGCGACATTGTAAAACCAAATGCTCGGGTTCATGATGGTCGGTGCGTCGTCGGGTCCTCCTGACTCGATGACGAGGACTTGCGCACCGGAGGCCGACAATTCCGCCGCAAGAACCGAGCCGGCCGCACCCGCTCCCACCACGATGTAGTCGTAATGACTCTGGATTTCCTTATTCGATGTGTCGATCATTATTGGATCTCCCGATGTCTAAAAGCCGAATTCCACCATGGCAAACATCTTCGCCAAAGGCCTCATTCAGACTGAAATAGCCTCTGGTCAATGAACGTATAAAGCCTTGACACTCGACCATCACGCTCCTCGAGGAAGTCGGTTCCCGTGTAGTGGAACGGTTGACGCGGCATCCCGCTGCCCCACCGGCACGTCGCTACATTGTGCATCATCTGGACCTCACTCGTGACTGTGTAGCGGTATTCTGGGAAGTGTTTGCGAATCTCCGTAGCCGCTTCATTGATACCCTCACGGCCCACAATGCGACCGCCGGGATGAATCCAAAGGCAATCTTCGGTGTAAGACTCCGCGAGCGATGCCGCACGCTTGAGGGGATCGAGCTCTATAAAAATCTCGTTGAAGTTGCGCATAAGCAGTTCAGAGGAAATTGCTTTCATAAATGGATACTCCTGAAAGGATTAGATCTCTTCGATCGCCCGCTTTGCGGTCAGAACCATTTCACCTGAACGTCAAATGTGACATTCACGATCCGCAGTTCACAGCAGGTACAGGCCTCCGCGTACGGGAAGAAATGAGCGAAGGCACCTCAAACGGCGGCCTTCACCAGTTCGCTCAAACTGACAAATTGCCCACTTTGGAATTCCGTATAGAGCCGGACGATGTCCTGCTTCGAATCTCCGACGAACGGCCCATACGAAACAATCGGATCGCCCTGCGGCTGCCCTGCATAGAAGACGAGTCGTGCACCTTCTTCGCCGGCAGTCACACGCAACAAACTGCCGCCGTCGGCCTTTGGTCGGTCGAGCCATCCAGTCTACCCGGTTTTTAGGGAGGTAGCGTTGTCGCCGACCTGGATCGAGCCGTGAAGCGTAAACACAAATCCATTGTAGGAACTCGGGATCTCCTGATCGATCGAAGCGTGCGGTTCCAAAGTGATTTCCGTGATTGTAACCGGCACATGATTCCTCGTTTTGGAACGAAGTGAACTCGATTCGCCGCTGTAAATCCGCACCTCTGCCCCATTCTCTCGCCGGACTGGTACAGCGTCAGTGTGAATCGTCTGAAAGCCCGGCTCGGTCCATCGATCAGCTTTCGGTAATGTCAGCCACAACTGAAGAAGACGAACCTTTCCATTGGCTGCAACATTTTCACCGTGGATGATCCCGCGACCGGCAGTCATCCATTGGACTTCGCCCGCCTCAATGACCCCGCCCCTCCGCCAAATCAGGCTTGCGGATAGGCGAATTATGTGGTAGGATTTTCCTACCAATGGCAACTCATAATCCCACGCTCGAATACCTGACTACGACCAAGATCGGCGAAAAAGGCCAGCTTACGGTTCCCAAACAGTTTCGGGAAGATCTTGGCTTGGGGAACGGTGCGCCCTTTGCGGTTCTGCGCCTGGGGGATGGCCTCATTCTGCTGCCCGAGCAACAGCGTTTCGAGCAGCTCTGCCAGCAGGTGAGCTCGAGCCTGACTACTGCGGGGCTGAGACCCGACGACCTCCTAGCGACGCTCCCTGAGGCCCGCAATCGTGTCTACGCACGCCGCTACGGAGCGAGAACTTCCGCAAGGGCTGCGCGACGCCGTTCTCGAACCCACCGCGGGAAGTGACTGGCCAGCACAGAATCCGCCTTTTCTTGGACTCAAACGTCCTGACCGGAGGAATTGTCTCTCCCTGGGGACTGGACAAGGCCACGCTGTCACTCTGCGCAGCAAGGGTCTGTCGGCTGGTTCTAGCAGAGGTAGTCCGCGATGAAGTCGAAGAGAACCTGCTTCTTCACGCAGAACGCCTGTCATCCCTCGATGCCGACCAGGTGATTGAAGATTACCGACACCTCATCAGACTCACCAACCCCGAGGTTATTCCCTACCCCGACAGGGATCTGGTTCGATCAAGTCGGCACATGATCCGCCACGCGGCAGACGTACCTGTACTCCTCTCTGCAATAGCCAGCAAACCGGACTGGCTGCTAACCCACAATACCAAGCACTTCACGAAGACCGTCGCTCAGCGAACATCGCTTCGCATCGCAACACCCGCAGACTTCTTCCGTGCCCTGTCGGCCCTATTTAAGTGATCTCGTAGCAATCGGCGTTGATGGGGACTCGGAGTTGAGAGTGAGGAACAAGTGATGTCACCCGCTGGTTCCACATCAAACTGTGATCTTACAGGGCGTTTCAAAGCACGCGCCGTGAAACTCAGCGAACGCGAATTCGATTCCGAAAACGAGTTTGGCCCATTCACCTATTAATCCATCGACGACTTTTATCTGTCGCATCGAAACATTGGCTTTGACAATCCCGAAACACATCGTAGAGGATGCAACACACTAGAGTGAGTGGTGTTATCCGTGTGTAGCTTCCGGAACCACGCTGTTCCGGCGTGATCGTCCCTAAAAGGTCTGAAATAGTTTTTTGGCGGCGAAAGCTGCGAGGGGCGGATTGTCTTCAGGCAGGGCAGCACAGGACGTGCGTGAGTTTCGACTTAAGGAGGGCCTGCATATGAGTAGCGTGCGGAAGATGATGAGACTTGGGATA
>Ga0210403_10006187_pt1 | contig 10064 bp, 9 predicted proteins | sample IncBWC19MmetaG_FD_150863 | JGI IMG/M metagenome (GOLD analysis project Ga0210403, IMG submission 150863) | Forest soil microbial communities from Barre Woods Harvard Forest LTER site, Petersham, Massachusetts, United States - Inc-BW-C-19-M | ecosystem: Environmental > Terrestrial > Soil >... | reverse complement strand
GATCCAGTCTCGAAGTACGTCCCGGGCGTGCCCAACGGCGATAAGATCACCATCGCCGAACTGCTGAAGATGCGCAGCGGCCTTTACAGCTACGACGACGACCCCGAGTTCTGGGCGATCCTCGACCGTGACCCGACCAAGGTCTGGTCGCCAGCCGAAGTGCTGGCGATCGCGTTCAAGCACCCGCCCTACTTTCCACCCGGTACGGGCTTCCACTACTCCAACGCCAACTACGCGCTCCTCGGCCTCATTGCGGAAAAGATCGACGGGAAGCGGCTGGCCAGTTGTTTCGAGGACCGTTTGTTCGGACCGCTGGGCCTGAAGGACAGCCTGCTTCCCGCCATCACCTCGAACACCCTCCCCGATCCCTACTCGCACGGCTACTTGTACGGCGGCTGCTCCTTCAGTAACCTAGTGGACAAGCCGTACCCGCCCGACCTCCAGGCCGCGGCCCGGGCCGGAACCCTCAAGCCTGACGACTGCACCGGCCAGAACTCTTCCTACGCCTCGGCCGCCGGGGGCGTCATCTCGACCGCCAACGATCTCGCCACCTGGATCCAGGCACTGGTCGGCGGCAAGGTGCTCAACGCCGACTATCAGCGCCAGTGGCTCGACAGCGTGCAGCTAGAAGATCCGAGCAAGCCCGACGGCCTACTGTACGGGTACGGCATCACCCAGTTGCGCTGGGGAGCGAACACGGTCTTTTTTCACGGCGGCGAGATGCCCGGCTTCAACTCCTTCATGGGCTACGACCCCGCCAGCAAAATGACGCTCGTGGTCTGGACCAATCTGACCGTATCGCTCGACCGAAAGGTGACGGCCAATGCCCTCATGTTAAAAGTGCTCGATCAGATCTACGTGGTGTCACCGCTGCCGCCCTCGCCGTCACCGATTAATTGAGCAAAGCCGGTTGGAGTTGAGCTGTGTTGCAACGAGCGCGCACAGATATAAAGAAGCCGATTCGATCTTGCGTGACATATAGTTTTTAACCGAAATTTTTGGGCGCCGGTTACGCCAGAAGTTGCGCGATTCCGCTTTTATCGGAGCGTTCCCAAGTGAAGCGGGCGGATTGGACGGAATAATTCCGTAAAATATTACGGAGAAATTCCATCCATACCTCGTTAGGCCGCTATCAGTTGGAGGCAGTCTTCTATCGGACACATATTTATTAGCTACTCCCATATGAGGCGGAAAATAAGCATTGACAAAAATGAGGGGCACTAACCAGTATTTCACCCGAGCTGCCTCCGGCGAGGATAGCTCAGTTTTCATAGCCAGCACGGGCACGGGCAAAAACTCGGCCCGCGCTCTTTTTGTCAATTCACGGAACCACGCCAGCCGTAGCCGCTGGCTTGGAAGAAAAGCCGTGGAGTTTAGAAAAGGTCGTGGAAATGACCGAAGCCTATTGGGCTTACGAAAAAGCAGATTAAAACAATATGAACATAGCTCAAAAAATTCTGACGGCGCTTTTTCTGCTCTTGTTTGGAGCAACCCTTTTCAGTAGCAGCGGTCACTACGATTGGGTTGGCATAAAGATAAAATGGCTGGCACTGGCCGTGTTTTACACCGGTCTTTTCTTCATCCTGAAAAGCAATGAGGAGCCTTAAAATGTCATTCAGCTCCCCAATCGGAACCAACACCTACCGATTTTATATGGCATATAGTTTTTTACGGAAATTTTTGGGCGGGGGTTTTGCCCCGAATCGCGGTTGACGTCCTGCAGTGTTTTCCGGCAAACTGCCTCTATGGAGAAATAGATTGCACGTTGCAGTCTAATTCTAGTTAGACCCAACACTGAATTGGTATGCGCGGAGTTCAGATTAGCTACCTGATTGAGCACCCAGAATGCATCCCGCAACTGGCGCAGTGGCTGTTCGAACAGTGGGGCTCAACTCTTGGCGAAAAAACCCCTGAGAATCGAATTAAAAAACTGAAGACGCACATGAATCGAAATAAGTTGCCTATTGCATGGGTTGCGCATGCGAATGGACAACTTCTGGGAACCGCCGCCCTTCGCGTGGGTGATCTTGAGGGGCATGAAGATCTGACTCCTTGGCTCGGCGGAGTATTTGTAGACTCACACTTTCGTCGTCAGGGTATTGGTGCTGCACTATGCGCCACCGTTGAGGACGAGGCTTGGTCGCGAGGGATACAGACTCTTTATTTGTTCACGCTCGACAAGCAGGCGTGGTATTCACGCCTAGGTTGGACAGTACTTGGCCCGTGCGTTTGGCAGCAGCGGCCGGTTGACATAATGTGCAAGCACCTGCAGACAGGCCAAAATGATCGCAATCGGTGAGTAGGATCGATGAAGAGAGCCGTGACTAGCGGAAAGCGACTGAGCCATGAGCCGCCGGCCGTGACGGCGAAGCTCGGATGGAGGTACCACCACATAGGGATTCCACACACACAGCCTCGTGCTCGGGAGCATCATGTCGCGCACCTCGGGGTTCACGTCTCCGGTTTTGAGACGAGTCCTTACGGGATCGAGTGGATCCGGTTCGAGCCGCATTGCCACGTGCCCGAGATCATCAGAATTGTTCCGCACATCGCCTTTGCCGTCGACGATTTGGACGAAGCCCTAAAAGGCAGGGAGATTTTGATCGCACCGACCGAACCATCGGTTGGAGTTCGTGTTGCGTTCATACTTGACGATGGAGCGCCGGTTGAGTTGCTGCAGTTTCGACACGGCCAGGGCGGTCCGCCCAACGACAAGGCAAGCTGCCGAACCACGCGCTGCACCTGACGACGGCGCGCGCGCAAAAGAAATGTGCCGTCGCAGGTGAGCGCGAACGTTAAATCTAACCATGCAGCCACCCGTTGTCGATTTTGCGTGACATATAGTTTTTTACGGAAATTTTAGGGCAGGGGTTTTGCGCTGGAATCGCGGTTGACGTCTTGCAGTTTTTTGCGGCAAACTGCCTCTATGGAGGCAGAAATGGATTGCACGTTGCAGTCTAATTCTAGTTAGGCCTCATGGAGATTCGGCCTGGCTCACCGTCGGATGCAGAGGCTATAGCTCGATTGATCGCCAGCTTTCAGAGTGAGCTCACCGACGATCCGTCCGGAGCGGGCGCAGAGGCGTATGTCGCCTCCGTGTCTGCGCAAGCCGAGCGCGAATACCTAACCTCGCCACGCTATCGGTACCTCCTTGCGTACGCTGGTCCTCAGCTTGCCGGCGTCATCGCTATCCGAGACGGTTCCCACCTATTTCACCTCTTCGTCGAGCGTGCACACCAACGCCAAGGCCTCGCTCGCGCCTTGTGGGAGCGAGCATTACACGAGTTGGGCCCTCCAGAGAGTCAAGGAGCTTTCACAGTCAACTCAAGCCTTGCGGCCGTGCCGGTCTACCGAGCGTTGGGTTTCCTTCCTGCTGGGTCAACAAGAAGCGTCCATGGCATCTCGTTCCTTCCCATGTGGCGCCCAGGTTCGCTAGCGTGAGGCCCAACCCTTCGCTGCCGGAGTGGCCCCACATTTATATGACACATAGTTTTTTACGGAATTTGGTTGGGCGCGGCCCAGAATTGCGGTTGACGTCCTGCGGTGTTTTCCGGCAAGCTGCCTCTATGAAGGCAGAAATAGATTGCACGTTGCCGTCTAATTCTAGTTAGGCCTCGCGCAGGCCCACACACTTCAGGAGAACTCATGTTTGACCACGTGAAATTCGGAGTCAGCGACTATGCAGCGAGCAAAGCGTTCTTCCTCAAGGCACTCGAACCGCTCGGCGTAGTTGTTGTCTCGGAGGGGCCGCCGACGTACGGTGTCGAGCTTAGCCCAAAGGGAAAGGCTTCATTGTGCCTGTACCAAACCGAGGAGAAGCCGGCGCATCTTCACTTGGCGTTCACGGCCGAGAATCGCCAGCAAGTCGAAGCTTTCTATCGCGCGGCTCTGGAGGCGGGTGGCAAAGACAATGGTGCGCCTGGTCTGTGCCCGCACTACCACGCGAACTACTATGCAGCTTTCGTCATTGGTCCGGACGGGCACAACATCGAAGTGGTTTGCCACGAACCCAAGGCCTAACCCTTCCATCGAGAGGACGTCCACAAGCGGGCTTCGCCCACTTGCGGCCGCCCCTCATGTCAAACGTCAGGCGTCATGCATCGCATTACTCTGATCTGCAGCGATCTTCCTGGCGGCAATGGAGCGCAGGTCGCCGGCCTGTCCTTGCGTGTAACACTACGGATTTCTTAGGACATATAGTTTTTTTCTCGTCTTCGTTTTAGCAGACTTTAGATTAGAGATTATCGGGCGGCAGGGACCCTTGAGATGTCGAATATCTCGAAAGCGTTCGTGGTGCCGCCGCCTTCAACGATGTAAGCGTAGTTGCCCGAGACGAAGATGTCGTCCGGCTGGCCGCTGTTGGCAAGCGGGCTCTGGCTTACGCGCGAAGGAGTGGCCGGGTTCGAGACGTCGAATATCTCGAACGCCTTGGTCGTTCCCGCGCCCTCCACTATGTAAGCGAAGCCGTCCCTGACCCAGATAGCGTCGCCGCCGCCCGTGTCAATGGTACCCGCGTTGGCAAGGTCGGCCTGGCCTGCCAAAACCGGGGCCGCCGGGTTGGATACGTCGAAGATCTGGAACGCGTTGGCCGTTCCCGCGCCCTCAGCGATGTAGGCGTAGTTGCCTGAGACGAATATGCCATCGTCCGGGACTCCATAATTCAGGTCGGTCGCGCTCTTAAGGACCGGCGCCGCCGGGTTCGACACATCGAAGATGTCGAAGCCTTTGATTGCAGATCCGCCGATAGCGATGTAGGCGTAGTTGCCCTGGACGTAGATAGACGCCTGGTCGAACGCCGTGAGATTGCTCTGACTTACGCGTACCGGAACTGCCGGGTTCGATATGTTGAATATCTCGAAGCTATTGGTGTAACTGCCGCCCTCGACGACGTAGGCGTACTTGCCACGGACGAATAGGCGGTCACCGGCGTTATTGGCCAGGTTGGCTTGGCCGACGAGCACTGGCGCGGCCGGGTTAGTGACGTTGAATACTTGGAGCGCATTAACCGTGCCGCCTCCCTCGACGATAAAAGCGAAGCCGTGTTTAACCCATATGTCGTCGGTCGAGACCCCGTTGCCGCCGTTGGCTAGGTTGCTCTGGCTGATCAGGACAGGAGCTCTAGGGTCGGATATATCGAATATCTGGAAGGCGTTGCTAGTGCCGCTCCCTTCAGCGACGTAGGCGTAAGTGCCCTTTATGAAGATGCCGTCGCCTCCGCCGCCAACAACCGTGCCCTGCGCCAAGTTACTCTGGCTGACGCGCCGCACGAGGGTAGACACATCGAACATGATTGTTTGCGCGATGTAGCCGCCGGTCGGCGTAGCGGCGCGCAGGTAATAGTTGCCCGAGGGGACCGTTATGGTCGAAACGGTGATGGTGTTCGTGCCGCTGACCGCTGCCACGCTGGTAGTCGTGGCGCCCGTCGAGCTGTTGACGAATATGAGCTGTGAGTTCGCAGGAAGGCCGAAGTAGTCCGCCGTCACGGTGCTACCTGTTTGGGATACGCAATTAATATGGGGACCGGTGGTCATCGCGCTAGAAGCGAAGGGAACTAAAGCGATGCCGAGAACGAGCAAATCGAGTATCTTTCTTTTCATGTGATCTATAGTTTTTTACGGAAATTTTTGTGCCACGGGTTCTGCCCCGGAACGCCGTCGCGAAAACTCCCGCTTGTAATAGAGTTGGAGGTGCCTTTCGAGCTTTTTTATTTGAGCACGCCGCTCTTCAAGTAACTCCGCCGAAGTCTCCAGGGTCAGCCACGCTCGGTTCACGAGGTCAGAATAAATTGATCGTCTTCGCCTGAGCTTGGCAGTTCTCATGAGTAGGATTACCCGAGAGGCTTCCCAAGCGCTCGGGTCTCACACGCCCGAGACAACTCTCTCAATTTGTTCCTTCGAAGTTAAAGTCGCGTTTGGACGCGCCTTACCTTCGAAATTTCCATGGCGATTTCATGTGACATATAGTTTTTTACGGAAATTTTTGCGTGTGGGTTTTGCCGCAGAATTCGTGTTGACGCGCCGCCGTCTTTTCCGGCAAACTTGGCTCTATGGCGGCAGAAATAGACGACAAATTGCCGTCCAATTTTAGTTAGGCAAAAAACAATGAGTAGATTTGAGAGTATCACGATTAGGGAAGTCGAGTCTTCCGATCTCGAAACTTTCTATGAGCATCAACTCGACCCGGAAGCGATTAGGATGGCAGCATTCGTCTGTGAAGACCCAAAGGACAAGGTAGCTTTCGACGCCCATTGGGATAAAATTTTGAATTCGTCACAAAACACAACGAGGACGATCGTTGCAGAGGGACAAGTCGCTGGTCACATATCGTGCTATCCGCATGGAGAAAACATAGAAGTCACCTATTGGCTTGGAAGGGAGTTCTGGGGAAGAGGATTAGCGACTCAAGCGCTCAATAGGATGCTCCACGTTGTTGTAGATCGGCCGATTTTCGCCAGGGCAGCAACGGACAACATCGGGTCGATAAGAGTGCTGCAGAAATGCGGTTTTAAAATTATCGGAAAAAACAGAGATTTCGCCAATGGCAGAGGCGAAGACACGGAAGAATACATTCTTCGCCTGGATCTCGATCAAGCAAATGAATGAATTAGCCCAACCAGACGCCAGAGCCAACGCCGCCATCCGTCACGCCTCGTGCTGACGCACGAGTCGCGCCGGCTGCCGTCGTGGCTCATCTTTAACGTTAGGCCGCCCTATGGCGATCGGTACTCTTACGTAATGCGACCCCTTCGGTATTACATCAATGTCACATTGGACGGGTGCTGCGATCATCGTGCAATGTTCGCGGACGAAGAGTTGCATCGTCACGCGGTCGAGAACCTCGACCGGGCCGATGCCCTCCTGTTTGGCCGGGTGACTTATGAAATGATGGAGGCAGCGTGGCGGCCGTCGGCGCGGACGGGAGCGAGGCCTGATTGGATGGAACCCTTCGCCCGGACGATCGACGGGGCAAGGAAGTACGTGGTGTCGAGCACCCTGGACCGGGTCGATTGGAACGCGGAGCTCGTGCGCGGGGATCTGGGGAAGGCCGTTCAGCAGCTCAAGCGGGAGTCGGGTAAAGGACTGTTCGTGGGAGGCGTGAAGCTCCCGCTGGCGTTGGCGGAGCTGGGATTGATCGATGAGTACGAGTTCGTGGTACAGCCCAGGCTAGCGGGCCATGGGCCGACGTTGTTCGCGGGGCTATCGAAGCGTATCGACTTGAAGCTCGTGAGCCGGCTGGAGTTCGGCTCGGGGGCGGTGGCGATGCGGTATGAGCCGAGAAGATAGCCATCCGCTTCTTAGCCCGAGTCGGCCGCCCCCGATTTTATATGACATATAGTTTTTTCGTTTTTTTCAGGTGCAGATCCTGAAACCGCACAACAACCGCGGGTGTTATGTTCCCGATACCGAGCGCGAGAGCTTTTCGCACGCTCTAACGAGCTAAGGTCGCGGCATTGGCGTTGGACGAGAGCGCGGAGTCGGAAACGGCCTCGGAGTGGGCGGCGGCCCGCTGTGGCACTCCGTTACAACAACATTGTCCACGCGCCAACCTTCCTTCGAGCCAGTTGTGTCGCTCGCCATGCGCCAGCGCAGATTCTGAAATAAAAACATTCCGGTAGGTCAACCGTCACCGTGACAAACCCATCAGAACTGCCACTCCACGCTTGACGCCCTGCAATAGGACTTCCGCGATCAGCAGCGATAGTTCGGTTGTACCCGCCCTGAACGAATGTCCCGCCAGCCGCGAGAATGTCTTGAAAGGTATTTCCGCCGTCAAAGCTAATCTCCAGCACGCCACCATCAAAGCCGACAGTGGGCTCACCGTCCGACGCATCGAAGTTAAAGTTGTGTCGAAAGGTTAATCGCCTCCACTGTAGCTGACGTTCCGGGGGAAGAAGATTAGGTGAGTCCAAGCGCTTATCGCTAATCACATCTGGATCATCAACAAAAGCTGAGTTCGGTGATGAATCCGCAGGCGGCGAGGGCACACCCGAATCAGACGTGGCCCAGAATGGCGGCGGCCCGAGAGTGTTTGTCGCCAGCCATCCAGGAGGCAACGCGGGTGGAATGAGTGAGTCAAAGTTCTGGGCCAGTGGTGTAACCAACACCCCATGACGTGTCGGTGGTGTAGGAGTCGGACCGAAGGCATCAGCACTGCCGCGGACGTAAACAACGCGTTGCGTTGCGCTGTGCGGCGCTGCAGTCGCTCGCACTAGCGCAATGAAAGCTGCAACAAGTAAAAAACAGCTAACAACTCCTCGCGATCGCAACAATCCGGATGCGCTTTGCTTATTGGTCGTCACTGTATCTTTCCGACGTTTTACAGCCGACCACACGTGAAAGTCAACCGTCTGGTCAATCGGTGTCGATTTTGCCTGACATATAGTTTTTTTACGGAAATTTTTGGGCACGGGTTTTGCCCCGGAATCGCGTTGACATCCCGCCGTCTTTTCAATGCCGCGTTTGGCACCGAAAAACGGTCAATTGCGGCCTCTTATAGAGTGTTTGCAATGTGTGTAACAATATTAATAAATACTTGACAAACAGGTAGTTATGTGATATACTACTAAGATAGAAAATGATTATCCAGCGATGTTAGAAAAAACCACGAAATTCTACGCGGAATCGGCCACGGAATGGCTGCTCAAGCTAATCGTTTGGGAATTTTTCTGCACACTTAGGTGGAGCGGGCGGGCGCGTAGTTGCGGGCGTAAGAGGCGGACTCATGTGACGCGTTGGCTGCGCTATTGGGCGCGGACGGTCCGGCCAGGGGTTGCAGATCCGCCGGGGCAGCTGGCGTTCGTGGTTCGGTGGGAACGGGGCGAGATGGGCTAAATCCGCAATTCTTCACCCAGGATTCTTCTCACCCTTGCGTCATCTGTAAAATATTCGGAATCTTGGCCCTACAGTTTCCGTAGAAGTAAGCGTTCTGGGGGGAACAAGCCGCCCTTCACGCCCATCGGGTGTGGGGGGCGGTGATTTTTTGCAGGCGAAAAGTTTAGCCTCTTGAGACATTCGAGATGGCTGTCAGCATTCGGCTCATAGAACTCCGGAACAGAGCCTTAATAAATTGACGGAACATCTCGGGATGCTCCAATGCGATGGTCTCCACGAGAAACTGACGAAACAAATCGAGAAGTTGGTGCTGAAGCTGTTGAAGAAAACGCTTTAGCGGGAGCCATTATTCAAGGCAAGGCCGAAGCGCAGAGTTTTTAGCCAATCACCGAAAGGAAACGGCCTTTCCGGCCTTGTTGTGGGACAGGGCCACTTTGCGATTTTATATGACATATAGTTTTTTACGGAAATTTGTGGGCGCGGTTTTTGCCCCGATTCGCGGTTGACGTTCTGCAGTGTTTTCCGGCAAACTGTCTCTATGGAGGCAGAAATAGATTGCACGTTGCAGTCTAATTCTCGTTAGATGTATGCGTGCTCAGTCGGTCATAGCTTTGCTTATGATCACGTCTGTGCAGCTCTGGCCAGCCCATGCGCACGCGGCAGACAGCGATGCCGTCGGGCGAGCGTATACAGTTCAGGCCACTGACGTCGCTCGTCGAGTCGTGCTTGCAGAGCTCGTGAAGCATCCTGAACGGATTCATCGCATGTCCATGAAATGTACATTCCAACTCGACAGACAAGGCCATCCTCACGACGTGAAGGTTGTCTCGAACAGCCATAATCGATGGGCAGAAGAGACGGCCCGCCGAGCGCTTGCCGCTGCAAAGTTTCCGCCACTCCCGAAAAGCGTTATCCAGCAATCCGGCACGGATTTGGCCAGCTTCGACTACCAGCTCGACCTTGATGAGCCACGATAATGGGTCTATGAAGCCAACGGCACCCGATTTTGTCTGACATATAGTTTTTTACGGAAATTTTAGGGCAGGGGTTTTGCGCCGGAATCGTGGTTGACGTCCTGCAGTGTGTTCCGGCAAACTGCCCTGTGTGGAGGCAGAAATAGATTGCAGGTTGCAGTCTAATTCTCGCTAGATCGTGACGGCTCATGCTCGCGAATATCGTCTTTCCAGCGTTCTTCGCGCCATACGCCGTTAGCGCCCTCACGCCTGGATCGGA
>Ga0210403_10006186_pt1 | contig 10064 bp, 6 predicted proteins | sample IncBWC19MmetaG_FD_150863 | JGI IMG/M metagenome (GOLD analysis project Ga0210403, IMG submission 150863) | Forest soil microbial communities from Barre Woods Harvard Forest LTER site, Petersham, Massachusetts, United States - Inc-BW-C-19-M | ecosystem: Environmental > Terrestrial > Soil >... | reverse complement strand
CGCCTGACTCTAAAAGCTGCCGGGGTTCCAACACAATTTTGGTTTGGCCACTTTCCCGGAGAATTTTGTCAAAACTTGCAGATGCTTTTTCAAAGCCTGCCTCGACTATATCGCAGGTTAATTCAACATCTTTGATCCAGACTTTCGTGCTCGGTGAAACAAATTCAAAAATTGACTGACGCTCCTCCTGAACCAGCCGTGTTTGCAGGTTAGGCATAAGACTTACTTTGTCCAATGCATTTACTGAAAGTTGGGAGCCGGGATCAAAGGTGCGGATACTGTCAACTTCATCGCCAAACAATTCAATCCGGAACGGAAACTCATTGGCAAATGAAAAAACATCTATGATGCCACCCCGAATAGCGAACTGCCCCGCCTCATACACGAAGTCTGTTTTTTCAAAGTCGTAAGCGTGTAAAAACTCTTCAAGAAACTCCCGGTCTAATTTTTCTCCTCTGATTACCAGAAACGTGTTGGAGGCGAGCGACTTTTTGTTGATTACTTTTTCTGATAATGCTTCAGGGTAGGTGATGATAATGTTGCCCTCCGGGTGATTTCCAATTTGGTTGAGTGCTTCGGAGCGCAGCAGTACGTTAGCGTTTTCGATTTCATCGTACTCGTATGGACGCTTGTAGGACATCGGAAAAAAAAGGATTTCCTTATGATCAATTAAGTTTTGGAGGTCGTTCAAGAAATAAGAGGCCTCTTCACGATCATGAAGAATAACCAGGTGGTTTGACTTTGTGCTTTTGTAAAGAGATGCAAAGATGACGGCATCGAGGCTGCCGTGAACATTTTTAAGGTGGAGGGAACCTGGGCCAGACACCCCGTCGGGCAAGGCACTTCGGGGCGCAGGCGTACGAATCCCCTCGGCTATAGTCTGAACCAAACTGTCCGCGCGGTAGAGAGAAACAAAATCGTGTGCCTTCAACCTCTAAAAAACAAGGCGCAAAGATAGTATCTGGATTTTAAGATTAGCAGGAATAACCAAGATTCATTTGAAAGGATGATGCCTAGGATCAGCCATTGGCATTGTTTTGTTCTTGCAGAAATAAGAGATTTACAGCATGTATTACATCCGTCAAATGTTCCTCTTGCTGAGTATTACCTCTGTTCTGTTTTTATTCTTCGGATTGATCAAACCCTGGCTGCTGCTTTGGTGGGAAGACACACAAAACAGAAGGAAAGTGATTCGGGTCTATGGGTCGGTGGCAATTATTTTTTACTTGATTTATTGGGGATTGGGCTTTATACCAACCGCGTAGCTAGGACCACATATTTCCTCCTTGCGGACGAGAATCCGATGATGTACTTCTCACCCCCATCTGAAACTTTTAGTTTCTTTTTCAATTCCTCGGCCTTCAGCGGGTAGTTGCGCGTAACTACATTGGCTTTTCGTTCCGGAAAATTTTTAGGATCGAATTCGAGCTGGTCAATTTTGAAAACCCTTCCCGGGAAATTTTCTTTGACAAGACTGGAGGTGTAGAAATGCGTATTGGCCTGAAGTTTTTGCAGACCAAATTTTTTTCCAATGCTTTTAAAGGCACCCGCTTTTAAAATAGAAGCATTCGGTTCGTACAGATAATTCAGCGGTTCACTAAAATCAGAGGCCGCAGCCTTCTCTTCATCGGATGTGAAGGAAAACGATTGCTTCACCTGGCCGAATTTGTCAAGGTTGTAAGTTTCAATGATCGGCTCCCCTGAAAATCCTTTATGCATCAGAAAGAGAAGCTCTTTGCATTCATCGCGAACGGAAACGACGATTACTTTTTTGATTGCACGCAGTTCGTTTAGCCCCTGTTGAATATCGAGTAATGGGGAAGTTTTAATCAAAACAAATTCTGTGAACCTAAAGATTTGAGGTAACAACTCATTTATATCAGGTTCACAATCCGTCAAACGAAAAACCTTTTTTGAATGAGCGTCTCTGCGCGAAGGATCCAGATAGATCAGATCATAGGTACCCTTGCAGCTATTTAGAAATTCCTTTGCACTGGTTTGGTGGTATTCAATATTGGCACAGCCCATCAGGTTAAGGTTGTGACGCGCTATATCCAGGAGACCACGATCTGGCTCGACGTAATCTACTGCCGCTGCCTTTCTGCTAAGAAAAAGACTGTCGACCCCGAATCCACCGGTAAGATCAGCCACTGTGGCATTGCTTTTAACGATCAGGCGGACTATTGTTTCTGCCTTGAAATTCCCGGTGGGTTCAGATGAAGATTGTTCCAGGTTAACAGAAGGAGGGTATAGGATACCTTTGGTTTGATAGAAAGACGGGAGCTTAACCGCGGCTTTTTTTCTAGCGCTTAATTGTCCGGCCAGAAGCTTAAATGGTAATCCGAACATTTCGCTACTGCGAAGATGAAGACTTGGGATGTCGCCTTCTCCCTGACGGAATAAATATGTTTGAATTTCATTTCCCGCAATCTTTTCAAACTCCTTCGAAAGCATCTTGATATTGATCGGGCAGTGTGAAAGTCTTAATTCTTGTTTTTGAGGTTGTCGTAAACCCAGTTAAACTCTTTGGAGTTGGCCTTTCCACTAATTGATATGAGTTGAGCTGGCTTGAAGTTTTTGTTATTATACAGGCCGGCTGCTTTTCCCTTCACAACCAAAACAAGTTGTTTCTCAGGCAAATTGTTACAAATCAACTTTAAGGTTTCAAGACCTCCTGCTGTCAGGCGCAAGCTGAAGAATTGATTTTCATGCAAAAAATCATACTGCAAATTTCCTTCCACCTGAAATTCCTCTCCACTGATGATGGGATCTGCGGTGATACAATATTCTTGCGTAAGGTCAACAGTTTTAATAAGGCGAGAACAATTTTTCTTGTTCGGCACAATCAAAAAGAAACCCGTCTGAGCCATTGAACAGAAATCTGAAGCTAAGAAACAAAAAACCGCGAAAAATATCTTCATTTTGATTTTCATCAACTATTTGAAGATAGTAAAAAATTATTCGCTCCTTAACGAATTCACGGGATTGCTCAAAGCAGCTTTCATGGATTGATAACTCATCGTAAGCCATGCAACCACAAACGCCCCAACCCCCGCCAGCAGGTAAACAGGTATTCCAATTTCAACTTTATAGGTGTAGCCTTTTAACCACCAATTTACAGCATACCAGGCGAGAGGGGCAGCGAGGAAAAATGCTATCAGGATCAGTTTTCCAAATTCTTTCGACAATAAAACAACAATGCCCCCCACACTTGCCCCTAAAACTTTGCGAATTCCTATTTCTTTAGTGCGTTGTTCCGCAGTAAATGCCGTGAGCGCAAACAAACCCAGCGAGGCGATAATGATTGCCAAGGCGGCGAATACTTCGAATATTTTTCCAAGCCGTTGCTCGGCCGAATACATTTTTCCAAAATCTGCATCTAAAAACGAATATTGAAATGGTTGACCAGGTGCCAACCGTTTCCATACTTTTTCAATGGACTGAATTACTTCTTCCGTATTGGCTGAGCTGAATTTAAAAGAGACGTTACCATCACTTTTATTTAAGAAAAGCCCTAACGGAGTAATCCCCTCTTTCATGGTTGAGAAGTGAAAATTTTCGATCACACCGATTACCGTCCATGATCTGATTTGGTCAGGATCTGGCGAACCATCCGGGCGGTTTCCGTCGAAGGTGCTTATTTTTTGACCGATTGGATTTTCGCCGAGGGAAAACATTGGAATAGCAGCCTCATTCAGTATCACAGCTGATGAATCAGAAGTGAACTCAGTGGAAAAACCCCGACCTGTTTTTATTTTCATTCCCATCGTTTCAATATAATCGGTATCCACATTCCAACTTTGTAAACCGACCAGGTTATCAGGTGTAGGCTGCCTGCCGTTCTTCCAATAAGTATTATTGTTGCGATAGCTGTCAGGTCCTTCCACCGGCAAGTGTCCCGAAATGGTGCCTTTTTCCAGGTGGTTAATTTTCAGAACTTCATTTTTAAAGGTCTGCACATTTGGAAACGGCCGCAAGGCATAAGCGTCATGAACGATAATCACCTGGTTTTTTTCAAAGCCTAGTTTTTTATTCTGGATGAAATTCAATTGCCGGTTAACGGTAATCGCTCCTATGATGAGAAATATCGAAATAACGAATTGGAAAACCACAAGCGCACTTCGGATGAATCCACTTTTCATACCGAGAGCAACATGACCTTTCAAAACATTTACCGGCTTAAATGCAGAAAGAAAAAAGGAAGGATATAGGCCGGCCATTAAACCAATTAACAGCATGGTTCCAGCCAAAATCAGATAAAAGAAAAGGTTAACCAATGGCAATTGAAGTTGCTTCAACGCCAGATTGTTGAACAAAGGCAAAAGCAAATACGCCAACCCAATACCAATGATAAAAGATAAAAACGTGATCAGGATTGATTCCGTGAGGAACTGACGCACGAGATGCGAACGCAGGGAACCCATTACTTTTCTCACACCGACCTCTTTTGCACGATTGCTCGACCGGGCTGTGGAAAGGTTCATAAAATTGATACAAGCGATGACCAGGATAAAGGCAGCAATAATCCCAAACAGGTAAACATAAGTGATATTTCCATTCGGTTCTAATTCACCCTTGCGGTCGGAATGGAGGTGAATATCCTGCAAAGGAGTGAGTGTGATTTCCCATTTATTTCCGTTGGAAGTAAATTTTTCCATAGTAAAGTCATTGCCGAGGGCGCTGGCGATTTGAGGTGCAAAATATTTTTTGATAAAGCCCGGGAATTTTTGCTCCAGGGCCCTGGCGTTTGCCCCCTGTTTCAACAGTAGATAGGTGTTGAAATTTTCGCTGAGAAAGGAAACGGATTGTGCTTCTTTTGCTGCAGGCCAATCTCCTACCAGGGCAACCAAAAAATCAAAATGAAAATGGGAAGCGGGGGGAATATCCTCGTAAACGGCCGTAACTCTGGCGTGGTATTTATTGTCCAGAACCATCGATTCCCCCAGTGCGCTTTTACCGGGAAAATATTTTAGCGCCATACTTCTGCTAATGGCCATGCTGGCTGGTTCTTTCAGTGCTGTGTTTGGATTTCCCTCCAGCACATCGACGGAAAAGATTTTAAAAAAACTGCTATCGGTCCAAATCACATGACTCTCTTTGATGTTTTGCGTTCCGTTTGCGGGTTTAACGAGATAGGACCCGTGATCTCTAAAGCGAACAGCAGCCTCTATCTCAGGATAATCCTGCAGCATGGAGCTGCCGGCAGGTGCCCCGCTTTGGCATATCAGGACATGGTTGCCCCCAAATTTGATTTCCTCATTAAGCCGGTAAATCCGGTTCGCCTTGGTGTTGTAGGCATCATAGTTCAGCTCATCGACAATGAACAAAACAATGACAAGACAAGCGGCAATACCAACGGCAAGTCCGGCTACATTGATAAATGAATAAAAACTTTGCTTACGGAAATTGCGCCAGGCAATGGTGAGGTGATTCTTTATCATATTCTTTGCTTTTTGATTTTGTAGTTGGATGGATTTCTTCTGTGTTTCACGAAGGCCTCCCGTGTGGCCAAATGATTTTAAAACTTTATAATAAGCATCTATAAATTTTTCTCCGTTATTAATCTCCGTTTCCACCGCAGAGCAAACATGATCAATAAGTTCTTCCTGAATGTCTTCGGCAACAATGCCCCGGTAATTCAGGTCTTTGATAATGTAATTAATATCTTCGTTAGTCAACACGTCAGTTAACTCAATTGAACCTGTAAAACGGTGGACATGGTTTTAATAAAATCGACGAATTCAAGCACACGTTCTTCAGCTTCAGATTTTCCAAGGGGTGTAAGCATATAATATTTTCGAACCCGTTTGCCGATCATTACCCGCTCTGTTTTTAAGAGACCTTCGGCCTCCAGTTTGTGCAAAGTTGGATAGAGCGCTCCTTCGGTTAGCACGATGCTTCCCTCAGAAAGTTCCTTTACCCGCTGGGTAATTTCGTAACCGTAGGTTTTGCCGTGGTCTTTTAACACTTTAAGCACGATGGTTTGCAAGGTGCCTTTCAATAATTCTGAGGAATGCGTCATTTATACATAATTCACTTAGGCATAAGACGCCAATGCCAGCATTCAGGTTGCGCCGAACGCCCCAATTATTTTTGTACAATGGAAAAACCCGTAAATTGTAAGCCTATCCTTTCTTGATGAAAAAGCAATTTTGGTTTATCGGCTTGTTCGGCGTTTGGTGTTTGCTTTCTTCGTTGTGGTACTTTCTGAGCGTAAAGGGTGTAATCATTGATCCTAAGAGTTTTAATCCACAGGCAGCTTTAATCGGGATACTTGAAATATTGGTGATGCTTTTAGTGGCTTGCTTACTAGGCTATGCCATCGCCTGGTATTTCCGTACCGAAACTATTGATAATCAAAATGAGATGATTGACATTCAGCAAACCGAAAATCGCTCGTTGGCGCGGGCGAGGGATGAATTCAAAAATCAGGTTGACGGGTGGCGGGAAAAACATCACCAAGATTTAATGACCCTTCAACAAAAGTCAGCTGACCTGGTTTCAGAAAAAGAAAAACTTAAAAAGGCAAAGACTGAGTTAGAATCTTCCCTTAAAGAATCAAGAAAAGAAATTCATGAAGCGAAATCCCAGTTGCAGCAAGTGGAGAATGAAATGGGACCTTTGCGCTATCGAAATCGGCAATTGGAATTTCAAGTAAAGGAGACTGAGGACTCCAACGCCAAGCTAAAGGTTGAAATCGAAAATTTAATTATCGAACGAAAACATAAAGGCACTGTTTCCGATCACCCTTTTGTGAGGCCCCTGGAGCAAGATGACAAAGATGATCTTACCAGGATCAAGGGCATCGGACCATTTATTGAAAAGCGTTTGAACATGATTGGTATATACAATTTTCAACAGCTCGCGGATCTTTCTCCGGAGATGATTGACCGGGTTGGTGCGGCTATTGAATTCTTCCCTCATCGGATAATAAGAGACAACTGGGTGGGGCAAGCTATTGCATTCGCTCATGCCGGGTAGCCAATTCTATTGGAATAAATCCTTAAACACTTCCGTGATTTTACCAAATGACTTGATCTCTATTTTAACTTTCTTCAAGTCGAGCGATTTCTGGCTAAACTTAGAAACATAAATTTTTTCGAATCCCAGTTTCTCGGACTCTGATATTCGTTGTTCAATTCGGTTTACCGCTCTCAGCTCTCCTCCCAACCCGATTTCAGCAGCAAAACAAACTTTGTCGGAGACTGGAATTTCTTCCAGAGAAGAAATAATCGAGGCACAAAGGGCCAGGTCGATAGCAGGATCTTCTACGTAAATTCCCCCAGCCATATTTACAAAAACATCCTGTGTCCCCACTCGAAAGCCACACCGTTTTTCTAAAACGGCCAGCAACATATTCAATCGTTTCTGATCAAATCCGTTCGGTGTGCGTTGCGGCGTGCCGTACGATGCGGGACTCACCAGGGATTGAATTTCTATAAGAAGGGGTCGGTTGCCCTCAATGGTTGCTCCGATGGTTGCCCCAGTAAGTTGCCCATCCTTTTGGGAGATTAGAATTTCAGATGGGTTCGAAACTTCACGCAGTCCATCGCCCAACATTTCATAGATACCGATCTCTGAGGTTGAACCGAAACGATTTTTTGTGGTACGCAAAATGCGATAGGCTAAATGCCGGTCTCCTTCAAATTGTAAAACCGTATCTACCATGTGCTCCAAAACTTTAGGGCCTGCGAGCATTCCATCCTTGGTGATATGCCCCACCAGAAAAACAGGTGTGTTGGTTTCCTTGGCGAACTTCATCAATTCCCCGGCGCATTGACGGACCTGGCCAATGCTACCCGCTACGGAGTCCATGATAGGGGAGTAAAGGGTTTGAATGGAGTCAATCACCACTATTGCTGGTTCAAGTTCTTGGATGGAGGCAAAAATATTTTTCGTGTTGGTTTCGGTGAGGATGAAAAAATTTTCGGACTTCGAGTTTGGTTTCAAACGTTCAGCCCTCATTTTTATTTGCTGCTCGCTTTCTTCTCCGGTAACATAAAGGATTTTTATTTTTTGCAGTGCCAATCCGATTTGCAACATCAGCGTGGACTTACCGATGCCGGGCTCACCGCCGATCAGGACTAACGATCCTGGAACAATTCCTCCACCCAGCACGCGGTTGAGTTCGTGATCCGGAGTTTGCAGTCGTATTTCATTGCCGGATTCAATTTCATGAAGTGCCTTCGGTTTTATTACCCTCGATTTGGAATCGGAACGCCATTCGTTCTTATTGGAATCACTTTTTGCCACGACTTCCTCAACAAATGTATTCCAGGAATTACACGACGGGCATTTGCCCAACCACTTGGCTGACTCATAACCACAGGATTGGCAGAAAAAAAGAGTTTTGGTTTTGGACATAAAAACTGAAAGATAACAATTCACGATCCTGGGGTCACTATTTTACCCTCTGATTTTCGCCGTACGCGGTATGGGAGATCCCCCTATGGTAGATTATAAAAATCCCCCTTATTTTGCGCTCCCCAAAAAACCTATTCTATGAGAAAAAATTTCATCTTCATTTTATTAACAATACCCATCCTATCAAATGGACAAACCTCGGATTTTGGTAAAATTACAATGGAGGAGTTGCAAATGAAGAAATACCCTCTTGACACATCTGCAAGTGCCTTGATATTATTTGACAAAGGGGAATCAGGCCTAAATGAGCAACTGCAAGTAGTTTACAAACGACATACGCGAATAAAATTCTTTACCAAGGCAAGTATAGATACCTGGGCGAGCAGAACCGTTTATCTAACGAAGGGGGAGGATGGAATTTCGAAATTAAAGGCAGCCTCGTATAATTTGGACGACGGCAAGATCATTGAGTCCAAAATGGATGAGACTTCCATCTTCAAAACTAAATACGACCGATATACCGACGAAATCAAATTCACCATACCCAATGCAAAAGAGGGATCGGTTATTGAATTTAGTTACGTAATAAGGACGTCAGCGAGTTTGCTACCCGGTTGGCAATTTCAATTTGAAATTCCATCCGCCTATAGCGAGTATCAGACTGATACGCCAAAGAGTTTTTCTTTCAGGAAGGAGATGAAAGGATTCCTGCAAATTACGGAACGAGTTTCTAAAAATGATGGCGCTTATGAAAAACTGATAATGAAAAATATTCCGGCATTCAAAGATGAACCATTCACCGCGAATTCAGATGACTACATTTCTAAGATTGATTTCCATTTAACGGATGTCATGATTCCTGGTCAATACATCAACCTTAATACTACATGGCCAAAAGTCGTTAGTGAATTATTAGATGACCAGGATTTTGGAGGTCAAATAAAAGGCTCCGGATTTTTGAAGAATATTGTCGAGGACGTTACATCGGGAATGACCGACGATGCACAAAGGACTAAAGCAATCTACGACTACGTCAAGGCAAAGGTGGAGTGGAATGAAGTCATCGATAAAATACCCGACCATCCATTTAAAAAAGTTCTAGAAGAAAAAAAGGGAAGCACCTCAGAAATCAATTTATTGTTAGTCTCCATGCTGCAAAAAGCAGGGTTGAAGTCCTGGCCAGTATTGTTAAGCACCCGAAGGCATGGAGTTGTCAATCCATTTTACCCCCAATTCCGGCAATTCAATGATGTTATTTGCTTGGTAAAGTTGGGCGATAAAAAAATATTGCTTGATGCTTCAGATCGCGGATTACCCATGAGCGCTTTACCGGAAAGGTGCCTGAACGGGGAAGGTCTCGTTGTTTCAATAGATGAAATGGCGTGGGTTCCGCTCGTGTCAATTCGATCTAGAAAAGTGGTCAATGCAGATTGTAAATTGAGCGAGACGGGTGAGATCTCCGGTAAATTAAGCATTAAACGAGATGGCCTGGAGGCTAGTGGCATGCGCGAGTCATACAGAGAGCTAGGAAAGGAAAAATATATCAAGGATTTCCTTTCTGGAAAAAGCTGGGAGGTGAAGAGCAGTAGTTTTGACAATTTGGAAAACCCAGATCAGTCAGCCAATGAGGTTCACGAAATCACAATCAATGATCACAGTCAGCTCGCGGGAAATATTATTTATTTGAACCCCTTCGTCAT
>Ga0210403_10006185_pt1 | contig 10064 bp, 8 predicted proteins | sample IncBWC19MmetaG_FD_150863 | JGI IMG/M metagenome (GOLD analysis project Ga0210403, IMG submission 150863) | Forest soil microbial communities from Barre Woods Harvard Forest LTER site, Petersham, Massachusetts, United States - Inc-BW-C-19-M | ecosystem: Environmental > Terrestrial > Soil >... | reverse complement strand
GGCCGCCGTACGCAACCAACCGATCCATGCCATCCAGCTGCTCGTTGCCTGCTTCCTTGCGCCACGTCCGCACCTCTACCTCTGACGGCGCTTATCCCGGCGCAACCCCTGACGCGGGTCAAACCGTACCCATTTCAACCTGTGATACTCTGGGCTGGAATCCACTATCTGCTGCTTTCTTCTGGAGGAATCTGTGAATCGCCGTCTCCATCTCGTCTCTGCCAGCCTTCTGACCACGATCGCCTGCGGAACCTTATTGCTCGCCGCGCCTCCGGACCAGAAGTCGCAGACCACAACTCCTTCGGCCAAGAAAGCCTCCACACCCAAAGCGCCCGATGCGCCCGCGGTTTCGACGGCCACTATCACTGTGAACGGCGTCACCGACATCGACCCGACCAAGGCCTTCGGCTCCAAGACCGCTCCCGTGGTCGTTGAAATCTACAGCGATTTTCAGTGCCCCGCCTGCAAGCAGCTCTTTCTGAACACCACAGAAAAGGTCATGGACAATTACGTGAACACCGGGAAGATCTACCTGGTGCACCGCGACTTTCCCCTGCCGATGCATGCCTATTCCCGGGTTGCAGCCAGCTATTCGCGCGCCGCCGCTCACATTGGAAAGTGCGAACCGGTGGAACAAGCTCTCTTCCAGAATCAGGAAAAGTGGGAAACCAACGGCGACGTGAGGGGAATCGTGGCCAGCGTGCTTTCAGCAGCCGAAATGAAGAAAGTGCAAGCGATTGTCGACGCGAAGACCCTCGAGCCCATGATCGAAAAGGACAAGCAGCTCGGCCTGACGTTGCCCGTGACGCAAACGCCCACCTCCGTTTTCCATTCCAAGGGGCAGAGCTACCCCTATGCAGGAACGCTCAGCTACGACGTCCTGAAGGATTTCCTCGATCAACTGGTTGCGCAGAAGTGAGCAGCTGGAGTTTTTGGAGGTATCAGCACTAACTTGCGAACAGATAACAGCGAGCAGGAATCACAGCCAAGTCCACACCCCCCCGCTGCGCGCAACGAACCGGATCCTGTTATCGGATCGCTTTCCGTACCGAGGCCTGATGCTTCAATCTTCTCCATTCAACTATCGCCGCATGATCATCTGGATTGGCCGCCTGGTTCTCGCCGGAATTTTCATCTACGCGGGATACGCCAAGATCACCATGGGCCGCAGCCCGCGCCCGCCCCTCGGCGTCGCGCTGGGATTTTTCGAAATGCAGGTCTCGTCCTACCAGATTCTTTCCCGCGAAGCCTCCCGTTTCGTTGCTCACACGTTGCCCTTCGCTGAAATCGCGCTCGGCCTGTTGCTGCTCATTGGATGGCAACTGCGCATTTGGGCCACGCTGATTACGCTGATCATCGGTGGCTTCTTCGCCAGCGTCGTGCGAGCTTATGCCATGGGCCTGCAAATCAATTGCGGCTGCTTCGCCAAACCCGAGCCACTCGACGGCGTGACCGTCCTGCGCGACGGCGCACTTCTTCTACTCGCGGTTCTCATGACCGTTTTCGTCTACCTCGAAGCTCGCGAACCGCATCCGTGGAACGCGGCAACGCCAGAGCAAACCACATGATCATGCGTTACAGTAACGGTGTCATCCTGAGCGAAGCGACGGATCTCAACTTCGGATTACACTGCAAGGTTAATGGACATTGAGATTCTTCACGCATCCTCGTCGGATGCGTTCAGAATGACAATCTCCGGGTTTCTACCGAAATATGAAAACGCTGAACGAATACCTTGCACTAGCCGCTGTCGCTCACGGCCACATCTGCGCTGGGCAGGTCCTGGGCGTTCGCCTGGCGATGCTGGGCATTCGCGAACTCGCCCTCGATCCCGTCGCCGAGCGCAAGCGCATCGTCACGTACGTTGAAATCGACCGTTGTGTCACGGATGCCGTAGCTCTCGTCGCCAACTGCCGCCTCGGCAAGCGGGCGCTGAAATTCCGCGACTGGGGCAAAGTCGCCGCCACATTCTGCGATCTCCAGACGGGCCGCGCCATCCGCGTCGCCGCCAAAGAATCCTCCAAGCAAGCCGCAAAAGATCTATTCCCCGACCTTCCGCGCGAAGAAGCCCAGCAGAAAGCATACGCACAACTCTCCGACGATGTGCTGTTCTCAACAGAATGGGTGAAGGTGGAAATCCATCCCGAAGATCTCCCCGGTTTTAAGGGCCCGCGCGTCGTCTGCGCCCAATGCGGCGAAGGCATCAACTTCAAGCGAGAAGTAACGGTCGACGGCCGCACCCTCTGCCGCGCCTGCGCTGGCGAACGCTACTACGCCCACGCCGACTGAGCTTCCCGGGAATTCCAAGGGTCCGCGAGGCTACTTGGACCAGCTACCGCGAATCTCTTGCCGCTCCGGCAGCAGCCACCTGATTTTCGACCGCCGGATGAAGGCCACCGCCACCGTGGCAACAAACGCGAACAAAATCATCAGCCAGAGAATTCCCAGCAGCGAATCGGTCGCGGTGTTATACATCGCCATGGTCCAGAGTGCCGGCTTCATCTGCGCATTCAGGGCGTCGATATTGTAAGCAGGCGTGTTCAGATAATCTCTCAGCAGTTGAATCCGCGCGCCGCCCGAGACCCCTGCCAGCAGAATCGCGATTTGCAGATATTTTGCGGTCGCGTGGCTGACGTTGTCCGCAAGGTAGCGCGCCAGGACAGTCTCCGTCATCCGCCGGAAAATGAAGGAAACACCGAAAGCTAAACCGCAGGCTACGATCACCGACACCACAAAAAGGAACACAAACATGGCCCGAATCCCCCCAAGTCTGGATAGAAACAGCCCAAGTATCCGATAGATTACGCATCCGAGGCCACAAAGCATTTCGGGGATGTTGCTAAAGCGCAAAGGTTTGCATTTTCGCACCCACGTAGCGGAATTGTTCTGCGTTAGAATTGCCTGTCCATGTTTTCACTTCCCCCGATCACTCTGCGCCTTCGCGGATGGAAACTGATTGACCGAGTGGCGCTCGCGTTCCTGCTCCTTTGTTCCGTCGCGCTCGGTGCTGCCTGCGGATTGCTCTTCGTCTACGAAAGCGACCTCCCCGAAATCCGCGCGCTCGAAACGTATCGCCCCAATGTGGTCACCGAAATTTACGCCGACGACGGCCAGCTCGTCGGCAGCTTCGCCCTGCAGCGCCGCATCCTGATGACCTGGGAGCAGGTTCCCAAAGTTCTCTACAACGCCGTCACCGCCATCGAAGACCAGCACTTCGAGGATCACTGGGGGGTGGACTTTCCGCGTGTGGCCGGCGCCGCCTACCGCAACATTCTCAAGCACCGCAAAGCCGAAGGCGCCAGCACCATCACCATGCAATTGGCCGGCAATCTCTTCCTCGACCGCAGCGACCGCAGCTTCCGCCGCAAAGCCCAGGAAATGCTTCTCTCCCTGCAAATCGAACGCCGCTACACCAAGCCGCAAATCTTCACCATGTACGCCAACCAGGTCTACCTGGCGCATGGCAACTATGGCTTCGCCGCCGCCTCGCAATTTTATTTCGGCAAAAACGTCACCGATCTGAACCTTCAGCAAGCCGCGCTCCTCGCGGGAATGATTCGCGGCCCGATCTATTCGCCGCTTACCGATCCGGCGCGCGCCCTGGCCCGCCGCAATCTGGTAATCCACCAGATGATGGAAGAGGGCAAAATCACGCCGGCCGAAGAAGAAGCCGCCAAGAAAACCCGCCTCGGCCTGCATGTGCAATATCCGCGCAACGATCTCGCTCCCTATTTCTTCGAAGACATCCGCAAATATCTCGAATCCACCTACGGCACTGAAGCGGTGCACGAGCGCGGCCTGCGCGTGTACACCACGCTGAACATCCAGATGCAGAAAGCCGCCAACCAGGCCATCCGCGACGGCTTGCATCTCTACGATCGGCGCCACGGCTGGCGCGACAAATTGCCCAACGTCCTCAAAGACAATCTCGGAAAGCTCGACACCTACGAAGACGACGACTGGCGCCACGCCATCGACAAGGGCAGCTACGTTACCGGCCTGGTCATGGCCGTCGATGACAAAAGCGCCACCATCAAGATCGGTACCTATCGCGCGATTCTTTCTCCGCTCGACATGGCCTGGAGCGGCCACAAGCGCCCCAACGAAATTCTAGCTGTCGGAGACCTGGCCCAGTTTTCCATCCAGGAACTTCGCGAAACCACCGCCCGCGTGCAACTGGAACAACAACCCGCTCCCCAGGCCGCGATGATTGCCATCGATAACGGCACCGGCGAAATCAAAGCCATGGTCGGCGGCTACAGTTTTGAAGACTCGAAATTCAATCGTGCCACGCAATCCGTTCGCCAGGTGGGCAGTTCGTTCAAGCCATACGTTTATACGACGGCCATCGAAAAGGGCTTTTCCCCGTTCGACACCATCGTGGACGCGCCGTTCAGCACCATGAGCGGCGGTCAGGTCTATTCCCCGCACAACTACGACGAAAAATTTGAAGGCGTCATCACGCTGCGGCGCGCACTAGCCGGTTCGCGCAACGTTCCGGCTGTAAAACTCGCCGAGAAAGTGGGCATCTCCAACATTGTGGACATGGCCAAACGCTTCGGCATCACCACACCGCTTCCTCCGTATCTGCCGCTGGCCCTCGGCGCCGCGGACATGCGCCTGATCGAGCACGTCTCCGCGTTCACCGTTTTTCCGAACGAAGGCATCCGCATTGACCCGCATATGATCCGCCGCGTCACCAGCTACGATGGTGCACTCCTCGAGGAAGCTCATCCGGAAGTGCATGACGTGGTTTCACCAGAAGTGGCGCATACGATGACAGCGATGCTCGAAGAAGTCGTGCAGTTCGGCACCGCGATGAAAGCCAAATCGCTCGGGCGCCCCGCGGCCGGCAAAACCGGGACCACGCAGGACTTCACTGACGCCTGGTTCATGGGATTCACGCCGCAACTGACCGCGGGCGTCTGGGTCGGCTACGACGATAAACAAATTTCCCTGGGCAAGCGGGAATCCGGAGCACTTGCCGCGCTGCCGATCTGGATGGAGTTCATGGAAAAGGCCATGGCGGGAACGCCTGCGCTTAATTTCCCCAATGTGGTCACATTGGAAGAGCAAGCCGAAGAACATCACGTCCGCACCGACGTGCCAGACACCGCTCCCGAAGAAGAGGTCCCCGCACCGCGTGAAAAGCCCGCAACCGCACCCCCGCGGCCCCCGGCGCCGAGTCCTGCACCGGCCTCGACGCCTTAGACGGGCCACCTTCTGCTGCTTCTGTACCGCCACGTTCAACGTTGAATCCATTGCCGCCGCGAAATTCGCGGATGATGGATCCAGTGCCAGGTTCACTTGCCAGAGTGTGTGACTGGCGGAATCCACCTGACTCAAGGTGACCTGAATCGTCCCCGAGAGTCCGAGCGCAGCCGGCGAGGAGAACAAATAACCAACCGCGGCGCCATTAGTAAGCGGGGTCGATGATCCGCCCAAGCTCAGTTGGGTGAAGTAGAGAGGGATCCGTGGTGCCTGCAATCATGTCTGCGTTGGCACTGATTGTCCGATCGTTGTAGCCAAAATCGGCTTGCCAGAGATTGCCTTTGCTGTCCGTATCGGCTTTACCGCCGCAAATCGAACGGATTGGTGCCTGCGTTTGGGCGCCGAGACACACAAAGATTGAAAACAAGAAAAATGCAACGATACGATGCAAGATGCCTCCGCCGCCAACTCGCAGGTTATTTCGGATTCTTTGTTATGTGCAAGGCGAGAAGGGGAGAGGGGGCCTGGCTGCGTTTGCCAATCACACAGCAGAAGTTGGGGAAGGGAAGTGCAACGGTCGTTGAGGGCGATTTTCGTTCAGGTCTGAATCCAGTCCTCGAGCCTGCACTGTGGTGTCTAGAAAAATCTAATTCACGGGCCAACAGTAGGGCAACGATGCGTGGCCCAAACGACCGCACCGTCAGCGAAACGGATCCCATCCCGATACAGGAAGCGGCTGCCGCGTTCCATTTTTACTACTCATCTGGACATTTCGACCTCGTGTGAGTTCCCCAATCCGCCTCAGCCGCAGCCTGCGAAACATTGCCGGAATCCGCGCCGCATTTCGGCGAGAAACTGTGAAAAGAAGTTCGTAGTCGTCGCCGCCATGCAGCGCCAATTCCCGCGCGGAGTCCGAACCAATCCCTCGCAGTAGCGGAAGTTTGCCCGGATCGATCACCGCGCCTACTCCGCTCGCGGTACACAGGCGCGGCAGGTCGCTCGACAGTCCATCCGATACGTCCATCATTGCCGTGGCCAATTTTCGTTCCGCCAGCCAGCGTCCCAACGCCACCCGCGGCTGCGGATAAAGATGTTTCCGCAAAGCGTCGTTTTCCCCTTTTATCCTGCGCTGGGTTTTTCGAAGCAGCCGCAACCCATGCTCCGCTTGGCCCAGTGTCCCGCTCACATATAGAAGATCCCCAGGACTCCCGCCCGAGCGCAACACCTCCTGCCCCTCGCGAATTTCTCCAATCACGATAACGCTGATCAAGACTCGCTTGCTCCGGGTTGTGTCGCCTCCTGCCAGAACACAATCGAGCGATCGTGCCGCGCGCCGCAATCCCCCAAGGAAGCCGTCGAGCCACTTTCCGGTCGCATCAACGGGAATCGCCAGATTCAGCAGAAAGCATCGCGGCATCCCGCCCATCGCGGCGATATCGCTGGCCGCCCGCGCAAGGCATTTCCACCCCACGCTATCCGGAGGGTGCTTTTCGCGCAAAAAATGGGACCCTTCCAGGAACCAGTCGCTTGTCAAGATGCTTACGAAACCCGGTTTGGGCTTCCACAGTGCGGCATCGTCGCCAATCCCTAGCCGAAGTTTGCCCCTACTGCGAGGCAGAACTCGCCCAGCGATCGCCTTCACCAACGCGTCCTCATCCTGGAATTGCTTCATCTTTAGCCGTCATCCTACCCCAGCCTGTCCCTTGGGGCAGGGGACAGCTTCCCAGGCACTGTACCAAAAAAAGGAAAATACAGGGTTGACCCGGCAGTCTACAAAAACTAATATGCAGAGAGTCGCGAACCAAGGCTCACGGTTCAGATCGATCGCGTTGCTCGTAGTGGTTGCGGCGACAGGGAATAAGCGCCGCGTTTTTAAAGACTAGGCAAAGGCCTGAGGGGCCCCAGCGTGATTAGCAGCAAGAACTACACATTTTATATTGCCTCCACCCCCGGCAAGATGAGGAAACTCATCGTGCCTGCGTACGTGTTGCATGGGATTGCGGCCCTCGCCCTCATTGGAAGCATCACCGTTTTGGCTGCTGTCGGCTCTTACAGCCGCATGCTCTGGAAGGTCGGTAACTACAACGCCGTTCGCCAGGAGCGCGACGTTTGGAAGAAGCAAGTTCGCGAACTGCAGAGCACCGTCAAGGACACTAACCAGCGCTTGGACGCCGTGCAGTCCCTCGCCACCGATGTGGCCATGACTTTCGGCGTGATGAAGTATCACCCCGCCGCTTTCGAACAGACCGACGCTCCCTCAACGCCTGAAGACGTTTTTGACCGCTCCGTTGAACAGTTCACTTTTTTGAAGCGCAATGCCACCGCGATTGCCGTCTCCGCCGGCGGGTTGCGCATGATGCCTTCGATGGCCTTTGCAGATTCCAACTACACGCCTTCGGTCTGGCCGGTTCTGGGCCACATCACGGACAGCTTTGGCGAGCGCCTCGATCCCTTCTCTGGTGAAGGCGCGTTCCACACCGGTGTTGACGTTGGCGCGGACTATGGCGCTGCCGTGCACGCCACAGCGGACGGCGTCGTGCTAGACGTCGGGCAGCACTCCGGCTACGGCCGCGTCGTGATTTTGGATCACGGTTTTGGCATCACCACCTGGTACGCGCATCTTTCGGCTTACGCCGTTGTCGCCGGCACCCGCATCAAGCGCGGCGAAGTCCTCGGCTACACCGGCATCAGCGGTCGCTCCACCGGCCCCCACGTGCACTATGAAGTCCGCGTGAACAATGCACCCGTCAATCCGTGGCGCTACATGCGCAGCAATCCTTCGGCAGACTGAGCCGGTATTTTCCCACCCAACATTGGCTTTGATTGAGAAGGGACTTTGTGCGCGTCAGTGTCGCTTTTTCGCGGGTTCAGCGCTTGGAGCTTTTTCCGGCGGATCCGCCGCGGAGGCGCTCTTCGCCGATTCCAGCAACTGCGGCGTAATCTCGAAAATCAACCGCACGGACTTCGACGTTCCCCGGTCCAGCTTCTGCACTTCCGCCGACTTCAGCAAGCCGGCATAAGCCTCGCGCAATTTTGGATCGAGCTGCTTGCGCGATTTCGGATCGTCCAGCCCGGCTTGAGCCAGGATCAGCAAGCCGCCAAACATGTCGTTCAATTGCCGCGCCACGGTTTCGTTCGAAGTCTCCCCGTCAGCCACCACGCGCAGTTGATCGCCCTCCGGTTTTGCCCCCAGGGATACCCATTGCAACTGGCCCAGCAGCGTTGCCAGTTGCGGCGAACGATATCCGCCGGGTGTTCGTTGCGACAGTCCCGTGAGCAACTGCGAATCTTGCCGCATCACGGCAAACAGCGGCGTTCCCGCCATGCGCAAAAAATGCTCACGCCATTCCTCGGAATTCAGCGATCTCCCGGAAGCTTGAAAAAAACACGAGGCGTCGTTGCAGATCGCCACCTGATCATCGCGCAGAAATGTGAAGTACGCCGTGCGCGGTGGATTGCTCAGGCTGACGGCGTAGATCGTTTTTCCATTCGCCGTTTTCAGAGTTCCAAAATGCGCGCTGTACGATTCGATTTTCTTCCGGTCAAACTTCCCCACCGCCACCGCCATCGTTTTGGGGCTCTGCGCCGAACCGCTGAAAGCAATTCCTACGCGACCGAGATCCCGCTCGTAATCAAAACCCGTCGCCTGCACAAATTTTCCGTACTCTTCTTCCATTTGCGGCCGCGGCGCCCACGCCAGAATCTGCGAAAGAAACACAGATGACCGCAACTCCTGAAGATCCAGGTACACCACGGAAGTTGAATCCGCCGGCAAATTCGAAAGCAGATCTTCGCGCGCGCTCTGCGCATCGCGCCCGTGGGAATGAAAATAGAGCCACCCAGACACGCAGGCGACGGCAAGAATTAGTAAGCCAACTACGAGCTTGTTGCGGATCAGCATGTGTCTCGTTTGCGCAACGTCAGATTCAGCTAACTGCGGTATTCTCGCATCACCAGGCGTTTCTCCTGAAGAAAATGAGGCCAGAAATCACCCCTATCCACAGCTGCCCAGAGCGCCTGTGGATTCCGACCGCCTGTAAGCCCACGAAACACATTTTATGTTATTGAAAACTAATGGGTTAGCAGCGTTCCTAGGGCAGGAGCTAAGTCCCTGTTTTTCCACAGCATCCCATACTCCCTGCAAGCGAATCCCCATTCCGCCCACTTGCATGCCGTGTGCCTAATCTGCTATTCTTGTGCGGTTTGAGCAGTGCTGGCGTAGCTCAGCTGGTAGAGCATCTGATTTGTAATCAGAGGGTCGGGGGTTCAAATCCCTCCGCCAGCTCCACCAGATGTTAGCAAGGGGAGCGAGGCGGGACAATTCCCGGCATGGCAACATGAAAGGGCTGGTGTCTTCGGACACGAGTCCATTTTGTGTTTTGTTCGCAACGCGCTCCCGTTCAACAGCATGGCAGTCAAACTTGAGGACAATCTGGCAGTGTCCTTAAAAGTATATCGCGGATACGATTTTGGTATCCCGGCAGAAGCTTCCGGGACGGGTGGGTGAGTGGCTAAAACCAGCAGACTGTAAATCTGCCGCTCCTTGCGGGCTACGAAGGTTCGAATCCTTCCCCGTCCACCAGGATTCGAGCTTCGTGAAACAAAATCCCCGCGGGATTTTTCCCCGGGATGCAGTCAGCAGGAATCAGCAAGTACACCGCAGGAAATCGCAACACGCGATGTTCAAAAGCGGTAGCAAACGCGGCGAGCAAGCCGGATGAACGTAGTGCGCCGCTGGACATAAGTTTCTTCGGAGGATCGAATTCAGCCTGGGTAGCTCAGTTGGTAGAGCGCGTCCTTGGTAAGGACGAGGTCACCGGTTCAATCCCGGTCCCAGGCTCCAGAAATGGGTT
>Ga0210403_10006184_pt1 | contig 10067 bp, 9 predicted proteins | sample IncBWC19MmetaG_FD_150863 | JGI IMG/M metagenome (GOLD analysis project Ga0210403, IMG submission 150863) | Forest soil microbial communities from Barre Woods Harvard Forest LTER site, Petersham, Massachusetts, United States - Inc-BW-C-19-M | ecosystem: Environmental > Terrestrial > Soil >... | reverse complement strand
AAAGGCATTTGCTAAAGGCACCTATGCTAATTATAATTATATAGATTCCAGTTCGTATCCGCCTCAGTCGGGATTACAATCAGAAATCCCTATTGGAATGATTAATATTTCTACGAGTAGCTACACTTTGGGTGGAAAGTTTTTCTTTAAAAAGTACATAGCTCCTTTTGGAAGATATTGGGGAGTAGATTTATCTTACCTAACCAGCAAGGTGCAATTTGATAACACAAAATTTTATGTAGAAGAACTTAATAATGGTAATTATTCAAGTCCAAATACATATGTACCCCTTACGGGTTTATTTGGCGCAACTAACACTTCTTTTTCGAAAGTAGATATGCTTTTAAGTTTGGGCAGGCAACGCATATTCTTTAACCGAATTATGTTTAATTATGGCACCAAAGTGTCGATGGCGGGTATGGGAGCCGTATTAAAAGATTTTTTTAATTCAACACAACAACAGCAAGATGGTGGGCCAGACCAGTCAGTATATATAAAAGACATTTCTGTAAGACGTATAAGAGAGTTTAACCTGCTTACTTTTTACTTTAATGTATCGATACTTATATTTTAAGAAACGTGTTATTGGTGTGGTTACTTTTTTAAGCCAATGTAAATTAATATTACAGGTAGTGTAACGGTAACAAATGTAAAAAAGTCGGCTAAATCTATTTTATCAATAGTCACTAAATTATCAGGGCATAGACTGCAGGACTCTATACTTATTACAGTACCTTTTTTTTTTGAATAACCAACAGCCAATTGTACATATTTGCCTTTCGACTTATGCCCATTAGTTGGCTTTGTATCAAAAGAAAGTGTTTTGCGGTCGACAGTACGATACACATAAATAAAAATGCTGCTGGTATCGGTATATGCTTTTAAATCGTAAGGGACAACACCTAATGTTTGTTCTACTTCGGCTTTTGTCATACCAAGCTGCAAAGCAATTACTTTATCGAGCGTAGTATATTTAGGTGACTGCACTATACAGGATGTGAAAAACAGAAGGGTGATTAAAATATAAGCTATTTTATTTTTCATCTTTCTTACGTATGTATAATGCTTTTACTTACAAAATTTACTTATTAAATCGCTGGCATCCATGTTACCTAAATCAGACGCCTTTAACCAATCTGCACAGGCACCTTTTTTATCGCCCAACTTATCTCTGCATAAACCGCGATTAGCATACGCGCTGCCATCTTTTGGCGTTAGTTCAATAACCTTAGTATAATCATGTACGGCATCTTTATAATTTTCTACCTTAGCTTCGGCATCGCCCCTGTTGTAATAAGCAATTGAATCGGCAGGGGTTAAGCTTATTGCTTTGGTATAATCTACAATGGCTTCTTTATAATCTCCCAATATAGTTTTAGAGTTGCCTCGCTTAATATATGCTTTAGCATATTTAGGATTTAACTCAATTGCTTTGCTATAATCAATTATGGCTTCTTTATACTCTACCAACTCATACTCGCACAAACCTCTGTAATAATAAAACCTGGCATCGTTGGGGTTTAATGCAATTGCTTTTGTATTATCTTCGGCACAACCTTTAAAATCGCCAGAAAGATATTTAGAATTGCCGCGGCTATAATAAACCTTAGCATCGGTAGCATCTAAGTCAATTGACTTATTAAAATCTTCTATAGCATCTTTATAATTTTTTGAATTGCATTTGGAGGTACCCGAAACATAATAATCTTTTGCTGTTTGGCTATAAAAGGCTGTGCTTATTGTTAAGCATAATATAATGAGTAATGGTTTCATTTGTTTATTATACAACTGTTGCAAATATTTATAATAAGAAAATTAAAAGCTAAGGGCGGTGGTGCCACCTTCTGTGGCGATGACCATTTTCCTCTACCACTATACACGAGGTGCAAAACATACTTAGTAAAACGGTTACTATAATTAATCGGGTTTTCATATCGCTGTTATTTTAATTTATTTCTGTAATTTTTAATTCAACCCTGCGGTTCAATTGTCTTCCTTCGGGGTCATCTTGTCCATTTGCTTTTTTATTAGCTGCTGCCGGCATAGTTTTGCCATAGCCTTTAGCCACCATACGTTTTGTATCTATACCGCTTGCTATTAAACGTTTTACAACTGCCTGTGCACGTTCTTCCGAAAGTTTTTGGTTATAAGCATCACTCCCCTTACTATCTGTATGCCCAGATATTTCTACTTTCATATTTGGGTTACTTTTCATAATCATTACCAAGTTTTTTAATTCAACATTAGATTGAGAACGCAGGGTTGCTTTATCGAAATCGAAGAAAATATTATTTAGTACAATTTTAGAACCTACTACAATAGGAGGCAGTGATATGCTTTTGTTTACTTCATAGTATTTTGATTCTTTAGGGATTTCCATGTTTTCAGAATAGAACAAATGATTATCTGCCTGATAGGTAACATTATAATTTTTACCCGGAGGTAAAATAAATAAGAACTTACCTGTTTTGCTATTTGCGTGATAAACACCTACAACTTGCTCAGTTTCATTATCGGTTATGGTTATTACTACATTTTTAGCTGGATTACCCGCTTCATCAACTACGGTACCTTTTACTAAAGTAAGCGGAGCTTCTTTTTTGTTGATGAAAGTTGCCATGTAATTATCTTTTTCGCCCAAACCACCTTCGCGAAAAGAAGAGAAATAAGCATGTAAACCATCCGGACTAATAACATAAAAAACATCATCATCGGTAGTGTTAATAGGATAACCCGCATTCATAGGTTCTGCCCAAACTGAGTCGTTAGAAAGTATGCTATTAAATATATCGAAACCACCTATAGTGTTATGTCCATTTGAACTGAAAGAAAACGTAACTCCATCAGCATGCATAAAAGGAGAATCTTCATCATACGGTGTGTTTATGGTAGAGCCCATGTTTACAGCTTTTCCCCAATCTCCTGCCGGAGTTTTTTTACTGATGTATAAATCTCGTCCACCAAAACCACCAGGACGGTTACTTACAAAATAAAGTGTATTTCCATCTGCTGAAAAAGCTGCGCTGGGTTCCCAATATTTTGAATTGATGTTTTCATTTAATTTTACAGGGGTACCCCATATATCTCCGCTTAAGGTTGTACTGTAAATGTTCCCATCGCCGTGGTCATCTTTATAAATTAAAATGGTTTGCCCATCAGGAGAGATGCCTATGCTTGCTTCGTTAGATACTGTATTAATTGGCGGGCCTATGTTTACAGCTTGTGCCCAGCCTGTATCAGTTTTAGTAGCCATATAAATATCTTCCATATAATTTCCTTCGTCATCTTTCACTCCGCCTGTGCTACCTGCCCTGCGCGAGGTGAAGAAAAGTGTTTTTTGGTCTCCTGATAAAGCAGGTGAATAATCGGCATAGGTAGAATTTACAGCAGGTCCCATGTTTTGTATTTTTATTTTCACAGGCGCCGCCACTAAACTTTTGCCAGTGCGGCACATCTCTATATTCCTGTTAGCCTCGTTAACCAATGCTTTATCTGTACTTTTATCAATAAATTTTTGATAGGCATCTATCGCTTTGTCAAACTGAGAATCTATATGATAAGCATCGCCTAAATATTTATAAGCAGCTAATGGTGCTTTTTTTTCTTTATACGAATGGCCTTTGTAATTAGTTGTAATAGCAGTAGCAGCCTGACTAAAATATGGAATAGCCGCTGCTTTATTTCGCCTTGAACCACGGTAACACACCCCTATTTTAAATGCAAGGTTCATGTTGGTTGGATCTTCTTTATAAAGACTAAGCAATATAGGTAATGCATCGGCATAACCTCCTTTAGCATAGGTTATCGATTCTTCTTTTCCATCCTGATAAACCTGCGAAAACAGGTCATCGGCCATGTTGAATTTGTTTTCGAAACTATCTTTATTGATTTGAGCATTTAACTTGCCTGTAACTAATAAACAGATAAGGACAACGTAATTAAGAGTTTTCATAAATAGTAAATAAAGATTTAACGGTTTTATTTGCAGTAATGTTTATTACACGTAAGGAATAATTAAGCCACAGGGATGAATGCCTAAACGTGGAAAATGTTACACAACTTTTATACCCGGTTACCCTATTATTACATTTAAGTGGGGTTTATGCACTCATTTTATTATTTGTGGGGATAATTAGTTACTACTTGTGGTTTTTACTATAAACTAATAATCAATTAGTTTTAAGCGACGAAGTAATTTATGTTCTTCTTTTACTGTTTTAAAACGATAACCTACGTACACCATAAACTTGCCAAAACTGTAATTAAATGTTGAATTTACATTACCATTAAATAAAAAATAATCGAAAATGCCCATGCTGCCAATAAAATAACGTCCGTTATCGTAGCCTAAGCCACAGCGCACGTTTAGCTTACCTGCACCTGCAACCAATTGGCTGTAAGTAGAATTATCATCGCGTTTATAATTTACCTGCTCACCTCCTACTCCTTGAACAAGTGAGGCTGTAGCATAAAACTTTTTTAAGAAAACAAGTGTGTAAATATAACCTAGGTTTAAGCCTATATTTTGTGTACGCCCGGTACGAATAAATGCAGTTGGGTCGAAGCTGCTACGAAAAGGAATAGTAACAAGCGATGGGTTACCTGAAGCAGAAAAATACGAATAGTACACACCTACTAAAATAGAGCCTGCACTTTTTTTCTGTTGTTCGGTAAAGCCAAATGTGTTTCGGTACGAGAATTTTTTGTTGTTTACTACATAGTACGTACTTACTTCTATATTCAGGGCATTAACATCGGGTCTAATATCATAAGGTTGATTGCTTGTGTTTTTGTATGCGGGAAATGATTGTGAATTTTTAATGTAAAAACCACTATAATGCTGCACAAAAATATCGGTAGTAATTTTCCGTCCATATAAATTAAGCTGGTAATCGTTATATTTTGTTTTGCCGCGTTTGTTTATATTATCTCCAAATAACTTAACACCAGTGTTTACAATAAAAGTTGCCCAGCGTGAACTTATACTTATTCCTAAATCGTATTGCATGTTAGGTGCAAACACCAATTTTTTTCCGCTGTTTACATCATTTAAACTAAATTTTAAAAAGCGGGTAGAAACAGGCAGGGTAACCACTAACTCCTTATTATAAAATTGAATATAGGAAGTATCGTACTTAATAGGGCGTTTTTTGGTAATTTCAAAAACAGCACTTCGGTGTGGCCACATCCATTTTTCCCACAGGGTTTTATGGGGTATATCCCAAATTGATTTGGGTGGCTGGTGTGGTTTTGAAGACAACGTATCTTGCGCACTACTGTGTACAGATAAAATCAGAGCGACTAACAAGTATATAATTAGTATAATAGTTGTTTTCATATGTTTAGCAGATAAGTAGTAAGTGCCTATACAGCTAATTAGAAATTTGTGCCAGTCTAAAATTTAGCGCCTTACTGACAACAAATGAGCGACAAAAGAAAATGAACAATCGCTTTTATACTAAATAAGTATACTGGGGTTAACTACGCAGGTAAAATTGTGATGTATTGTAAAATTTAGCATCGTTGAAAATCACTCTGGTGCCTGACTTTGTAAAACGCCATCCTTATACTTTCTATTCTTTAAAATATTTACATAACGTAAAGCTAAACGATTTCCATAATTCTCATAAGACTTACTGGCCCAGTCAAGCGCTGCATCTAAATTACTACTGATTTCGTTATATATGGCCATATTATAATAGGCTCTTCCCGCAATTTTTCTTTTTGGGCTATTTGTTTCATTTTTCCAAAGTTCTGCAGCTCCATCCCAATTTCCGGTGCGGGCTTTACGCATAGCAATCTTAAATGCTACATTTCCTTTAATATAATATTGCCGTGTAATTGTAATCCAATAAGCACGAAGTCGGTCTGCATATATATTTCCAACTTTATAAGCTGTTCTTTTTACAGCTTCTCTACGACCCGCTAAGGCATCAGTAGTTCCTAAAATAGAACCTGCTCCATCGCCATTAAAAGTAAGCGTATGCCACAAATTAAATTCATCGCATATAATGCGGTTAACAGGATCATAAATGCGCCAGGTAGTTTTTACAGTTGTTGCCATACTTATCTGTGGAGCAGCAGACATTAGTCCTTGTACCGGGTGGGCAGGATTAACCTGAGAAAGAATGTTATTCATTTTAAACTGCGTATCAAACATTTCGAGTGTAAAAATAGCATCAACGTTATAGCGCCTGCATAGTGTATCTATCTGCTCCCAGGATAAGGGAGAGTTTACCATTCCGGCTGCAGCTCCTTTTGCTTCGGGTAATGGAAGTAGTACTATTTCTTCAAAACGATTATTTGCCATCAAGGCGTCTTTTAATCCACGTATAGCTTCTGCACTTCCCTGAGGAATCATTTCCGGACCTTCGCCCGATATAATTTGATGAATTGTGTTGTAGGTTTTACTATCAGGTGTTGGAATGCTGCGGTTTAACACCCCAACTTTTTTAACAAAAGGAGGAATTGTAACAGGAGCCGGATTTAATACTTGTTTATATAAATCGTTGGTTTTACAGGAACTCAATATCCAAATCCCTAACAATGCTATTATAAGTTTTTTCATGATTACAATTTAAAAATAAAAATTTGAAAGCGTATAGTTTTATAATGGTTACTTCCTGACACAAAAGTAACTACCCTCAAATTTATTGACTTTTTTTAATAGATAACAAATTAATGCTTACTTGTTGGCACATTAGGTTTCCACACCTTATGGTCAGATAAATAAGCTATTTTTACAAAAGTTGTTTATTAAATAACTACATAATTAATACAAGTAGTGTTCTATATAGATATACATACGCATAAACAAAATTTAAACACTACAAGTATTGTAAATTGTTTAAGCAATTTTAGTCAGTTGCCTGCAAAAGGTTTTTTTTCGGTAGGCATACACCCTTGGTATATAAATGCAGAAATCGAAAACCTATTTATTGAACTTACAGCCATTAGCAAACAAGCCAATGTAATTGTCATTGGCGAGTGTGGTTTAGATAAGGTTCGCAAAACTAATTTTGCTATGCAACAGCTATATTTTATAAAACAAATACAGTTAGCTCAAACGCTACATAAACCACTTATTATACATTGCGTTAGGGCTTATAATGAAGTTATGCAAATTTTAGAGCAGCAAAAGGTAGCAGTTCCGGTTATTTTTCATGGGTTTAATAAAAACAAGGTGCTTGCTAAAGAGTTAATTGCCAAAGGATATTACCTATCATTTGGCAAGCATTTACTAAATACTTCGGTAGCAGAAACTTTTAAAAGCCTTCCTTTAGAGCAACTATTTTTAGAAACAGATGATAGCAAAATGGAGATTGAAGAGATATACAAAGTGGCAGCTGCTATTAAAAATATTGATTTAGTAACCTTGTGTGAACAACTAACAAAAAACGCACTGCTCGTTTTTAAAATAAATTTTACTGCATATGATGAATGATATTACCTGGTTATCGAGAACCGCTTTATTAATTGGTAATGAAGCTTTACAAAAACTAACACAAAAACATGTAATGGTAGTTGGCATGGGTGGTGTGGGCTCTTTTGCTGCCGAGTTTATTGCACGTGGCGGAATAGGAAAAATGACTATTATAGATGGCGATGTGGTGGACCCTACTAACCGAAACAGGCAGCTACCTGCCTTAGCCATAAATCATGGTGAGCCTAAAGTGCAAATTATGGCCAAACGTTTAAAAGAAATTAATCCTGAGCTTGAACTTAATGTAGTACAGGAGTTTGTAAATCCGGCTATGGTACAGCAACAACTTTTAGTAAAGCCCGATTATATTATTGATGCCATTGATAGCATTACACCCAAACTAACTTTTATGCAAATGGCATACGAAAGTAAAACACCAATGGTTAGCAGCATGGGTGCCGGTGGTCGGTTAGACCCTACGCGTTTGCAAGTGGCAGATATTTCTAAAACATATATTTGTCCGTTTGCGCAACAAATACGGAAAATGCTAAAAAAGCAAGGCATTTATAAAGGAATAAAAACAGTTTTTAGTAATGAAGAACCTGTTAAAGAAAGTTTAATACTAACCGACGGAAGTAATTACAAAAAATCTGCTTATGGTACAGTATCCTGTATGCCGGCAACCTTTGGCGCTGTAACAGCTTCTGTAGCTATTAGAGATTTATTAAAAATGTAAACACGTTACTACGTCTACTTTAGCGATCGCTTTTTTTGATTATCACCTTCACGCAGTACAACTTTGGAATGTAAGAGTTGTACAGCTTCAGCTGAATCTTTTACTTTGGTAGCACTGCGTACTAACATTTCTTCTTCAAACTCAGTTAATACACTTTTTCTCACTCCAACTTCTCTCCATTTAGATAAAGGTCTGCATCCTATCGATATACCGCGAGCCAACGCCAGTGCATCCAGCAATGCTTGATTTGCCCCTTGCCCTTTAAATGGACTCATAGGGTGTGCCGCATCTCCAATTAGCGTTACCTCTCCACCTTTCTCTAATAATTCTGGTTTAAGTAATTCTCGGTCGTACACAGGGTAACCAGAAATTTGTGTTGGTAAGGTTGCCGCTAAAATTTGAGGGATAGGATTGTGCCATTGCGCTCTTCTACAAGCTTCTTCCTTAAGTGCTTGAGCTCCTTGCGCACTTAAGGTCTTAGCTTCTTCTTCGGTCATAGGGAAACTAAATTGCCACATTACTGTGTCAGCCGAATAAGGCATCATATACATTCGTTCATTGCCATTAACGGTTTGAAACACCGTAGCCGAATCGAGCAAAGAGCTTTCAACATCTATAAGAGCCTCTAAAGGACAGATACCTAATATTACTATATAACCCAAGTAACGTAAAGGACTGCTATGCTCATCAATAAGCAAGCTCCGCACAACACTACGGATACCATCGGCACCTACTACCAAATCTGCCTTGGCGTTTTTTATCTCTCCGTTCACTTGAAAGCTTAAGTTAACACCTTCACTCACGCAATCCTTCAAGTCTACTAATTGGTACCCCCACTGCACTGCATCATGTCCACCCAGTTGCTCAAGCAAGGCTAAGCGTAAGGATTGACGTGCTATATGTACATTTATACGCTTTGGAGACTTTTTAGTATTTGAATGCGTCCTTTTTCCCCATTCAATAATTTCTTTTCCTTCTGTTGTGTGCACCACATGTCTTGTAGAACTTACTCCATCCTTTAATGAGAAAAGTCCAAAGCCCTTGATTGCTTTACTTGCTTGTTGTAACGTAAGTCCGTAGCCTTGAGATCGGGCATCGAAGCTATTATCACGCTCATATAGGGTGAACGGAATGCCACGATGTAAACAAGCTACTGCCAAAGCTACACCTCCTATGCCCGCACCAATAATTGCTACATGTGGGTAGTTTTCCGTATCTGCTATGGGGTTGCTGACAGATGGAATCAAGCCGGAGCCACTGCAATTATCACATAAATATTGAGGAACCTTAGGACGAACCGAAGCATTTCCTTCATCCTTTGTTTTTTCAAATTCATCAATTGCTATTTGATGGCGGAGTTGCGATTTTTTGCGGAGCCTCAAGCTTTTTGTGCCGCGCCCATAACATTCCATACAAATAGTCCAGCAAGTTTTTTCATTTTCCACGCTTAAAGATACAAACTTTTGTTTTCTAATATACCACAACAATTCTTTAGTTGCAACCACTTTTCGTTTCTCTTTGATTAATAAATAATGGCATAAAATTTTATGCTATTGATGAACTAATACATATTCTTTTAGTCGTTGCTGTCATTAGCGTTATTTAAAATTTCTTCAAAACAATAAACTAATATAAATCAAAATCTATGAAAAAAATATTACTAATAGTTAGCGTGGTCATTATATTCTTATCATCATGTGAAGTAGAGTATAGAGGTGGATATAGATATAATCATTTTCGGGGATATGAATACAGGCACTATCCTTACCATCATGATGTATATGATCACGGTTACCATCATGATGAACATGGTGGGGAGTTACATGGGCATGAAGGGCCAGTTGACCACCCTAGACGGTAGAGCAAAATTTAGAGGGAATCAGAGTATTATAAAGTATGAATATTTAC
>Ga0210403_10006183_pt1 | contig 10067 bp, 7 predicted proteins | sample IncBWC19MmetaG_FD_150863 | JGI IMG/M metagenome (GOLD analysis project Ga0210403, IMG submission 150863) | Forest soil microbial communities from Barre Woods Harvard Forest LTER site, Petersham, Massachusetts, United States - Inc-BW-C-19-M | ecosystem: Environmental > Terrestrial > Soil >... | reverse complement strand
GGCATTGTCGTCCGAGGTGAAATTGGCTCTCTGCGGGATTTGAATTTTCTTCTTGACACTGGCGCTGTTCCAAGTGTTCTCGGCCAAAGAGCGGCTCCTCAGATTGGTACTAGGGGAGCTCTTGGGTCCCTGACGCTCCTCGACAAGGACAGCCAAGCACAATACGTAGCTGTCGATGAGGTACAACTTGGTTGGATTCGTGCTGCCCAGCTCCCGATGGTGGTGGTGGATCTGGCACACCTCGAGCACCTCCTGGGAACGCGAATAGACGCGATCATTGGATTGGACATGCTTGCAGGTCAAGACATCACAATTGATTATAGGCATCGAAAGATTACGCGCGGATTGTCTGGCCAGGCGCGGCACGCAGTGCCCGTGGAGACCTTCAGCGCCGCGGGTGCGCCCTACTGGGTTGTTCCCATTTCGCTGGGCGGCGAAAAATATCGGATGCTACTGGACACTGGCGCCAATGACGTAGGGCTGTATGCGCAGCATGCTCCAAAGGCGATCGCCAGTGCTGGCAATGGGACGATCGCCCACGGCAGCGCGACGCGAGAAACCAAGGCCATCGCGCTTCCCCCCATGACTCTGGTGCTGAGTGGCGCCACCTTTAAGAACCAATTGGCTGTCGTGGTCGGCGAACCGGTTGGTGCTGTTCGGGAATTCGATGGGGTGCTCGGGCCAACCGCCCTGGGAATCACCCGAATCGAACTTGATTGGGGAGCAAAGTGCTTGCGGTGGGATACGCAATGACCATGGTCCGGCCGAAAACCAGCGTACTATATGTCCTTCCAGGAGCAACTGCGATGGAAGGAGATTTCCGGCTCGGCGAGTGGCGGATTTGTCCGCAACTCAATTCCGTTCAGAAAGACGGCACGACCGTTCGGCTGGAACATAAATTCGTGCAGGTGCTCGTCTGCTTGGCAGGCCGGCCTGGTGAGGTAGTTTCGAAAGAAGAGCTCATTCGCACGGTCTGGGTGGACACATTTGTGACCGACGACGTGCTGACGCGTGCAGTGTCCGAGCTGCGCCGGATATTGAAAGATGACGCCAAGCAGCCTCACATCATCGAGACCGTTTCCAAGAATGGTTACCGGCTCATTGCCCCCGTCCAGCGAACTCAAGTTAGTTCCTTGAAAACGGCGCCTGAGGTCAGAGCTGACTCTCTCGCCCGACAACCAAGAATAGCGCTCGTGGCGGCTGCGGTGGCGGTCTTGGTGATCGCGATCACTGTTGCTGTCGCGCTTCTTCGTAAGCCGGCCAAAATGCAATCCCACGGCCCGCAGCCAATTGCCGTCCTGCCTCTGCAGAACGCAAGTGCCGCTAAAGACCTCGACTTTCTCCGGCTGGGACTGGCGGATGACATCACCACCACTCTGAGCTTCTACCCTTCTCTCTCCATCCGTCCCTTTGCCGCAACCAGCAAATATAGTGGCCCAGACATCGATTTACAGAAAGCTGCCCGGGAACTGCGGGTGGCGAACTTAGTCACCGGCCATTTTCTGGTGGCTGGCGAAAACGTTGAAGTTACCCTGGAGGCCGTGGATCCCGCGGAAAACCGAGTGCTCTGGCGCGTCACCTTGCACGGCACTACTCGGGATCTTACCGGAGTGCAAGAGCAAATTGCTGCCCGCATCCAGCATGGCCTGATTCCCGCACTGGGAGTGAGCATGGGTGCCAGCGTGTCCTCGAACGCATCCCATAATGCGGAAGCGTACGAGCTATACCTGCGGGCCATGTCGGAAAATGCGGCAACGAATTCGCAGGGCTCTTCCTTGTCTTCCGGGAACAAGAACGCAATCCAGCTGCTGCAACGTGCCGTGGCTCTCGATCCCGGCTACGCCTCAGCCTGGGCGGCGCTAGGCCACTTTTATTACTACGAGAGCAGCTCTGAACCAACTAGATTGCAGTCCAAGGCCGCTCTCCAGCGAGCTGTGGCACTCGATCCAAACCGCATTGAAGCCGCAAGCGACCTGATCAATATGGAAAGTGAGGAAGGCGAGCTGAATAAAGCCTACGATGACATTACCGACCTTCTCCGCCAGCGGCCCGACAGTGGAGCAGTCCATCTGGTGCACTCTTACGTCCTTTGGTACGCGGGTCTTCTCGACGAGGCGGCCTCCGAGTGCGAGAAGACCCGGTCTCTCGATGCAGGGACCACGGACCTGGCTTCCTGTGGCAATGTCTTCACGGCCTTGGGTAAATATGATCGTGCCAGGGAGTATTTCCAATTGGTGTCGGGCACGGAATATGAAAAAATCAACAGAGTTGAGATTTTCTTACGCGAGGGCAAGGAGGAGGACGCACTTCGGGAGTTGAAGTCCTTGCCCCCTGCAGCCGATGATGGCCAGTCGCTGCTGGAGCCGTGCCTGCAACACCAGTTGCCGGCAAAAGGAGACGTGGCAGCGCAACAGCTCCGCTCCGGATTGATGGCAGGCCACGACCCAGGTCCGAAATACTGGCTTGCCGCATGGGACTCTTTCTGCGGTCAACCGGAATTTGCTTTCCGCGAGTTGCGCCGAGCCATTTCGCAAGACTACTGCGCCTATCCGCAGATGGAAACAGATCCTCTGTTGGCCAAAATTCGTGCCATGCCGGAGTTTGCCGAGATACGCTCCCTGGGCATCGCCTGCCAGCAGCGCTTTCTGGAACACCGCAAACAGAGAAGCCCGCAGTGATGGTTATCTAATTCAGTGGAGCCCGTCGAGATCTGTCATTGCAGCGCATGTCAGGTCGCCACCCCAGCCCCGTCAAGCAGTCGAAATGAGACTTGAATCCCAGAGTAACCAGAGCAGTGCGGTCATTTGTCAGGTAAGGCGACTAACCAGGAGTTGGGCCGCCACAGTTGAGCTGCAAACGAATATCTGGCAGTTATCCGTCGGCGAGTCGATTCAGGGCGTCTGCTTGTAAGAGGACTTGTCTCCATTCATCGAAAAACTCACCCCCCAACGATTTGTAGAATTTAATTGCCGACTCATTCCAATCCAGCACTTCCCAACGCACGCCGTAGCAGCCTTCCTGCCGCCCAATACGAGCAACCCGACGGAGAAGGGCTCTTCCGATCCCTCGACCGCGAAATGCTTCCCGTACGAAGAGGTCTTCCAGGAAGATTCCGGAGCCTTTCCAACTTGAATAAAAGCCAAAGAAGAGCGCATAGCCAATCGCTTCTCCGTCCCATTCCGCAATCAGGCTGCGGAACTTTGGTTGGGATCCAAAGCCGTCCCTGGCCAGCGTCTCCTCCTTAATGACCACCGCTTCGGGTTGGCGCTCGAACTCCGCGAATTCACGGGAGAATCTCAACAGCAACGGCACATCGCTGACAGTAGCAGCACGGATTATAAGCATTAGGGATGTCTCCATCGCGCAAAAACGTAGTTTAGTCACAATCGAGCCAATCGCAAGCTGCCACCACGCTGGCGAGCACATGTCCGGTAAGGCGACTAACCCCTGTTCTGTTGGAAATGGATAAGGCGTTCGCTAAGATCGAGCAATGACATCGAATAATAGGAAGGCGCACAACGCGGGTGATACAGGTTCGGTTGAATCATGGCTAGTTTCAGCAGGACGCGACCGCCGCCCGGGCTCGCCGCTAAATGTCCCACCAGTTCCGGCGTCGAACTTCGTGCTGGGTGAGCGCCGAGCGTACTCTCGGGACGACGGCACACCGGGCTGGGACGCACTGGAAGAAATTGTCGGCGGCCTCGAAGGTGGCTCTTCGGTTTCCTTCGCCTCCGGCATGGCGGGGATAGCGGCGATATTCGATCGACTCCCCACAGGCTCAGTCGTGGCTCTACCGGATGACTGCTATCAGGGTGTCGCGGGACTCGCCAAAGCTGGCCAGAGTCGCCGTCGATGGACCGTGCATCGCGTCGCGGTCGTCGACACCGCGGGCTGGATCAAGATGTGCGGCGTGGCCGACTTGATTTGGTTGGAATCACCTTCAAACCCGCTGCTCACGGTGGCCGACCTGGACACCATCTGCGCTGCACCGCGAAAGCAAGGCGCGATCCTGGGCGTGGACAACACTCTCGCCACGCCGCTCAATCAGCGTCCACTGGCGCTTGGGGCCGATGTGGCTGTTCAATCGGCGACGAAGTTCATCGGTGGACACTCAGACTTGCTCTGCGGTGTTGTAACCGTACGCGATGCGAACTTGCTGTCGGCGCTGCGCGAGGCTCGGGAACTCGCGGGTGCGACACCCGGCACCCTCGAAACCTTTCTTGCGGTCCGCGGGGCTAGGACACTGGCACTGCGACTGGAGCGTGCTCAGCGCAACGCGATGACACTGGCCGAGCGCCTCGCGAGTCATCCAAAACGTCACTCTGACGCGCTATCCCGGCCTGGCGAGCCACCCTACTCACGAAGCCGCACAGCGCCAACTCAAGGGCTTCGGCACGATTATTTCGTTCGACGTGCGTGGTGACGCGGCGGCCGCCGATTTCGTGTGCACCGGACTGCAGCTCATCCAGCACGCCACCAGCCTAGGCGCGGTCGAGTCCACCATCGAAAGGAGGGCTAGCGTTCCTGGACAGGAGCACCTGCCTCCGTCCCTGCTGCGGCTGAGCGTGGGTATCGAGGCCGTCGAGGACCTTTGGAACGATCTGCATCGAGCGCTGCGCAACGTGCCGAAACGTAGTGGGTCCTGATTAACGCGCTAACCGTCCAAGCAAAGTATTACTTCACATCTCCGGTAAGGCGACTTATCAGGAGTTGACTGCTCCCATGGTGTAGAGCGAGCATGACTGACGTTCTTGTCGCACGGCCTTTCTATGGCAACACGACTTAGTCTCAAGACGGTTGATCACGTTGACGCTCTATTCGCGCCTGAGTTCAGGGAAGAAGTAGCTGAGCTTCTTTCACATCAGTGCGGCAACAATCTCCCTTTTTGTGAAAAGAGTGATGAGCTTCAGCTTGAAAGGATCCGCTTCGCAGCTCTCAAGCTAAGCAGAGGCGACGTCCGGGAGTTACAAGAGGCTGTAAAGTTGGCACAAACGGACTGGCGCGACCTTCTGATGGCAGCAGGATTTGGACATGATGTGAATGCTCATAGGAGATGGTCTCCCGCCGATAGGTAGTGCCGGTACGAACATGTCCGGTAAGGCGACTTATCGGGAGTTGGGAAGCCATCGCACTTCTCACTGAGTTACGGATTCCATCCCGGCTGTAACCGCCAGCACGATTTACTCGTCATAGCGGTAGAATCAAATGAATTTGCGCACGCCCGTCTCATGATACTGACAATTCGTTCCACCAACATTAGATTGAGGCAAGCTGCCGGAGTGGAGTATTCATGGTGACCGCTCGACTCGGTCGATCTTCGAACAGTCTCCCAAGAATTGCCCTGTTCAATTATCTCACAATCATTTTCTTGGTCCTCAGTTTGGCGGTGGTCAGAGCCCAGACGCCACTCGCGACTTCGCAAGCTCATCAGCCAGGAACATCGCAAGGCGCCGCAAAACCGGAAACGAAGGCTTCCAACGATGAAATCGTCTCGCACGATTCTCCTGCGTCGTTCAAAGTGCGGGTTGATTTTGTTCTTGTTCGCGTGGTGGTCAGGGACGCGCAGGGAAAAGTGGTTCCAAATTTGAAAAAAGAGGATTTTCAGCTTTCGGATAACCGCAAGCCGCAAGTCATTTCCAGTTTTGCGGTGGAAACTCCGGCTTCGCATGTGCCTACAGTCAAGGTAGATACGGAGAAGGATGTCTCCGAGGGTACACCGGTGAAAGCAGCGGAACTGCCGCAGAGATTTGTGGCGCTCTTTTTTGATGATCTGCACCTAGCTGTGCAGGATGTAATGTTTTCCCGGCAGGCGGCAGCGAAACTGCTTGCGACGATACAGCCCGCGGAACGCATTGCGGTCTACACGACATCTGGGCAAGTGGAACAGGATTTCACTCCGGATCGACAGAAGCTTGAAGAGGCATTGCAGAAAATCGGTCCACGCGGTGTGACCTCCCACTCCGCGACCGATTGCCCGCCTATGTCGCTGTACGAAGCGTACCAGATCATTGAGGCTCACGATTCTGTGGCGCTGCAAGTGGCTACCGTGGATGCAATCGGCTGCGGGGGGAGCCCTTCGGCCGCGCCGCTGATTGCGCAGTCGTCAGCGCAACGGGAGCTAGGTGTAGGTGAGTCTGAATTGCAATTCTCGTTCGCCAACCTCGGTTCACTTATGCGCAGAATGAGCGCACTGCCGGGAGAACGGGTCATCGTAATGGTGTCGCCAGGGTTCTTCATGACACCCTCCATGCATGAATCCAGCGAGATGATCGATCGTGCGACCAAAGCAAACATTGTTATCAACACGATCGATGCGCGGGGGCTGTACGTGTCCTCAGCCGATGTAGACCTGGAAACCCACCGCTGCGCGGTTCCTGAATGTCAGAGTTTCATCCGAACGGAAGAGTTGTTGCAAGACGATGTGCTCGCGGAGCTGGCTGATGGCTCAGGCGGACTCTTTATCCACAATCGGAACGATATTGATAGAGGGCTTCTGCAGGTTGCCGCAGAGCCGGAAGTTTCTTATGTTTTAGGGTTCACACCTCAAAATTTGAAACTTGATGGCAGGTATCACCACCTCAAAGTTGCGTTCACGAATAAGGAGAAATGGAACCTGCAAGCTCGCCATGGATATTTTGCGCCGCGCGGGAGTGCAAATCCCGAAGCGGTAGCTAAAGAGGAGATTCAGCAGGCCCTTTTTTCCCAGGAAGAAATGCATGAGCTGCCGATCGAATGCCAGACGCAATTCTTCAAAAGTGGGAATGGCGTGCGGCTGACGGTTGTGGCGCATGTTGAAACGTACGGTTTGAAATTCCGGAAGTCCGAGGATCGCAACAACGACGAATTGACGGTTGCGACGGTGGTCTTCGATGAGAACGGTAACCTGCTGACGGGGCTGGAAAAGGTTGTCGACCTGCGTTTGAAAGATGCAACGCTTGACCGCGTAAACAAGACGGGGCTCAGCGTCAGATCGAGTTTTGATCTGCAGCCGGGAACTTTTCTAGTTCGCATCGTGGTCCGCGATTCCGAAGGGGCCCAGATGGCGGCCATGAATCGGGGAGTGGTGATTCCCTGACCGAGGGGTTCGACGATCCGACGAACAGGCTAACTCCCGATTAACGCTTATCGCACAAGTGAAATCACTTCCCTCGGCACATGATTGCATAACAGTGTCGGCTCCTCTGACCCGAGTAGACTGTGGTTTATCGACGACCGCAGGCTCGGGAGAAAGGAGCCGAACATGATGATAGGCGTAGATTATCACCCGAGCTTTCAAACGATTGCATTTTTAATGGAAGAGAGTGGTGAGTGTGGTGAACAGGAACTGAACCACGGTGATGGTGAAGCCGAGCGATTCTACCGAGATCTAAAGCAGCGAGGAATCCGCGTGCGGGTAGGCATGGAGGCTACCGGATATTCACGCTGGTTCGAGCGACTGCTGGCAGAGTTGGGGTTCGAGGTATGGATCGGTGATCCCGCGGAGATCAAAACCAGACGAGTGAAGAAGCAGAAGACCGACCGCCAGGATGCCCGACTGCTGCTGAGACTGATGCGGGAAGATAACTTTCCTCGAATCTGGGTACCGAGCCCGGAGAATCGGGATCTGCGACAACTGTTGTGGCACCGGCATCGGTTGGTGCAGATGCGCACGCGGATCATGAATCAGTTGCAGGCGTTGGCGATGAACGAGGGCTATCGCTGGAAGAAGAAACTGTTCAGCGAACAGGGGCGAGCGCAGTTAGAGAAGCTCAGGTTGGCTCCTTGGGCCAGTCGGCGCCGGCAAGAGTTGTTGGAGCTGTTGGACCGCATGAATCCGACGATTGAGGAGTTAACCGCAGCCGTCGAGCGGGAAGCCCGGAAGCGACCCACGGTGCAGCGACTGATGACGCATCCTGGCGTGGGTGCGCTTACGGCACTGGCCTTCGTGCTGATCATTGGAATTTGGGAACGTTTTCCACGCGGCAAGCAAATTGGCAACTACGTGGGGATGATTCCCAGTGAAGATTCCAGTGCTGGCAAGCAACGGCTCGGACACATCAGTAAGCAGGGTAACTCCTTGTTGCGCTTCTTACTGGTGGAGGCGGCCCAAGCGGCGGCACGGTGCAACCCGGACTGGAGACGTCGCTACTTCCATCTGGCGATGCGTCGGCACAGGAGCATTGCCAAGGTAGCGATGGGGCGCCGGCTGGCGGTTCGGTTGTACTGGATGTGGCGGAATGGATGTGAGTATTCGCAGTCGTTAGAGTTCGGTTCGTACGCGGGGCAGCTCGGTACCGGACATGGTGTGAAGTAAAACGCCGTGCACATGATGGGGCACCCCGCTCCCTGAAAAGGGAGTTTGAATTACTAATCATGGTTCGAAGTACGGATCGAAGAGATGTTTAGGTCGGACTGAAGCCGATCGAAAGATTACAAACGAGCCGTGGTCGTCGATGCAGAAAAAAGAAACCGAGAGAAAACGAAAGAGAAAAGCTCTTTTAGGTGAAAAGAAAGAAGTGTGCTCAAAAAAGAGTTTGACAGGGCCGACATTGTTAGAGATGTCCGGTAAGGCGGGTGGTCTCAATGGGTCGACGCAACACTCAAGTCGAACTCGACTTGGGTTGAAAACAAAGGCTAAATCGCCCACCAGGGTTAGATCACCGGGAACACTACCCTGGCTAGGTTTTGACCGAGTACAGCCAAACAGATCATTTCGCCCGGGGAACCATTGTCGAATCAACGCATTGGACGGTGTTGCATCGACCGGTTGAGCTGGCACGACTTACCAGGCATGTGTTAAAAACTCAGGTTTTCACACAAAGTCGAATTGCTTACCCAGTTTGCCACCTGCATCTAGATTCTTGCCGTTTCGTGTCGCCAACTCGGCAAAAGCCTCATTCTTTTTTCGGCTACCGAAACCGACGCGCACACTTCTCATAGTTGGTATGCTCAAAAGAGGCTGGTACTTTCCAGGTTCAATATTCCGTGCCGAGAAGTGGCTGAACTCTTCAAGTGCTGGTGCCTGTGCGATCGCACTGACGTCCTTGAGGCCTTTCATGTTCTCTAGGTGAAGGCGACGCAGCATTGTAAGTTTTGACAAGTCTGGAATGGCCTTCACGTTTCGTAGTGATTGCAGAAAGAGGTATTGTAGTCCCGTAAGTGACGAAATAAAGCTCAGGTCTGACAAGTCCCTGACTTGCCAAAGTTCCAGATATTTAATGCTATGTTTGTTCTCAATCGCAGATAAATCTCGTATCCCACCAAGCTTGATGTCTAACCACCACAGTCTTGGCAGACCGCAGATGTAGTCCAAGTTCGCCGTGCTTATCGAACGCAACGTTACTTTTTCGAGCGTGAGGAGTCTAGATAGCACGTCGATTCCAGTCTGCTGGCCTTCCAAATACAATTCACGCAGAGAGTGAAACCGGGATAGCTTGTCTAGTCGCGGCTTTTTTGATTTCGTGGCCTCAAGAGACAGGCTTCTGATTCCGGGTGGTATTAAGTCCAGAAAATCGAAACTTTCAAGGCCGTAGATTCCTATAGAGAGTTCTTCAAGGTTTTGCAAAAAACCGAGGTGCTCGATTCCCGCGACCCTTATGAGGCTATCGGCGGAGAATCGTCTTACGTTCCTAACCCGATGGAGGAAAGAAAGGTCACAAAGGGAATCGTAAACACCGCCGTACAATCTGAGTTCGACATCGGGCCTGTGCGCCAACAATATCTCGTTCAGTAGGTCCCATGTCGGGGCGTTAACCGGATGTCGAACCTCAGACTGGACCACTTTCACTGCGGGATTGGCGGCCAACTGCTCAAGCTCGGTACGAGTCAGTTCCCCCTCGAAGTTAAAGCGTTGCGTATCGAGAGGTTTCAATGGTGACATGGAGTCTCACTTCAATGTGTTTACGAAGCGTATGCTATCTTAGTCGACTAGTCTCTTCGATTCCATGTGCCTGGTTAACGCGGTTACCGGAGAAGTGAAAATCGGCCCTGATCCCATTGTCCGGTAAGGCGACTTACCAGGAGTTGAGAATCCTTTCACTCTAATTCTCCTATAAGATAGCAGCTACGTGAGTTTGGAGGAGACGTTT